>Ga0366761_1019_pt1 | contig 20650 bp, 18 predicted proteins | sample TotcelHN113001M3_FD_207054 | JGI IMG/M metagenome (GOLD analysis project Ga0366761, IMG submission 207054) | Enriched cells from coal bed in the Powder River Basin, Montana, United States - Total cells N11 rep1 HSBNCT.N11.300.1.M3 ...
CGGCACTCGATCTAGCCAAGCTCAATCTGGCACGGACGACGATCCGGTCACCGATCGACGGGTACGTCACCAATCTGCGGCTGCGGCCCGGCGACTATGCCACGGCCGGCGTGACAAAGATCGCCATCCTCGATGCCACCAGCTTCTGGATCACCAGCTATTTCGAGGAAACGAAGCTGCGGCGGATCCGTGTCGGCAGCCCGGCGCAGATCATGTTGATGGGCTTCGATGACGCGCTTTCCGGCCACGTCGAAAGCATCGGCCGGGGCATCGAGGACAGCAACGGAACGCCCGGTCATCGCGGCCTGCCGAACGTCGAGCCGACCTTCAGCTGGGTCCGTCTCGCCCAGCGCATACCGGTGCGCATTCACATTGATCAGGTCCCTCCCGGCGTCGCACTGGCCGCGGGCATGACTGCGACCGTCGCGATCGAGTCCGCAACCTCCGCCGACGCGCTGTAATCGGCCGCGGGAGAGCGCGGCATCTTTCGCCGTCAAACACATGTGCCGCGCCAGAAAATCCTTCCATGGGCGCGCTCGCGGGGAGTCTTCGGAAGAACCCCTTGAGGGGCACGCGCTAACCTCGGTCGGCACGCGATCCGCCTGGTTCGTGTCCATGCCGACGGATCGGCCGCCACGGAGCCCTGCGTGACCTGAAAGGATGCAACATGCTGAGGATGGATCGTTTATCCACGACGCTGGTCCGGCTGACCATGGACAGGCCGCCCGCCAACGCGCTTTCCCTCGATCTGATCCAGGCTCTGGCGCACGATCTCGCCCGGTTCGGCGCAGAGGCCGACGGGCCGGCCGTGATATTGACCGGCGCCGGCGAGCGCTTCTTCAGTGCCGGCGGCGACATTCGCGAAATCGCCACCAGGGCGGAAGCCGCGATCCCGCGAATGCGCGCCTTTCATCGGTTGCTCGTCGCGCTCGAAGGCTACCGCTGCCCGCTGCTGTGCGCCGTCAACGGCTATGCGGTGGGCGGAGCGCTGGAGCTGGTTCTGTTTGCGGATCACGTCGTGGCGAGTGAAAGCGCCAAATTCGGATTTCCCGAAATCAATCATGGACTGCTTCCCGCCGCGAAGGGCATGCGCCAGGCGATGAACCGCCTCGGGCGCCGGGCTGCCGAGCGCCTCCTCTATTCCGGCGAACTTGTTTCGGCACAGGAGGCGCAGGAGATGGGCCTCGTCGATGAAATCGTCGGTTTCCACGACTTGCAGGACCGGACTCGGATGGTTGCCGAGACACTCCGTCTCAAGGACATGCATCTGTTCTCGGCGATCAAACGGACCTTCAACGAGGCGGCGCACATGACCGATGAGGAGCTTGAAGCGCGTACGCTCAGCGACATGCAGGATTACCTGAACCGCGAAGAGACGGCCACGGCGCGTGACCGGTTCCTCCAACGCAAAGGAAGGCAACAGCATGGCTGACGGCGATCATCTCCGGCTTGAGTTCATGACCTCGTCCGAGGTCGCTCTCGCCATTGCGGGCGGCACCCGGACCATCGTCATCCCCTGCGGGGCCGTGGAGCAGCACGGACCGCACCTGACCCTCAGCGTCGATGCCGACCATGCGGACCATCTCGGCATCCTGGTGGCGAAGGGCTTGGGGGACGCCCTGGTGGCGCCGACCATCAGGGTCGGCTGTTCGTCCCACCATCTCGCATTTCCCGGTACGATCTCCCTGCAGGACAGCACATTCGAAATGATATGCCGGGATTACTGCACCAGCCTGGCGAGGCACGGGTTCGAACGCATTTTCATCTTCTCCGCCCATGTCGGCAATTCTCCGCCATTGGCCAGGATGCTGCCGCGATTGCGCTCGGCCGTGCCCGCCTCCTGCCGCATCTCCGCCTTCACCGATGCGAAGGCGTGGCTGGAGCGGTGGCGCGATGCCGTCAATGAGGCGGGTGGCGAACCGATCAAAGTCGGCGGCCATGCCGATATCGCCGAAACCTCGCTGATGCTTGACCTCCATCCCGAGCGGGTGCGTGCCGAGCGCTATGAGGCCGGAAGACTGGGGCTTCTTTCGCAAGGCGACTTGGAGTTGATGTGGCGCGACGGGCTTTCGGCCATCAGCGCCAACGGCATTCTTGGCGACCCCAACGGATCCTCGGCGGCCATCGGCCGGCACTGCGTCGAGCGAATTGCCTCACTTCTCGTCGAGAGCTTTTCGCAAGAAGGTCCGGTTTGACACCGCGCCAAGCGAGAAGCGGTGCCGCCGATCATTCCTACACAAAATAATGTTCTGAGCACACGGTTGGAACCACAGATCTTCGGCAGGTTCTACCGCCCGCTTCATGACAAGCTTTCAGTCATTCAAGAGGCAATCCAAACAAACCCGAGAGGGCATCCAAATGGCAGTCAAGTTCGGCTTCTGGTCCGAGCAGGAAACCCTGGTTGGCCAAAGCTATTCGCGCCGGCTTCATGAGCTTGTCGAAGAAGCTGTGTTTGCCGAGAAGATGGGTTTCGATATCGTCAGCCTGTCAGAGCAGCATGTCGCCTTGGGCGGGATCTCCAGCTCCGCTCCCGAAGTCGTGTATGGCTATCTCGCGGCGGTCACGTCCCGCATCCGGCTGAGGCCGGCGGTTTCGCTGATGCCCAAGAAGATCAACCACGCTCTCCGCACGGCGGAACGTGCCGCGGTCACCGACATCCTGTCCAACGGGCGCATGGAGCTTTATTGCGGCCGAGCGAACACCACCATCGCGATGCGCGCCTTCAACGTCGAACCCGCGGAAACCCTTGAGCAGATGGAGGAAGGGATCGCGCTCATCCGCGAAGCCTTCAGCAAGGACATCTTCACCTTCGAGGGCAAGCATTATCAGGTTCCGCCGCGCATGCTGGTGCCGAAGCCGCTCCAGAAACCTTATCCGCTGATGGGCATCGCCGCGACCAGCGAGCGCAGTCACGTCTGGGCGGCCCGCCAGGGCCTCGCCGTCCTCAGCCACACGCTCTACCAGGGCTGGGACGCCCAGGCGAAGATGGTCGAAGCCTATCGGTCGAACTGGCACCGGGATCCGAACGGTCCCCTCGACCGTCCGCGTCTCGGCATGCCGGTGTTTCTGGGGATCGCCGAAACGGATCAGGCGGCGAAGGACATTTATGCCGAGCCGCTGATGCAGTACGCCCGCATCTCGACCGACGCCTATCCGAGGCTCGCGAAGATCGCGGACGACTACGCCTATATGGGCGAAGGGCTGGAAGCCCTCCAGCGCGCGGCCACCGACTGGGATTATCTCCTGAACGAGTCCGCCAGCCTGGTCTGCGGCAGCCCGGATACGGTCATCCGCCAGTTGGAACGGTTCATCGAAACCGGTGCCGAAGAAATCCTGTTCCACATCGACTCGGTTTCACACGCCGAGATCATGAAGGCGATCGAGTTGGTCGGTCGCTATGTCATCCCTCACTTCAACGACCGCAACAATGTGGTGCGTCCGACCGACGAGATACTCGAACAGATCCGCATGATGCGAAAGGCGAACGCTTCGGCCTGATCCCGTGTAGACCGATCTGGAGAGCCTCACATGACCGACAAGACCTACAAGGGCCTGCTCGTCGAGAAACGCGCGAGCGGCGTGGCGATCGTCACCCTGAACCGGCCCGAAATCCTCAACGCCATCGACTGGCCGATGCACGCCGCGTTGGAAGAGCTGTTCGTGGACCTCGACAATGACCCAGCGGTCAAGGCCATCGTCCTGACCGGTGCAGGTCGCGGCTTCTGCTCCGGCGGCGATCAGAACGCGCTGGATGACGATTTGGGGCCGATCTCGCCCACCCGCTCCGGGCGCCATCTCATCCGTAACATGCTCGAACTGGAAGCGCCGCTGATCGCCGCCGTCAACGGCGTCGCCGTCGGGCTGGGCGCCACGCTCGCCCTGTTCTGCGACGTCGTTTTCGCGCAGCCAGGTGTCCGCTTCGCAGACACGCATGTGACGGCCGGCGTCGTTGCCGGCGACGGCGGCGCGGTGATCTGGCCGCTCCTTCTGGGGCCGGTGCGGGCGAAGCATTATCTGATGACCGGCGACTTCATTTCGGCGGAGGACGCGGCGGCGGCCGGAATGATCAACAAGGTGGTGCCGGAAGGAACCGTCGTCGAGCATGCGATCCGCTACGCCGAGATGCTCGCATCCGGTCCCCGCGACGCCATCGTCTGGACCAAATACGCCGTCAACAAGCTGATCAAGGATCAGGTGCATCTGAATCTCGACACGGCCATGGCCCACGAGATGCTCACCTTCCACAGCCCGGAGCGCAAGAGGGCCGTCGCCGCCTTCCGCGAGAAGCGCAAACGCTTTGCAGAAGGCGGCAATTGAGATGGGCGGGCCGCATTCCCTTTCCCTGCCAGTCCTGCCTACAATCACCCCGTCCCCAATCACCCCGTCCCCAATTGCCCCGTCGTTCATTGCGCACGAAGACGGGACGCTGCCGTCGCTGCTGCGTGGCCGCCGGGACAGCATGGGCGAGGTCGTGGCGTTCTTCCAGAAGCGTGCCGGCACGTGGCACGCCACGACCTGGAGTGAATTTGCCAGGGACGTGACAGCGCTTTCGCGTGCCCTCCTCGATCATGGCCTGAAAAAGGGGGACTACGTCGCCATCATGGGGGACGTCTCGCAGGAATGGGTGGTCGCCTATATGGCGACGGTCTGTTCCGGCGGCGTGGCGGTCGGGATTTATTTCACCTCTTCGACCGAGGAGGTGGAGTATTACCTGGAGGACTCCGGAAGCAAATTCGTCTTCGTCGCCGGAGAGAAGGAACTCGCCGTCCTTCTTCGCAGCCGGCAGGCGGAGACGCTGAAAAAGATCGTGGTCTTCGACCCGGCTGTCCCGTCATCGAAGAACGTCGTTTCGCTGTCTCGGTTTTCCGCTTCGTCCGCCGACTGTTCGTCGCTGCTCGACGAACAGGCAGGCATGGTGCGTCCCGAAGACAATGCCAGCATCGTCTACACCTCCGGGACGACCGGCAATCCCAAAGGCGCGATCCTCACCCACCGGTCGCTGATCCACGGTCTGGAGACCATCGGAAGCTTTTGTCCGGCGCTTTTCCGTGAATCCCAGCGGGTGGTCGTCCATCTCCCCCTCTCCCATGTCGTAGGGCTCGGACAGGGGATCGTTCTTCCTCTCATCAGCGAGGTCACGCCTTATTTCGGCGAGACCGGCGCGGATTTCGCGACAACCATCCGGGATGTGAAGCCGACCTATTGGATGGCGCCGCCGCGCTTCTATCAACGCTACGCCGCTGAACTGGTCAGCAGGATCAATGCGTCGGCTTCTACACGAAAAAAATCATACCGCTTCGCGATGTCCATCGCTCGGAAGGCGCTGGCGGATCGACAGGCGGACGGTCCGGACGATCCCTTTCTCCAGGCGCTTTTCGCGACTTGCCGCGAGCAGGTCTTCCTGCCGCTCCTGGCGGAAATCGGTCTGGACCAGCTCACATACCCTTACACCGCCTCCGCGCCGATGCCGCCGGACGTCATGAAGCTGTGGCAGACATGGGGTGTGAATCTCAAGGAAGTTTACGGGCAGACCGAACTGGTCGGAGCGAACACCGGCCAGCTGCGGGACTGGTCGAAACCCGGCACGATCGGCGTCCCGATCGCGGATCCCCGCTGGAAGACAAGGGTCGCCGGCGATGGCGAGATGCTGGTCACAGGTCCCGGCCTGTTCACGGGTTACCTGAACAAGCCTGACGCAACGCTGGAGGCTCTACGGGACGGATGGCTCCACACCGGCGACATCGTCGAGGTTCGGCCCGATGGCCAGCTGGCGATCATCGACCGGAAAAAGGAAATCATCAACACCTCCGGCGGCAAGTCGATCAGTCCGGCGCAGATCGAGAACGAACTGCGTCAAAGCCCGTACATATCGGAAGCGGCGGTTTGCGGTGACGGACGGAAATACCTGGTGGCGTTGATCGAGGTCGACCGCATCGCGATGACGGACTGGGTGAAGGGGCGGAAGGAAACGATCAACGACTACTCGGATTTCTGTTCGTCTGAAGCCGTCATCCACCTGATCGAGGGAGAGGTCGCCAAGGCGAACCAGAGGCTGGCACCCGTCGAACAGATAAAGTCGTTCCGGATTCTTCCTGAAGAACTGTCGGCTGAAAATGGCGTCATGACGGCGACCAGGAAAAAGCGGCGCAAGGTGCTGAACGAACGTTACGCGGCGCTGATAAACTCACTCTACGACGACTCCGAGGATTCTCTGATCCGCAAGGCGCTGTCGAACATGTGATGCGGTGATTGAAGGAGTGTCATGACGATGCCGTCTTGCAACCCACGCCATCCATTTCTGTCCTCTACGATGGAGATCATCGAAGAGGCCCGCAATGGCCGAATGTTCATCCTTGTCGACGACGAGGACCGGGAGAACGAGGGCGATCTGGTGATCCCGGCGCAGATGGCGACGCCCGAGGCGATCAACTTCATGGCGTCGCACGGCAGGGGCCTCATCTGTCTGGCGCTCGGCAAGGAACGGGTCGATCAGCTCGGCCTCAAACTGATGAGCGCGGAAAACGGCACCCGTCATGGGACGGCCTTCACCGTTTCGATCGAGGCGCGCGAGGGGGTTTCCACCGGCATCTCCGCGGCCGACCGTGCGCGGACGGTGGCGGTGGCGATCGACGCGGCCAGGGGCCCCGAGCATATCGTCTCTCCGGGCCACATATTTCCCCTAATCTCCCGGCCCGGCGGCGTGCTGGTCCGCGCGGGGCATACCGAGGCGGCGGTAGACGTCGCTCGTCTTGCCGGTCTCAATCCCTCGGGCGTGATCTGCGAGATCATGAAGGAGGACGGGACGATGGCGCGTCTCGACGATCTCGTCGCCTTTGCCGACCGTCACGCGCTCAAGATCGGCACGATCCGCGACCTGATCGCATTCCGCCGCCGCCACGATCATGACGTCGAGCGTGTCGTCACCGCGAAATTCGACAGCCGATGGGGCGGCGAATGGAGCGCCATCACCTTCCGAATCAAGGCGATCGAGACGGAAGCTATCGCACTGGTGAAGGGCGTAATCGACGAGAGGCCGACCCTTGTGCGCATGCACGCGCTGGACATCCTGTCGGACGTGCTCGGCCAGACCGGTGATCGCGGCGATATCGTCGCGCGGTCTATGCAAGAAATCGCGGCCGAAGGGAGAGGCGTGATCGTGCTGTTCAGCCGCGATTTGCCGATCTCGCAACTTCTTCGCGTGAAGTCGGGGGAGCCGGTCGTCGACAAGGCCGAACTGCGCAACTATGGCGTCGGCGCCCAGGTTCTGGCGGATCTCGGCATTCACGACATGATCCTCCTGTCCAACTCGCAGCATGTCCCGGTCGCGCTCAGGGGCTATGGGCTGAACATCGTGGAGCACCGGACGCTGCCGGTTGACACCGCCGCCCCGCAGCGCAACGTCCAACACAGGTGCCGAACGACCAGTCCCGCGGCGCCAACCAGGGTTGGCGGCACGCCATTCCACTGCCTTGCGTGAGGTTCACCATGTCAGGACAAGATTTTCCGGCTCCAAACTATGTGGGGACGGCAGCCTTCAAGAGTGCATTGCGCTCGGTTGTGGGGTCAGTCTCCATTGTGGCATCGGGCCAAGGTGCCGACAGGCGTGGCCTGACCGTCACCGCCGCGGTTTCCTTGTGCGTCGATCCGCCGATGGTGCTTGCCTGCATCAACCGCAGTGCCGAGGCTCACGACGTCATTCTCCGGACCGGCGCCTTTTCCTGGAATGTCCTTTCCGCCGATCAGGTCCAACTGGCGGAACGCTTCGCGGCGATGGACGGCAGCAAGGGCGCATCCCGTTTCTCCCCCATTGAATGGGGCGAGATGGTTACCGGCGTTCCGGTCCTTCTCCAATCGGTTTGCAGCTTCGATTGCAGACTACAGGACACCGTGGAAGTCGCCACCCATACAATCATGATCGGCACGGTCGTCACCCAGAGCCACAATCAGCATAAAGTTCCGCTGATTTATTCGTCAGGCAAATTCGGCCGTATGGAATATTTCGAATCCGTAGACTAGGTCGGATTCTCTGCGTTTTCATCATCACATCATCAAGCGCTGTCGGAACGAGGTTCCGAAACGCGCTTGAAAAGTCCTCCGGCATAAGAGGTTGTGGCGCCATCGGCAGGCGCCGCACCCCGGCACCGTGGCGATGCATCGGAGGATGTGCCGAGTTCTCTCAAGAAAACTGGAAGACCGAACCCTGACCCGACCAGAAAGATCGGGGAAGGCCTTCCTTGTCTCAACTCCAATAAATCTTCAAAGGGAGGAAAGATGGGGGACCTGAGTCTGTCGGCACCCCGTGCCGCATGGTGGGCAAGCCTTGGCATAGGCCGGAAAGCAGCGATCATTGCCGCCCTGTCGATCGCTTGGCCGGCCCATGCCTGGGAATTCAAGGAAGGAGACTGGTCGGGTGGCATCCGGGCCGTGGTCACCGTCGGAACGGCCATTCGCGCCAGCCCCATCGACCCGTCCCTGGTTCCCGCCGGCGACGGTGCACGGCTCCGGATCGGAAGTGCGGCACCGGGGGGCGTTAATTCCGACGACGGGAACCTGAACTATTGGGAAGGTGATCCGGTTTCCACGGTCGCCAAGGGGCTGGTCGATTTCGAGGCCAACAACGCCGACGGCTGGGGCGTCTTCACCCGCGTGAAGGGCTGGTACGACTACACACTTGCCGAGGGGCATGTCGCGCTGGGCAACCTGCCAAACAACTATGCCGGCGGCCCATTGTCCGACCGTGGTTTTTCGCAAGGCGCCAAATTCCGCGGCATCTCTCTCGCCGACGCTTACGTCAAGGGTCAGTTCTCCGCCGGTGGGCTCCCCATCTCGTTCAAGGCCGGCCAGCAGACCATCGAATGGGGGCCGGCATTCACAATTCCCGGCGGCCTCCGTGACATCAACCCGCGCGACTTCGCCGCCTTGTCCCGGCCGGGCTTGCAGCCGCAGGAGGGAGCGAAGCCGTTCCTGGCGCTGTCGGGCAAGGTCGACCTCTCGCCGACCGCAAGCCTCGACGTCTTCTATCAGCTACTGTCGGCGACATCGACGCAGCCGGGTTGCGGAACATTCGCCGCCACCGCCGATTACGCCTCACCGGGTTGTGACATGGTCATGGTGTCCAATGCCTTGTCCTCGGTCGACGGGCTGGCGACCGGGCGATTCCTGAAGCGTCGCAGTGACGGGACGGCGGGTGATGCCGGCCAGTTCGGTGTCGGCGCCTCATATCTGGTGCCGGACATCGGCACCCGGTTTTCGCTCCACTTCACCAACATTCACTCGCGGACCGGCTATGTCGAGGCCGACCGGACCGGCCGGACCGGCGCCATCTTCCTGCCGGGAGATCCGGATGGCTTGAATCCGGCCTATCGGTTCCAGTACCCCAAAAATATCAAAATGCTGTCCGGCAGCTTCGCCACCAGCGTTCCCTTTATGAAGCTGCGAATCGCGGGCGAACTCGATCATAAATTCAATCAGCCGCTCGGCTTCAACGCCCCCGATCTTTTGCAGGCCGCCGTGAGCGGAACCGGTGTGCTGGCGCGGGATTTCGCCTCGGTTCCCCTGGGCGGGCCGTTCGCCGGTTACGAGCGTTTTCACGTCACCCAGGGGCAGCTCGCCGCATCGGGCGACATCGGCAGTGTGATCGGCGGCACCTTGACCCTCGGCGGCGAGGTCGGCGCCAAATATGTCCACGATCTGCCGGACCCCAATTTCCGCCGTTATGGCCGCTCCGACATTTTCGGAACCGGCCCTAACAACGGCGTCTGCGCGGCCGGGGCCGATCCCAAGGCCTGCACCACCAGGGGCTTCGTGACGCCATTCTCGTGGGGGTATCGCCTTCAGGCGAGCCTGAACTATCAGGACTTTCTGCCGGGCGTGAACCTCAAGCCGTCCGCTGCCTTCACCCACGACGTCAACGGGACGTCCTATGACGGCGCCTTCAATCAGGGGCGCCAGATCCTCCGGCTCGCCCTCGATGGCGCGGTCAAGGACAGCTATTTCTTTAACCTCACCTACCTGACGACCTTGGCCGGCCCCTACGACCCGCGCGCCGACCGTGACGTGTTTCTCATCAGCACGGGCGTCAAACTCTGACCGCATGCCGAGCCGTAGGCCGGCCTCCAGCATTTCCCGCGCCTCCCGACACCGCGTTCCGACCGAAACCGACCCGGCCCCCTTGTGCCTGGTCTCTTTGGAGACTGCCGTATGATCGAAGACGCAACGACGACAGTGTCGGTGCCGCAACTCCAGCCGCATTCAATGAACTTGTCGATCCGCTATCGACGCTATGCCTTGATCATGTTGTTCCTCGTATACATGCTGAACTTCGTCGACCGTCAGATCGTCAATATCCTGGCGGAGCCGATCAAGCGCGAACTCAGTCTCGCCGATTGGCAGCTGGGGTCGTTGACCGGCCTTTCCTTCGCCATTTTCTACGCGACGCTGGCCCTCCCGATCGCGCGGTGGGCAGAGCGTGCGAACCGGGTCAGGATCATCGCGCTGTCGGCGATCACCTGGAGCTTTTTCACGGCAACCTGTGGCATGGCGCAGAACTTCACCCAGCTGTTCCTCGCCAGGGTCGGGGTCGGGGTCGGCGAGGCCGGCTGCACGCCGGCATCCCAGTCGTTGATCAGCGATTACACGACCAGGGAGAAGCGGGCATCGGCACTGGCATTCTTCTCCATGGGCATTCCGGCCGGTTCTCTGGTCGGGATGGTGGTCGGCGGCCTGATCGCGGACAAGCTCGGCTGGCGCGCATCCTTCGCGTTGGTCGGGGTGCCCGGCATCATCCTTGGGCTTCTGGCCTATTTCACTCTTCCCGAACCGCGAACCTCCGCTTTCGCGGCCAGAGAGACGCAGAATGCGCCTTCCCTGAGGGAGGCGCTGAACGAACTCGGCCAGAAGCGAACCTATATCTGGCTCACGGTCGCAATGGTGGCGATAAGTTTCGGGATTTTCAGCAATCTCGCCTTTCAAAGCTCCTTCTTCCTGCGCAATCACGCGGATGGATTGAGCGAACTGGCGATCAGGCTGAACGATCTCACCGGGATCCAACTGGGCGCCACCGGTTTTCTCGGCACGGTGCTGGGCCTGATCATCGGCATCTTCGGAGCTGCCGGAACCTGGCTGGGCGGCTGGTCGACGGATCGCGCGCTGCGCAGCAACCTGAATGCCTACGCGACCATTCCCGCTGCAGCGGCCCTGTGCATGCCCTTCGCGCTTCTCGCGACCTATCTCACTTCGAACACCATTGCGGCGCTTTGCCTTCTGGGTTTGCCCATGCTGCTGCAGTCCATTTATTACGGCCCGATCTTCGCGGCGGTACAAAGTCTGGTGCGACCGCGCACCAGGGCAACGGCCACCGCCATCTTCCTGTTGTTTGCCAATCTGATCGGGCTTGGCCTCGGACCGCTGTCTGTCGGCCTGATCAGCGATCTTCTCGCACCGTCACTGGGGTCCGGTGACGCCATCCGCTGGGCGTTGATCAGCACGTCGCTGGTCTATGTCCTGGCGGCGGCGGCGTTCATGGTGGCGCGGAAGAGCATCAAACAGGATATCGTCAGCTGACAGGTCAAGCGGTGACAGGCGTTTGCGTGACGACCGTGACGCCTGTCACCGACCATTCCGCCGACCGCTGCCACCGGACAACTCCCCCGAGCCTTATCATTTCGTCGTGACCTCCGCCCGATCCTGCAAGTATCGGCGCGGAGGTTGTCCCATGTGCTTCCTGAACATTGCAGTGAATGCACTTGGCGAATCATATCCCAGTTCTTGGGAAATCGCTTGAACGGTAGCCCCCATCGACAGCCGTTGAACGGCGATCACGATGTGGAGTTGCTGGCGCCATCGACCAAACGGCATTCCCGTATGTTTCTGGATCAGTCGGGCCAGCGTACGCTCGCTCGTGGCGACCTCTGCCGCCCATTCCCGGATGGTCCTGCGATCGTCAGGGGCCTCCAGCAATTGGGCGGCGATGCGCTGAATCTTTGGATGGCTCGAAACCGGGAAGTGGAGCGGCTCCGCCTTCATCTGCGCAAGTTCGTCCAGAATGACTTGCACCAGACGGCTCGTCGGACCTTCCAAGGGATAGAGCGGCGGCAGGTTGGCCAAGTGAAAGATCATCTCACGCAACATCGGGCTGATCGAGAATGTCGCGCAGGAGTTTGGAAGCGGCGACATCTCCGGACTGATGAAAACGCAGTATGATCTGCCCTTGTCCGACATCGAAACGCTGTGGGGGATCTCTCCCGGGATCCAGACCGCTCCATTGGACGGTACGATCCGGAGTCCGTCCAGCGTCCGGCACATGACCGAGCCTTCCGCCGCCACCACCAGCTGGCCTTTCCGGTGTTGGTGGATCGGCAACTCGTCGTCATCCACGTTGCGCTGGACAAGGAAAGAGACCAACGGCCGGGCAAAGTCGTCAGGATCCAGAGCAGTGAAGCTGACGCGCAGGCCGGTGAGATCCCACGCCCTCGATATGGCCTCGCCGGTCGCCGAGACTGCCGGCCACTTTGCACCGATCTGTGCAATTTTCGGCACTGTTACGACCTCCATTGATTGCGAAGCGAACTGCCGTGCAAGTTTGACAGTTTCGCGACATAAAATGGCAATCCCATAGATTCTGCCATTGGCTGGCCTCGGATACAATCTGCCGCATGAACACCCGAAAGGCGGAAGGAAGCGCGTACGGACCCCAAACGGGTTCGTTCCGCGGAATCTCTTGCCGATCTTCGCTTCGGATCGAAGCAAAGCCGTCCAGATTACAACCGGGAGTCACCATGATGAACACGCTGACGCTCGATCGAACGGACATCAAAATCCTCAACGAGTTGCAGAAGGATGCAAATCTGACGAACGTCGAGCTTGCCGGCAGAATCAACCTTTCCCCGTCGCCCTGCCTCACGCGCGTGAAGAAGCTGGAGCAAACCGGCATCATCGATCGAAGGGTCACCCTTCTGAATCCAAAGGCGATGGGACTGGAAATCAATGCCTATATCCAGGTGACGCTCGACAAGCAGCCGCAATCCGCGCTGGAGAAGTTCCGGGATGCCGTAGAGCGAATTCCCGAGGTGATGGAATGCAACTGGATGACAGGCGACTGCGATTTCCTGCTGCGCGTGGTGGTCCGGGACGTCGAAGAACTCGAACAGTTGATAACCGGCAAGCTGTCGAAGATAGAATTCGTCGCCACCATCCGTTCCAATCTGGTGCTGAAGCAGATAACCTACAAAACCGCACTGCCTATCAGTACATCCGACACGATCGTCGTTCGATTTTGATAGGGGTCGGCATTGCTGCGGCGAGGCGGTGTTATCGCCACCGCCGTCTCCGAACTGCTGCCTGCCCCGCTGAGCGGACCGAAGCCGCTGGACCAACGGCGTAGGGGCCTGCGGGTTTTGTTCAAAAATCCCGCGTCCATTCTTCAAAACGACTGCCGCAAGCGACTGCGAGACGTAGGCATGATAAGGATAGAGGAAATCAACGAAGAGGTCGACCGGATCGACTGCTCGACGTCCGCAGTGTTGTTCACATTCTGCCAAGCGCCGAAATAGACCTGCCACCACGTGTTGGGATTATACAGCAGGTTGACCTGCTGGGTGGTGGCCGACGCTTGGTAGAGCGGCACCGATGAACCGTTGTACGGCAGCCAGGACGATAGTCCGACCGCCTTGGAAGCGAGATCGGGAACCGTCACATAGCTTGCCGTGGTCGGAATGGCGGCATTCCAAATGCTGTTCTCCTGTAGCGGCCTTTCATAAGTGTTCGGCATATAGGCAATCCTCGAGTGCAGATTTGCCCACTTCTTTCTGCCAATTCGATAGGGTCACCCTGTTGCAAGGATGAGAAAAAAGGACGGGGTACCCCTGGCCACTCCATAAACGTATTAGCCGCTGTTCGGTCTGGCTGATGTCTTTGCCTTCGCCGGAAGCGGTAAGATCGAAAAGTTGTTAATTCGTTCCCCGAGTGACCTCTGTGAGAGTCCGCCCAGCCTGAGCTGGGGGATTTTAGCGTGGGGCGACCGTGCCGGAGATTTGTCCGACAAATAATCAGAGGAAAACGCCGGCCGAACACGCCGGATTCAACATTAATTTCCTCTAAGCACCTTCTCCCCGTGCGCCTGCGGCGCCACCGGCGCGGATCAGGCCTGCGGGTGATCGTTGGCGCAAGATGACCATCATCAGAGCCGATGTAGCGAGTTCGGCGCGCATATGGTCGCGCATCGCCCAACCCACCACTTTGCGGGTCGCCGCGGCCGAAGAGCCCAACCAACGCCGCCGAACGCCCCGGATCTTTCGAACTGGGGCGTTCGGCGGCGTTGGTTGCAGGGGCAGGATTTCGCTTTTACCGAACGCGGATTCCGTATCGGACAGGCTTCAGGTCACGAGTTGATCCACGTTAGGCTGCGCGGATCTCCGCCAGGAATGCCTCGAGTTCATGCTTCAGCAAATCGGCGTCGGCGGCCAGGGCATCGGCGGACTGCATGACCTGCTTGGCGGCTATTCCGCTCTCCTGCTCAGCCTTTCGGATGTCGACCACGCTGCGTGAAACGTCATTGGTTCCGATCGCCGCCTGCTGAGCATTACAGCTGATTTCGTCGGTTGCCGCACTTTGCTGCCCGACCGAGGCGGCCATCTCGGCGGCCGATTGGTCGATGTCCTCGATTTGGCCGATGATCATGCGCATCCCTTCCACGGTCCGGTCGGACGCGGCTTTCACGGTGCTGATCTGCTGCCCGATCTGCTCGGTCATCGCATGCGTCTGGTTGGCCAGATTCTTGACTTCGCTCGCGACGACGGCAAAGCCCTTGCCGGCCTCCCCGGCGCGCGCGGCCTCGATAGTGGCGTTCAGGGCCAGCAGATTGGTCTGCGAGGCGACCGCATTGATGGATGCGACGACCTGATCCACCTGATCGATGGCGGTCGACAACGCATCCATATGACTGCGGGCCTGCTCAGCCCGTTCGGCGGTCATCTTAGACCGCTGGGCCGCCTGCGCCACCCGTCCCGACAGATCGCGGATCGCCGTCGACATCTCCTCGGCGGCGGAGGCGACGGCCTGGACATTCACCGACGCCTGTTCGGAGGCCGATGCGACCGACGTGCACTCCTGCTCGGCCTTCTGGACCGCCGTGGACAGGTGCGATGCCGTTTCCTGAAAGCCCTTGGCGGACTGGCCGAGCTGGTCGACGATGCGGCCGACCCGGCTCTCGAACCGGTTCGCCAAATCGAACACCGCTTCCCGTTTTTCCGCGGACGCCTGCGCGGCGGCGCTGCGGCGCTCCTGCTCCATCTGCCGGTTGCGCAGGATATTCTCCTTGAAGACCTCGAGCGTGCGCGCCATGCCGCCGATCTCATCCCGCCGCCCGCGTTCCGGCACCTCGGCATCCAGATCATGGTCCGCGAGGCGCAGCATGACCCCATGCACGCGCGACAGCGGGCGCGTCACACTGCGGGCGACCGCCCAGCCCAGCAGCAGGGCCAGCGCCGACAGCCCGGCGACCACCAGCCCGAACACGGTCATCATGCCGAGAAAGGCGGAGCGCAGGTCGTCGGTGTAGACGCCGGTGCCGATGACCCAGTCCCACGGCTTGAAATGGACCGAGTAGGCCAGCTTCTCGTAGGTCGGCCCCTTTGGATCGTTGGGCCGCGGCCATTCATAGGTGACGAATTCAGGAACCGGCGTCAGGGCGCCGCGCACCGCCTCGCGGATGACGTAGACGCCGTTGCGGTCGCGGATTTCGGCACCGCTCTTGCCGATCAGCGCCGGATTGGCATGCATGACGTTGATGATCTGCGAGGTCCAGATCCACAGATACTCTCCGTCGGCGTAGCGCATGGCGCCGATCGCCGTCCTGGCGCGCTCCTTGGCGTCCTCCTCGCTTATCACGCCGTCTTGCGCCAGCTTATGGAAGCGGGCGGCGATGCTGCCGCCGCTCTCGGCGATGAAGCGGACGCTGTTCATTCGCTGCTCGACCAGCGCACGGTTGACGAAATGGCCGCCGACCGCCGCCACCAGTCCGGCGGCGATGATCGACAGCGAGGCGAGAAATCCGATGCGCCACCGTAACGGCAGCTCCGACAAACGCATGATTTGAGTCTTCCCTCTTTCCAGCCCGCACCAGTGGGGCCGGACCGACGTTACGAGCCGCGGCCTGCGCCAACGACGGTGCTGATGACCGCTTCGACGGTGCCATGGTCCGCGGAACGGACCCGGTTCACCTCGTTGAACGCGGCGATCTGGGCGTGGCTGACATGGCTGAACTGTTCCGCCGCCCGCAGGGCGAGGGCCCGCCCGTCGGGGGCGTCGGCGACCGCGATGCGCAGGGTGACGGACACCTCGACAATCTCTGCCATACTACCATCCTTTGAAACTGTACAAATGGTCGCGGAGCCGCCGCAGGGCTGGTGGGATCGGCGGCGGCTCTCCTCTTGCCGGGTCGATCTCTGAAGTCAGCCGCGTTCGACGCAGAGGGCGACACCCATGCCGCCGCCGATGCACAGGGTGGCGAGACCCTTCTTGGCATCGCGCCGGCCCATCTCATGCAGCAGGCTGACGAGGATGCGGGCGCCCGACGCGCCGATGGGATGGCCGAGCGCGATTGCGCCGCCATTGACGTTCACCCGGCCCTCGTCCCAGCCCATTCCGGCATTGACCGCCAGCGCCTGCGCCGCGAAGGCTTCGTTGGCCTCGATCAGGTCGAGATCGTCCACCGACCAGACGGCCTTCTCCAGCGCCAACTTCGAGGCGGGAATCGGCCCGGTGCCCATGACGCTGGGATCGACGCCGGCCGTCGCCCAGGAGGCGATGCGCGCCAGCGGCGTCACACCGCGCCGCTTGGCGTTCTCGGCCGTCATCAGCACCAGCGCCGCCGCCCCGTCATTGAGGCCGGAGGCGTTGCCGGCGGTCACCGTGCCGTCCTTGGCGAAGGCCGGGCGCAGCTTGGCCAGCGCCTCCAGCGTGGTGCCGTGCTTCGGATACTCGTCTTCCGACACGACGACATCGCCCTTGCGACCCTTGATCGTGACCGGGACGATCTCGTCCCGGAAGCGGCCGGCCTTCTGCGCGGCCTCCGCCTTCTGCTGCGAGGCCAGCGCGAACAGGTCCTGCTGCTCGCGGCTCAGATCCCAGGCGCGGGCGACGTTCTCGGCGGTGGTGCCCATGTGATAGCCGTGGAAGGCTTCCCACAACCCGTCCTTGATCATGCTGTCGAGCATCTCGGCGGCGCCCATCTTGGTGCCGTTGCGCAGATGCATGAGGTGGGGCGACAGGCTCATGTTCTCCTGGCCGCCGACCACCATCACCTCGGCGTCGCCGCAGCGGATCGCCTGATACCCGAGCGCCACAGAGCGCAGGCCGGACCCGCAGACCTGATTGATGCCGAAGGCGGTCTTCTCGACCGGAATGCCGGCCTTCACCGCGGCCTGACGGGCGGGGTTCTGGCCCTGGCCGGCGGTCAGCACCTGGCCCAGGATCACCTCGGTCACCTCGGCGGCGTCGGTGCGGGCGCGCGACAGCACCTCGCGGATCGCGGCGGCGCCAAGCTCATGGGCGGGGACGGACGCCAGCGCGCCGTTGAAGTTGCCGATGGCGGTGCGGACCGCGCTGGCGATGACGATCTCGGTCATGGAGGACTCCTCCGGAACAAGGTTTCTTGCAGGATGGAAGGCCGCCGCGCCCGTTCGGGATCGCGGCGGCCGGTTGGTCGCAAAGGGTCAGAAATAGAGGCCGATCAGGAAGATGGGCAGCGTGATGACCAGCGCCGTCGCGCAGTAGCCCATGATGTCGCGCACCCCCAGCCCGGCGATGGCGAGCGCCGGCAGCGCCCAGAAGGGCTGGGCCATGTTCATCCACTCCTCGCCATAGGCGATGGCCATGGCCGCCTTGCCGAGATCGACGCCCAGCTGCTGGGCGGCCGGCATGATGAAGGGGCCCTGCACCACCCAGTGGCCGCCGCCCGACGGGACGGCGAAGTTGATCAGGCCCGACGACAGGAAGGCGAGGACCGGGAAGGTCTCCTTGTTGGCGATGTCGACGAACAGGTTGGTGATCAGACCGCCCAGCCCGGAATGCTCCATCATGATCTGGATGCCGGCATAGAAGGGGAACTGCACCATGATGCCGGCGGTGCCGCGGGCGGCGTTGGCGACGGCGCGGGCATAGGCCATCGGCGTGCCGTGCAGGATCAGGCCGGCCACCAGCATGATCAGGTTGACCGTGTTGATGTTGAGGTCGAAGCCCTTGGCCTGGAAGTGCAGGAACAGGTAAGCGATGCCCAGGGCCGCGACGACGAAGCCGAGAACGCGGCTCTCTTCCAGCTTTTCCGCCGGGCTGGCGTCGGGGCCGAGCACGCGCTTGGTCGAGGGCTCCGGCTTCAGCAGGGCCGGATCGACCGCCACCACCTCATGGGGCTTCGGGTGCATCATCCGGCAGACCAGCGGCAGGACGACGATCAGCGCCAGCGTGATGCCGACATTGTAGGTGGTGAAGATGGTGTCGGCGATCGGGATCAGGCCGACGGTCTTCTCCATCGGGTTGCCTTTGGTGGCGGCAACCAGCGGAACCGAGGCCGAGAAGCCGCCATGCCAGGTCATGAAGCCGATATAGGCGGACGCGATCAGCAGCCGGTAGTCGGACTTCGGAACGCGGCGGGCCACCTCGCGGGCGAACATGGCGCCGACGACGAGGCCGAAGCCCCAGTTGACGACGTTGGTGACGGCGGCGGCGAAGCAGACCAGCATGACGCCCTGGGTCGGCGTCTTGGCGATGGAGGCCACCCGGCCCATGACGTTGCGCACCGGTTCGGAACTGGCGAGCGCATGGCCGGTGACCAGCACCAGCGCCATCTGCATCGAGAAGGCCAACAGGTTCCAGAAGCCGTTGCCCCACATGCGCACCAGATCGACCGGCCCGCTCGGCGTCAGCCACCAGGCGAAGCCGAAGGTCAGCACGGTCAGGATGATGGCGAAGATCAGCGGGTCAGGCAGATAGCGGCTGACCAGCCAGGTCAGCGCGCGGGAAATCGGCGTGATCGGGTTGAAGCGTGCGCTGACGTCCGGCGCCGGCGGGGGGGCTGTGGTGACGCTCATGGCGGGTCTCCGGCACAAGGGGGGCCGTTCCCGCGCCGCCGGGCACGACAGCCGGACGGCGCGGGGGAGGGGTCTCCCCATGCTCAAGAAAGAAGGACGGTCAGGCGCCGACCGGCATGGTCGGCACGACGGACGGGACGATCAGCTCGGCGCCGGTCTGGGCCAGCACGTCGGCGACCGCGACGCCGGGAGCGACCTCGCGCAGCACCAGCCCCTTGTCCGTCGGCTCGATCACCGCCAGTTCGGTGACGATCAGGTCGACGCGCCGCACCGAAGTCAGCGGCAGTTCGCAGCGTTTTACGATCTTCGGCGTGCCCTTGGCGCTGTGCTGCATGGCGACGATCACCCGCTTGGCGCCGGAGACCAGATCCATCGCACCGCCCATGCCGGGCACCATCTTGCCGGGCACCATCCAGTTGGCGAGCCGGCCCTCCTCGTCGATCTGCAGTCCGCCCAGCACGGTCACGTCCAGATGCCCGCCGCGGATCAGTCCGAAGGACATCGCGCTGTCGAACGACGCGGCTCCGGGCACGGCACCGATCGGGCTGCCGCCGGCGTCGCTCAGATCCTCGTTCTCCGCGCCCGGCTCGGGCACCGGCGCCATGCCGATGATGCCGTTCTCCGACTGGAAGAAGACGTTGACACCGGCCGGCAGATGGGCGGCGACCATGGTGGGCAGGCCGATGCCGAGATTCACCAGGTTGCCCGGCCGCAGTTCCAGCGCGACGCGCTTGGCGATCAGGATTTTCTCATCCATGGCGATGCTCCTTGGCGACCAGGCAGTCGACCAGCACATTCGGGGTGACGACGCTGTCGGGCGGAATGACGCCCACCGGCACGATGTCCTCGGCTTCGACGATCACCGTTTCGGCGGCCATCGCCATCAGCGGATTGAAGTTGCGCGCGGTCAGCGCGTATTCGAGGTTCCCCAGGTAATCGGCCCGCTTGGCGGCGATCAGGGCGAAATCGGCCTTCAGCGCCTTTTCCAGCAGATAGACGGTTCCGTCCAGTTCGATGCGCTGCTTGCCCTCCTCCACCACCGTGCCGACGCCGGTGGGGGTCAGCACGCCGCCGAGGCCGAAGCCGCCGGCCCGCACCCGCTCGGCCAGCGTGCCTTGCGGCACCAGTTCCACCTCGGTCTCGCCGGCGATCATCTGGCGCTGGGTCTCAGGGTTGGTGCCGATGTGGCTGGCGATCACCTTGCGCACCGCCTTGGCGGCGATCAGCCGGCCGATGCCCACCGCTGGGCGGGCGGTGTCGTTGGCGATCACCGTCAGGTCTCGCTTGTTCTGGCGCAGCAATTCGTCGATCAGGTGGGGTGGCGTTCCAACCCCCATGAATCCCCCGATCATCAGCACCGCGCCATCGGGAATCATGGCGACGGTGTCTTCCAGCTTCCGCACTTTACTCATTCGACGTCTCCCTTGGACGTCGGGGCGCAACAGGGCATGCCCGCCGCGACCCCGCGGGCGCGGAGCCCGCCCGCCGGTCCGAAGCCGGACCGGAAAGACGAACCGCGCGCTCATTCTTGGTTTCATAGCGCTGCGATCGGAGGGCCTGCGACA
>Ga0366761_1018_pt1 | contig 19819 bp, 18 predicted proteins | sample TotcelHN113001M3_FD_207054 | JGI IMG/M metagenome (GOLD analysis project Ga0366761, IMG submission 207054) | Enriched cells from coal bed in the Powder River Basin, Montana, United States - Total cells N11 rep1 HSBNCT.N11.300.1.M3 ...
TCAGCCTGGAGTTGCACTACGTTGCGCTGGGTCGCCGGGTTTTGCCACATTTCGACGTTCATCGCCGGTGCCACCAGCAACCGCACATGGGCCGGACGCGCGATGCACAAAGTCGACAGCAGGTCGTCGCATCCGCCATGCGCCAGTTTGGAAATGAAGTCGGTCGAGCAGGGGGCGATCACGATGGCGTCGGCGTTCCGGCTGAGGTCGATGTGCGCCATGTTGTTGGCGATGCGCGCATCCCACTGGTCGGTATACACAGGTTTGCCGGACAGCGCCTGCATCGTCACCGGCGTGATGAACTGCGTCGCGGCCTGTGTCATCACGACTTGCACCGATGCGCCCGCCTTGATCAGCGCGCGGGTCAGTTCCGCCGCCTTGTAGCAGGCGATGCCGCCGGTCAGGCCGAGGACGATTTTTTTACCCGCAAGATCCATGGCTTTTCCTTCTCTGTTGTAATTATTGCGCGTCTTTCCGTGCTGCCCGGCAATGACACTAATTAAGGGAGTATGGTAAAAATTTATGCATTTACCGCATGTTTTTTATAAGGCTTTAAAAATACGTATGGCAGTATTACTTAATGTCAAAAGCTGGGAAGCGCGTGCCGTTAGTTGTGTGGCTATTTGTTGACGCGCCGCAGTTCGTCGAGGATGAATAATCCGGCGCCGATGAAAATGGCGCTGTCGGCGATATTGAATGCCGGCCAGTGCCAGCCACCGAAATGCACGTCGAGGAAATCGATCACGTGGCCGTACAGGATGCGGTCAATCACGTTGCCGACGGCACCACCCAGAATCAGTGCCAGCGCCCAGCAGAACAGACGCTGTCCGGCATGGCGTTGCAACATGTAGACGATCACCAGTGCGGCGATCACGCCGAGAGCGGTAAAAAAATAGCGTTGCCAGCCGGATTCGGTTGCCAGAAAGCTGAAGGCCGCGCCTTTATTGTAAGCCAGCACCAGATTGAAAAAAGAGGTCACCGGATGCGATTCGCCATAAGTGAATAACTTGGCGATGGTGATTTTGCTCAACTGATCGAGCAGGATCACGATAGACGCGATGCCGATCCACGGCATGATGCCGGGCTGCGGCCTGGAAGAAAAACGGTTTTTTGTTGCCATTGCGGGGTACTCCGGAAGGTGGATCAGGGTGGTTCGTCTTGCCGGCTGGGTGGCATGACGAACAGCGGAGCTGGTTAGTCTCTTATCGGTCAAGTCTACCCATTTTGTAGGTTGGGCCAACGCTTTATCAGCCCAACATTGTGCCTAGAATGTTGGGCTTCGCAAGCTCAGCACCAACCTACAATATTTTGGTTCGTCCGGTTCGCCGGCTTAGGGTATTAGGCAAAGCGCCGTGTTTCGCCAGCGCCGAACAGATTGCTGATGCAGCGTCCGCACAAGCCAGGGTGCTCGGCGTGACTGCCGACATCGGCACGATAGTGCCAGCAGCGCTCGCATTTCTGGTGGGCCGATGCTGTGACGATCACGCTTTCCTGCTCCGCGCTGGCGACTTCGACTACTTCGGCTTGCGAGGTGATCAGCACGAACTTCAAGTCGTCGTCCATGCCGGCGAGGAGCGCAAACTTGTCGCCGCTGGCACGGATGCTGATCTCGGCTTGCAACGAAGAACCGATAGCGCCGGCGATGCGCGCTTCTTCCATTTGCTTGGTGACATCGGCACGGATTGCGCGCAACTGCGCATATTTGGCCAGCAATGCAGCGGCGTCAACTACTTCCGGCAGCGCGTAATAGGTCTGGGTGAAGATCGTTTCATCGCTGTCGGCCAGCGCTTCCTTGCTCGCAAAAATTGCCCACGCTTCTTCGGCGGTGAAGGACAGCATCGGCGCCATCAATCGCAACAGCGATTGCGTGATGTGCCAGATCGCGCTTTGCGCCGAACGGCGTGCGTGCGAAGTGGTGCCGCCGGTATACAAACGGTCTTTCAGGATATCGAGATAGAAACTGCCCAGGTCTTCCGAACAGAAACCCTGCAGCTTGGCCACCACCGGATGGAATTCATAGGCATCGTAATGGGCCAGGATCTCGGCTTGCAACGCGGCCACGCTGGCTACCGCATAGCGGTCGATTTCCATCATTTCCGCAACCGGCACCGCATGCTGGGCAAAGTCGAAGTCGGACGTATTGGCCAGCAGGAAGCGTAGCGTATTGCGGATGCGGCGATACGCTTCGGTCACGCGTTTCAGGATTTCGTCCGAAATATTCAGTTCGCCCGAATAATCGGTGGACGCTACCCACAGCCGCAGGATGTCGGCGCCGAGCGTATCGGACACTTTTTGCGGTGCGACTACATTGCCCTTGGACTTGGACATTTTCTTGCCTTCGCCATCGACCACGAAGCCGTGCGTCAGCAAGGCCTTGTACGGCGCGCAGCCATTCAGCATGCTGGAGGTCAGCAGCGAAGAGTGAAACCAGCCGCGATGCTGGTCCGAACCTTCCAGGTACAGATCGGCCGGGAATTGCAATTGCGCCGCATGGGAGCCGCGCAATACCGTCTGGTGCGTGGTGCCGGAATCGAACCAGACGTCCAGCGTGTCCTTGTTCTTCACGTACATCGGCGCGTCGTCGCCCAGCAATTCATTGATATCGATCGCATGCCAGGCTTCGATGCCGTGCTGTTCGATGCGTTGGGCGACGATTTCCAGCAGTTCCGGTGTGCGCGGATGCAGTTCGCCGCTTTCCTTGTGGACGAAAAAGGCCATCGGCACGCCCCACTGGCGTTGACGCGACAGCGTCCAGTCGGGCCGGTTGGCGATCATCCCGTGCAGTCGCGCCTTGCCCCAGTCTGGGTAAAAAGTGGTTTCTTCGATCCCTTTGAGCGCGGTTTCGCGCAAGCTTGGTCCGCCGTCTTTGGGCGTGCTATCCATGCCGGCGAACCATTGCGCGGTAGCGCGGTAAACGATCGGCGTCTTGTGGCGCCAGCAGTGCATATAACTATGGTCGAACATTACCAGCTTGAACAATGCGCCGACTTCTTCCAGTTTGGCGCAGATCGGTTTCGACGCTTCCCAGATCGTCATGCCGCCGAAGAATGGCAGCCAGGATGCGTATTTGCCATCGCCCATCACCGGTTTCAGAATATCGTCATCCGTCATGCCGTGCGCCTTGCACGAAATGAAATCGTCGATGCCGTAAGCGGGAGCCGAGTGGACGACGCCGGTGCCGGTGCCGAGTTCGACATATTCGCCCAAAAATACCGGCGAAGTGCGGTTGTAGCCTTCGTCAATGTCGGCAAACGGATGCTTGAACTTGATCAGGTTCAGCGCTGCACCGGTGCAGGTGGCGATCACGCGGCCTTCGAGGCCGAAGCGCTGCAGGCTGGATTCGACCAAGTCGGTGGCCAGGATCAGCAGGATGGTTTCGCCGTTGCGCACCGTTTCCACCAGCGCATAACTGAACTCGGGATGCATGTTCAGCGCCTGGTTGGCCGGGATGGTCCACGGGGTGGTGGTCCAGATTACAGCGTAGCCCTTGTCGGTTGGCAGTTGCACCAGGCCGAAAGCGGCGGCAATCTTGTCTTGCTCGGCGAACGGGAAGCCGACATCGATGGCCGGGTCGCGCTTGTCCTGATATTCGACCTCCGCCTCCGCCAATGCCGAACCGCAGTCGAAACACCAGTTGACCGGTTTCAGACCGCGATATACATAGCCTTTTTCCAGCATGGCGCCGAGCGCGCGCAATTCGTCGGCCTCGTTGCCGAAGTTCATCGTCAGGTACGGGTTATCCCATTCGCCCAGCACGCCCAGGCGGATGAAGTCCTTTTTCTGGCGCTCGATTTGCTCGCTGGCGTAGGCGCGCGCCTTCGCTTGCACTTGCTCTACCGGCAGATTCTTGCCGTAGAGTTTTTCGATCTGGATTTCGATCGGCATGCCGTGGCAATCCCAGCCCGGCACGTATTGCGCATCGAAGCCGGCCATGTTGCGCGCCTTGACGATCATGTCCTTGAGGATTTTGTTGACCGCGTGACCGATGTGGATGTCGCCGTTCGCATACGGCGGGCCGTCATGCAAGATGAATTTGGGGCGGTTTTTCGAGGCGTTGCGGATGCGCTTATACACCTTGCGTTCTTGCCATTGCTTGACCCACTGCGGCTCGCGCTTGGCCAGGTCGCCGCGCATCGGGAACGGGGTTTCGGTCATATTGACCGGATATTTGCTTTGTGGTTTGCTCGACGGCTTGGCGGCAGGCTTGTTTTCTTTATTCTCGGACATAGTGATTTTCAGCGATCTTCAAGGATATTCAATGTATTTACATATACCGCGACAGCGGAGGAATGGCGGTGCCCACGCTGCAGGCAGCGTGGCATTCAAATTCGGTCGGTTGCCGTAGTAGCGGCTGCTGCGCGCAGCTTGAAGTAAGCGCGTGCTTGCGCGGCATCGTTAGCTATGGCGTCCGTCAGGGTCGGCAGATCGACGTATTTTTCCTCGTCCCGCAATTTTTTCAGGAATTCCACCCGGACCAGTTTGCCGTAGCATTGCTGCGCATAATCGAAGATATGCGTTTCCAGCAGTACGCGGCCGCTGTCATCGACGGTCGGACGCAATCCCAGGCTGGCAACGCCGGGTAACGGCGTTTCAGCGAGGCCGTGCACCTGCACGATGAAAATTCCGCTCAGCACCGGATGCTTGTGCGTCACGCGCAGGTTCAGCGTCGGAAAGCCGAGCATGCGTCCCAGTTTTTTACCGTGCACCACATGACCGGAAATCGCGTACGGCTGGCCCAGCAATTGATTCGCATGGGCAAAGTCGCCTGCAGCCAGCGCCGCGCGTACCGCCGACGAAGAAATGCGGGTGCCGTGGTTGGTCACCGTATCGAGCGCCTCCACTCCGAAACCGTATTTTTTCCCAGCTTCGATCAGCGTTGCAAGGTTGCCGGCGCGTTTGGCGCCGTAGCAAAAATCTTTGCCCACAATTAACTGTTTGACATGCAAGCCTTGCACCAGCACTTTTTCGACGAAATCCTGCGGCGTAAGGCTGGCGAAATGGGCATTGAAATGTTCGACGATGACGCGTTCGATACCGTTTGCGGACAACGCTTGCAGCTTGTCGCGCAGGTTGGCGATGCGGCTTGGCGCGCTGCCCGGATTGCCGCTGATACGTGCGAAAAATTCGCGCGGATGCGGCTCGAAAGTCATCACCGCCGCATCCAGCTGCAAATGGGCGGCGGCTTCGCATACGCGCGCCAGCAACGCCTGATGTCCGCGGTGCACGCCATCGAAGTTGCCGATCGCCAGCGCGCAGGGCGCACGCGATGCAGCATTGGGAAGTCCGCGAAATACCTTCATACTGGTTCTGTGTCGAGATTGCTGCAAAGCCTTCGATTATAAATGCTTTCCTGCGCTTTCCATTGGATTGCACAACGGCTGGGCATTCGTTACCCGCAGACTTCCTGCGCCGGCGGCCATTAGAAGGGAGCGCGTCAGCGTGAGCGGCAAGGGCGGATAGGGCGGGTGCGCGTATGCTTTTTTCCCTCCTTAACTCTTGCTCCTGGTTGAGAATTTTTCATCATTACTGCATTTAATGTGGAGTATATGCATATTCATATGCTTTGCCGCATGCTATTAAACGGAATGCGAAAATACAGACCCCTGTACAGGAAAATTACAGCATCTTGTGCGGGCCGTAGCCCTGTTGCTTTCGATTAAATTTTTGCCAGTTTTAGCCGTTACCTGCCATACTTTGGCTGGCGCCAAAATTTCGTGGCGGCAACTAAAATTCAGTTTCCAGGCAGACATCCGGTGTAGCATTGGATGCATTGTAAAAACTCCTTTTGAGAGAACATCATGTCTTCTTCAACCCAATCCCCGTCCGCTGCAGGCAATCACCAGAATCAGACAGACACGCATGGTCGCAACGAATTTCTGGCGTTTACCCTGGGGCAGGAAGAGTACGGCATCGACATATTGAAAGTGCAGGAAATTCGCGGCTACGAAGCAGTGACCCGGATCGCCAAAGCACCCGAATTTCTGAAGGGCGTCATCAACTTGCGCGGCATCATCGTGCCAGTGGTCGACATGCGCATCAAATTCAAGCTCGGCATACCGACTTACGATCAGTTTACGGTGGTCATCATTCTGAATATTGGCGGACGCATCATGGGCATGGTAGTCGATAGCGTTTCCGACGTGATCACGCTGGCTCAGGAGCAGATAAAACCGGCGCCGGATATGGGAACTGCTTTCGAATCCGATTATTTGATCGGTCTGGGCACCGTCGATGAACGCATGCTGATTCTGGTCGATATCGACAAATTGATGTCTTCGGCTGAAATGGGCCTGATTGAAAAAATTGCTGCGTAGCCATCCATGAATTTCAAAATGATGAACCTCACAATCAAGGCGCGTTTGATTGGCGTTATCGGATTCTTATCCTTGCTAACGGTCGTGGTCGGAGGATTGGGGCTCAATGGCTTGAGCAAGACGAATGCCGGACTTAAAAGCGTCTATGAAGACCGCGCGGTGCCGCTGGAGCAACTAGCGACGATGAATTTCATGTTGCAGGAAAATCTGCTTGGTATCGTCAGCATGCTGCAAAATCCGGTGCCCGATGGAATTCAGGTCGAATCTGCCAAAATCGATGAAAGAATCGCGAAAATTTCCGATATCTGGCGCACTTACTCGTCGTCCCAGCTAACACCGCAGGAAAAGCAAGTGGCCGACAAGTTTCAACTCGACCGCAGCCGCTTCGTCAAGGAAGGGCTGTTGCCTGCAGTCGTAGCGTTGCGCGATGGCCGGGTCGGCGAGGTGCAGTTAAAGTGGCACGAGATTGAATCGCTCTCCGCGCCGGTGCGGGTCAGTTTTGGCACGTTGCGCGCATTGCAAGTCGAAGGCGCCAAGGCAGAATATGACGCCAGCGTTGAACGGTATGACATGACGCAGTTGCGCATGATCATCGCCATTGTTCTGGGCGTATTGCTGGCTGCGGCCGCTGCTTATTTGCTCATCAGAAGCATTTTGCGTCCGATGCGCCATGCTATCGATGTCGCGAACAATATCGCCGCCGGCGATTTGACGACCGAAATAAAAATCCGCTCTACCGATGAAATCGGTCAATTACTGGGCGCGATCAAGGAAATGAGCGACAGCTTGGTCGGCATCGTTTCGCGGGTGCGCAGCGGCACCGATGCAATCGCCACCGCATCGCACCAGATCGCCGCCGGCAACCTCGATCTTTCCGGGCGCACCGAAAGCCAAGCCAGCAGTCTGGAGCAAACCGCCGCTTCAATGGAAGAGTTGACCGGCGCCGTCAGGCAAAATGCCGACAATGCACACCAGGCCGATCAGTTGGCCGCGACCGCTTCCGAAGTCGCGCTCAAAAGCGGTGTCGTGGTATCCCAGGTGGTCGAGACTATGGCCGCCATCGACATTTCCGCCAAGAAAATCGTCGACATCATTGGCGTCATCGACAGCATCGCGTTCCAGACCAATATCCTCGCATTGAATGCAGCAGTCGAAGCGGCGCGTGCCGGCGAACAGGGCCGGGGCTTTGCGGTGGTTGCCACCGAAGTGCGCAACCTCGCGCAGCGCAGCGCCAGTGCCGCCAAGGAAATCAAGGCATTAATCGACGACTCGGTGCAAAAAGTCGGAGTTGGCAATCAGCTGGTTGCGCAAGCAGGCCATACGATGGAGCAAGTCGTCGTCAGCGTGCGCCACGTCACCGACATCATGAGCGACATCACAGCCGCCAGCCAGGAGCAAAGCACGGGCATCGAGCAAGTGAACGAAGCGATTGCGCAAATGGATGAAGTCACGCAGCAAAACGCGGCGCTAGTCGAGCAAGCCGCCGCCGCTGCGCAATCCCTCCAGCAACAAGCCGGTGCGCTGACGCAGGTCGTCGGCATGTTCCGGCTTACTGCAACTGCGACAGCGCCCAAGGCTTTTGCAGTGCCGGCGCGCAAAAGCGCAGTCGCACCAGTGGCAAAGCAAGCGATTGCAATGCAAGACGGCGCCAAGCGGGCCGTGCAGGGAACGAAGTCTGCCGCCGCCAGAGCGCCGGCGGTCGGCACTGGTGACGATTGGGAAGAGTTTTGATCGGACCCGGTAGAAAATATGCCGCCGCAGTTTGGGCGGCATTTTTTTTGATGCGATGTTGATGCGATGTTGGTGCGAAAAGAAGTCAATAAAGGTGTCGATTGCAGTTTGTTGGCATGTGCTGATTGACGCCGCAATACGTCACATCTCTCCCCATATCGCGTTCAGCGTTGCCAGCGCCGCCAATCCGGCGGTTTCGGTGCGCAACACGCGCGGCCCCATCGAAAGCGATAGTGCGCCTTGTGCGATCGCTAGATCTTCTTCGATTTCCGTAAAGCCGCCTTCGGGGCCGATCATCAAAGCCAGCGCTTGCGGTGGATGGTGACGCGCCCAATCCGACAGCGATTGTTCGGCACGCGGACTGAGCAGGATGCGGCGATGCAAGTCCTGGCGGCTCATCCAGCTTTTGCAGTCGGTGGGTGGGTTGAGTTGCGCCAGTCGGTTGCGCCCGCTCTGTTCGCTGGCGGCAATGATGATGGCCTGCCAGTGCGCCAGTTTTTTGTCCATGCGTTCGCCTGAAAGCCGCATCACGCAACGCTGGGCAGATAACGGCTGAATTGCGGCGGCGCCTAGTTCCACCGCCTTTTCAATGATCCAGTCCATCTTCGAGGATTCCGGCAGCGCTTGGGCCAGCGTGATTGCATACGGCAGTTCGACATCGCGCGCGGCATGCGCTTTGATTTCGGCGCTGACGCGTTTCTTTTCGATCAGGGTCAGGGTCGCGGTATATTCACCGCCATCGCCATTGAATAAGGTAATCGCGGTCCCTGCCGCCAGACGCAGTACATGGACATGATGGGCGACATTGTCAGGCAGCAATATTTGGCTGCCGATTGCCAGTGGCTGTGAGCAATAAAAACGAGGCATGATAAATCCGCTTAAGAGGAGGCCCGATTTTAATTCGGCACCCGTGTCTCTGGTAAAATACTTGGTTTAGCGGGCTGGCAACACCGCTGCATACCTTGTCGATTGTCTTTTGTTATTACGCATACCACTATGAACTCCACGCTCCCAACCACCAAGATGGCCAGTGCGATCCGCGCGCTGGCAATGGATGCAGTACAAAAGGCCAACTCCGGGCACCCCGGCATGCCGATGGGAATGGCGGATATCGCCGTCGCATTGTGGGCCGGGCATTACCGCCACAATCCAGCCAATCCGCACTGGATCAACCGCGACCGTTTCGTGCTGTCGAACGGCCATGGCTCGATGCTGCACTACGCATTGCTGCATTTGACCGGCTACGATGTGTCGATGGACGATATCCGTGATTTCCGCCAGATGCATTCGAAAACGCCGGGTCATCCGGAAGTCCATATCACCCCTGGCATTGAGACCACTACCGGCCCGCTCGGCCAAGGCCTGGCCAATACGGTTGGGATGGCGCTGGCAGAGAAATTGCTCGCGGCCGAATTCAACAAGCCGGATTTTGAGATCGTCGATCATCACACCTACGTATTTCTGGGTGATGGTTGCCTGATGGAAGGCATTTCGCATGAAGTGTGCTCGCTGGCCGGCACCTTGCGTCTGAACAAGCTCATCGCGCTCTATGACGACAATGGCATTTCGATTGACGGCCACGTCGAAGGCTGGTTCCAGGACGACACGCCGAAGCGCTTCGAGGCTTACGGCTGGAACGTGATTCCGGCAGTGGACGGCCACGATGTGGCAGCAGTTGATGCTGCGATTGCGCAAGCGAAGAAATCCGACAAGCCAACCCTGATCTGCTGCAGGACCGTGATCGGCAAGGGTTCGCCGAACATGGAAGGCACGCACAACGTGCATGGCGCGGCGCTGGGCGACAAGGAAATCGCTGCGGTGCGCACCACCATCGCCTGGCCGCATGTGCCGTTCAATGTGCCGGACGATGTTTACGCGGCCTGGGATGCCAAAGCGCAAGGCGCGCACGTTGAAAGCGAATGGGACGCTTTGTTCAACGCCTACAGCGAGCGTTATCCGCAAGAAGCGGGCGAATTGCTGCGCCGTATGAAGGGCGAATTGCCGGGCAACTTCAACGACGTGGCGCACGCGTACATCGCCAGCTGCGTCGAGAAGAAAGAAGTCATCGCCACCCGCAAGGCCAGCCAGAATGCGATTCAGGCCTATGCGCAGGCCTTGCCTGAATTTCTCGGCGGTTCGGCCGATTTGACCGGTTCCAATCTGACCAACTGGCAGGGATGCGTCGCGGTGCGCGCCGATCAGCCGGGCAATCACATCAATTACGGCGTGCGCGAATTCGGCATGAGCGCGATGATGAACGGTATCGCATTGCATGGCGGCTACATCCCGTTCGGTGCGACTTTTCTGACGTTCTCTGATTACAGCCGCAACGCGATCCGGATGGCGGCGTTGATGAAAATCCGTTCGATTTTCGTCTTCACGCACGACTCGATCGGCTTGGGCGAAGACGGTCCTACCCATCAATCGGTCGAGCATATCTCCAGCCTGCGCCTGATCCCGAATCTGGACAACTGGCGCCCGTGCGATACGGTCGAATCGGCTGCCGCCTGGTCGCACGCGGTAGCGCGCCGCCACGGCCCGTCGACCCTGATCTTCTCGCGCCAGAACCTGCAATACCAGCAACGCACGCCGGAACAAATTACCCACATTCATCGCGGCGGTTATGTACTGAAAGACGCAGCGGATGCCCAGGCGATTCTGATCGCTACCGGTTCCGAAGTCGAACTTGCAATGCAAGCGGCGCAAGAACTGGCCCAGCAAGGGGTAGCGGTACGCGTAGTGTCGATGCCGTGCGCGGACGTGTTCGACCGTCAGGATGCCGGCTACAAGGCCAGCGTGCTGACCAAAGGCGTGCCGCGGGTTGCAATCGAGGCTGGCGTGACCGACTATTGGTATAAATATGTGGGCCTTGAGGGCGCGGTAGTCGGCATCGATACCTTCGGCGAATCGGCCCCGGCAGGCGTGCTGTTCAAGCATTTCGGCTTCACGACTGAAAATGTCGTCGCACAAGTCAAATCGGTTTTGGCGTAATTACTTTTAGCGTAATTTTAGGAGCGTTTCATGACTATTCGTGTAGCAATCAACGGCTACGGCCGCATCGGCCGCAACATTCTTCGTGCTCACTATGAAGGCGGCAAGTTCAAGGAGCAAATCCAGATCGTTGCGATCAACGACTTGGGCAATGCAGAATCGAACGCCCATCTGACCCGTTACGACACCGCCCACGGCAAGTTCCCCGGCACCGTTACGGTCGAAGGCGACACCATGATCGTCAACGGCGATCCGATCAAGGTCTTTGCCGAGCGCAATCCGGCCAATCTGCCTTGGGGCGAGCTGAACGTCGATGTCGTGCTGGAATGCACCGGCTTTTTCGCCACCAAGGAAAAAGCTTCGGCCCATCTGGCCGCAGGCGCGAAAAAAGTCATTATCTCCGCACCGGGCGGCAAGGATGTGGATGCGACGGTCGTGTACGGCGTCAATCACGGCGTACTGAAATCGACGGATACCGTCATCTCCAACGCATCGTGCACCACCAATTGCCTGGCACCGCTAGTGAAGCCGCTGCATGACAAAATCGGCCTGGAAACCGGTCTGATGACCACCATCCACGCATACACCAACGATCAGGTATTGACCGACGTGATGCACGAAGACCTGCGCCGCGCCCGTTCCGCCACGATGAGCATGATCCCGACCAAAACCGGAGCTGCTGCTGCAGTCGGCCTGGTATTGCCGGAACTCAATGGCAAGCTCGATGGTTATTCGATCCGCGTTCCGACCATCAACGTCTCGATCGTCGATCTGTCGTTCATCGCTGCGCGCGACACCACGGTCGAAGAAGTTAATGCGATCATGAAAGACGCATCGGAAAACGGTCCGTTAAAAGGCATCCTGCAATACAACACCGCACCACTGGTATCGATTGATTTCAACCACAACCCGGCATCGAGCACCTTCGATGCGACGCTGACCAAAGTGTCCGGTCGTCTGGTCAAGGTATCGTCTTGGTACGACAACGAGTGGGGTTTCTCGAACCGCATGTTGGATACCACAGTGGCACTGATGTCCGCCAAATAATTGTTGTAGTAGTTCTGCAAGAGGAAACGCCCCGCGAGTCGGGGCGTTTTGCTGCGTTGGGTAGATGTTAGTTTCGAGAGATTGCAGGAGTATGTTGAAAAACAGTATCATTCCCGCATGTATTTATTGCTACTTTGAAAATACGTTGGTATGTATGTTTTTGCGGAGGGTGGGTTGAGCGAAGCGAAGTCCAACAATCGCGGGCAATAATTATGCGCTGTAGAAGTTGGGCTTGGCAGCCCAACCTACGAGCTACTTTGAAAATACGTTGGTGTGTATGTTTTTGAAGTAGGTTGGGTTGAGCGAAGCGAACCCTAATAATCGCGGACAATTGTTATGTACGGCAGATGTTGGGCTTGGCAGCCAATCTACGAGTTGATTGGCACCACTCTCCCGAACTTGCCGTAGCCAGGAAGACTACTGGTTTGAACTCGCCACGGCTCAAGATCTTTGAAACGATAGATCGGCTTGTTTTCCTTGCCGACGCGAACGAACTTCTGAATATCTTCTGATGGAATGTCATATAGATCGCGAACTGTGAGTGTGTCAGTGAGCAGAACGACAAGTAGGCGGTCAAAAAACTCGGGCTTGGTTGTGAGATAGTTCCACTGGTTTTTGGGGTCGAACGTCTGGGTCTTTACCTGTAGTCTCGCGCCCGTTGAGCGTTCAAGCACATCCCAGCCCTTTTGGACTTGGCTCAGAGGTAGTTCTCCATCATAGAGCGTCGCGACGTACCATTCTCCAATGTCTCCGACAAAGCGTGTCGAACGAATGACTCCGGATGCTCGAAGAACAGAGAGTGCCTCGGATAGTGCGCATATTGCTTGCTCTGGAGTGATGATGTTAATAGGTGTCTCCTGCAATTTTTAAAGTGATTTAACTTTCATTTTGTAAATATATCTGACTAAATTCATATCGGCAATTTGTTCCCAAATCCTTGAGGTTCTTGTGAAAATTAGGTATTTCTAGTTTTGCTGAATGTACATGCAGCATAACTTATGAGGAAAAACCGAACTCCGCAAACACCTCGCTTCAAGGCTGATAGTCGTCGGATGGCCTGCTTTGGTCGTTCAATACAACATACACTGCAGCTTTCCCCGCCTGACCTTAGGCAATACGATTACCGGCTTTGCCACCAAGCCGGGGGTGGCCCCATAAGCGCTAACCAAACGTGCCTGCTCGTAACTCATCCTGTTGATAGTGACGATTCTTTCGCGAGGGCTCTCGCAGGGAACTGCGTATTTCATCCCATCGCTCCAGACAGCCAAACAATGATAAACATGGGTTGACTGTCGTACGTAGTAACCAATGCACAAAAGCCGTTTCACGCCAGCGACAACGACGCTGAGCCACTTTCTTCTTCGTGCTGCGTAGTCTCGACAGGGGAAAAATGATCGCCTAATGCGATCAAGCGCTCGATCAAACAAGCGACAAATAATTTTCCCTGCAACCAGGCCTTTGCGCCTTCTGCATCTTTCTTTTTCAAGTACCCCAGCCCCAATAAGGATTTCATTCTTTTGAACGCCAACTCGATTTGCCATCGATGTCGATATAACGCCAGAATCCCTTCTGCATCGAGGCCTTCCAAGCTCGTGACCACGACGACATAGCCCGTCGCTTCGAATGTCTCTGCATTGAAGGTCTGCTGCTTTTTATTCAGGTATTGACGGTACTTGCGTTCGCTCTCAATTCGTTGTTCTTCGTTCTTGCGATACGCACACACTCGAACCGCCACCAGCCCTTTCGTGCCTAGCAGCACGGCCGGCCACTCTGCCATTTTTCCTGGCTGCATCGTGCGCAAATGCGTCAGCTGCACAAAAGGATTTCCCTGCGTATCCTCCAACGGCAGGCTCGCCAGGTTCATCCGCACCAAGACGTCACCGCCATGATCAAGAACATGATTGACGCCACGTCGATTGGAAAATCCACGATCGGCCAGAATGACATCCCCTTTTTGCACCGTAAATCGGGTTAATGACTCTCCCACTTTGCCACGCGTGACCTGTACTTCCCGGCACCCCAGCGTGTTGATATCCATTGAATAGTGCAAGCGCCAAGTCGACGTGATCGCGCCGGGTTCACGGATGACGCTGCCGTCAACGGCGAGTATTCGTCTGCCCAATAAAGCAGAAGTTTCCAGCACCGGTATTGCGCTCTCTTGTATCAGTCTCTCACTCATCCAGCGCAGCCATTCGCCCGATTTATTGACGCGTTTCAGAAGCGCCACATCGGATAAGTCCGCCAAATTTCCCACGCGCGCTCGGGCCACTGTTTCTCGCATCGAGCAACCATCACTGAAATACATCAACAAGATGCGCAACAAATTATCCGGCCCGGAAAATTGTCGTCCAAACTTTAACGCCCCCAATGTTCGTGCTTGGTCTTCCCAACCCTTTGGTAATAGTTTGACGATCTTTGACCAGTCTTCGCCGACTTCTTTGTACTCTTCTGCGTGCATTGTGCTTTTTGTTCACCGATTCAATTTCGCAATTTTAGCTGCTACTGAAAAATTTGGTTAGCGCTTATGGGGGTAGCCCGACAGCTACTCACTTTTCTTTGCTTCGCCAAAGAAAAGTAAGCAAAAGAAAGGCGACCGCAGACTTGCCCCTGCGGGGTTCCCGTTTGTGCGCTGCAAAAAATGGGAAATGAAGGAAACTCGCTGCGCTCAAACAGCCTTCATTTCTGATCCATTTTCTGCAGCACACAAACGGCTGCGGTGCAGCAGGGGTTTCGGATTGCATGCAATCCGCCTGTGTAACAACATTGCCTTGTAAGGCAATATTCCCTCCCTTCAGGGACACAGGGCCCAAGCGGCCTAACATCAAAAACAGCGTCAATACAACCGTCAATGACATAAAACAGTCACTTGGATATCAACCGCATGGTTGGCTGAACAGTTGCATTCAAACTGAATAATCATCGACGAACACATGCAGCCGTTTCGGTCGCACGATCAGGGTTTCGCCATCCTTCAGTTTCAGTTGCGCAAAACGCTCATTCGAAATCACCGCTTCGATGATTTCTGCGTTGTCATCGCGCTCCAGCTCCAGTTGCGCCAGCGGGCCGATTGCATGTGCGCGCTTCAGTTGCACCACGATCCCTTCGGCCCCGGTCGTATACCGATCGACCTCCAGATCATGCGGGCGCACATAGCCGATTCCCCTGGCATCCTGCGTCTGGGCATGGCCGGGCGCATCGAATGAAACGCCGCCCGCATCCAGCACGCCTTCGTGCACGCGGCCGTGGAACAGGTTGACGTTGCCCAGGAAACCGTACACGAAGGGCGAAGCCGGATGGTTGTACACATCCCCCGGCGTGCCGACCTGCTCGACATTGCCCTTGTTCATCAGCACGATCTGGTCGGCCACTTCCAGCGCCTCTTCCTGATCGTGCGTAACAAAAATGCTGGTGACGTGCAATTCGTCGTGCAAGCGGCGCAGCCAGCACCGCAACTCCTTGCGCACCTTGGCGTCAAGCGCGCCGAACGGCTCATCGAGCAGTAGCACGCGCGGCTCGACTGCCAACGCGCGCGCCAGTGCGATGCGCTGACGCTGTCCGCCGGACAGTTGCGGCGGATAGCGGTCGGCTAGCCAGTCGAGCTGCACCAGTTCCAGCAATTGTTTGACCTTGTCGCGTATCTGCGCTTCGCCCGGGCGTGCATTGCGCGGCTTGACGCGCAGCCCGAACGCGATGTTTTCGAACACCGTCATGTGCTTGAACAGCGCATAGTGCTGGAACACGAAACCGACCTGGCGCTCGCGCACGTGGCGCGCCGACGCATCTTCGCCGTCGAGCAATACCTGGCCCTGGTCCGCTTGTTCCAGACCGGCGATGATGCGCAACAGCGTGGTCTTGCCGCAGCCCGACGGGCCCAGCAGCGCTGTCAGTTCGCCGGTCGGAAAATCGAGCGACACATCATTGAGCGCGACAAAGTTGCCGAACTGTTTTTGGATATTGCGGACTTCGATGCTTATGATTGATGCTCCTGAAATTGTTCCGCGCCGGCGTCCGCCAGGCGCCATTCGATCAGCGACTTCAACGCCAGCGTCACCAGCGCCAGCAAGGCCAGCAGCGAGGCGACTGCGAAGGCGGCGGCGAAGTTGTATTCGTTATAGAGAATCTCGACCTGCAGCGGAATCGTGTTGGTCTCGCCGCGGATATGGCCGGACACCACCGATACCGCGCCGAACTCGCCCATCGCCCGCGCATTGCACAAGATGACGCCGTACAGCAAGCCCCACTTGATGTTCGGCAGCGTCACATGCCAGAACGTCCGAAAGCCCGATGCGCCCAGCACCAGCGCGGCCTCTTCCTCTTCGCTGCCTTGCGACTGCATCAGCGGAATCAGTTCGCGCGCGACAAACGGAAAGGTGACGAAAATTGTCGCCAGCACGATGCCGGGCACCGCGAACAGAATCTTGATGTCGTGCTCGGCCAGCCACGGGCCGAGCCAGCCCTGCGCGCCGAACAGCAGCACATAGATTAGGCCCGAAATCACCGGCGACACCGAAAACGGCAAATCGATCAGCGTCAGCAGAATGCTCTTGCCGCGAAACTCGAATTTGGCGATGCACCAGGATGCCGCGATACCGAACACCAGGTTCAACGGCACCGCAATGACCGCGGTCAGCAAGGTCAGCTTGATCGCAGATACCGCATCGGGCTCGGTAATCGCCGCCAGATACGCTTGCCAGCCTTTCTTGAACGCTTCGGCAAACACCGACAGCAGCGGCACGAACAGGAACAGGGTCAGGAATGCCAGCGCAATACCGATCAGCAGTGCGCGGACCCAGAACGGTTCCAGCGTGGCCGCCGGAACAGTGGCCGGTTCGTTGCGGGTGTGCGGCATGGCAGGCAAGGGTGCGGACAAGGGGGCGTCGCAGGTCGGGGCAGTGGTGGCCGGCATCTCAGGCTTTCACGGACTGGCCGCGCGTGCGGGACCAGGCCTGTAAAACATTAATCAATAGCAGCATCAGGAACGATGCGATCAGCATCACCACCGCAATCGCGGTCGCGCCCGCATAGTCGTACTGCTCCAGTTTGGTGATGATGAACAGCGGCGTGATTTCCGACACCATCGGCATGTTGCCGGCGATGAAGATGACGGAGCCGTATTCGCCGGTGGCACGCGCAAAAGCCAGCGCGAAGCCGGTCATCAGCGCCGGCAGGACGGTCGGAAAGATTACCCGCGAAAAAGTCTGCAAAGGGTTCGCGCCCAAGCTGGCGGCGGCTTCTTCCAGTTCGCGTTCGGCATCTTCCAGCACCGGCTGCACGGTACGCACCACGAACGGCAGGCCGATGAAAGTCAGCGCGATCAGCACCCCCAGCGGCGTGAACGCGACCTTGATGCCGAGCGGTTCCAGAAAACGGCCGATCCAGCCATTGGAGGAATACAGCGCGGTCAGCGCGATGCCGGCCACAGCGGTCGGCAATGCAAACGGCAGATCGACCAGCGCATCGATGATCTTCTTGCCGGGAAAGCGGTAGCGCACCAGCGCCCACGCCACGATGCCGCCGAACACCACATTCAGCGCGGCGGCCAGCAGCGACGCGCCGAAAGTCAGTTTGTACGAAGCCACCACCCGCTCGGACGTGACCGCGGCCAAGAACGCATCCCAAGTCAGTGTGAAGGTCTTCAGGAACACCGCTGCCAGCGGGATCAGGACAATCAGCGCGAGGTAAAACAGCGTGAAGCCCAGCGAAAGGCCAAAGCCGGGTATGACCCGGAACGGCGTTCTTTTGTCAGATGCGGAGGCAATGGCAAGCTGCATGTGGGCTCTCTTTATTACAAATTTGACTAATCTGGATTGATAATCACATTTGGAAAGCATAAAGAGAACGAATCTTTTTGCATGTCGATAGAATGTTTCCGAATAAAGGAACTCGCTGCGTGGACGGCCATGCTGAGGCACAATCAACGGTTTTTCTATTGGGATATCAAATGCGGGTGCGGAAAAATTCAGAAGATATCGGTCGATGCGGTTGTGGTCGCCGCGATTATTGCGATGGCAGTCATGGGCTGACAGAAGCGCAGTGGCAAGAGGTCCGGGCTAAAGAGCTGGAGGCAGCCCGGAAAAATACGAATATTGGCAACCAGGAAACAGGCGAGTGAGCGGCAGAGACTGTTACCGGACGGGCGGCAGCGGAGTACATCTGGTAGTAGTTGGCCCAACCGGCCCATTAACTCCATAGAATGCAAACATTCAACGTGAGTCAAGACGCCTTATTTCTGGGCGGGGCGTAATTCGCCTTTTAGTACCGGTCGCTTCGCTAAGTTGATCGCGTTGGCTAAAATTCGAAGACGTGGTGCCTTATCAACAAAAGTTGGATAAAGCTGATCGAGGCAGAATTCGAGCAACTCATAGCCATTGAGCACTTGGGTACGATGGATTCCCTCAAGCTCATGGGTGCCCGCGTTCCCCAGCCATTTCACTGCTAGCATCATTTGTTTTACGTCACCTAGTTCGGGTGCGTTGATCAACTCGATTCGATCGTGCAGGCTCAATTCTTTCGTTGCGGAGGATTTCTTCTTTCTGATAATTTGCATGTCGTCCAATAAAACCTCAAGCGTGGCGCGAATTCGATTGGCACAAGCATCGGGATCACACCAGAACAACTCCAAAGGATTTTGTGAGCAAACTGGTCACGTCATCTGGAACTTTTTCGCTCGCGGGTATCCGTATAATCGGAACTGGCGGATAAAAATATCTTGGCGTGAAAAAGCGATAGAAGTGGCTGCCACTATGTTGTTCGTCATGCTCATAGTCCTGCTCAACACCGCCGTCGCCAGAAAAGACCACCGATTCTTCGCAAATGTTGCAACTCAAAACGCCGGTAAAAACATATTGGGTCCACTCAGCTTCGAAATAGTCTGAATTCATTTCCCTTTTAGTCGCTGCCGTTTCAAAATAGTGGAATGATTTTTCAGATAGCATGAGAATGCCCTTTTGGCACGAGGGGCATGGCCATTGAGGGATTTCGGTCTCGATAAATGATTTTATGAACACGCCCGCATCCATTTTTCTCTCACATTTGTCATATTTGTCATTTTAACCGTGAGTACCGGTTCCAGTCCGTTTAGCTGCGAAAGCGCCGTTGACTGAACGTCACACCGATTGCAGACGATCAAGGAACCCGCATTGGCCGCCGTTGCGCACGCCGCAGCAATGTTCAGGCGGAATTTATTTACTGGTGGCGGTATTTTCAACTTGTCAATAAAATAAAGCGGGAATGCTAGTTTTTTTCACCATACTCCTGATAAATCCCTCAAAAATAAGGCTTTTGAGAGTTCCGAAACGGCGTAGGCAGCCGGCTTGCGCTGCGGCCGTCGCGATCATTCGTTGAAATCCCCTTTCAAAACCACGCATTGCGCCTATAGTAAAAATACTCTGGGAGCCTGCCATGCCAAGCCCATCGAAGCCCGCCCTGTTCGCGCTGATCGGCAACACGCCGCTGGTTGAAGTCACGCGTATCGACACCGGGCCATGCCAGCTGTTCCTGAAACTTGAATCGCAGAATCCGGGCGGTTCGATCAAGGACCGGATCGGGCTGGCGATGATCGAAGCGGCGGAGGCGGACGGCCGCCTGCAGCCGGGCGGCGTGGTGGTCGAGGCGACCGCCGGCAACACCGGCCTCGGCCTGGCGCTGGTGGCCGCATTGGGCCCAGATTTCCGGCGCGGTGGTGGTTTCGTGCGCCAGCGGGTTGGCCGGATTATTGAACTGGTCCGTAAAAAATG
>Ga0366761_1029_pt1 | contig 17390 bp, 19 predicted proteins | sample TotcelHN113001M3_FD_207054 | JGI IMG/M metagenome (GOLD analysis project Ga0366761, IMG submission 207054) | Enriched cells from coal bed in the Powder River Basin, Montana, United States - Total cells N11 rep1 HSBNCT.N11.300.1.M3 ...
CGTTGCGGATCTGAATGAATTCGGTGATGCCTTTCTCCAGGCCCTGGAACGTGGCAAGGCGGTCGGGTGGCACCAGGGCCTTCCAGTCCGCTGTCCGCTGCGCCATCAACGCGGTGCTATCCTTGACCGCCTTGGCGAACAGGCGCGCTTCGTCCTTGGAATCCGCGGCGTAAATTCCACGACTGTCCATCACCACTTTGTAGACGAGGCCATTCAGCTGTTCGCTGAGAAGAGCCCGCTTGGAGAGGTTCTGGATCTCGTCGACACGACCATCGTAGGTCTTCATACCGACGACGCCGACGGCTCCGAGGATTGCAGCGGTAGCGGTCAGCACGCCCACCACTGCTGAGATTTTGGTGCTGATGCGGAAGCGTGCGAGAAGGGAGCTCATCATTGAGTCCACCGGACGTTGATATATTTGCACGTTACATACGGCGATATGCACTGGATGGCTTTGATTTATCTCAAACACAGTCAACGCTGCGTTGCTTAGCGGGCGAGTGGCAATATCATTTCGCCTGCTGAAGTTTAATCCGCCCATTTGTCGGAGAGATTAGTGGCAGATGAGGTCCTGTGCAGGCAGCTTGTTATTCGCTGGAGCAAGGTGCCCTGTTGCAGAAAACACCGTTGCGGCGGACAGAGTTCGCGTGCCAGGCGGTAGGCGTCGCGGTGAGACGCCGACACCGAAGGCGGTCTCAATTCCGTAGAAGCTCCGAGCAAGACTTCCAACCGTCCAGACGACTGGCCGCCATACCGCAACGGTATGGACGATGGGCGTATGTCCGAGCGGCCCAGGGTGCCATACAGAGAATTTAGCAACAATCTTAGATCTTCGGTGCCGCTCGTTCGTAACTGCCGAATGCGGGGCGGCAGACCAACGTTCTTGCCAAAATAACAGATATCTGTTATCGGTCGTTAAGAGATATCTATTAATGCCTTTTAGGATATCTCATCAACTGGATGAAAGAGATATCGCCTTGACGAAATTAGAGATATCCCCGAAAAGGCGGGGCATGGCCCGCCCCAAGAAGTACGTCGAGGACATGGTTGCCCGTTTCGCCGAAGGGACCTTCGAGCGGATCAAAAGCGTCCTCGCGAAAGATGAGGATCGCGCCGACTTCGTGCGGGATGCTGTCGAAAAGGAACTGCGGCGCCGCGAGCGAAAGGGCCCCACGCGCACACCCGGTGCGGCGGACGTTTAGCCGTCCACTGCCCTTTATCCTGCTGGTGGGACGAACGCCGGCTAGTGATTGAGCCTGCGCGAGCGGTGGGCGTCCTTGGTCCTTAGGAGACACCGCTCATCCCGCTATACCCGATCAGCCTGCTGGGGAGCCGCGCCCACAAACCAGAAAGGCGTGGCCCGAAGACCACGCCTTCCCAAGGTGCATCATAAAAAGTGTGTTCCCCAACACACTGCCCTACGAGAGGGCTCGGCCACCTTATTGTGGCTCTACTGTACGTGCAAGACCCAACTGATCTTGCTCCGGTTGGGTGGACACCTCAGCTAAGCTCCGAGTGGAGCGGGAAGGTGTCTGATGACGAAGACGAGGCGATCCTTCACGGACGAGTTCAAGCGTGAGGCCGTTGCCCTGCTGGAAGCGAGCGGCCGGCCACTGGAGCATGTGGCGCGGGAGTTGGGCCTGCAGGCCTCGGTGCTTCGGAACTGGCGGCGGGTAGCCCAAGGCCACCCGCCGCGCTCACGGTCTGGCGCTCCTGCCGTACCCGGCACGGCCATGCCGGCCAACCCGGACGAGCAGACGGCGGAGATCGCGCGGCTGCGACGCGAGCTGGAGCGCGCCCGGCAGGAACGCGACATTTTAAAAAAGGTCATCAGCATCTTCTCGGAAGCACCGAGATGAGGTTCCGCTTCATCGAGGACCACCGGGACGAGTTCCCGACCCGGCTTATGTGCTCGGTGCTCGGGGTGTCCGCCAGCGGTTACTACGCGTGGCGTGGGCGGCCGGAAAGCCAGCGGGCCGCTGCCAACCGACAGCTTCTGGCTGAGGTCCGACGCGTTCATGGTCGCCACCATGGCCGCTATGGCAGCCCGCGCGTGCATGCAGCCCTCCGCGCGGAGGGCGTCGCCGCCAGCCGGGGCCGGGTGGCGCGTCTGATGCGCCGGCACGGCATCCGGGGTGCCGCCGCACGCCGGTTCCGGCCCGTCACGACCGACAGCCGCCATGGCCTGCCAGTCGCTCCCGATCTGCTGGGCCAAGCCTTCCAGGTGGCCGAGCCTAACCGGGTCTGGCTTGCCGACATCACCTACCTGCCCACCGCTGAAGGCTGGCTGTATCTGGCGGCTGTCCTCGACTTGGCAACCCGGAAGATCGTTGGCTGGGCGATGCGCGACCATATGCGCGCCGAACTCGCCACCTCGGCCCTGGTCATGGCCATCCAGCGCCAACGGCCACCTGTGGGCCTCATCCAGCATTCCGACCGCGGCAGTCAGTATGCCTCCCGGGATTACCGGGACCTGTTGCAGGCGGCCCGGATGCAGCAATCCATGTCGCGTAAAGGCTGCTGCTACGACAATGCTCCCATGGAGAGCTTCTTCCACACACTCAAGGTCGAGTTGGTCCATCGTACTCGGTTCGAAACCCGCGACCAGGCGCGCCGCGAGGTGTTCGCCTACATCGAAACCTACTACAATCGCCAACGTGCCCACTCGGCCATCGGATACATCACCCCCGAACAAGCCGAGCTAAGATCTGCGTGAACCCGCGTCCACCCAACCGGAGCAAGATCAAACTGCCTTAAAGAAGCACGTCTACTAGGTTTTTCCGCTTGCGATCCAAGCCGGACGCTGGGCCTGAACATGAGCTAGCGCTCTGTCTCCGTCGCGTCACGAAAAGAGGAAGCCAATCAGTTGGCCCCCTCTTTTCCGGTCGTCATACGGGCAGGAAGCGATCACTCGGCCGGAGCGGCCGCGATCTTTGCGCCTGAGACCACGCCGGCGCCAGTCGGGTCCGTCGCGGCCACCGCTGCCAAGGCGACGGCCACCGGAGCGGGTCCCGATGCCACATCGTCTTCGGGTTGAGGGGCAGGTGCTTGGCCCTTGGAGGCGCGCTTGGTCTTGTCGCCACCCGCGTCGTTATCCGACACCGTAGCCGTCTCCGTCTCGCCGACGACCTTGTTCACCTCCTCGCCCTTATTCTTGCGAACGGCCGCGGCGCGAGCGCGGCGTTCAAGAGCGATGACGTTATTGCCGAGGCGTACCAGGCGACGCTGCCACTCCCACGTTGCCGTGGCTTTCTGCTTGCCATCCATCAGGCCGGCGAACCATAGGCCGTCCACCACCCGGATGAGCTTGTCGTAGCCTTCGAGGAGCAGCACGAAGCGCATTGCCTGCGGCGAGCTGACCTCGAGGGGCTTGGAGATCGGCTTCGAGTACTCGGGCTCGAAATCGACCATATTCGATGACCGGACCTGTTCAAGCTGAGCGAGGGTAGCCCGGAGCGCTTCCTCCTCAACCTTCAGATGGTTGTTGATGATCTCGGAGACCGCTTCGGCTTCCTTGGAATCGCCGATGATGCGCAGCACGACCTCGGTGATGTACATCGAAGACATCGTGGTCGCGAGGATCCGGGATTCCACCTGCTGCGCCTGATGGGTCTTCAGCGCGAGCGTCTTGTGCAGGACCGGCGTCGAGTAATCGGCGTGTGTTCGGGGCGCGCGGGTGGACGAGCGGCCCTTCCCCGGCTGCCGGCTGGTACCGGCGGAACGCTGTGAGGCCTGAGCGTTTTGGGCGTCCTTCGAATTCCGGGCCGGGCGGGATTGGGGCGACGCAACCGACTGTGCCGGCTGCTGGTCGGCGTTTTCCATAGTGATGAATACTCCGGGGAGTGGTGGACCTGTGCTCCACAGCCTAATCAACCAGAGGGCTATTCCGCGCCTTTGAAAGACGCGCAAAATCGGCGTCTTTCTGCCCTATCGCCGCCGGTGTCGGCACGGTACATTGGCTCCACTTAGCGCCGCTTGCTTGATGCAGCGATGCCAAAGTGTCCGGCTTCAGCTGGGGACCTAGTTGGGGTCCTAAAACAACCAGCATGTAGCTCGCCGGTTTGCCGCCGAGCGTGTTCCCACCAAGAGGGAGGCTTCTCCCTCCCCGCGTGGGGTCGGGACGCGCCTCCTTTATCCTCATGGAATGAGGGCGCATCATGTCCCTGAACCTCTGTGCTTTTGAGGACGTCCAGTCCTCCGAGCTCAAACTAAGCTTGGCAGCCGACGTCTACGCCGGCTACCGCGCAGGTCGATATCCTTGGCGCACTGCCCACTCCGCTCTTCGGCGGCTGGCAGTCCCTTCCGATGCGATCAACACGGGGCTGCACACGGAGACCGTTCATCCGGTCCCAGCGGTGATCCGCCCTTATCTCGAAGCCTGACCTTCCCCAACCAGCACGGACAAGGCTCCACCCTGGGCAGGGGAGGAGTTCCGTGCATCGCAACCTGAATAGGATGAGGTGCATCATGAACATCTGGCATTTCAATGGTCGTTTGGGCCGCGACGCCGAGCTGCGCACCACGCAGGGCGGCGAAAAAGTCCTCAGCTTTGCCGTCGCCAATGATATTGGCTACGGAGAGAACAAGACGACACAGTGGGTCGACTGCTCAATCTGGGGGACGCGCGCTGAAAAACTCGCCAGCCTCCTCAAGAAGGGCAGGGAAGTGTCCATTGCCGGCGAAGTCACGCTTCGTGAATTCGAGCGTCGCGACGGCAGCAAGGACAAGGCCCTCACAGTTCGCGTGAGCGAACTCGATCTGCACGGCGGTCAGAGCCTGGGTCGGGAATCCGACAACAGCGCTGGCAACGGTCGTAGCAACGGCTCAACCAATGGCGGGCGTCCCGCCGGCGAGCCCGGTCACCAGGGTGGTTCCGATCGCCAGGGTGCCGCCGGTCGTCCAGGTGGATCCGACCGCAAAAGTAGCCAGGATCGTTCTCGATCCCAGAGCTCGGCAAACCCCAGCCAAGGCAGTGCCGCTGGTGATGATGGATGGGATCAAATCCCGTTCTAATTTCGCTCGCGGTTCCGAGTTAAAGGGCGCGGCTTAGCGTCCCCAAGGGGAATGCCGTGTCCTCCGATTTGGAAGTCGTTATGCGGGTTCTCCCGAACATCGTCTTCGGCATCATCGTGGCCGCTATGGCTGGGGTGACCGTCCACCAAAGCCTGTATGCGATCATCAAGACCGTCGAACAGGCAGAGATGACGATGACCGTGCGGCTCAGCGACAACCGCTGATCTGCTTTACTCCTTCCCACTGGGGCGCACTTGCTCGTCCCAACGTGGGGCGTGGAGTGTGCCTCTGCAGCATTGCGCTAGGAGGCGCAAAACCATGACCGAGATCATCAAACCCGTCCTGAAGGCTTTCGTGCTCGCCATGATCGCGCTCTACGCGATCTACCTTGTCGCAGGCTTCCTGTTTGCGCTGGGGGAGGCGGACACACTCCGAAAGGCACAGGAAAACCTGCTGCTCAGGACCAAATGCGATGCCGAAGCGATGGGCGTCGGCTACGTGGCTCGCAAACCGGGGGAACCCGATCCGTGCGAGCCGTTTCGCCCGAAGCCGGCCGCTGAGGCTCCGTCTTCGTCCAACTAGGACAACGACGTCTCGCGCTGACCTGAACTGACCGTCACAACCCCATAGGGGGCGCCGCTCGCCCTCAGGGGGAAGTGGCGCCTTCTCATTCAATTGAGAGGGACAGAAAGATGGGCGAAGTCATTTCGCTGCAACCCCGGATCGCGTACCCGGTGGAAGCAAAGAGCTACGGGGTCAATGAGCAGACCTGGCGGGTACTGGTGGAATCCACCTTCCCGTCCGCCAAGAGCGCTGAGGGCATCTTGCTCGCGGTGGCCTACTGCCAAGCCCGCAAGCTCGACATCATGAAGCGCCCCGTGTCAATCGTGCCCATGTGGAGCTCCGCACTGGGGAAGTCCGTGGAGACGGTTTGGCCGGGCATCAACGAGGTGCAGACCACGGCCGCCCGAACGGGCGAGTTCGCCGGTGTCGACGCCCCGATCTATGGGCCGGAGATCACGGAGACGTTCACCGGCCAGGTGAACGATGAGGACGGTCCACGTGGCTCGAAGAAGACCGAGACGGTCACCCTCAAGTTCCCCGAATGGTGCCAGGTCACCGTGTACCGCCTCGTCAGCGGTGTCCGGTGCCCGTTCACCGCGAAGATCTTCTGGTTGGAGACCTACTCTCGGAAACGCTCTCGAAGCGCTCTCCCCACAGATATGTGGGTGAAGCGGCCAAAGGGCCAACTCGCCAAATGCGCTAAAGCCGATGCGCTGCGCGCCGCCTTCCCTGAGGAATGCGGCGGCTACAGTGCGGAGGAGATGGATGGCAAGGTGATCGAGGCCGACGAGGCTGACATCCCACGCCGCTCCAAGCGTGGCGTGCCGCAGTCCGCGACCGTCATGGACATCGACCCGAAAACGGGGGAGGTCCTTAACGGTCCGCCGGCTCCGGACCCGAAGCCCGATCTGTTTCAGGTCGGCGCCGAGGTGAAGGAGCTGATCGGAAAGCTGGTGCGCCGTGCGCTTCCCAATGGTGCCTGGGAAACGGCCGTCGGGTATGCCGCAGAGCGGCTGCAGGACAACGACTTGGCTTACGCCAAATATGTCCTGCGGCATGCCGAGCGCTCCCAGTCCGTGTCAGACAAGGTGCGAGCTTCCACGATGGAGCTGATCCAGCGTGCCGGTGCCGCCGGCGCCTGGACGGGAGCGAAGGACTACCTGTCCAAGCTCCGCAACGACGGAAAGCTGAGCGACCTCGACTTCGAGTACGCTCAGACCGAAGTCGAGCTGGCCCAGGCGGAAGCGGCCGCTACTGCCGCCGCCATGAAGCAGGCCGGGTAGGCCCTGTCCACGTCCATTCCTGTTCCGGGGCGCGCGAGCCCCCAGCGCGGGAAGCATGACACCCTGACCGGGGCCTACCCCGGAGGAGAGCAGCATGTTCAGCAACATCAGAAAGTCCGAGGCCATGAAGGACCGGGCGTTGGGGCATAAAGCCACGACGCAAGTCTTCACCTTCGAGGACATCACCGCGATGGCCACCACGGCGTTGCGATCGGCCGGCGTGACCGCGATCCGTTCGCTGCTGGACGAGCATTTCGCTCGCTACTCGCCCCTGTCCCGAAACCGGGGCATGGGGACAGACTGGCAAGCGTAATTCACGACGAAAACCCCGCTGGGGCGCACGACGCTCCGACCGGGGAGACGTGCGCCTCCGCCCTTGCAGAGGTGCATCATGAAGATCGTCAACCTTCGCCAGGGCTCGGCCGAATGGCTGGCATGGCGCGATCAAGGCGTGTCGGCTTCCGACATCGCTGTGGTCCTCGGCAGTAGCCCCTACAAGACGCCTTGGCGCTTGTGGGCGGAGAAGGCAGGCAAGGTCCCTCCGGAGGACTTGAGCGGCAACATGTTCGTCGCTCATGGCAAGCGGTGCGAGCCCGTTGTTCGCGCGTGGTTCGAAGCGAAGCATGACACCATGCTTTTCCCCGCCTGCGCCGAAGCGGACCATCCTTTCATCCGCGCCAGCTTCGACGGCCTGACCGATGACGGAATCCCCGTCGAACTCAAGGCCCCGTCGGACTCGGTGTTCGATGAGGTGGTGGCGCTCCGCGAGGACGCGACTGCGTTTCGCCTCTATTCCTGCCAGGTGCAGGCTCAGATCTTCGTGTCCGGCATGGACCACGGCTATCTGGTGTTTGGTCGCGTGATCGAGAAGGAAGATGGCAGCCTCGTCGTTGACGAAGCTGTCGAATTCCGTGTCGACCGGGACGAGGCATTTATCGCCGACATGCTCCAGAAGGCCGAAGCCTTCATGGAAGCGGTGAAAAGCCGCAAGGAGCCGAAGAAGGACCCAGCCCGCGACAGCTACTCCCCAACGTCCGACGAGGAAAAGCAGGAGTGGGAAGCTGCTGCTGCGGAGTACCGCGATGCTGGTGCGAAGATCGATGCCCTCAAGGCCGAGATCGCGGCGCTGACCCTGAAGCAGGACACCGCTAAGGAGCGGCTAATCAAGCAGATGGGGCAGTTCGCCCAAGCTGAAGCATCGGGCATCCTCATCACCCGCTACATCTCCAAAGGACGGGTCGATTACACGGCCCTCCTGGAGCATCACAAGGTTGCCGTCAGCGACGCTGATCTGGACAAGTTCCGCGGCGCCTCCTCGGAGAGCGTCAAGGTAAGTGTCAAGAAGGTGAAGCCGGCGGACACCCAAAGCGTGAGTCCGGTCGTAGCCGTGGCCGCGTAATTCGCAACTCAAGTTCATCCCCACCTGGGGCGCAGACATGCTCCCCTCCGGGGCATGGTGCGCCCCGACTTCCCCAAGAAAAGGTGCATCATGCTCAAGAACTTCAGTGTTCGCGACACGTTCGATCAGCCGATGGCTCCGCCGCAGTTTACGGTCGAGGGCTTTGCCGACGATACGAACCCTCTCATCCCGAAGCGTGACGATCTCTACGTATTCGATCGCATCAAGCTGCGGGACATTCTTGCCTTTGCTGCCGATCCTATGGGAGATGCCATGTGGATCGGTGGCCCGTACGGAGCTGGCAAGACGTCCATCGTCACCCAGACGCTCTCGCGCCTGAACTGGCCGACCATGTGCTTTTCCTGGCATAAGCGTCGCGAGTTCGCCGATCTCGTTGGTCATCAGGCCATCGTCGGCGGGCAGACGAAATTTGTTCACGGGCCGCTACCCGTCTGCATGACCCACGGCTACGCTCTCGTCATCAACGAGGCGGACCGCGGCGATGCCGGCGAGCTGGTCGGTCTCAACGATATCTTGGAAGGATCGCCACTGGTGATCCCCGAGACCAACGAGGTGATCCATGCCCACCCGAAGTTCCGGCTGTTCGTCACGGCGAACAGCATGGGGTCGGGTGATGCCTCGGGCCTTTACGCCACCAGCATCCAGGTTCTCGATCCCGCCTTTCTGGATCGCTTCCGCTTCATCAGCGTGGGCTATCTGGAGCCGGACATCGAGGAATCGATCTTGGAGCGCGTGGCGCCGAAGGTGCCGCAGGCTATCCGGGAAAACATGATCAAGGTCGCCAACGACATCCGTCGCCTGTTCCTGGGCGGCGATGACGGTGGCTCCGAGCTTTCCCTCACCATGTCCACTCGCTCTCTCGTGCGGTGGGCACGGCTGACAGTCGCCTTCAAGGGGGCTCCCAACGCGGTCGGCTTTGCTCTCGAGCGAGCCTTCAGCAACCGGGCGGAACCTGAGCAGCGGCAGGCGATCCACCAGATCGCAGCCGATGTCTTCGGTGATCTCTGGGAGGCTAATTGATGGCGGGTGAGCGCTGGCTGTTGGCGCGGTATAACCGCTCCGACGGCACCTCCAAGGATTGGGCTGTTGCCGTGATCGGCGGAGACTTGTTCGTGCGCTTCGGCAAGACCGGACAGGCCATGCAGAAAAAGCCCATCGCCAAGTCGTCCTGGAAATCCAGCGGCGCGGCGGCGGAGGGTCGTCGGCGACTGTGGGAGCAGACTGAACAGGGTTATGAGATCCTGGGCACTTGCACCTTCGGCGCCGACGGTAAGGCCACCGATCTGCAAAGCAACCCGGCTGCGGAAATCCCCGCGGCTGAGGGGGTTACGTCGAGGCCGGCCACCATGAAGGACGCCGACATCTTCTTCGAAATCACCGCTGTCTCCTGGCAGCGGCTTTTTGAGGTGATGGAGGTGGCCGTGGGCAGGCTCTCCGATCACTATGAATGCCGGTGGAGCACCCGTGAGGGTATCCCGACCGGGGTTCCGGTGATTGAGGGCTGGACGCCGGCATTCGACGGCCACACCGGCATCGGGAGGGTGCGGCACGCGGGCTCGCTGCGGCGGGCCAACGGCGTCGGCGCCCTCCTGTTTCTCCTGACCATGCGTTTGGTCGCGTCTGCGGACGTGACGGTCAACGTGGTCAAGGCGGACGGTGGCACCATCGACAAGGACCTGCGCAAGGAGGCGGCTCTGCTCGCCACCTTCGAATCCTCGGTCGACCTCATCACGCCGGCTGCCGAAGATGCCGGGCTGATCCCGAAACGGATCAAGCTCTCACAAATCGACACCGGCCAAGCCGACTATTGGGGTTCATCGCAGAATCTGTTCAAAATCGTACGCTAAGCGGCGACCCTCTGGAACGAAGCGGGAATTCGCCGGAGCGGTCGGAACGCTGCCGAGGAATCCACGTCGTCGGCCCAGACATAGTCTCCGGTGAGCGCGATGTGCTCCCAGCCGAGAGGCGCCACATGTGCCAATAGGTCGGCGGGAATGTCTTCACCTGCTGCGCGGAGCGCGTCCACGGCGCGACTCAGATAAACGGTGTTCCAGAGCACGATGGCGGCGACTACCAGGTTGAGCCCTGAGGCCCGATGGCTCTGGTTCTCGAACGTCCGGTCGCGCAGTTCGCCCAGACGATGGAAGAAGACCGCCCTCTTGAGCGAATGCTCCGCCTCCCCCTTGTTAAGGCCGGCATGGGAGCGACGGCGGAGGTCCGGGTCCTTCAGCCAGTCTAAGGTTGCCAGTGTGCGTTCGATGCGGCCGACCTCGCGCAACGCCTTGGCGAGCTGATTCTGCCGCGGGTAGGCCGCGAGGCGGCGCAAGAGGGCGGAGGGCGCCGCTGTCCCGGTGCGCACGGATGTGGCCAACCACAGCAGGTCATCCCAGGACTCCTCGACGAAGTGCAGACGCACCGGGCCGCCGATCAATGGCATTAGCAATCCGTAATCGGCCGCGGGATCAATCACATACAACCGACGCTCTTTGAGATCGCGGACGCGAGGAGCGAAGCGGAACCCCAGCAAATGGCAGAGTCCCGACACATGATCGGTCGCGCCGGCCGTATCGGTGTAGTGCTCGCGGATGGACAGCGCGCTGCCGTGCATCAGAAGGCCGTCCAGCACATGGGCCGCCTCACCCGCTGTGGCCGAGATCACCTTCGTGTGGAAGGGGGAAAACCGATCGGAGACATGGGTGTAGAACAGCACGCCGGGGTCGTCGCCATAGCGGCCGTTCACGTCGGATCGCGCCTCGCCACGGCCGCCAGCCCGGAAGAACTGCCCGTCCGAGGACGAGGTGTCGCCCGGCCCCCAGTGGCGGGCCATCGGGTGGGCGTGGTGGGCGTTCACCACGGTGGCCAGGGCGGCGGCGTAGGTTTCCTCGCGCACATGCCACTCCGCCGCCCAGATCAGCCGGGCATGGTTCAAGCCCCGCGACGCCTCGGCCATGCGCGACAGCCCCAGGTTGGTGCCGTCCGCCAGCACCGTGCCGAGCATCGCAGCGCGGTCGGAGGCCGGCTCGCCGGTGCGCACATGGGTGAAGCTGCTGGTGAATCCGGTCCAGCGGTCGACCTCGGCCAGGATCTCGGTGATCCGTATGCGCGGCAGGAGCGCGGACAGCCGTTTGGCGAGAGCGCCCGCAGCCTCGGGCACGGCGCGGGACAGCGGGGAAATGGTCAGGCGGCCGTCCTCCAGCGTGACGTCCGGCAATTGCTTGGCTTCCGCCAAAGCGGCAACCTCGCGCAACCGGTCGTCCAGGAGCTTCGTCCGCTCCGCAGCATAGTCTGGCCACGACACCGGGCTGGGCAGGTCAAGGCTCCCGGTGCTGCGGAGGTCCTCGAACGTTGGCCGGGGCAGCAGAAAGTCGGTAAACCGTCGGTAGGCGCGGGCGCCCTCGATCCAGACATCGCCGGCGCGCAGCCGTTCGCGCAGATGCGCCAACACGGCCATTTCATAGGCGCGGCGATCAAGGTCCTTGCCCTGTGGCAGAACGAGGGGGCGCCAGCGGCGCTGGAGAAAGGAGACCGGCGCGTCCTTCGCTAGGGTCGGCCGGCCTTCCGACGCATAGAGTGCCTTGATGGCGTCGATCGCTTTGAGCAGCGGATCGGACTTGCGGTACGAGTGGAAGGCGAAGGTTTGCAGGAAGGTTGGGGCAAACCGCCGGGCAGACGCATACCGCTCCACCACCTCGGGCAGGCTGTTGCCTTCGTCGGCAGTCTCGGCGACGCCGACGGCATGATCGACGCTCTTCTCATAGGCTTCCCACCCCACGGCTCCCTCGATAGCGGCGAGCGGATCGGTCCCGTTCCGTCGGGCGGCGACGAGGGCCCGCCCGCTCACCGCGTGCATCCAGACCAGGCTTTCCTGCTCTTTGGCCCGGTCGGTCAGCCGCTCCGTGCGCTTGCGCTCGGCGCGCCGGAACAGGGCTCCCATCAGCCGGTCGAACATCTCCACGGCGGCGTCGCTGAGCCGGGCCTCCTGCTCGATGACGAAGGCGGTCAGGACGGCAAGGCGGCGTTCCGGACCCAGGCGCGACAGGTGCTGCGCATTCATGATTCCCGCTTCGCCGGCGATGATGGCATAGCGGACTTGGTGAATGCGCCGTGCCCGATCCGCTTCGATGCCGATGGCCCGCACCGTTGCCAAGCGCTTCGCCAGACGGATCAGGTTCGCCGCGGAGGGTGCCTCCGACCACTCGCGCAGCTGCGTCAAGCCGGTGCGGCCCTGCGGTTCCGTCACCTTCAGGAGCGCCAGGAGGTGCTCGGTCTGTCCATCGTCCAACCCACGGATCAGACTGGCGTAAGCGGCGGCTCGAGCCCTGGCACGGACGGCGAGGCCGAGGCGTTCCACCACGGTGGCGGCCGGCAGCAGGACGCGGCGCGCCCGCAGCTCTTCCACTACGGCCAAGGCGATGGCCTCGCCCCGGTCGGTGCCTCGGGCCACCTCGGATGCCACACGCCACATGGCCCGATAATCGGCCAAGCCGAAGGGCGACAGTCCGAAGACTGCTTGCAGTTCGACCAAATGATCGCGGCGGGTTTCCTCCCGCCGGGCATAATCGACGAACAACGCCGGATCGATCCCGACCTGTCCGGCGATGTGAGCGAGCATGGCAGTCGGTGGTTCCTCGCCAATTCTCAAGGCCCGCCCAGGATGGCGGATGTAGGCCAGCTGCATCGCAAAGCCGAGCCGGTTCCAGGGACGGCGCCGGCGACGCACATGAGCCAGATCGTCCGGCGAGAGGGTGTACAGGCGAGTGATGGTAGCCAGCTCCGACGGTGGGTCGAACAGAGCGGCTCGCGTCTGAGGGGATAGAAGCTGGCGGCGTGGCATGGGATGGGCATTGCGCAAACGGCCGTCTGCGCACCGGTCTGGAGGGGAACGAAAGAACAAAGGCTTGCGGGTTGCACAATCCTGTTGCCAAACTCGTATCCAAGGCAACGAGTTTGCGCAAGGACGGTGCGATGCTGTTGGGCTACGCGCGCGTGTCGAAAGCGGAAGGGCAGGATGCCACGGCCCAGGTAGACGCCCTGCGGGTGGCTGGATGCATGCGTGTCTTCCAGGAAGCGGGATCGGGTGGCCGCTGGGACCGGCCCGAGCTGCATCGGCTGCTCGACCAGCTGCGCCCCGACGACGTAGTTGTGGTCTGGAAGCTCGACCGGCTGTCCAGGTCGCTGAAGGACCTGCTGCTGATCCTGGAGCGGATCGAGCAGGCGCAAGCCGGATTCCGCTCGCTCACCGAGGCCGTCGACACCACCGGCCCGGCAGGCCGCATGATGATGCAGATGCTGGGCGCCTTCGCCGAATTCGAGCGCGCCATGATCCGCGAGCGCACCCGGGCGGGATTGGAAGCCGCCAGAAATCAGGGACGCCGCGGCGGTCGACGCCCGAAACTCACGACCGCCCAATGCCGCGAAATCGTTGAGATGGTGACATCGGGGAGGAAGTCCGCCGCCGAGGTTTCACGGCTCTTCGGCGTCCATCCCGCCACGGTCAGTCGCTTGCTCTCCCGGGCCCGCCGCTTAGCGGACGATTCTGAACAGATTCTGGGATGACCCCAATGGGAACCGCCGCACCCCAGGGAGCCGAGACAGCCTGATCGACTTTCGCCAGCCGGCATTTTATCTATTAAGAATGAACGCTCCCAAAGAAGACACGTTGGCGGTCCGCATCAGCCGGGTATTGGCGGAGCGGATCATCGCCGGCACCATCGCCCCGGGTACCCGGCTTCGCCAGGACCACTTCGCCGAGGAATTCGGGGCAAGCCATGTCCCTGTGCGGGAGGCGTTCCGCCGGCTGGAGGCGCAGGGATTGGTGGTCAGCGAACCGCGCCGCGGTGTGAGGGTCGCCTCCTTCACCTTGGCCGAGGTGAAGGAAGTGGCGGAGATGCGGGCGGCGCTGGAGGTCCTGGCCCTGCGCCATGCGGCGCCCAACCTGACCGCCGCCATCCTTGACGAGGCGGAGGACGCGACTGGAGCGGTCGATTCGTCCCGCGACGTTCGCAGCTGGGAGGAAGCGAACCGGCGCTTTCACCGGCTGCTGCTGGCGCCCTGCAACATGCCGCGTCTGCTGGCGACCATCGACGATCTGCATGCGGCCAGCGCCCGCTTCCTGTTCGCCACATGGAGGTCGGAATGGGAGGCGCGCACCGACCACGACCACCGCGCGATCCTCGGCGCACTTCGGCGGGGGCAGGTGGATGCCGCCTGCGCCACCCTTGCTCGCCATGTCCAGTGGATCGGCCACCGCCCGGTTCCGGTTTCCGGCGGCAAGCATCGGGACAGCTTCGCCATCGTCGGCTGAATTTTTATCTATAATTTGCTTGCGCCGGAAGCGCGACTGTGGATTCCTTATAGATATCTCGTGTTATTATCTATAATCGGAATTCCATAGCATGAACCGTCCATTGATCCTCGGCGAGGCACCCAATCGCAAGGTTCTCAGGGGAGCCGTCCTGCCTGCGGCGGGCGCCGTCCTGCTCGGCGTCTGCCTGATCACGCTGTCCGCGAAGATCCAGGTGCCGTTCTGGCCAACGCCGATGACGCTGCACACGCTGTCCGTCATGGCGATCGCGGTTGCCGCCGGTCCGCGGCTTGCGACCGCCACCCTTTTTGCCTATCTGGCCGCCGGCGCGGCGGGGCTGCCCGTCTTCTCCGGCGCGCCGGAGCGCGGGATCGGGCTCGCCTATATGGCGGGACCGACCGGCGGCTACCTGGCGGGCTATCTGTCTGCCAGCTGGATCACCGGCACTCTTGCGCAGGGCCGCGGCAGCGTCGGTCGGGTCGGGGCGATGCTGGCCGGACTGGCCGCAGTCTATGCGCTGGGTCTCGCGTGGCTGGCCCTCTTCGTTCCGGCCGGCCGCCTTCTCGACCTCGGCTTCACCCCCTTTATCCTGGGCGATCTGACGAAGATCGCGGTGGTCGCGGCCGGCGCGGCTCTGCTGCCGACCTGGCTGCTGCCCGGTTGCCATCGGGAGGAGGCCAACCGATGAGCACCACAACAGACCTCCAGGCCGGGCCGGAAACGAAGACGGCGCCCCATGCCGATCGCCCGGTTACGTGGACCGAGGCCGATGCGCGCGGCCTTTACGACCTGCCCTTGCCCGAGCTTCTGTTCCGGGCGCAAACCCTCCACCGTCAGCATTTCGATCCCACCGAGGTTGAAACGGCGACGCTGCTCAGCATCAAGACCGGCGGCTGTCCGGAAGATTGCGGCTACTGCTCGCAAAGCACCCATCACAAGACCGGCGTCAAGGCGACGAAGCTGATGGAGGTCGACAGCGTGCTGGCCGAAGCGCGGAAGGCGCGGGAGGCCGGCGCCACGCGGTTCTGCATGGGGGCGGCGTGGCGCAGCCCGAAGGGCCGCGACCTGGACAGTGTCTGCCGGATGATCGAAGGCGTCCGGGCATTGGGGCTGGAGACCTGCGTGACGCTTGGCATGCTGGCGCCCGATCAGGTCGGGCGGCTGGGCGATGCGGGGCTGGATTACTACAACCACAACATCGACACCTCGCGCGCCCATTACCCCAGGATCGCGACCACCCGGACGATGGACGACCGGCTGGAAACGCTGAATCTCGTCCGGAAGGGCGGGATCAAGCTGTGCAGCGGCGGCATCGTCGGCATGGGTGAGACGGTGGACGACCGCATCGCCATGCTGGTCATCCTGGCCAACCTGGACCCGCCGCCGGAAAGCGTGCCGCTCAACATGTGGAACGCCATTCCCGGCACGCCGGTGATGGACAGGGCGGAGCCGGCCACGCCCATTGCCTTCGTCCGGCTGGTTGCCGTGGCCCGCCTGCTGATGCCGGCCAGCGTGGTGCGGCTGTCGGCCGGCCGCCATGCCATGAGCGACGAGTGGCAGGCCCTGTGCTTCCTGGCCGGCGCCAATTCGATCTTCACCGGCGACACGCTTCTGACCACCGGCAACCCCCAGCGTGCGCAGGACGCCGCACTGCTTGCGACGCTGGGAATGCGGACGGCACCGGGACCGGTCAGGTCAAATGCTGCCTTTGCAGGTAGGGGCACTCCACAGGACAGCGAGAAACTACGGTAAGGAGACAGAGCCGGAACTTGGGGCATGACGGGCTCAACAAGAGCTCTTGGGAGCGCCCCAGGAAGTCGTAGAAATGTTGGGGTTTACACAACTGCGGTTCCGCTGGATCTATAATGCCCGCATTTTGGACTGCTCGGACGCTAGCTAGAAAAGTGAAGCATATGCAATGGTTTGCTGCTTAACGCATGATATCGCCCGTCCTATGGAGTGGCCCCACATGTGGCGCCTCTCGGTTGGGAGCACATCGCGCTCACCGGAGACTATGTCTGGGTCGACGACGTGGATTCCTCGGCAGCGTTCCGACCGCTCCGGCGAATTCCCGCTTCGTTCCAGAGGGTCGCCGCTTAACGTACGATTTTGAACAGATTCTGCGATGAACCCAGCATGGCGAGGAGATCCACATCGACCTCATGGGACGATCGATCCCCGCCGTGCACACCAAGGACGGGCTGCGCGCGGTGCGCCAAGGCAAGCCGATCACGCCCGCGAGCGTGGGCCGCTACTTGGCCGGCAAGTTCGGAGATGATCTTGAGGATGTGCGCCAGGCCATGACAGTGCTGGCGCAGTCATTGCCGGCGGCGGACCTCGCCGGGCAGGCGTTCCGGCTCTACGAAGGGTTCAGGCCAGAGGTAAAGCCTGGAACAGCCGGGTGGGGCGCTGAGGGCGAGTTGGACCTATCCAAGCTCACCCCGGCCGACCGCTCGTAGCGAGTGAGCAGCAATGGGTGTGGCCGGTGTTGGGTTCCGGGCCCGTCCCACGTTGCTCTTATGCAGCGCGGATACCGGTCAGGAAGCGCTCCACTTCGCCTTTCATCATGTCCGACTGGCGGGCCAGTTCACCAGCAGCCCCCAGAACCTGCGTGGCGGCCGAACCGGTCTGGGTGGCGCCGCGGCTGACCTCGGTGATGTTGACCGTGACGACCTCGGTGCCGCGCGCAGCCTCCTGGACATTCCGGGCGATCTCACCGGTTGCCGCACCCTGTTCCTCAATGGCCGAGGCAATTGAGGTGGCGATCTCATTGATGCTGCCGATGGTGGAGCCAATGCCGGTGATC
>Ga0366761_1030_pt1 | contig 17177 bp, 12 predicted proteins | sample TotcelHN113001M3_FD_207054 | JGI IMG/M metagenome (GOLD analysis project Ga0366761, IMG submission 207054) | Enriched cells from coal bed in the Powder River Basin, Montana, United States - Total cells N11 rep1 HSBNCT.N11.300.1.M3 ...
CATCGTCGAGAGGGAAACAGCCCAGACCGCCAGCTAAGGTCCCCAAATCACGGCTAAGTGGGAAAGGATGTGGGAAGGCCATGACAACCAGGAGGTTGGCTTAGAAGCAGCCATCCTTTAAAGAAAGCGTAATAGCTCACTGGTCTAGTTAAGCCGGCCTGCGCCGAAAATGTATCGGGGCTCAAGCCGTGTACCGAAGCTGCGGATGTGATCTTTGATCACGTGGTAGCGGAGCGTTCCGTAAGCCTGCGAAGGGTGTCCGTGAGGCCGCCTGGAGGTATCGGAAGTGAGAATGCTGACATGAGTAGCGACAAACAGTGTGAGAAACACTGTCGCCGAAAGTCCAAGGGTTCCTGCGCAAGGTTAATCCACGCAGGGTGAGCCGGCCCCTAAGGCGAGGCCGAAAGGCGTAGTCGATGGGAACCACGTTAATAGTCGTGGGCCTGGCGGAGGTGACGGATTGGAAAGCGTGTATGTCCTTATCGGATTGGACATGCTGTGGACCGGTTCCAGGAAACAGCCCCGCCGTATAGACCGTACCCCAAACCGACACAGGTGGACTGGTAGAGTATACCCAGGCGCTTGAGAGAATGGTGTTGAAGGAACTCGGCAAATTGCCCTCGTAACTTCGGAAGAAGAGGGCCCCGTTGTGGCGCAAGCCATGGCGGGGGGCACAGACCAGGGGGTAGCGACTGTTTACTAAAAACACAGGGCTCTGCGAAGCCACACAAGGCGACGTATAGGGTCTGACGCCTGCCCGGTGCCGGAAGGTTAAGAGGAGAGGTGCAAGCCTTGAATTGAAGCCCCGGTAAACGGCGGCCGTAACTATAACGGTCCTAAGGTAGCGAAATTCCTTGTCGGGTAAGTTCCGACCTGCACGAATGGCGTAACGACTTCCCCGCTGTCTCCAACACCAACTCAGCGAAATTGAACTCTCCGTGAAGATGCGGAGTTCCCGCGGTCAGACGGAAAGACCCCGTGCACCTTTACTACAGCTTTGCAGTGGTGCTAGGGACTTCATGTGTAGGATAGGTGGGAGGCTTGGAAACATGGGCGCCAGCTCGTGTGGAGCCAACCTTGAAATACCACCCTTGAAGTCTCTGGCATCTAACCGTGGCCCGTGATCCGGGTCCGGGACCCTGCATGGCGGGTAGTTTGACTGGGGCGGTCGCCTCCCAAAGTGTAACGGAGGCGCGCGATGGTGGGCTCAGAGCGGTCGGAAATCGCTCGTCGAGTGCAATGGCATAAGCCCGCCTGACTGCAAGACTGACAAGTCGAGCAGAGACGAAAGTCGGCCATAGTGATCCGGTGGCTCCACGTGGACGGGCCATCGCTCAACGGATAAAAGGTACGCCGGGGATAACAGGCTGATGACTCCCAAGAGTCCATATCGACGGAGTCGTTTGGCACCTCGATGTCGGCTCATCACATCCTGGGGCTGGAGCAGGTCCCAAGGGTTCGGCTGTTCGCCGATTAAAGTGGTACGTGAGCTGGGTTTAGAACGTCGTGAGACAGTTCGGTCCCTATCTGCCGTGGGTGTCGGAGTTTTGCGAGGATCTGTCCCTAGTACGAGAGGACCGGGATGGACATACCTCTGGTGCACCGGTTGTCACGCCAGTGGCATGGCCGGGTAGCTAAGTATGGACGGGATAACCGCTGAAAGCATCTAAGCGGGAAACCCACCTCTAAACCAGAGCTCCCTTGAGAGCCGTGACAGACCATCACGTCGATAGGAGGCATGTGGACGGGCGGCAACGCTCGAAGCTAAGCCTTACTAATCGCTCGATCGGCTTGATCTCGACACCACACCAAACCGCGCCATGCGCAGCAGCAAGCCTGCTTGAAGGCCCTGCTTGACGCAACGCCGCCAGTTCGATACTCCTCCCTCACTTGCACTGAACAAGCTTAGCGCTTCGGAAACAGCGTCGGTCTTGAGCCTGGGTGACCTGGTGGTCATGGCGAGGTGTCAAACACCCGATCCCATCCCGAACTCGGCCGTGAAAAGCCTCCGCGCCAATGGTACTGCGTCTTAAGACGTGGGAGAGTAGGTCGCCGCCAGGTCACTCAGCCTCAAGAGACGCTCAATCACCAAAGCATAAGCTTGCATCGTCACCACATCAGAAACGCCCCGGTTCAGCAGAGCCGGGGCGTTTCGGCGTTTGGAACTTCGCAGTGCTCATCCGCCGTGAAAGCCTTTCAGCCGCTCCTCGCCGCGGCCGATATCGGGCTTGAAATGCGCGTTCCTCGCTGTATCTAGAAGTTGGTCGATGAAGGCCCAATAGTCGCCGGCGGCATCGTTAGGTGCAGCGGCAGGCAGCTCGACAGAACCCGCATAGGTATCGGCGTTCTCAGCCGCAGTGTCGTTGAGCCGAAAGGCGGCGACGAAGACGGGATCGCCTTCCGGATTTCCCTCCCCCACATGTTGAGCGGTACGGGACAGTTCAACAAGCCCTTCTGCATTAGGGGCGGAGAGGATGGTCACGCCGTGAACGACCGTCGTATCGCTGCGCGCGTTCATTGCCGCATCCTGTTCGAAGGAATGCCTGTCGTAGGCCCGCTCGAAGCTTGCTCGGTCGTTGATGTTGGCCTCGGCCATGTCTGCCTCCCTGTTGTTGGAGTCAATAACGCTCCATCGACACGAACGGTCCGTAAAATCGGATTGCGGTAGCTCCGGGACAGTGCAGGGCGATTGGGTCCCGATCCGACCGGGTGGTGCGCCTCGCTCTCGACCTGATGCAGACGATGCCGGATTTTGTCTATCTGATCCCGGCGGCGATGCTGTTCGGGCTTGGCCGTGTCCCCGGCACCATCGCGACGATCATCTTCTCTATGCCGCCGGTTGTGCGCCTGACCAGCCTGGGCATCCGGCAGGTGCCGCACGAGCTGGTGGAAGCCGGTCTCGTCTTCGGCTGCACGCCGCGCCAGCTTCCGGTCAGGGTGCAGATGCCGACGGCCCTGCCGTCGATCATGACCGGCATCAACCAGACGATCATGCTGTCGCTGTCGATGGTGGTCATCGCGTCGATGATCGGCGCGGGCGGCCTCGGCAATGAGGTGTTGCGCGGCATCCAACGGCTCGACATCGGCCAGGGCTTCGAAGGCGGGCTGGCGGTGGTGATCCTCGCCTTCCTACTCGACCCCATCACCCAGAGTTTCGGCAGCCGCAAACCCGCGGATCGGAAGTCCCGGTTTTCCTGGTCCGCCCCGGTGGCTTGGCGGAAGGCCGGTACTGAGAAATCCAGCCCTGCGGATGGAGCCATCGAAGCGAGCTGATCCCAGCTCGCCCCACCTCCGGGGGATGGGGCATTCTATTGATTGCCGGGGTCATTCCCTTCGATCGCACGTCGCCCTTTGGCGTCGATCAGCACGCCCAGCTCCTCGTCGGTCAGCGTCAGGGACGGACGCACCGGCAGCCCGAGCAGCTGCTGCATACAGGCCTCCTCCTCGGACAGTGACCGGCAGGCTTTCCTGAGCCTCGGCCGCGCCCAGATGGGAACTGACCCGAAATTGCCGGATTGCGGCCGACGGATGAGAAAGCGCTCCAGCCACTTCATGCGATCCTCCTGTTCCGGGACTTACCCCTTCTGATGGAAGGGCAGCGCCAGGAATCCGATGGCGAGGAAGACCAGCGACAGCAGGACGAGGCGTAGCGCCCGCGTCCGGCTGCGGGCGCTTACGGTGTTTCCCCACAGATATTGCTCGAAGGCGATGGCGTAGCTGGCCGCCATCAGATCCATCAGGCCGGGTATCACCGCCTCCTCCCCCCGTTCGGCGCGGATGGCGTTCTCGGCCTCGACCAGGCCGGCCATGGGCGGCGGTTCGTGATGGATGAACAGCCATTCCACCATAACGACGTGGTACACGGCGCCAAGCATGGCGAGGACGCCGGCGCAGGCCATGGCGACGATGAACAGCGACACCGGCTCACCCAGCCGCGACACGTCGAAGCGGGTGACCAGATTGCCCAGCGAAAAGACGGAGAAGGAAATCGCCGCCACCGGCGTCCCGATGCTGCCGCGGATCGCTTCGCGGCGCGTGCGCTCGTTCAGAAAGATTTGCCGGAAATGGTCAAAGCGGAGTTCGTTCGGCGACATCGCGGGTCATGCAGTTCGGACAGTGGCGGAGGCAGGGTGTCACCCATACCCAACCGCGCGGGACGGAAAGCGTCTCGCCCTCTCGCCGACACCCCCTCGCAGGCGGCCGTGACCGCGCGCCGCCTTGTGCCGGGACGGTGGACGCGCTAAAGGGCTGAACCCCCTCGCAGGATCAGCCGCCATGGTCGCCCGCCTGCTGTTCGTTTTCCTGCTTCTGCTGTCCTCGCACGGATGGGCTGCCGAGCCGCCGGTCCGCGTCGGCGTGCTTGCCTATCGGGGGGAGGAGCATGCGGCGGTGGTGTGGGAACCGACGATCCGCTATCTCGGCGACCATTTCCCCGGACGCGGGGCGGAGATGGTGGCGCTCGACCTCGCCGGGATGGACGCCGCCGTGCAGAACCGGACGGTGGACCTGATCCTGACCAACACCGGCAACTATGTCGATCTGGAGGCGCGGTACGGCGTTACCCGCATCGCCACACTGCAGTCCGGACGGTCCTCCGGCAACGCCATCGGTTCGGCCATCGTCGTGCGCGCCGACCGCCGCGACCTGACCGCGCTGCGCGACCTTCGCGGGCGGACGCTGATGGCCATCGACCCCGACGCCTTTGGCGGCTTCCAAGTCGCCTGGGGGGAACTGCTGGATGCCGGGGTCGATCCCTTCCGCGACCTGAAGGACCTGCGCTTTTCCGGTTTCCCGGTGGACCGCGTCGCCTTCGCCGTGCGCGACGGTACGGTGGACGCCGGCGTGCTGCGCGCCTGCGTGCTGGAGGAGCTGGCGGCGGAGGGGCGGATCGACCCGGCCACCTTCCGCGTCCTTGGCCCCCGGACCGCGTCCGATTTCGCCTGCGCCCATTCCACCGACCTCTATCCCGACTGGCCGCTGGCCCGTCTCGCCGGCACGCCGGAAGGACTGGCGAAGCAGGCGGTGGTCGCCCTGTTCCAGATGCCGCCGAACCATCCCGCTGCAAAGGCCGGCGGTTACCAGGGCTGGGCGGTGCCGCGCGACTACCAGCCGGTCCATGCCCTGTTCCGCTCCCTGCGCATCGGCCCCTACCGGTCGCTGCGCGACGTCTCTCTGGTCGATCTGGCGCGCGAGAACTGGCATTGGCTGGCCCTGGCGGCCTTGGCCCTCTTGTGGTGGGCAGCCCATTCACTGCGGGTGGAGCATCTCATCAAGGTCCGTACTGCCGAGTTGCGGGCGGTCAACCTCGACCTCCTCCGAGAAATGGCGGAGCGCCGCCGCGCCGAGGAGAATGCCCGCGAACGCCAGCGCGAAATCGATCATGTCGCCCGCCTGTCGATCCTGGGCGAGATGGCCAGCAACCTCGCGCATGAGCTGAACCAGCCGCTGGGCGCCATCGCCAACTACGCACGCGGCTGCACCCGCCGGTTGGAGGCCGGCACCGGCCGGCCGGCCGAACTAGCCGACGCGACCCGCGCCATCGCCGATCAGGCCGACCGCGCCGCCCACATCATCGCCCGCATCCGCAACTTCGTGCGCAAGCGCGCGCCGCAGATCGAAGCGGTCGACATCAACGACGCCGTCCGCGCCGCCGCCGCCCTGTGCGCCGACCGGGCGCGCAGCGCCGGTATTGCGGTGACGCTCGATCTGGCCGACGGGCTGCCTCGGGTGGCGGCCGACGCGGTGCAGATCGAGCAGGTCATCCTGAACCTGATGAAGAACGGGCTGGACGCGATGGAGGGTTGCCCACCGGCCGACGGGATCGCCGTGCGCTCCGGCCTCGACGGCGAGGGGCGGGTAACGGTAACGGTCGCCGACCGCGGCCATGGCCTGAGCGCCGAGGCACGGGAGCGGCTGTTCGACCCCTTCTTCACGACCAAGCCGGAGGGGATGGGCCTGGGCCTGTCGATCTGCCGGACCATCCTGGAATCCCATGGCGGCCATCTGTGGGCCGCGGACAATCCCGGCGGGGGCGTGGAGATGCGCTTCGTCCTGCCGGCGGCACAGGAGCAAAAGACCCCATGAGCCATGATGCCAGTCATGATGCGGAGAGTTCGACCCCGCCGCGCACCGTCTATGTGGTGGACGACGATCCGGCGATGCGTCATTCGCTGGGCTGGCTGATCGGCTCGCTGGGGCTGGAGGTGCAGAGCTTCGCCTCGGCGGAGGAGTTTTTGCGGGCGCTCAAGCCCGACCGGCCGGGTTGTCTCGTCACCGATGTTCGCATGCCGGGGATGAGCGGGCTGGAACTGCAGGACACGCTGGCGCGGGCGGGGTCGCTGCTCTCCGTCGTGGTGGTCACCGGCCATGCCGACGTGCCGATGGCGGTGCGGGCTCTGCGGGCGGGGGCAGTCGATTTCATCGAGAAGCCCTTCAACGACCAGCTCCTGCTCGACCGCGTGCACGAGGCGCTGGAGAAGTCCCGCCGCGCCTGGGAGTCGGCGGAGCGCAAGCGTGCCATCCGCGCGCTGATCGGCCGGCTGACCCCGCGCGAACGGCAGGTGGCTGCGCTGGTGGTCGCCGGAAAGCCCAACAAGGTCATCGCCGCCGAGATCAACCTGTCGATGAAGACGGTGGAGGTCCACCGCCACAATGTAATGGACAAGCTGGAGGTCGCATCGGTCGCCGACCTGACCCGGCTTTTGCTCGAAGCGGAATAGATCGGATCGCGTAGAACCGCATCCGGTTCGAAGCGTGAATCCGATCGGCAGACAGATGGCAGCCTGCGGCCTGGCGTCGCGGGGGAAAACCCTAAAAAGTGTGGGGAACACCGCAATGGGGCGCCGCCGTGCCCCTGGCTATCCTTGGCCCTGAGATCGGCCCGCATGTTTTGCGGGCTGGGAATGGGTGCCGGGAGAGCCTGCCATGGACCGATCACGACGCAACTTCTGCCTGGGTGCCGGGGCCGCGACCGTCGGCGCCGCCACGCTGGCGGCCGTACCCGCTGACGCCGGTGCCGTTTCGGCGTCGGGTGATGCGGCGCACCGCTGGGCTATGGTGGTCGATGTGCGCAAATGCGTCGGCTGCCAAGCCTGCACTGTCGCCTGCATCATGGAGAACGACGTTCCGGAAAACAGTTTCCGCACCATCGTCTCCACCTACGAGGTGACGGAGCAGGGCAAGGCCGGCTCCTATATGCTGCCGCGCCTGTGCAACCACTGCGAGGATCCGCCCTGCATCCCGGTCTGCCCGACCGGCGCCACCTATCAGCGGCGGGACGGTATCGTGGTGGTCGACAATTCGGTGTGCGTCGGCTGCGCCTATTGCGTCCAGGCCTGCCCCTACGACGCCCGCTTCATCAATCACGAAACCCAGACCGCCGACAAATGCACCTTCTGCGTCCATCGCGTGGAAGCCGGGCTGCTGCCCGCCTGCGTCGAGACCTGTGTCGGCGGCGCCCGCATCTTCGGTGACCTGAAGGACCCCGACAGCACGGTGTCGAAGCTGGTGCGCGAGCAGAACCCCAAGGTGCTGAAGCCGGAGATGGGGACCCAGCCGCGGGTCTTCTACATCGGCCTCGATCCGAAGATGCAGGGCAAGGTGGACGGCACGCCGACCCTGTGGCGGCCGGCGCCGCATGCCGGGAAGGAGCATGCATGATGGACACGCACATCGTCGAAGTCATCAACGTAACCCGCGAGGTCGCGTGGCTTCCCTGGGCCGTGCAGTATTTCTTCCTGATCGGCCTGTCGGTCGGCGGCCTGCTGCTCAGCCTGCCCGGCTACGCCTTCGCCCGTGACAGCTGGCGTCCGCTGGGGCGGCTCGCCCTGATCGTGGCGCTGACCTGCGGGCTGGCGGCGCCGGTGGCGCTTCTGTCCGACCTGCACCAGCCCGGCCGCTTCTGGCATTTCTACGTGGTGTTCCGGCCGACCTCCTGGATGTGGTGGGGATCGCTGTTCATCCCGCTCTACATCGGCGGCCTGCTGGTCTATGGCTGGGCCTGCCTGCGCGAGGAGTTGCAGGCGCATGGAAGGGTCGACAGCCGGCTCGCCGGGCTGTACCGGCTGGCGGCGCTGGGCGGCGGCCGCGACGACCGGCTGATCCGTGCCGCCGGTCTGTTCGTGCTGGCCGGAGCGGCGTTGGTGGCGCTCTACACCGGCGTCGAGGTGGCGGTGGTGAAGGCCCGGCCGCTGTGGCACACGCCCTTCCTGCCGGTGCAGTTCCTGACCACCGCACTGGCCGGCGCCCTCGGGCTGGTGCTGATCCTCAACCGCGTCGTCGGCACCGCCGACCGTGGGGTGGAGGTGCTGGGCAACCGGCTGCTCGCCGCCGTGCTGGCCGCGGTGATGCTGTGCGGTGGGCTATGGCTGGCGCTCGGCCTGTCGGGGCTGGATGCAGCGCATGCGGCGGCGCTGGACAGCGTGGCCGGGTCGGAGGCGTGGCGGGTGACCGCCGTCTGGGCGGTGGCTGCGACGGTGGTGCCCTTCGTCATCGCCGTCGCCCGGCCGGCCGGGACCGGGCTGCTGACCGGGCTGATCGCCGTGCACAGTGCCTGGATGTTCCGCTGGACCGTGTTCATCAGCGGGCAGTCGGTGCCGAAGACCGGCGCTGGCTTCTACGAATACGCGCTGCCGGCCGGCCCGGACGGGCTGATGGGCATCGTCGGCACCGCGGGGCTGTGGCTGTTCCTGCTGATCCTGATGACGGCGCTGCTGCCGGTGTCGCCCGCTCCCGTCGCCGGCCGTCCGGCCAACGCATCCGGCCATCCCGGCGGGCGTCTGACCGCCGCCGAATAACCGGCCCGACCAATTCAATCCGCGCTTGAGCCCCGCTCGCGAAGACCGGAGTGTCCACCATGTCCATCACCCGTCGCCACATCCTGACCTCCACCGCCGCGGGCGGCGCGCTGGCCGCCTTCGCCGGCGGTTTCTCCGAGACCGGCCGCAAGCTTGTCAAAGGCGCCTGGGCCGGCGAGCGGCCCGACGACACCATCAGCGGCAATGCGCCAAAGCCGGAATTCCGCATCGACCCGAGGACCGGCGCGGTGGAACCGACGCCGGGCCAGATCGTCGCCAACGTCGCCTGCCTGGGCTGCACAACGCTGTGCGGCGTCCGGGTGCGGGTGGATGTGGAGCGGAACCGCGTGCTGCGGGTGGCCGGCAACCCCTATAGCCCGCTGTCCACCGACCCGTTCCTGCCCTATGCGACGTCGATCGAGGAGAGCTTTCGCTCGCTGTCGCGGCTGGACGAGAAGGGGCTGCAGGGCCGCTCCACCGCCTGCGGGCGCGGCAATGCGGCGCTGGAGATGCTGACCTCCCCCTTCCGCATCACCATGCCGATGAAGCGGGTCGGCCCGCGCGGCTCCGGCCGCTGGGAGCCGATCGCCTTCGACAGGCTGGTGGAGGAGATCGCCGAGGGCGGCGACCTGTTCGGCGAGGGGGCGGTGGAGGGCTTGCGCACTCTGCGCGACCTGAAGACGCCGATCGACCCCGCCTCGCCCGAGTTGGGGCCGAAGGTCAACCAGGTGGCGCTGCTGTCCTCGGTCAATGACGGGCGGGAGCCTTTCGTGCGGCGCTTCTTCAATCAGGCGCTCGGCACCATCAACTTTGCCGGCCATGGCGCCTATTGCGGCGGCGCCTATCGCTCCGGCTCCGGCGCGGTGTTCGGCGACCTGAAGGCGATGCCGCACGCCAAGCCCGACCTGCAGAATGCCGAGTTCGTGCTGTTCATCGGCACCGCCCCCTCCAACGCCGGCAACCCGTTCAAGCGGCAGGCCATGCTGGTCGCCAAAGGGCGTACCGACGGCGTGCTGAATTACGTGGTGGTCGATCCGGTGCTGACCAACGCCGACAACCGGGCGGCGGGGGAGCGGTCGAACTGGATCCCGATCCGCCCCGGCACCGACGGCGCACTGGTGATGGGCATGATGCGCTGGATGTTCGAGAACGACCGCATCGACAGCCGCTATCTGTCCCAGCCCAACGCCAAGGCCGCCACGGCGGCGGGCGAGGCCGGCTGGTGCAACGCCACCCATCTGGTGATCCGGCAGAAGGGCCACCCGCGCGAGGGGCGGATGCTGCGTGCCTCCGACATGGGCTGGGTCGAGCTGGATGAGAAGGAACGGTATGGCGACAAGGACGCATTCGTCGTGCTCGACCCAGCGGGCAAGCCGGTGGCGCACGATGCTCTGGGCGGACCGGCGGTGCTGTTCCATGACGGCGCGGTGACGACGGCGGCCGGCGACGTCGCGGTCAAGACCAGCCTGACCCTGCTGCGCGAGGAGGCGATGCGGCTGGAGCTGCGCGGCTATGCCGACGCCTGCGGCATTCCCGCCGACATCATCGCCGGACTGGCGCGCGAATTCACCAGCCACGGCAAGAAGGCGGTCGCCAATGCCCATGGCGGCATGATGGCCGGCAACGGCTTCTACAATGCCTTCGGTGTCGTCACCCTCAACACGCTGATCGGCAACCTGAACTGGAAGGGCGGCAGCATCTTCGGCGGCGGCCGTTTCCCGGACGAACAGGACGGCCCGCGCTACAAGCTGGCCAGCTTCCCCGGCGCGGTGAAGCCGTCCGGCACCGCGATCAGCCGCCCGGTCCCCTATGAAAAATCCAGCGAGTTCGCCCGCAACAAGGCAGCCGGCAAGCCCTATCCGGCCAAGGCCCCCTGGTATCCGGCCGCCCCGCAGCTGACCACCGAGTACCTGACCAGCGGGCTTGCCGACGGCTATCCCTATCGCCTGAAGGCCCTGTTCCTGTGGAACAGCAATCCGGTCTACGGCATTCCCGGCCTGCGCGCCGCGGCGGAGGCGGCGCTGAAGGACCCCAAGACGCTGCCGCTGATCGTCTCCATCGACCCGTTCATCAACGAATCCTCCGCCTTCGCCGACTACATCATCCCCGACACCGTGCTGTATGAAACCTGGGGCTGGGCGGCCCCCTGGGGCGGCGTGCCGACCAAGTCCAGCACCGCGCGCTGGCCGGTGGTGGAGCCGCGCACGCAGGCGCTGCCCGACGGGCTGCATGTGCAGATGGAAACCTTCCTGATCGCGCTGGCCAAGCGGCTGGGCCTGCCCGGCTTCGGCGCAGACGCCATCGCCGACATGGACGGCAGGCTCCATCCGCTCGACCGGCCGGAGGACTGGTATCTGCGCGGCGGCGCCAACGTCGCGTGGCTCGGCAAACAGCCGGTCGCCGACGCCGACGACCGCGACATCGCCCTGTCCGGCGTCGAACGGGTGATGCCGGCGCTTCAAGCCACGCTGAAGCCGGAGGAATGGCGAAAGGTCGCCTATATCCTGGCCCGCGGCGGACGCTACCAGAACCAGGCGGAAGGCTTCGAGGGCGACAAGGCAGCCCACAAGTTCCTCAAGCCGCTTCAAGTTTACAACGAGGCGGTGGGGGCGGCGAAGAGCAGCATCACCGGCCGGCGCTGGACCGGCACCGCCACCTGGATGGAGCCGGTCTTCGCCGACGGCAGCCCGGTCCATAAGCACCACGGGCCGGAAGAGTGGCCGTTCCAGCTGGTCAGCTCCAAGTCGGTGCTGGTCAGCGCCTACACCATCGCCGCCGGCCGGCTGCGCCACCTGCATCCTGAGAATCCCGTCGGCGTCAACGCCGAGGATGCCCGCCGTCTGGGCATCGAGACCGGCGACCGCATCCGCATCGCCACGCCGGGCGGGATGCAGGACGCCACCGCCATCGTCCGCCATGGCGTGATGCGCGGCGTGCTGGCGGTGGAGCACGGCTTCGGCCACCGTGAATACGGCGCCCGTCCGCACCAGATCGGCGGCCACAGCCAGCCCTCGGTGCCGGAGATCGGGGCGGGCATCAACCTGAACGACCTCGGCATCGCCGACCCGTCCCGCGCCGGGGCGTCGGTGTGGGTCGATCCGATCGCCGGGACAGCCGTGCGCCAGGGAATCCCGGCGAAGCTGGAGCGGCTCGCCGCCTCCGCCTGACGGCGGACGGGGCAGGGCTGCAAAAAAATCGAGCGCTTCGGGCGAACCGAAGAGACGGAGCGCAGTTGAAACAGACACGGCGGTGAAAAACGACCAGAGACAAGAGAGGCGACAATGGCTCCGAACGTCAGTGATTTCTTCTGGCAGCGGCTCTCGGAATGGGGTGTGAAGCGGGTCTTCGGCTATCCCGGCGACGGCATCAACGGGCTGGTCGGCGCGCTCGCCCGCACCGGCGACCAATTTGATTTCGTCCAGGCCCGCCACGAGGAGCTGGCCGCCTTCATGGCGACCGCGCATGCCAAATACACCGGCGAACTGGGCGTCTGCCTCGCGACCTCGGGCCCCGGCGCCATCCATCTGCTGAACGGCCTGTACGATGCGAAGCTCGACCACCAGCCGGTGCTGGCCATCGTCGGCCAGCAGGCGCTGACCGCGCTCGGCGGACAGTACCAGCAGGAGGTTGACCTCGTCTCCCTGTTCAAGGACGTGGCCGGCGACTATGTCCACATGGCCTCCACGCCCGCCCAGGTGCGCCATCTGGTGGACCGCGCGGTGCGCATCGCCAAGGCCGAGCGGACGGTGACCTGCATCATCCTGCCCAACGACCTGCAGGAGATGGACGCGGTGGAGACGCCGCCCCGCGCCCACGGCACCATCCATTCCGGCGTCGGTTACTCCGCCCCGGTCGTGCGCCCGGCGGAGGCCGACCTGCGCCGCGCCGCCGACGTGCTGAACGCCGGCTCCAAGGTGGCGATCCTGGTCGGCGCCGGGGCGCTGAATGCCACCGACGAGGTGATCGAGGTCGCCGACATCCTGGGCGCCGGTGTCGCCAAGGCCCTGCTTGGCAAGGCGGCGCTGCCCGACGATCTGCCCTTCGTCACCGGCTCCATCGGCCTGCTCGGCACCCGGCCGAGCTACGAAATGATGGTGAACTGCGACACGCTGCTGATGATCGGCTCCGGCTTCCCCTATTCGGAGTTCCTGCCCAAGGAAGGGCAGGCGCGCGGCGTGCAGATCGACATCGACCCCAAGATGCTCAGCATCCGCTATCCGATGGAGGTCAATCTGGTCGGCGACAGTGCCGGCACATTGCGAGAGCTGATCCCGCTGCTCCAGCGCAAGCAGGACCGCTCCTGGCGCGACGGGATCGAGGCGGGCGTCGCCGACTGGTGGAAGGTGCTGGAAGCCCGCGCCATGAACGACGCCACGCCGCTGAACCCCCAGCGCGTCTTCTGGGAACTGTCGCCGAAGCTGCCGGACGACGTGGTGATCGCCTGCGACACCGGCTCGGGCACCAACTGGTACGCCCGCGACATCAAGATCCGGCGGGGCATGAAGGCGACGCTCTGCGGCGGACTCGCCACCATGGGGCCCGGCATGCCCTATGCGCTGGCTGCCAAGTTCGCCCATCCCGACCGCCCGGTGCTGGCGATCGTCGGCGACGGCGCCATGCAGATGAACGGTATGAACGGCCTCATCACCCTGCAGAAATACTGGAAGCAGTGGAGCGACCCGCGCTTCATCGTGCTGGTTCTGAACAACCGCGACCTCAATCAGGTGACGTGGGAGATGCGCGCCCAGGCCGGCAATCCGAAGTTCGAGGCATCGCAGGAGCTTCCCGACATTCCCTATGCCCGTTATGCCGAACTGCTGGGCTTCAAAGGTCTGTTCGTCGACAAGCCGGAGGACGTCTCCAAGGTCTGGGACGAGGCGCTGGCGACCCGCGGCCCGGTGGTGGTCGAAGCCTACACCGATCCCAACGTGCCGCCGCTGCCGCCGCACATCTCGCTGAAGAACGCCGCCGCGATGATGGCGACGCTGGCCAAGGGCGATCCGGAGGTGTGGGACATGCTGAAGGGCACAGCCAAGGACTTCGTCGAAAGCTACCTGCCGCACGGTGGTGACAAGGGCGGCAGTGGGAAGGGTGGCGGAAAGAAGCGCTGACCGGCCGGCCCGCAACACCCTCCATCCCCTCCTGTTGAGGCTGTCGACACAGCGTCAGCCGGAGGGATGAGGAATGCGCGATCTGAACGGAACCGTCGTGGTGGTGGCCGGGGCGTCGAGCGGGATCGGGCGGGCCACCGCCCTTGCCTTCGCGCGGGAGGGTGCCCGGCTGGCGCTTGCCGCCCGTCGCGAAGAACTGCTGGAGGAGGTGGCGGAGGAGTGCCGCGGCCTCGGTGCCAGCGCCATCGTCCTTCCCACCGACGTCACCGATGCCGACGCGGTGAAGCGTCTGGCCGACCGTACGGTGGAGAAATACGGCTCCATCGACATCTGGATCGCCAATGCCGGCGTCGGCGCCGTCGGCCGCTTCGAAGACACACCGGTCGAGGCGCACCGCCGGGTGATCGAAACCAACCTGCTGGGACCGCTCTATGGCGCCCATGCCGTGATTCCGCTGTTCCGCCGCCAAGGGCATGGCACCTTCATCGCCACTGTCTCGGTCGGCGCCTTCGCCCCCGCGCCCTACGCCGCGGCCTATTCGGCCAGCAAGTTCGGGCTGGACGGCATGCTGGACAGCCTGCGGGCGGAACTGGTCGACAGCCCGGACCTGCATGTCTGCGGCGTCTACCCGTCCTTCACGGACACGCCGGGCATGATGCATGGCGCCAACTACACCGGACACGAACTGTCGCCGGAAGGTCCGATCTACGACGATCCAAACGACGTGGCGGAGACGATGGTGGCTGTCGCCCGCCGTCCGCGTGCCCGCGCCATGGTCGGGGCGCTGGCCCCGCTGTCGCGCCTGGGCTATGCGGTGGCGCCGCGTCTGGTGGAGAAGATCGCCGGCTACGGCATGCACCGTCATTTCGTCCGCCAGCCTCCGGCTCCGCACAGCGACGGCAACCTGTTCCGGCCGGTGGAGCGGGGGCGGGGAGTCACCGGCGGCTTCTACACCCCGCCGCCCGCCTGGGTCTCGCCCATGCTGATGGTCGGCGTGGCGGTGGCTGCCGTCGCGGCCTATCGGAGTTTGGGGCGTGGGTCGGACAGGCGGGGGCGGCGGCATTGAGGGAGACCTCTCGCGCAGCGCGCTGATGCCGACCTGCCCGTCGACGTCGGGCAAGCGGCTGAACGCATCCGCTATGCCCAAAAACAAAGAAGGGCCACCGTTTCCGGCAGCCCTTCCATTGTCAATCCGTGTGTCGTCGACACCACGGCGCAGTCCTTAGCGGACCGAAATCCCTTCCGCGAAGAAAGAGACCTCGGCCTTGGCGCTCGACGACGAGTGAGACGGACAATGAGACACGAGATCACCTCCTTTCAGTTGTTGACGTACGACACCCAATATAAGCGGTCTTACGGAGGCTGCAAGCCGGATTTCCGACTACTCCGCTGTGACATTAACCGGTGCGCTCACATCAGGGCATTCGGCACGAACAACACCAGACCGGGCCACAGCAGCATCACCGTGACCAGCGCCACCACGGCCAGGACGAAGGGGATGGATTCGACGATGTATTCCTCGACCGGGCAGTCCAGCAGGCTGCACACCGTGTACATCGCGACCCCCACCGGCGGAGTCATCGAGCCCAGCGTGACGATGGTCATCATCAGGATGCCGAAATGCACCGGATCGACGCCCAGCGGCTGCACGATCGGCAGGAAGATCGGCGTCAGCAGCAGAACCAGCACCGTGCTTTCGATGAACAGGCCGGCGACGAACAGGAAGATCAGGATCAGGGTGACGACCAGCGCCGGCTCCCGCGTCAGGCCGGTCATGGCGGCGGCGATGGTCTGGGGCGCCTGTTCGAAGACGATGGCGTAGCCGACCATGCCGGAGAACAGGATGATCAGCAGGATCAGTCCGGTGTCCGTCACCGCCTCCACCAGCGCGTCCACCATGTCGCGCAGGGTCAGTTCCTTGTGCACGAAGAAGCCGATGACGCCGGCATAGATGACGGCGAAGGCGCCGACCTCCGACGGGGTGAACAGGCCGCCGCGGATGGCGACCAGCAATGCCACTGGGAACAGCAGGGCCCATTTGGCGTGGGTCACCGCCTCCCACATCGCCTTGCCGGTCGGCCGCTGGGTGGTGGCGGCGCCATAGCCGCGCCGCCGGGCGATCCACCAGACGGTGACCATCAGCACGGCCATCATCAGGAAGCCGGGAACGATGCCGGCCAGGAACAGCCGTCCGATGGAGACGTTGCCGACGAAGCCGTACAGAATGAGGCCGAGGCTGGGCGGGATGGTCGCGGTGATGAGCGATCCCACCGCGATGACGGCCGAGGTGAAGCCCTTCGAATAGCCGCTGCGGATCAGGTCCGGGCCCAGGATGCGCGCCTCCATCGCCGCGTCGGCGACGGCGGAGCCGGACACGCCGCCCATCAGGGTGGACAGCACGATGCAGACCTGTGCCAGCCCGCCGGACATCCACGACACCAGCACGTTGGAACAGCCGATCAGCCGGTGGGTGATGCCGGTGCGGTTCATCATGTGGCCGGCCAGCACGAAGAAGGGGACGGCCAGCAGCGGGAAGCTCTGCGAGGCGGTGGCCACCTGCTGCACCCCGATCGACACCGGGATGATGCCGTTGGTCAGGAAGAAGGTGAAGCCGGCCATGCCGATGGCGAAGGCGATGGGAACGCCCAGCGCCATCAGGACGAAGAAGGTGAGGGCGAGCAGGATCACGGCATCACCTCCTCTGCCGCCGGAACGTCCGACGGCGTGTTGAAGATCGGGCGCGGGGTGCGGCGGAGCCGGCCGATGGCGGCCACCGTCTGCCCCAGCAGGGTGAAGGACAACAGCAGGCAGCCGACCGGCACCGCAGAGGTGACGAAGGCATAGCTGATGCCGCTGTCGCCGAACTGGCGTTCCAGGTTGAGCATCGTCAGCTGATAGCCCTTGACCGCCATGGTCAGCAGGAAGGCCAGCACCAGCAGAGCCAGCAGGATGTCCAGGATGGCGCGCACGCGCGCCGGCAGGCGCTTGACGATATAGTCGATGCCGATATGGGCATGTTTGCGCAGCGCGAGGTCGGCGCCGAGGAAGCTGGCCCAGGCGAACAGCAGCTGCGCGACGTCCACCGACCAGACCAGGGGATAGCCGAACCAGCGGCTGATGCCGGCCACGAAGACCAGCAGGACGATGACGGCGAGCAGCGTGGTCGCCAGCACCGTCTCCGCCTTGACGTACAGGGATTTCATCGCAAGGGGGTGCTCCGGTCCGGCCCGCGGGCGTGCGCCGGTGGTGCGGATGGCAGTGGGCGTAGGGT
>Ga0366761_1031_pt1 | contig 16471 bp, 17 predicted proteins | sample TotcelHN113001M3_FD_207054 | JGI IMG/M metagenome (GOLD analysis project Ga0366761, IMG submission 207054) | Enriched cells from coal bed in the Powder River Basin, Montana, United States - Total cells N11 rep1 HSBNCT.N11.300.1.M3 ...
AGGACATAGGCGTCGTACTCTGTAGAGATCAGCAGTATTTCCGTCACTCTAAATTTCATTAAGTCATGCACGCCCGAAAAACGCGATTTCAAATCAACAAATTTTTTCATACCCTCTCACCATTTCCCTTTATTAACCTAAACCTGCTCCTAAATATTAGTATACATCATAAACGTTTGGGAAGCGATTAAGAGATAATTGCATAGCTGGATTTGATGCGTGATGTTGTTTTTTATAATGCTTTTTTTATATAGGCGACATCCTGTACAATACCGTCTTCGTCCTGGGCGCACTGCGGTCCGTATTCAATGACAATATCGGCCCGGGGCGTATGTTTTTTATAACAGGCAAGAAGCTGTGCGAAGTCCAGTGTCCCATCATGAATGCGGTTGTGGTTATCCTCACAGCCGTTATTATTGTGCATGTGATAAGCAATAATTTTATGGGCCAGCTTTGCAATTACCTTGCTTATATCCCAGCCGTTGGCATGGGCGTGACCCACATCCAGCAAAATATTCTCAGGCATGCTCTGTGCCATATGGATGAACTGTTCTTCATCAAATAACATATTACCCCGGGACAGTACGCCTGCATTCTCGATGACAAGCGATGCATGAAAGCGTTCTGCCTCACCTCTGAGCTTTGTGAGATTTTCCATGGAAACTCTGATCATCTCTTCCCTGCTCGTAGGCTCCACCGGGCAATTATTATGATGATAGACGATATATCTGCTCTGCAGCCGCTGAGACAACTCCAGCGTCTGATAAAAGTACTGCATCGCTCTTGTATACTCCTCGGTGCCCTCAGGCTTGCTATGCTCGGTGCAATAATAAGGGCCATGCAGCGAAATGGGGTAACGCCTAAATTCCTTCATATGTTCCGCAAGTTCACGGCAGAATACTTCACTCTGCCACTCGGGGAATAACTCAATACCAACCGCAGGGTCGCCGATTTTATCAAGCAGTTGAAAGATTTCCTTGAGCTGCTCCGGTCTATACAGATTGGTACTGATATAAATGCTCATGATACACCTCCGGGTAACCAATGTTCATGGTCGTATGTTTATCAAAGATATGGATTTTATCGGCATCAAGTCCGAAATATACCCGTTTGCCCGGTTTCAAATCAGTCTTATCACATATGGCGACAACTTCGGTATCCTCAAGATCAAAATAAACACCGCAGCGATTGCCATACTCTTCAACATACCTAACTGTACCGGCAAATACGTTATCCGTTCTTTCCTTCTCCAGCCTGATATGTTCCGGACGGATACCCAGATAAAACTCCCGGCAGCCGCTTTGTCCAAGCCGGGCACTCCAGAATTCGGGCAGGCGTACGGCTTGTTTGCCGATTCGCATAGACCGGTCGGCGTACTGAGCATGGAAAATATTAGTTGAGGGCGAACCGATAAATTTTGCCGTAAAAACATTTGCCGGACGGTGATATACATTATAGGGGGTATCGAGCATCTGCAAATGACCTTCATGCATGAGCGCGATCCGGTCGCCAACCGTCATAGCCTCGACCTGATCGTGGGTAACATAAATAAAAGTTTGCTGGTAGGTCTGGTGTATCTTCACTAATTCTTTTCTGGCGTGACCTCTGAGCTGGGCGTCAAGATTGGAAAGAGGTTCATCGAGCAGCAGCAGGTCACTTCGTTTCACCACTGCCCGCGCCAGGGCCACACGCTGGCGCTGCCCGCCTGACAAATCTTTCGGCTTGCGCTCTTCAAGTCCGTTGAGCTCCAGCATATCCACTGCAGCTTTAAGCCTGTGCGCAATTTCCTCTTTCTTCAGCTTTTGTATCTTAAGGCCATAGATAATATTGTCGGCTACCGTCATATGGGGAAAGAGGGCGTAATTTTGAAAAACCATACTTACATTCCGCTCACCGCTGGCCACATCGTTGACCCGTTGCCCATTCATGTACAAGTTGCCGGAAGTAATTTCCTCCAGGCCGGCGACCAACCGCAGGGTTGTTGATTTTCCGCAGCCCGACGCCCCCAGCAGGATCAGCCGCTCCCCTGGCCGGATAGTAAGATTCAGGTTCTCTATGACCTTGGTCTTGCCGTAGCTCTTGCATACATTTTCAAAAACGATTTCCTTCATATTTTACCCGCCTTTCCTGAGAAAGTATGTAGTATCGTCAGCCCTTAATGCCGGAGGACGTAAAGGTGTTAATAATATATCGCTGAAAAACAATATAAAGCGCCAGGGGAATGATCATGGTGATCACCGACACCGCCATAGCGACTGTGAAATCGGTCCCGCCCTCGGAGCTGATAAAAAGCTGCAGCGCCAGGGGCAGCGTATAGTTTTCCTTGTCCTTGAGGATGAGGACCGGCCAGACATATTCATTCCAGGAATTAATAAAAAACATAATGCTGGTGGAAACAACCGCAGGTTTTACCAGAGGAAGCACTATATCAGCCAAAATCCTCATATGCCCGGCCTTATCCAGGCGCGCCGCCTCTATCAGGGAGCGCGGAATAGTCCGCATCGCCTGCCGGATCAGGAAAATACCGGTGGCATCGCTGAGCTGGGGCATAATGACGCCGATAATATTATTCCGGAAGCCCAGCTGGGATACGGTCAGATAATTGGGAATCATCGTAACGGTAAAGGGAACGAAGATGGTGCTGATCAAAATAAAATACAAAACATTTTTTCCCCTGAAATCAAAATAGACGAAAGCATAGGCCGCCAGTATACCGGTAACGGTTTTGAAAATCGTGACAGCCACGGCAATCAGAAAGGTATTTGCCGTAATTTGTGCCAGCGGCAGCCGCGAGAACACCTGCAAATAATTGTTGAGCGTAGGCTGCTGCGGAATAAGGGAGAATACATTGCCGTAGGCCTCGCTCAATTCCTTAAAGGAGCTTGAAATTGCAAAGACAATCGGCATCAGGGATAAAACTAAAGCGCCCCCAAGCAGGATATGCCACTTGATCTGACCGTCAGTTCTCATAATAGATGCCTTTCTCTACATACTTGAATTCAGCAATCAACAAAATTACAAACAGCGCCATTGTCACAACGGCAAAAGCGGAGGCATAGCCGGTGTGATACAGCGTAAACGCTTCCTGATAGACATTATAAATAGCGTTGGAGCTTGCATTGTCCGGCCCTCCCTGGGTAATAACCTTAATCGGAGTAAAGACATATTGCAATCCCTGGACGATTGTCATGATAAAAATATAAACGCCTGTGGCGCTGCTCATGGGCAATACGATATCAAAGAAAATCCGGTACAAAGGCACATTATCAATCCTTGCCGCTTCGATGACTTCACTGGGCACACCGGCAACCCCGCCGTAGATAACAATGAAATTGTACCCAAACACCTTCCAGGTCGTAATGATACTCAGCACGACGATAACCAGCCCCTGCGTCTTGCTCCATATGGGTACGGAAATCCCCACAAACTTAGCAATAATCGCAACCGGCCCGGATATGGGGTTTAATATCCACAGGTATAATATGGAACCGACGACGAGCGAAATAACGCTAGGCAGAAAAAAAGCGCTTTTATAAAAGCCCTGCCCCCGCTTGATTACAAACAACAGGATGAAGGCTAATGCGTAAGGCGCCGCACAGTTAAACAGCAGCAAAATCACAATATAGGCCAGTGTATTTGTCATTACCTTATAGGTCAGCGGGTCCTGCAGCAAGGCAATATAGTTGCTCCAGCCCACAAACGTCTTTACCGGCTTAATCATATTCCAGTCAAAAAAGCTCAAATAAATGGTATATAACAGCGGATAAAACATAAATACCGCAAAAACAAGCAGCGAAGGCAGAATAAGACCGTAAGCCATCCATGTGTTCTTGGTAATGAACTTGCGCCATGCTTTCCTTCCCATTTTCCAGCCCTCTTTGTTGTCATATTTGACTCATTAGAAAAGACTTGGCTTGCACCAAGTCCTTTAGGACGCAGGTGGAAGCCTATGTCGTTCTTATGCACGCAATCAGAAAGTTATACTTTCTGATAAGATAAGAAGAACGGCGGCATCAGAACGTTGTTCTTCCGCCACCGCTTTCAACGTTTTCGTACGTCTTCGACAATCTAGTTACTTTGCTCTTTATTTGAGCAGCCCATTAATTTTGTCCTGTGTTTGGGTCAGTCCTTCTCTTGCCGAAATAGTACCGTTCAAAATCCGGTCTCTTACATCAAGGAGCAGCTGTTCTGCCTGAAGACCCGCATCCCCCGGGAAAGATGTCCAGGATACGACGCCGTCCATCTGTGTTGTAGCAGCCGCCATCATCTTATTTTCAGTTAAAAAGCTCTTCAGGCCATTTTCCGCTTCGGCCACATCTTTTCTGGGTGGCACGTAGCCGGTGCCTTTTGTCCACGCTGCCATCGATTCAACGCTGTAAAGGTATTTCTCAAATTCCCAGGCAGCCTTCTGCTCTGCTTCAGTTGGAGCAGTGATGGCAAGGAAGCAGCCTCCCGCCGGCAGCCGCTTCGGTTTTCCCTGCCACGCCGGTGAGTTGATTGCTGCGACATCAAAAGATGCACCTTTTTGGACATTGGCTCTTTGGGCAATTGTTGTGTACAGCATCCCCACATTGCCGTCAATAAAGGACTGAACACCCTCACCCCAGGAAATATGCAATGCCGATTTTGTCTTGGTTACCATATTGGCATAGGCCTCATAGGCCTGAATGCCTTCCTCAGAAGCAAAGCTGGCCTTGCCGCCGGTCATCATCCTTGCACCGTTACTTTCCATCAGTGCCTGCTGTGCCCAGTTATCAGCAGGTTCCTGCATATAAAAACCGTATTTCCCCGTTTTTTCCTTAATAGTATTAGAAAATAGGATTAGTTCTTCCCAGGTTTTGGGGCCATTTTCATCCAAGCCAGCTTTTCGCAAAAGGTCTTTATTGATATACAATACAGGAGTGCTCAGTGAATAGGGAATACCTACCTGACTGCCTTTGCTGTTTTTAGCAAGTCCTAACACATTGGAAAGGAAATTATCCTGCAAAAATGTTTTATCTGCCGGAAAGTGAGCATCAATCACTGCCTGTGGTTCAACATATTTAAAATTATTGGAAAAGTAGTCCAGAAATGCCCAGCCAATTTGTACTACGGCAGGTGATTTCCCGGTTGCAACCTCAGCCTGCAGATTTTGCATCAGACCTTTGTACATATCCGGGTTGTAGCGCGCCACTACTTCTACCGTTTTACTTTGGGCATTAAAATCTTTTACAAGCTGCTCTACCGTTTTTCCACCTTGCGTCTCGGCGTTGCAATGCCAGTATTCGATTTTTATTTTCTCGCCCTTTGCCGCAGAATTACCCGTGGAGCTTTGTGCTCCGCAGCCTGCCAGCAGCATTGTACTAAGCAGCCCCATCGCTATTGCCTTGACGATATTTTTCTTCATCTCTGTACTTCCTCTCTCCAATATTTACCATCAGTATAGCATCCGGTTGTCAGCGCGAAGTTAAGGCTATGTAAAGCTTGTGTTAATAATTCAAAAACCCCTTCGTCAAGAAAGTGACGAAGGGGTACCGGTAGTGCCGAAATCGTTCTTCAATCCGTTATCTCTGTCAATGCTTTCAGATTGAGTATGCGCACCGTCTGGCGCTGAAACTCAATCAGGCCCGCTTCCTGCATTCGCGCCATTTCCCGTGACATAGACGGCCTTGAAACATGCAAAAAATCAGCCAGCTCATTACGGTTAAGCGGCAATTGAAGGTCGAGCCTTCCCTGTTTTTGATATTGATCCAATAAGAATGCGCTGATTTTGCCGCGCAGCCCTCGAATGGTCAGATATTCCACCTTTTTATTGAGCATTATGGCTCTTTCGGAAATGATTTTAAGCAAATTATGAATCAGGGTTCGATGCCAGCAGCACATCTGACAGCACTCGCCGATAATTTTCCCCCGGTCCAGAAACAGGACGGTTGAGGCTTCACGGGCCTGGACTGTTGCCGGCCATACCGAATTAGCGGCATAAACAACCATTTCCCCAAACAAATCTCCCGGCTGCAGCATGGTCATCACATGGCGGGAACCGGCGGCATTCTCTTTCACCACAACCGCTTCGCCTCTGACCAGAATACCAATACACTCAAACCCTTCCCCTGCCAGGGCAATGGTTGCATTTTTTTCATAGTTGCAGACTTTCGGCTGCAGACAGGCCATCATGGCCGTCAGGTCTTCTTCTCCAATCCCTGCAAAGAGCACTGTTTTTTTTAATGCCGGCAGCATATTTTTCAATACAATCCCCATCTTTTATCGATTGCACACAATCGTTTTTTATTTTGTTGCAAATTCCGCTTTGCTTTATCGTAACACACTTGCCTAAAAAACAAAAACTTTTCTGAATTGGTAGCCACGGCTACCGATTTTTTTATGATTTCTCTTTATACTGAGAACAGAAGAGAAAATTTTACAAAAAAGAGGTGCGCCATGAAAAGAAATATGATTCTTATTGATGAAGACAAATGCAATGGTTGTGGGCTGTGTATCTCGGCCTGTCATGAGGGCGCCCTGCAGCTGATAGATGGTAAAGCCCGGCTGGTTTCCGATATTTATTGCGACGGTCTGGGAGCCTGTTTGCCCGCCTGTCCCACCGGAGCCATGCAAATAGAAGAACGGGACGCGGCTCCTTTTGATGAAGAGGCTGTTGCCGAGCGAATGAAACAACATCCTGCCACCCCGTCTCAGCCGGCAGCACCGCCTCAGGGCTGCCCGGGAATGCAGGCGCGGGTTTTTGATAAGCCTGCAGCAATCCAGCAGTCTCCTACTCTAGCGGCTCAGTCCGAATTAAGACAATGGCCCTGTCAGCTGCGGCTGGTACCGGCACATGCCCCTTACTTCGATAACGCCCATCTGTTAATTGCTGCCGACTGCAGCGCCTTTGCCTATGCCAACATCCATCAGGAATTTATCAAGAACAAGATCACACTGATCGGCTGTCCCAAACTGGACGATGCCGATTATGCCGAAAAGCTGACCCAGATCTTATCTTCCCATACCATTAAAAGTCTGACGGTGCTTCGCATGGAGGTTCCATGCTGCGGCGGCTTGGTACAGGCTGCTAAGCAGGCTTTGCTCAACAGCGCTCAAATGATTCCGTGGCGGGTAGTCACCATCAGCACAGACGGCAAAATCCTCGAGGATTAGCCGCGTGTGATGTGTTGTATAAAAAGAAAATATAGGGAGGCGTTCTTATGGCCAACAACATGTTTTGCTTTCAATGTGAACAAACTGCAGGTGGAAAAGGGTGCGTTACTGCCGGTGTCTGTGGGAAAAACCCGGAAACGGCCAACAATCAGGATGAGCTTACAGCCGCCCTCATTGATCTGGCGCGGGCTGCGGGCGGTAAATCTCCCAGTAAAACAGCAACTGAGCTTGTTATTCAAGGGCTGTTTACTACGGTAACCAATGTTAATTTTGATCCGGAAAAAGTAGCCGAATGGACCGCGTTGGTTAAAAAAGAAACTGCTAAATTAAACGGCGGAGCAGCCTATCCGGCCAAAGATCTCTGGTCCGGCGACCCTGATATTGTATCCTTACGCTCCACGCTGCTGCTGGGTATGCGCGGCATGGCAGCCTATGCCTGGCATGCATATGTCCTGGGAAAGGAAGATGTTGCCGTTTCCGACTGGTTTTTCAAAGGCCTGAAAGCGCTGGCCGAAGATCATTCCGTCAACGACTGGCTGGGCTTGCTCATGGAATTCGGCGGTGTCAACCTGAAGTGTATGGGGCTGCTCGATGAAGCCAATACTTCGGCCTATGGTCATCCCGTTCCGGCAAAGGTAACCACTCACGTGGAAAAAGGACCTTTTATCGTCATCACCGGTCACGACCTGCTTGACCTCAAGCAGCTGCTCGAACAGACCGAAGGCAAAGGCATCAACATTTATACCCATGGCGAAATGCTGCCCGCCCACGGTTACCCGGAACTGAAAAAATATGCTCACCTGAAAGGCAACTACGGCACAGCCTGGCAGAGCCAGCAAAAAGAGTTCAATGGCCTTCCTGCTCCTATTCTCTTTACTACCAACTGCCTCATGCCGCCCCGCGCCAGCTATGCTGACCGGATTTTCACCACTTCAGTCGTAGCCTATCCCGAGCTCAAACACATTCCTGATGTCGAAATCGGCGGTGTAAAGGACTTCACTCCGGTGATCGAAAAAGCCCTGGAACTCGGCGGCTGGGACACCGACAAAGAATTTACCGGCATCAACGGCGGTTCGGAACTCATTACCGGCTTTGGTCACAACACCGTCATGAGTGTTGCCGGCACTGTGATTGACGCCGTCAAGGCCGGCGCCATCAAACACTTCTTCCTGGTAGGCGGCTGCGACGGCGCCAAACCGGGCCGTAACTACTATACTGAGTTCGTCAAACAAACACCGCAGGATACTGTTGTTTTAACCCTGGCCTGCGGCAAATTCCGCTTTAACGATCTCAATCTGGGTGAAATCGGCGGCCTGCCGCGCATCCTGGACATGGGCCAATGCAACGATGCCTATTCGGCTATTCAGGTTGCCGTTGCCCTAGCGGGCGCTTTCGAATGCGGCGTCAACGAATTGCCGCTAACCCTGGTTCTTTCCTGGTATGAGCAGAAAGCGGTCTGCATCCTGCTGACCCTCTTGTCACTTGGAATCAAAGACATTTATATCGGGCCATCCCTGCCCGCCTTCCTGTCGCCGACCGTGCTGGGCGTGCTTGTTGAGAAATTCAACCTCCACCCCATTACCACACCGGAGCAGGACCTTAAAACTATTCTGGGTTAATGCAAAAAAAGTACCTCACCGCAAATGGTGAGGTACTTCGTTTTATCATAGCAGACCAGTAAGGCAAGCGTTTGGGAAAAAAGATAAAGCGGTATCCTCCGAACGAACGGCTTTTAAAATCGCTCATCCTCACGGGTGAGCGATTATGTTTTTTCTCGGCTTAGGCTTGTCTCGGCATGATTTCTAGCTTATGGATAAATATTGGACAATAGTCTAACCATTACTTATTAAAAGCTGAGAGCATGTAATCTATAAATGCATGTGTTGCCCGAGATATATACCTGTCCTTTTTCCACACCAGACCAATATTTAAAAATATCGGATTGTTCATGGGAATAGCGTAGACGGTTGTATCGTCCAACAAGGTCATTTCCATCAGAAAGGATATCCCGATATTACGAGCAACAAGTGTTTTGATCGTTTGCACTTGGCTTGATGAAAAGATGATATTAGGAGTAAAACCGTACTTTTCACACTCTTGGACGATAATTTCACGTTGCTGGGAGCCGGGCATTCTCATAATAAATTTCTCATTTTTTAAATCAGCAAAGGAAACTACTTTTCGTTGGCATAAGGGATGTGTCAATGATACGCACAAGAGAACATTTTGTTTGAAAAGTAACTGCGTCCCCATGTTGGGTAGGCTGTCTGGCAGTACAATAATGCCAATATCAAGTTCGTCTTTTTCAAGTAAGGTTATGATTTGTCCCGTAACTACTTCTGAAGCGATTAAATTAAGCTGGGGATAACGTGTACCAAATTCGCCGAAAATCCGTGGGAATAGATAATTTCCAATTTGTACGGGAATTCCAAGCCGTACTGAACCACGGCTTAAGTGGCTAAAATCCGTCATTTCCCGGTAGATTTCATCAGCGAAGCCAAGCAGCCTTTCTGTTTTTTCGAGCATTCGTCGGCCTTCGGCCGTTAGCGTGACAGTTTTATTCGTCCTGTTCAATAAGCGTACTTCCAATTCGTCTTCTAGCTTATGAATGGCATTCGTAATAACTGGCTGGGCAACAAAAAGATTAGCTGCAGCCTTAGTAAAGCTGCCCGCGTGACATATTTCCCGAAAATATTGGAGTTGCCGTAATTCCATGGACTACCTCCTTCTCATTTCTAAGACTTGTCTTTATGGGATATGAAGAATTTGGGAACCGCTAAAGATAAAAAAGGACCCTGTATCTAACAGGAGGTACTTTCTTTGTTCAAAACTCTTTTTTGCCGTTATAGGAATGTTCCTAACAATGCATATTCATTATACTAAATTTTCAAAAAAATTTACACAGGAATATGCTTTAGAGGGCTTTTGTCATAATCCATACTTTTTTGTTATAATGCCATATTTTATGAGTATTTTAAAAATTCCGTAAGATACAGTATTGTAAACCTGTAGGGCACAAATGCACAACAAATTGATCACCTACAGGAGATCACGAATAACAAGGAGGCAATAAGTATGGCACAAATTAATCAAGACAAATGTGTTGGCTGTAAAATTTGCATGACATATTGCACGGTGGATGCGATTCATCAAGACGGAAAAAAGTGTTACATCAATCAAGATGAATGTACGGAATGTTATGTATGCCTACGGCAGCATGTTTGTCCCCGGGACGCTATTGAAGCAGTAGAGCTGGAAGGTTTCTACAAACAGTTTCAACATGTTATGAGCGATCCCGTTGAAAACCACGGTGTCACCGGAGTAACAGGGCGTGGGACGGAAGAAGTAAAAACGAATGATGTCAGCGGTCGTGTCAAGAAAGGTGAAGTTGGCATTTGCATCGATATGGGCCGGCCAGGGCTTGGGGTTTATCTGCGGGATGCAGAAAAAGTTGCAATGTCCTGTGCCAAAGCGGGTGTTAAACTGGCCACGGCTGACCATACACCGCTAGGAGCTCTTATGCCAGATTTATCAACTGGTAAGCTTGCAGATGAATGCCACGATTATCATCTGCTGTCGGTCATTATTGAGGGGAAATGTCCAGAGGCTAATTTGAAAAATGTGATTGAAGCCTTGCAGGCAGTGGAAGGTGAGATCGATACCGTATTTTCACTGGGACTCATTTTGCGAGTCGATGAAAACGGTAATACCAGCGCGCTTGACTGTCTTGATGAGTTAGGCATTCCCCTTCCATACCGCGGAAAAGTTAATGTTGGATTAGGAATTCCATTATCGCTTGCGTAATAGGGAGAAAATCGAGGAGGAGAAAAAATGACACATTCGTTGCATCGTTCAGGTGACCTTGAATCACAAAAGAGAGATTTCAACTGGTTTATGTACCAGACTAAGGGAGTTAATGATGTTGGTATAAAGCCCAAAGCGCTAGCGTTTATTGCCGCGGCTGAAGCTGCCGGCTCTGAAAACTGGGGTGATGTAAAGACCGGTCCGATCACGCGCTTTTCTTCTGAGGAAATTCGCGAGAAACTCACTGACAAATCGCGTATCCGTGGTGTATTTACCCGGCGGGAGCAAGTCATCGAGTTTTTGAAAAGAATTAAGGCACAGGAGCTTGGACAATCGGTTGTCATTACCGGCGTTCTGTCCGAAGTTCTTCCAGCCTGTAAGGAGACCGGGGTTACGCCTCACTCCATCAATTATTCGTTAGGTGTCTGGGGAAAAAAAGAAAAGCTGCCTGACGATGTTACGCTCTCAATCACGACAATGTGCGGACATCATATGATTCCCCCTAAATTTGTTAAACATATCATGAAACAGGTAGAAGGCGGTCGCATGACACCGGAAGAAGGAGCAACGAAATTAAGTGATTTTTGCTACTGCGGTATTTTCAACCAAGTTCGGTGTGCGGAAATCATTAAGGATAATATTAAGAAAGATAGTGTCGTTTAGCGGTTGAATTCTGGTATGACTTTAGGGCGGCGATAAGCTTCATTAAGCCGCCCTAAAAGTTCGAGAGGAGAGGCGAAATGACTTTATTAGCATTGTTAGGCTTTATCATGATCTGTCTCTTTATGTACCTGATCTTGAGCAAGCGTATGTCGGCGATGGTTGCGCTGATGTTAGTTCCAGTGGTGTTTGGGATTGGCCTTGTTGCAATGGGTATGGCCGATGCGTCGAAAATGGGCGGGTGGATGAAAACAGGTGTTTTGCAGGCAGCGCCGACTGCGGTAATGCTCTGCTTTGCTATTCTGTATTTCGGTACGATGATTGATGCGGGACTATTTGACCCGCTTGTCAATGCTATCAAAAAGATGGTTAAAGGTGATCCGCTGCGAGTTGCTATCGGTACGTGTATCCTGTCTGGGATTGTATCGCTTGACGGCGATGGTGCCACTACTTATTTGACAGTTTGCTCAGCCCTACTGGCCGTGCACAAGAGCATCGGCGTCAACCCTGCTATGTTACCTACTCTATGTGCTTTACAAGTTGGCATAATGAACCTGCTGCCGTGGGGGGGACCGACTGGACGTGTAATGGCTTCGCTGAACTTAACCAGTGAAGAAGTGTTTTTACCCCTAATACCCGGCATGGTATTAGCTACCGTCTGGGTTCTATTCTTCGCTTATTTTTGGGGGGTACGTGAACGCAAGCGTCTGGGTTGGACAAAACCAGTCAACGCAACTGACGGATGTACGTATGAACCAGAAATTGCATGTACAGATATGCTGAAACGACCACAGCTATTCTGGTTTAACTTGGGCCTTACCACAGTCCTGTTGTATTGTCTCATGACTGAACTCTTACCACTAATGCTGCTGTTCATGCTTGGTACTGGCTTAGCACTTGTGGTCAACTATCCTAAATTATCTGATCAGCAAGAGCGTGTGATAGTACATGCTACCTCTGCTCTACCGGTTATTTCGCTAATCTTTGCTGCCGGTATCATGATGGGTATTATGTCCGGTACCAAAATGGTGGATCATATGGCACAATCACTAATTACCATGATCCCGGCTTCTATGGGTTCGCATATGGCACTTTTTACGGCATTATTTACTATTCCAGGTACCTTTTTCATGACCAATGACGCTTTTTACTTTGGTGTCATCCCTGTTTTGACTAAAGCGGCTTCTGCCTATGGCATTTCACCGGTTGAAATCGGTCGAGCGTCATTGCTTGGGCCACCCCCGCATACATTCAGCCCGCTCACAGCTTCTACGTGGCTTTTGGTTGGAATGAGCGGTGTTAGTATGGGTGATCTTCAAAAGTATGGTTTACTACCGGCGATTATTATAACTCTTATCTTTACAGTCACTGCCTTAGTGTTAGGCTTCTTCCCGCTCTAACTGAAAAAGCCTCCAGTCGTAATTCTATCCTACGACTGGAGGCTTTTTCTTTCAGGTACTTACTCCACCACTTCAGTTGCAAATCTTATCGTTTTACAGGCAAAACAGCTGATACACCCTTTAAAATTGAGATCATAAAGCTGAATCATCTCAATCTCTGCACCGTGTGCAGCTGCACCTTCCAAGGCCTTGTTCAAGAGGGTTGCCGTATTCCCATCTTTTCGCGGACTTCCGTTAAATGCCACTATCTTCATATTCAACCTCCGTTTTTTGATTTTTTCTTGACAGCTTTTCGTCGGCTATAATCGGTAGCATTTCCAGGGTTAGTTATGGTCTACTCTATTGATTTGCATCAATGATTTCTTTTAATTTGACATTCTGATTGATAAATCTGGCATTGCTTTTCTCTGATTTCAAATGGATTGCCTTTTGGGGACAATGATGAATACAGGCATAACATCTATCACACTTATGCAAAAACTCCGGTTTTGTTTCAACCTTAATATTGTTCTTAGGACAAACCTTCTCGCATACTTTGCAGCTATTACAGTTGTCTTGGACAATAAAATCCTTATCTCCTACATCATAATTGCTTTCAATGAAGAACTTATAGATAGCTTTAGAGATAACTGCCGATGCAGCCCCTTTTCTTTTTAGCTTGTTCTGCCTGCCTGAAATATCACTTACGATTTGGTCCAGCTGCTCTTCAATTTTTTTGGAATTCTCTTTTTCCAGCTGCGCTTCAATCTTAAATCCGGGCAAATAATTATCAATCATGAGTATTTCATTTGTATAGTTGAATTGAATATTCGCTTTGCTTGCGATTTGCTCCATGTGTTTTAAGCCTGATGCCGCTATGTTGCCATAGGTCATAACTGCAAAGAAATAATTGGCTTTAAATTTCGATCTCTGGATAAATTCGCTTACCATTCTTGGAACTCCGAAGCCATAGCAGGGAAATACAAACCCTATCGCTTCATCTTCGAATTCACGCTGTTCCTCTTTCATCATTTGAGGAATTGAGTATAATTCGCCTCCAATTCTTTTTGCAACATACAAACTGTTGCCTGTGGCTGTAAAATAGAAAATTTTCATCATCTTACTCCCTTCTGATATTTGCTAAGAATAGGGGCCTATATTTTGATGATTTCATAACTATCGAATCATAAGGTGAATTTTAGAGTAAATTCACAATTTATTTATTCTGTAATGTCAATATTTTGCTGACTTCCTCTGCCAATTCTTCATTAACCTTGCAGATTAAAAATTTCCCTTGCTTTTCAGTAGTGATTAAACCGGCATTCGCTAATTCCTTTATGTGATGCGATATTGTGGGAGCACCAATATTGAGGCAATTAGCAATATCCGTTATAAAACACTCGCCACTTGCATTGAAACTAGTTTCGTGTTTTTTTACAATTTGTAAATATAACTCCAGTCTATTGGGATGCGAAAGAGCTTTAAATATCTTTGCCATTTCTTTAGTTTCCATTCTTCAACAGCCTCTGCTTAATCATATTATATTTCGATAACAATCGAATTAACTTTAATCTATTTTTAGCTCTTTGTCAATGGGGCTATTAGAATACCTACTCAACCTATTATATCCGGCGCTTCATAGAATGGCCGGTTTTTCCCATGCCTGCTTATCATTATTGTTCACTGCCAGGAGCATCAAATCAAATATCAACATATTATGTATAGACAGTAGTTTTATTTAAAAAGTGCTGCAAACATTTAAAATAAGGAGAACAACAAATGAATGCTAAGCAGTCCTTGAGAAAACTGATCTATGGCAACAGGCGTTATGTAATCGAAAGATATGCCTCTGTAAATATAAACCGCGATAGAAGACGAGAACTAGCAGCAGGACAGTATCCTTTCGCCGCAATACTTGGCTGCTCCGATTCACGGGTTCCCCCTGAAATCATATTTGACCAAGGACTGGGTGACTTGTTTGTCGTAAGAACAGCCGGACAGGCGGTAGACAGTATTACTCTGGGCAGCATCGAATATGCTGTTGAATATCTCGGCGTGAGGCTCATCGTGGTACTGGGCCATCAGGACTGCGGGGCCGTCGAGGCAGCAGTAGCCGGCTATCCGCAGCCCGGTCAAATAGAAAGAGTCGTCAAAGCTATACAGCCCGCTGTACAGCTAGCTAAAACCCAATGCGGCAATTTAATAGCAAATGCAATTATTGATAATATCTATCTAGGCATTGATAAACTCGCAGCCAGTCCGCTTCTGCAAAGAGCCATCTCAACTGAAGGGCTCAAAATTCTTGGTGCTGTTTATTGTATAAGAAATGGGAAAGTGCTCTTTTTGACAAGAGGCCGTGCTGAAGCGTAAAAATTTCAGCACGGCCCCTTTTGTTAACCCATGGTATAGCCTCTAAAGACCAAGATCATAAATCCTGTTGGCGTTGTCAAAAAACACTTTATCATGATGCTTTGCCGGAATAATATGCTTAACAAACTCAATATAATTGGAGATATTAGCCAGCGGCCAATCTGTCCCATACAGCAGGCGGTCATAGTTATCCAGGTATTCCAGCCATACTTTTAAGAAGTTAATATAGCCCTGTTTTTTTTCAAAAAAATCCGGCATGCTGGCTATCCGGCCTTCCAAAATTCCCGAAAGGTCGGCAGCTACATTTCCATTTTTCTCAATGACTGCAATAGCGTCTACAAACCAGGGATTGCCAATATGACACATAACAAACTGGACTTGAGGATAGCGTACCGCTGCCTCATCCATGGTCAGAGGGTGGCTGTATTTCAACAGGGCATTGCTGGTGGCTGTCAATCCGGTATGAACGGCAACCGGTTTTTTATACTGCATTGCCAGCTGATAAAACGGGTCAAGCACGGGATCATAAATATAAAAGTGATTGTAGCCCGGATAGAGCTTAATGCCTACACAATTCTTTCTTTGCAAATGTTTTTCCACCAAATAAGCTTGCTGCACCACCTCTTCCACTTTAAAGCAGGTGCTGTCCAGCCCGATGCAATAGCTAAGATCGTCAGGGTAATTGTGTTCGCTCAACTGCAGACCCCGGTTGCCCATGACCACACCATGGACAATGTTATGCACAGCATATTGTTCTTTCAGATGGGCACCGGTATTTTTATGGCCCGCCACTTCTGCAATCTCGTCAAAGTAAGGCTCCTGGCAAAAGTGGATGTGGGCATCAATAATCTTCATTAGGCATTAGTCCTTCCTCACATGTTTTCTTATGCGTGTATTCCTATCTCTTTATCATACCATCACAGCAGCATCTTTGCTACCAACAGCATTTCTTACCGGTACAAAACAAAAGAAGCTCCATTGATTGGAGCTTCCCATTACGGACATGCACCACTGCCGTCCTGCTTTTTACCTTAACCATGAGAAGTAGATCTTACAGGCAGGCGCAGCATGCCTGTGCCAAAGACAACCCCCAGCAGCACCAGGGATAAGGCGGCAAAATGATG
>Ga0366761_1033_pt2 | contig 15817 bp, 16 predicted proteins | sample TotcelHN113001M3_FD_207054 | JGI IMG/M metagenome (GOLD analysis project Ga0366761, IMG submission 207054) | Enriched cells from coal bed in the Powder River Basin, Montana, United States - Total cells N11 rep1 HSBNCT.N11.300.1.M3 ...
GGCCTGCACGAAGCGCCGCGCGGCGCTCTTAGTCACTGGGTTGTAATCAAAGACGGTAAAATCGTTAATTACCAAGCAGTGGTTCCTACTACCTGGAATGCCTGTCCCCGGGACAGTAAGGCCGGATATGGCGCTTATGAAGCCAGTATGATTGACACCAAAGTCAAAATCACCGATAAACCGCTGGAAGTGTTAAAGGTTATACGTTCTTTTGATCCATGCCTTGCCTGCGCTACCCATCTTTATGATGTTGAAGGCAAAGAACTGAGCATTGTACACACAGATCCCTACTTTAAGGGTTAGGGGGTCTGGAGATGAATAAGGGTCATTTGAAAATGTATTATGTGTATAGCCCGTTCTTGAGGATTTTTCACTGGCTAATGGTTATAAGCATTGTCATCCTTTTTATTACAGGCTTGTATATTGCTAAGCCTTTGACTGGCGGAAATCCCGGCATGGAACCAACCTTTGCAGATGTACGATTATCGCTTAATGCAATTCGTAACATCCACTTCATCACATCATTTATCTTCATCGGTTCTTTTATACTGAGGATCTACGGATTCCTAATAAACAAAGGTGACCGTCTGTTTCCCCGCTTTTGGACTAAGTCCCACTGGCAGTGGACGATTGATATTATACTTCACTATCTACTGATTCGACCTTTCCATAATCCGTATTTGCGTAATCCTTTAGCCCGAATGTCTTATTTAGGTCTTTATATGTTGGTTGCTGTTGAAGTAGTTACCGGTTTTGCTATGTATTTCATGGTAGCCCCCAATAGCTTTGGCGCTAAAATTTTTGGGCCAGTCAACCACCTCTTAGGAGATGAATATGTCGTCCATTTGATCCATCACTATGTCGCATGGATGATCATCCTATTTGCCATCGTTCACATCTATATGGCCATTCGGGCTGATTTTATGGAGCAAGAAGGGGAGATTTCCAGTATGTTTTCGGGAGTAAAATTTTTGGCTCATGAACCAGTAGACCTAGGGGAAATCTCGAATGAGGTAGACGGCAGTAGCAGCCATCAGAAAGATTCTATTTCCGGATGAAAAGTAAGCAAATTTTTAATTTCACAAATAGGAGGAATCTCTCGTGTGTAAGGCATGCGGCTGCCCTAGTGGAGCAAATGTTCAAATTAAGTTTTTTATTAACGGTTATGGCAATAGCAATGGAAAGGATATTGAGAAGAGCCTTTTAGGATTACCGGGAGTTTATCATGTCCACATTCATGCCCATGACGGACAAACAACCATTGATTACAATCCATCTCGGACTGCTCTTACTGAAATCACTAACTTGTTGGCGGCGCATGGTTTGAGTGTAGTCATCTGACATTACACTCTCGAATGCATTATCTCAGACAAGCGGTAGCAATACCTTTGCGAGCATGTTAATTCGGAGTTTCTAACGCAAACGCATGAACCCTATGCGTTTGCGTTAGCTATGCGTGCAAATGCTGATGAAACTTAGGAAATAGGAGAAATATGGATGAAGCAGATAACTGTTTTGGGCATTGGCAATATTCTATTACAGGATGAAGGCTTTGGCGTTAGAATCATTGAAGAACTCCAGCGGCGTTACCGATTTTCGGGTAACCTGCAGGTTATTGATGGCGGTACTCTTGGTATGGATTTATTGCGGTTTATTACCGGGACTACGAAATTGTTGGTGGTTGACGCAATTGATGGCGGCGGAGCACCAGGTGTTTTTTACCGGGTTGCTGGTGATGAAGTAAAGGCATATTTCCGAAGTAAGGTTTCCTTACATGAACTTGGCATAAAAGATGTGTTGGCTGTGCTGGAGGTATTAGATGAGCCAATCGCTGAAGTGGTAGTCATGGGGGTTCAACCGGCGGTGCTTGAACTGGGGCTTGATCTTACACCAGTTGTCGCCTCTAGGGTAGCTAAAACAGTGACCGCAGTTATTGATCAGCTTGAGAAATGGCAAATCAAAGTGGTAGAAAATGAATTATGTAATTGCCCATGAGCCTCGTGTTGGAACTTAGTATTACCCTTTGTTTTTTTGCAGATAACATATTGCTGGACATTTACGAAGACGTTGCGAATGGAAGGATAAACCCCGAAGAAAGTGAGGACCACTGATGCCTGAGATAGATACGTATGAGCATGATACTGAACAGATGCAGGAGGCTGATGCTAAAATGATGTCGTTGGTTGATCATCTGCAGGAACTGCGTAAGCGATTAGCCAAAGCAATGATTGCCCTGGCAATTGGTGGTTCTGTCAGTTATTTTTATGCTGAAGAAATAGTTCATCTAATTACTGCTCCTGCTGGTAAATTGTACTATATGAACCCGGCAGAAGCCTTTTTTGCTTATCTAAAAGTATCGTTCTTTGCTGGTTTTTTATTAGCTTTGCCTGTGATATTATATCAGGCATGGGCTTTTATTGTCCCAGCACTGGCCAATAAGGAGCGTAAGGCTTCGGTACTTCTAGTGCTATCTTCAGTAGTCTTATTTCTTGCCGGCCTGGGTTTTTCTTATTATTTTGTGCTACCGGCAGGAATTAAATTTTTTATGGGGTACGCAACTGAAGACTTGCAGCCCCTGTTTTCACTGGGCCAGTATTTGTCTTTTGTTATTACCTTTCTAATACCGTTTGGATTTATTTTTGAAATTCCCCTATTTATTCTGGTTATGGCTCAGATGGGTATTATCAGCTCACAGCTCTTGAGAAGCAAACGTAAAATCGTCTTGGTATTGGCATTTATAATCGGTGCCGTCATCTCGCCCACGCCGGATGTATTATCCCAGACTATGGTGGCATTGCCCATGCTGGTATTGTATGAGTTAAGTATATTGCTTGTAAAATACATACTGCGAAAGTAGCGTAATCAATAAACATAGATTTGTACGATTGATCGAGCGTACACGTCAGGGAAAAGCAGTACACGGTATAAGTGGTTTTCCTGATATTCAATAAAGATAAAAGTTGCGATAATATCCTTATAAGGGAAGGGATCGTATTTCAGCTTGTAGGCAAATGTCGTAGTCGTTGTAAGATTTTTCAAACCGTTGGTGACTGTATTGATAATTGCCATTATAAGAGTTGGTGCTGAACGGAGTGGTATGGATGGGAATTACAGATGCCTATGGAAGAAGCATTAGTTATTTACGGGTTTCTGTGACTGACAGATGCAACTTTCGTTGTTCTTACTGTATGCCTGCAGGAGCTACGCACTGGTTTCCTCAGAGAGAAATACTCAGTTATGATGAAATGCTACGAATTATTCGTGTTGCAGTGAAAGCAGGTATCTCGAAAGTACGTATCACTGGCGGAGAACCTTTAGTACGGAAGGATCTTGTTCACTTTATTGCCGCAATCAAGAGAATTCCCGGTATTCATGATTTATCGATGACAACCAACGGCAGCCTATTGACTCAGTATGCGGTGGAATTAAAGAAGGCCGGGTTAGATCGGCTAAATATCAGTTTAGATACTTTGCGCGAAGAACGTTTTACTAAGATCGCCGGGCGTGGTATGTTTCGCCAAGTTCTACTGGGAATAGAAAGTGCTGAACAAGCCGGATTTTCACCAAAGATAAATGTAGTTGTTATGAACGGAATTAATACGGATGAATTACTTGATTTTGCCCGAATCTCATTAGAAAAACCATGTGAAATTCGCTTTATTGAATATATGCCTTTTAATACTGATGACAGGAATTTGCTATTTCCAACCAGTCAGGTCAAGAAAATTCTTAACGAAGCCGGCTGGGGGAATTTAACGGAACAACCGTGTGGTGATGGTCCAGCTACTGTATTTCGTTTCTCTGAGGCTCGGGGGAGAATCGGATTTATATCCTCGATTAGCGACCACTTCTGCAATCAATGCAATCGAATTCGCCTCACCGCAGACGGGCGGCTTAAGCCGTGTTTATTATCTAACACTGAAATTGGTATTAAGAAGATGTTGCGCACAGGCGCTTCGGAGGATGACCTGGAAAAGCTAATAAGGCGCAGCATATGGCAGAAGCCCTCTCAACACGACTTGAGTCAAATTCGGGTATTTAGACGAGGGATGTCTCAAATTGGAGGCTAAAAGTTTCAAAGTTGACTTATAAATAAGTTTATAGGAGGAGCAATATATGTTTAACTTTAGTGCGCCAGAATTGATTCTAGTATTAGTCATTGCCTTGGTTGTTTTTGGTCCAGGTAAGTTACCGGAAATAGGCAAGGCATTAGGGAGAGGAATTCAGGAGTTTAAACACGCTACTACATTGGAAAAACCAAAAGAGGAATCCGCGAAGGTTATAGAACAAAGCGATGAAAAAAAGTCATAATAGCCATTTAGAAAAAACGGCAGGTAGGAACGGTCTTAGATCGTATCTCCAGCCGTTTTCTTATATATCGGAGCCTGCTTAAAAGCCACATTCACGTCTGCTCGCCTACTATAAAAGGTCTACCTGTTAAAATATAGCGAATGGATATTAGTATTTGACGCTAATTTTTATGCAATGAATTTCGCAATTAGAAAAGTGTCGGGAGTTCTCCTTACAGCAGCAGAGCATTTTCCCGGATACCGCTATAAATAGAAATGCAAGATAATTATATTGTACAAATATAACGAAAATTTCTCCGAGCTGCACTGACTGCAGCCGATAGGGTGTCTGTACAGCACCTGCCCGTATTTGGCGAAGGAGAAATGAGCAGAAGGAGGATTTTTGTGGAGAGAGAAGATATTTTGCTCACCATGCAACGTGATGTGGTGAAGACGCTGCAGAAGCCACCCGAAAAGCGCCATTGGGGCATGCTCATTGATACTCGCAAATGCGTTGGCTGTCATGCCTGTACTATCGGCTGCATTGCGGAGTACAAATTGCCACCAGGTGTCGTATACCGCCCGGTCATTGACCGGGAAAGCGGCCAGTTTCCGGCAGTTAAGCGCAGTTTTCTGCCCCGGCCATGCTTTCATTGCGAACACCCGTCGTGTGTATCCGTTTGCCCTGTAGGCGCAACCAAGAAAGAGGCAGATGGCATTGTATCGATGGACTATCAGAAATGTATCGGTTGCCGGTCCTGTATTTCTAACTGTCCCTATGGTGCTCGTACCTTTGACAGCGGTGCCTATTATACAGAGGGCACGCCGGCGGTACAAGTGTATGAAAAAATGGGCTTTTATGAATATGGCAAGCGCTGGAGTCGCGACAGCAAGCACGGTGATGTGGTCGGCAGCGCTCGCAAATGTCATTTTTGTTCCAGCCGGATTCAAAAAGGGTTGTTGCCTATTTGTGTATCTAGCTGTATTGGCCGTGCTACCTATTTCGGTGATTTGAATGACAAGCAATCACTGCTCTGCCAAACGATGGCCGCTAACCAGGTGTTTCGCCTGAAAGAAGAAAGCGGCAACAGTCCTCAAGTCTATTATATTTAGGAGGTGCGGCGGGTGAACAACATGATGAAAAACACATTGTTTGGCCTCTTTGTAATCGGGGCAGTAGCTGCCCTCGGCAAAGCCTTTTTCTGGGGGGAAAGCGTTACCAATTACGGAACCTACACGCCGTGGGGGCTGTGGGTAGGATTATATATATTGCTGGTGGGAACAGCGGCCGGCGCTGTCTGGGTTGGCATCTATACTGCCTGGGCTAGTGGCGGGATTAACCGGTTAACAACGTTAAGCCTCGCAACAGCAGGGCTGAGTTTAGCTTTTGGTCTGGCTTTTATTGGCCTCGACCTGGGCAAACCTATCAAGGGTATTACTATTTTTCTTAATCCTTCATTCAGTTCCAAATTAGCCTGGGCCTCGTGGCTGTATGCCGGCTTTTTCGGTTGTTTGGCCGGGTACTTCCTGACCAAGTCCAAACAAACTTTCCTGTATCTGTGCGGTCTTTTTGCGGTCGGTTTTCTGGCGGCCGAAGGTTTGTTTTTCGGTACTATGGTGGCGCGGCAACTTTGGTATTCATGGCTTACACCTTTGTCGTTTGTTACTTCGGCCCTAGCGGCGGGAACTGCGCTGGTCACGGTGATTGGCCTGGTCGTTGACAAAACGCTGATGGCGGAAGAAGGGATTCGGCTACCTCGCGTGCTGTTGTATTCTCTGGTGGCCCATATGGGAGTAGAAGCTGTGCATCTTATTGCTGGCTTAAGTGGAGACAACGGAGCCTTGGTGCGCAACTTGTGGACGGCTTGGCCCTTCTGGGGACTGTTTCTAATAGCCGGCGTGATTCTGCCCGGTAGCCTGTTGTTAAAAGGCTATAACCGTTTGTCACTTCTTCCGGCCATACTCATTTTTTTAGGGCTGGCAGCCTATAAGTATAGCTTTGTCCGGTATGGCTTTAGTGCGGAGCCGTTGGCCGGACTGGCCAACGCCTTCCAGCATAGCCGGCTGTCGCTGAGTTATGCGCCATCGCTTGTTGAGTGGGTTGTCGCGATAGGGTTGTTGGCGGGGCTGTTCTGGGTGGCAGGCGTCATGCTGCCGAAACTGCTGGCACGGATTGAAGCATAGGAAGAGGGGGTAATGACATATGGCAATCGAAAAATGGGAAGACTTGTTTAACGCCACGACGAGCCGGCGCAGTTTCATTGCTGGCAGTCTTGCGGGATGCTCCGCTTTATTAGCGAGCAGTACCGATTTTATAAATTTGTTTGAACGGGCACAGGCCGGCCTCCTGACATCAGAGGAGGAGTACCTGTTAAATAAAGCGGAAAATACCATAGCTACCGCCTGTATGCAATGCAATACCGGCTGTGCGGTCAAGGTCAAGTTTCTTGACGGCATGCTGGCCAAGATTGACGGAAATCCCTATTCACCCTGGACCTTGAACCCGCATTTGTCCTATAGCGCTACTATCAAGGAAACGGAAAACGTTGATGCCGCTATCTGCCCCAAAGGGCAGGCCGGCCTTCAGGCCTATTACGACCCGTACCGTATCCGCCGGGTACTCAAGCGGGCTGGTAAACGGGGCGAAAATAAGTGGGTCAGCATTCCCTTTGACCAGGCAGTAGAGGAAATCGTCAACGGCGGCGCATTGTTTTCCCATATTCCCGGTGAGGAGCAGCGGAAGGTGGAAGGATTAAGCCAGCTTTGGGCGATACGTGATCCGAAAGTGGCCAAAGACATGGCTGATGCGGTAGCGAAGATCCTAGCTGAAAAAGATAAAACCAAGAAAGCAGCACTGGTAGAAGCGTTTAAGGTGAACTTTAACCAGCAGTTGGCAGGAATGATTGATCCCAACCATCCTGATCTGGGACCTAAGAACAATGAGTTTGTATTTTGGTGGGGCCGCTTAAAAGACGGGCGCGCTGATCTCATCAAACGGTTTACCCTGGACTCCTTTGGCTCAAACAATGCCCACGGTCATACGACAGTATGCCAGGGATCGCTCTATTTCTCCGGGAAGGCGATGAGCGAGCAGTGGGATTATGATGCTAAGAAAAACAGCATGTCCTGGGTCAACGGCAAAAAGTTTTACTGGCAGGCAGAGTTAGAAGGAGCCGAGTTCGTCATTTTTGTAGGGGCTAACGTATTTGAAGCCAACTACGGCCCGCCACACAGGTCGCAGCGCATCACCGAGGGGCTGACTTCTGGTCGCCTGAAATATGCCGTTCTTGACCCAAGGTTCAGTAAAGCTGCTACGCACGCCTGGAAGTGGCTACCCACTATTCCAGGGCGGGATACGGCTGTTGCCATGGGTATGATGCGCTGGATTTTTGAAAACCAACGTTATGACGCCAAGTACCTGCGCAATGCCAATAAGGCGGCAGCCAAAGCGGCCGGTGAGCCGAACTGGAGCAATGGCCCCTGGCTATTGAAAATGGATAATGGTAAGCCAACACTTTTCCTGCGCTCTCATGAAATCGGCATGGAGAAAGAAATGCGCGTCAAAGACGGAAAAAGCTACGTTAATGAAAAATTTGTTGTTCTGCAGGATGGGCAGCCCATGGCAGTTGACCCTAATGACGAGACCAACGCCGTGTATGGCGATTTGTTCGTTGATACCGAAATTAATGGCATCAAGGTGAAATCGGTTCTTCAAGTGTTGTATGAAGAAGCAACCAAGCGCAGCCTGGCCGAATGGGCAGGCGAAGCCGGCGTGGATGCCGGCGATGTGGAAGCGTTGGCTCGTGAGTTCACCAGTCATGGCAAAAAGGCCGTCGTCGATATTCACCGGGGTGTATCGCAGCACACCAATGGATTCTATAACGTTCTCGCCTGGAATACTCTAAATCTGCTAAATGGTAATTACGACTGGCGCGGCGGTTTTATTGCCAAGACCGACTATGCCATTGCCGGTGCCAAACCAGGCCAGGCCTTTAATGTCGGTAACCATCCGCGCAAAATTGCGCCGTTCGGAACCACGATTATTCGTACCAGCCATAAGTACGAAGACAGCACGCTGTTTACCGGTTATCCGGCTAAACGGCCATGGTTTCCGTTAATCAGCGACATTTATCAGGAAGTTGTGCCTTCAGCGCTGGATATGTACCCGTACAAAGTGAAAACACTGTTTTTGTATATGGGGTCGCCCGTGTATTCGCTACCGGCGGGGCAGGCGGTGCTGGATACTCTCGCCGACGTGAATAAGATACCGCTGTTTGTCACCTTTGATACGACGATTGGCGAAACCTCTACCTTTGCTGACTATATCATTCCTGATGTCACTTACCTGGAGCGCTGGGAAATGCACGGCGGCCACCCCAGTGTGCCCTATAAGACCATGCCAATCCGCCAGCCAGCCGCGCAGCCCCTTACCGAAACGGTTAAAGTATTTGGTCAGGATATGCCGATAGGGTTAGAATCATTTCTGCTGGGCGTCGCGGAAAAAATGAATTTGCCCGGCTTCGGCCCAGATGGATTTGGTAAGAATATCCCCTTTACTCACTCCGATCATCTGTATCTCAAGCAGGTGGCCAATGTGGCGACTGACGGGAAAGCGGTGCCCGATGCCGATGATGAAGAAGTTCGTATTTTTCTGGAGGCCCGCAAGCATCTGCCCGCCTCTGTCTTTGATCCGGAGCGGTGGAAAGCTGCGTGTGGAGAGGCCTATTGGCGTAAGGTCATTTATGTTCTGAACCGGGGCGGGCGGTTTGAAGAATATGCTGCCGCCTGGGACGGGGAGAAGGTTAAAAATAAATACGGCATCATGATCAATATGTACGCTGAAAAGACGGCAGCCACCAAAAACTCCATGACTGGCAAAAACTTCTATGGTATGGCCACCTATATTCCAAACGTAGAGGACTGCGTGGGTAAGCCGATTACCGACGAACAAGACGGCTATACTTTGTCGCTTATTACCAATAAGGTCATTCAACATACCAAGTCACGCACAGCTGCTGACTACTGGCTGCTGGCGCTGGAGGAAGAAAACTATATTCTTATGAACCGCGTTGATGCCCGGAAACTGGGATTGGGTGATAGCGATCAGGTGAGAGTGGCGTCCGCCACTTGTCCGGACGGGGTCTGGAAGCTGGGACCATTAGGCACCAAAGACTTGATCGGCAAAGTAAAAGTTGTCGAAGGAATGCGGCCCGGTGTTGTCAGCTTTTCGCTCGGCAGTGGACATTTTGCTAACGGCAGCAAAGACGTCCAAGTGGATAACACCATCATTAAAGGCGACCCGCGCCGGGGACGGGGTATTCATGCCAATGTTGCCATGCGAGTTGACCCGGTGCTCAAAAATACTGGCCTGCAGGATTTAGTAGGCGGGAGCATCTGTTTCTATGACACAAAAGTAAAATTAATCAAAGTATAATACACCCTGGTGCGATGAATAGAAAACTGACCCATGACTGGGTCAGTTTTCTATTACGCAGCTTGTCGCTGGCAAATCATTCAAGGTGAAGCAAAGCGAATCAGGAGGGGAATAGGCCCTGCTATGTAGAACATTTAAGCAAGGATGCAAACGATTGGAGGGTAGTGTATGAGGAACTGGATTGTCGGCATTATACTGATGACGGTTACTGCCGTCTTTGTTGGCTGTGGTTCGTCACCGGTACAGACCGTCCGGCTGCAGCATCTCGATGAGGCCATTCCGGCGAAAGGCAATACGAATGGTCCGCTACCGCTCAGGGTTGCCGTTTCCTCCATCTTGTCGCCGAGGGAAACCTTGACGGTCTATCAGCCATTGCTGAATTATCTGGAGAAGAAATTAGCTATGCCGGTGGTACTCTTGCAACGGCGGACCTATAAGGAAGTTAATGAGTTGATTGAACACGATAATGCTGACATTGCTTTTGTATGCAGCGGCGGCTACGTCGCTGGTCATCAGAGCTTTGGCTTGGAATTGTTGGCTGTGCCTGTTGTAAACGGCCAACATACCTATCGTTCCTATATTATTGCCAATGTTAAGCTGGAGGCTCAATCCATTGGCTCTCTGCAAGGGCGTTCCTTTGCCTTCACAGACCCGATGTCTTTTTCCGGACGTATTGCGCCTGTTTACATGTTACACTCCCAAAACCTTGATGCAGCGCATTTTTTCGGCAGGACTTTTTATACCTACAGTCACGATAACGCCATTCAAGCCGTGAATGATGGCATCGCTGATGCCGCTGCCGTGGACAGCCTGGTTTTTGACCAAGCCTTGCAGAGTAACCCCGAATTGGCCAAGCGGGTCAAGATAATTGACCAGTCGCTAACGGTCGGCAGTCCGCCAGTGGTGGTAAACAATGCACTTGACAGAAGCAGAAAAGAGAACCTGCGGTCTTTACTGCTGGCCATGCCGCTTGACCCGGACGGCGAAAAAGCACTGTCCGCCTTGCACTATGATCGATTTGCCATTGCCGACGAAAAAGACTATGAACCGCTGCAAGACATTTGGCTGACCGTCAAGGAGAAATTATGATGAAATTTCGCATGGACAGTTTCTTCGTTAAGGTCATTGCCGGTTTTGTGTTGTTGCTTTTGCTATTGGGCTTAGCAAACATTGTTCAAACGCGGGCACTCATGAATACGCTATTTGCCGAACAACAGGAAAAACGCGGTATTTCCCTGGCAAGTACACTGGCGGCGCGGGCAGCTAACCTCATTATCATCCATAACTACTATGACCTCCATGAACTGGTGAAGGACACCCAAAGTACCAATGATGATGCTCGCTATGTCTTTGTCGTAAGCCATGCCGGTGAGTTATTAGCCCATTCCTTCCCGGCAGGCTTCCCTACTGATCTGCTCCAAGTACCGGTTCCTTCGGGAACTGAGAAATATCGAATTAATGTCTTAGCAACGGATGAAGGCACGGTTCGTGATATTGCTGTACCAATCTTAGATGGAAGATTGGGGGTAGTTCATGTCGGTCTCAGTGCCGACAGCCTCCAAAAAATCTTGAAGGATACGACTCATCAGTTTTTATTCGATACATTTATTGCCCTGCTGATTGGTTTTGGACTCGCCATCTTCTTTACGCAACGATTGACCCGTCCTATTCGTGAATTAGCCCGGGCGGCAAGCGCTATTACGGATGGGGATTTGACTCAGCGCGCCCATGTAGGCAGCCAGGATGAAATTGGCAAGTTCGCCTCAGCCTTTAACGCCATGGCCGACCATGTTCATGCTCTTCTTAACGAATTAAAGCAAAAAGAGGAGGCGCGGACGCATCTGTTGCAAAAGGTAATTGTAGCCCAGGAGGAGGAAAGAAAGCGAATTGCTCGGGAATTGCACGACCAGACCGGTCAAAATCTAACTTCCCTGATGATGCGGCTAAAGTGCCTGGAGGATGATTGTCCGAGCGCCAGCCGCCAATGCCGTTTGGGTGAAATGCGCGGATTGGTTAAATGTACCGTTGAGGACATTCACCGTCTAGCAGTGGAACTACGGCCCAGCATTCTCGATGACCGGGGTCTGGTTGCCGCCTTGGAAAAATATGTGGAGGATTACCGGGCTAATTATCGTTTGGATGTGGATTTTCATGTCAACTGGCAGGGGGAAGAACGGCTGGTTCACGAGGTCGAGGTGACGGTTTACCGGATTGTACAGGAAGCGCTGACCAATATTGCCAAGTATGCCTCTGCTGCCAATGTCAGCGTAATCTTGACTGCTACCGCCTGGGAGCTGACGGCAATCATCGAAGACGACGGCATTGGTTTCGATGCTGCCCGCTTGTTGGCGGAAAATGCTGGTGGCAGCAAGTTGGGTTTGTACGGTATGCGAGAACGGGCCCTGCTAGTCGGCGGAAACGTAACAATTGAATCATCATCCTCCATCGGAACAACGATTTATGTCAAAATTCCACTGAGGAGGAGTTCGAATGAATGAAATCACGGTGGCCATTGTCGATGACCATACCTTGATGCGGTCAGGCTTGAATTTGATGCTTTCCAAACAGGACGATATCCGGGTTGTCGGGGAGGCAGCCAATGCTGAAGAAGCATTACTGCTTATCGAAGAACAAAAGCCGGCCGTTGTCCTACTCGATATATCTATGCCGGGAACAAGCGGGCTGGAATGTCTTCAGGCTATTTCCTGTTGCTCGCCCCAGTCCAGGGTAATCCTGTTGACCATGCACGAAGACAGTCAGTATGTGCAGGAAGGGTTAGCGGCTGGGGCCATGGGCTATGTTTTGAAAAAGGCGGCCGATGAAGTGCTGTACCAGGCCATCAGAAACGTGGCTGCCGGCGTAGTCTTTTTGCAGCCTGACACCATGAAAGCGCTGCTGACGCGGACCCGGCAGCAACCACCGACTCCAGCCCCAAAGCCCTATAAGGCTTTAAGTGAAAAAGAGACTGTCGTGCTGGCCCTTATTGCTCAAGGGTTTTCCAATGCCGAAATTGCGGGAGAACTCAAGATTAGCGTAAAAACTGTCGAGACCTATAAGTACCGTATCATGGAAAAACTGGATGTTAGAAAACGTTCGGAATTAGTTAAGTTCGCTATGAACAATGGTATCATCCGGCTATAAACAGGCCCTAACACCCGTGCTTAACTGGTGTTGGGGTCATTAAAATTATCACACCAAATGCAAAGTATTGTTTCATATGGATGAAGGTTTCAAATTAAAGCGCAACCTCATATTTTGAAATATATTTATGTTTTGTCAGTGAGTTGCAATGTTGCTTTAAGTTCACGAAGGGGTTTTTCTTGTATTGGCAAATAACAAAGAGCGGCAAGAATACTCAAAAATATGGCTGTTATCCAGATAATTTGGTAGGAGCCGGTACGGTCAAATAGAATTCCTCCTAACCAGCCTCCCGTAAAGCTGCCTATTTGATGCATGACAAACACAATTCCGGAAAGCGTTGAAAGATATTGGACACCAAAAACACTGGCCAAAACGCCATTCGTTAACGGCACCGTTCCCAACCAGATTAGACCTATGGCTGCTGAAAAGATATATATGGATGTTTGGTTAATCGGACATAATATGAAGATTGTTATCACGATTGCACGGAGAAAAAATATTAGGCTTAATAAATAAGGTTTAGGATATTTTCCTCCTAGATATCCTGCAAGGTAGGAGCCGATCATATTGGAAAATCCAATAATAGCTAATGCGTTTGCAGCTATTGCCAAAGGTAAGCTATGATCTTGAATAAATGCTGCAAAGTGGGTCAGAATGAAAACCACTTGAAATCCGCAAACTGAAAATCCCAAACCCAGTAGCCAAAAATCTCGATGATGAAAGGCCTCTGTTAGTGCTACTCGTGTATCGCGTTTTTCTTCCGAAAGGGTTTTCTTTTCTTTCAGTCCTGTGGAAAGCGGAAACATCAAGGTACAAGTAATGGCGAAAACGACTAGGGCTTGGAACCACCCCATAGAGTTCAATAGGAACTGTCCATAGGGTAGCATAGCAAACATGCCAAAAGAAGCGCCGGCTCCAGCTATACCTAAAACGAGACTACGTTTACTTGGATCAAACGCTCGGCCTAGTGCACCAAAAACAACAGCGAAACTACTTCCACCGAGGCCGATTCCTATAAGTACGCCGGCACTAAGTGTTAAACCCAGCGGAGTTGTGGCTTTGGCCATAAAGAATAAGCCTAGCACATAAGCTAGAGCTCCGATAAGCAAGGCTTTACTTGCCCCGTATCTGTCAGCGATCCAACCGGTAAAGGGTTGAGTAATCCCCCATACTAGGTTCTGTAAGGCTAAGGCAAAAGCAAACGTTTCTCTACTATACCCCAAATCAAGACTCATCGGTTTTAGGAAAATTCCAAAGCTTTGCCTAAATCCAAGAGCTAAAGCTAAAATAAGACTGCCGCAAGTTAGCATCATGAACGGCGATGACGTAAAAAATCTTTTAGCTGAGAACATACCATTCCTTCTTTCCTTACTATTTAGAGCGGCAATCGCTGGGAATCAAAATATCCAGGAGAATCCCCGCTGTTTTGATTCCCAATTACCGAGAATGCAACTTATTTGCTATCAACAAGAACCCATCAACAACAGCCGTTGTCGTTTTTGGATAAAGCCTGTTCACAACTGTGGTGGGCGATGAGTTTATCCATGCTGTTGGCGGCTCCAGTCCTCACTGTCCTACCCACTTCCATCGCGTCTTTAATTTCCTGTTCCGTAAGTCCAGCCTCCAAAGCTTTCTTTCTATGAGTTTGCAGGCAAGGGTGGCAATTTGCCGCAACAGAAGCTCCCAAGGCGATTAGCTCTACTGTTTTGAGATCGAACGTCATTTTTATCACCTCCTTATATCCTTATAGACGAAACAGAGCGACAAAAGGATACAGCGGAAAAAATGTTTTAGGCAAAAAAAAACGCCGACTAATTCCTATAGTCAGCGCTTGAGGGAATTTGATTTTATGGTGAGCACGATGGGACCTTTTGGTTCACAGGCCAACTCATTGCAATCTGTCCGGTAAAAGTTGCAATTGGCCGATAGTAGCTTTCTTAAATTGTTCTTAGCACGATGCAGCCGGATTTTTACTGTACCAATGCTTACCCCTAGGATAGCAGCAATTTCACTGTCTTTTAATCCTTCTATTTCACTGAGAACAGCTACAGTCCGATAGTTTTCAGGAAGGTCCATAACAAAATTCCGAATGCACTCATTCATTTCTTGACGAACCACTTGATCTTCAATTAAAAGTGGTTTTTTACAAGAACATGCATTCTTCGTAACAAGCCTATCTATGTCAGATTCATTAAACTGTTCGGCCGACTCTTGTTTAAAAGGTCGGCTTCTCATTCGGTCAATAGCAGCATTGGTTGCAATTTGATAAATCCAAGTTGATAACTGCGAATCCTTTTTAAATGTATGTAAGGCCTGATTCACTTTAATAAACACATCTTGTGTTATATCTTCCGCCTCTTTTAAGCCGATCAATCGCGTCAAATACCGATAAATTTTAGGCTGGAATTCTGTGTACACTTGATCAAACTGGAATTCATGAGTTTCCACTTAGTCGATCCTCCCCCACATAGCTATCGGTACTTCTATTTATACTATTTTATCTGCTTCATAGATAGAATCGGAAACACATATAGAATAGAGAGTATGATATTTAATCTTATAGCATTGCCCCATCATGACAACGGAAAGCATCTTTCCTTGGCCTGTTTCAGCTTCATTATAGAATACTGCTCTTGCATAGGCAATAGGAGGGCTATGGTTGTAAAAATGTTGCCCATGTTTTTAAATGAAAGAACAATAACTAACGATAGTGCTATTGGGATTATCCAAAGAAAGAGCCCGCTCCGCATCCCTGCGGGCGGCGCTGCAGCCGCTGGCGCGTCTTCCGCCTGCCGTCCTCGGGCTGCTCCGCTCAGTGCCCTAAAGACGGCTACCGCTCTATGCCCGGCCGTCCGCTGCTTGCGGCGTTCCGCTTCGCTGCACTCTCCTCATCCGCTTCCGTCCGGACACCGCTAACGCTTAGAGCCGTAGCCTACTGGGCGGCCAATCGTAG
>Ga0366761_1038_pt1 | contig 15131 bp, 15 predicted proteins | sample TotcelHN113001M3_FD_207054 | JGI IMG/M metagenome (GOLD analysis project Ga0366761, IMG submission 207054) | Enriched cells from coal bed in the Powder River Basin, Montana, United States - Total cells N11 rep1 HSBNCT.N11.300.1.M3 ...
AGGCACAATATTATTCACAAGGTCTATGTCTCCGGACTTCAATTGAGTAAGCAGAATATTCGTATCGGGAATAATTTTATATATGATATTGTCCAGTGTAGGTCGTCCCCGAAAATAGGCACTATTGGCCTCAAAGGTAATGCTCTCGGCAATTCGCCATTCTTTGAATTTAAACGGTCCAGTCCCTATTGGCATCCGGTTAAAAGACGACTTATTGATATCACCGCTTGACTCCAACACATGCTTAGGAAGAATGGTGGAAAAAAGAGTCAAATAGGGCGCATAATACTCTTTAAAGCGGATAACAACAGTTTGATTATCTACCGCATCAACAGACGCGATGCGATCATACCCTTCCTGAGATACAACTTTACCTTGACCGTGCATGATCAGGTTCCAGGTAAACTTCACATCTTCAGCCGAAAAAGGCACGCCATCATGCCAAGTGACTCCGGAACGCAATTTGTAACTAATCGTCAAACCATCAGCACTAATTCCGCCATTTTGCAAGGTAGGAACTTCAAGCGCAAGATCAGGTACCCACTGGCCTTTATCATCACTGGTTACTAAACCGCTGAACACCAGTCTGCCAACCTCTGCAGTGGCCGTCAGATCAGACAATATGGGGTTCAGCGAATTGGGTTCCTGTAAAGTACCATATACCAATTGACCACCACGCTGCAATTGCTTCGCTGGTTGAGGCTGCTCCGGGTCATTTTTTTTACTGCACCCAGTAATTATGATAGCAGTAAGCAATAGACAAATCAGAAAAAGATACGTTCGCTTCTGCAAAACACCACCCCTTCACTTAGCGGCCATACAACTCTTCATACCGTTGCTTATTCCGCAACACTTTACCTACATACTCCTTTGTTTCTCGAAAAGGAATTTGCTCAATATTGCTAAATTGCATCGTCCAATCATATTTGTTCATCCATTGTTTAACATTTCCCCTGCCACCATTGTAGGCAGCTAACATTAGTACTTCATTACCGGCAAATTCCTTCTTAAGTGAAGCCAAGTACCAAGTACCAAGTTTAATATTCGTTTCCGGATCGGTAAGATCACCGACCAGCTTGTATTCATTGTCTATTTGGCTAACAATCCATTGGCCTGTCTCAGGCATAATCTGCATGAGGCCAGTAGCCCCCTTAGGTGACTTTGCTTGGGGTATAAATTTGCTTTCTGCCAGAATAACTCCTGCTACAAGATAAGGGCTAACATTATTTTCTATTGCATATTGATACACCAAATCCTGATAAGGCAGAGGATAAACAAATTTCTTTTGAAACCAGTCAGTCCAATAAACTGCGTAACTGCCAATCGCTAAAAGCACAATAAAAACAATCCAAACTTTCAGCCAGGCTATCCTGCGCAATATATATCACTCCGTCATTATACTCTTTTACAACCTATGTGCATTATCTGAAAAAGATGCTGATATCTCAACTATCCGCTAGCACGCAGGTACGTCGCCAAGCAGTTAAAACCTGCTTTTTTGTTGCTTCCAAACTATTGCTATTATCAATAACAACCTTAGCATAGGGCAACTTGTCTTGTAAATTCATTTGTGAACCAATACGGGCAAGTGCTTGATCACGAGTAAGTTGATCTCGCTCCATTAACCGGTTTACCTGTGTTTGGGCATCAACATAAACCACCCAGACAGCTTGCACCATATTTTGCCAGCCAACTTCAATTAATAAGGGAACATCAAGCACAGCAACTGCAGCCCCATTTCGGCAGGCATCATATAAAGCCTCTTGTGCAGCTTTTTGGATATAGGGATGGGTAATTCTTTCCAACTGCCGCCTTTTACTGTCATCGGAAAAAATCATTTCACCAAGCAGTTTCCGATTTAAATAGCCATCCGGCAAAAGAAAAGTCTCTCCAAAGGCAGCAACAATCTCATGCCATGCCGGTTGACCAGGTTCAACAATTTCGCGGGCTATTTTATCTGTATCAACTATAACTGCTCCCAATTCATAGAGCATGGCACTAACTGTACTTTTTCCGCTGGAAATGCCACCGGTTAACCCAATAGTATACACAAAATCCTCCGTCTAACGCTGACAATTTGGGCAATAATGTGTTCCTCTGCCAGCTACTTCTTTGCGTTCAATAGGAGCTCCGCAACGCTTACATGGTTGTCCCTTCCGACCATAAACAGACAGGTAGTTCTGGTGGCTGCCGCTTTTGCCGGTACCATCGCGGTAATCCCGGAAAGTAGTACCTCCGTGGTTAATCCCTTCATCAATGACTTGATTGACCGCTTGATATAGCCGGGCGGTTTCTTCCTCATTTAAGGTATAAGCCAGCCGGTCAGGATCAATACCGGCAATTGCCAACGCTTCATCAACATAGATATTTCCTAATCCGCCAATCAGCTTTTGATTAAGGAGAAGTGCTTTAATTCTCCCTTTTCTGGCACTAAGCAATCCGCAAAAGTAAGCTGGGCTAAATTCCGCACTAAGAGGCTCCGGCCCCATGCTGGCCAGACCGGCTATGCGCCACAGTTCACTTTCAGGCATTGCGTAGAGTGTTCCTAACGTACGTGTATCAGCATAAAACAATTTATTTCCTGTGCCGAGATCAAAAATAATATGGGTAAAACGGTCTGGCTTTTCACCGCTATTGACAAAATACAAACGGCCGGTCATACGCAAATGAATCACTATCGTCATATTATCTTCCAAGCGCAAAATGAGATATTTACCTTTCCGGTCCAGTTGTTGAATGGTTTTCCCTGTCACTAGCGCCTGAAATTCATGGGCTGATGGCCACTTAATCAATCGGGGCAGTAATATTTCTACACCATGAATTTGGCGCCCTTCCACTTTATCAACCAACGAACGCCTAATGGTTTCTACTTCTGGTAATTCAGGCATAGCTTCCTCCGTTATTTTGCTTTGGCCCAGTTGGGCCCAATCTTAATATCCGCTGTCAAGGGTACCGAAAGACAAACAGCTTGCTCCATAGCCTGTTTAATAATAGTACTCACTTTTTCAACTTCTTCTTCTTTTACTTCAAGAACTAATTCATCGTGAACCTGCAGCAGCAGCCTACTGCTGAGCCGGTGGTCCTGAAGAGCCTGGGAAACATCAATCATGGCTTTTTTAATAACGTCTGCAGCAGTCCCCTGAATAGGTGTATTCATAGCAGTCCTTTCAGCAAAAGAGCGGAGGTTGAAATTACTGCTGTTGATATCCGGCAAAAACCTTCGCCTGCCAAACAATGTCGTTACATAGCCCGTTGTCCGTGCATCAGCAATTACTTCATCCATAAAGCTTTTTACACCCTTGTAACGGGCAAAATAGTTATCAATATACTGCCCTGCCTCTTTGCGGCTAACGCCAATATCACGGGATAGTCCATAGTCGCTGATGCCGTAGACGATGCCGAAGTTCACAGCTTTAGCCCTGGAACGCATTTCACCGGTTACTTCATCGAGAGGTATGCCAAATACTTCAGCCGCCGTACGAGTATGAATATCCTGTCCAGTAATAAAAGCCTCCCGCAAACCGGGGTCATCGGAGATATGAGCTAAAATGCGAAATTCAATCTGCGAATAGTCAGCTGACATAATATACTGATAGCCTTCACCTGGAACAAATAGCTCCCGGATGCGCCGTCCAATGTCAGTGCGAATAGGGATATTCTGCAGATTGGGATCAGAACTGCTGAGCCGTCCGGTTGCAGTTACAGTCTGATTAAAAGTTGTATAAATACGGTCAGTTTTAGCGTTAATAAGTACTTCCATACCATCAAGATAAGTCGATTTTAATTTGGTAAGTACACGATATTCCAGTAGCTTATCAATGATTTCATGCTGACCTGCCAGGTTTTCCAACACCTCGGCGTCAGTCGAATAACCGGTTTTCGTTTTTTTCGTTGCCGGCAGTTTAAGTTTTTCAAACAAAATACTGCCTAGCTGCTTCGTTGAATTCACATTAAATTCTTCATCTGCCAAGCGGTAGATATCAGTAAGCAATAATAGTATTCTTTCATTAATTTCACCTGACATACTCTTGAGTGCTTGACGGTCAACCCGGATACCGTTTGACTCGATAGCAGCCAGCACCTTTACTAAGGGCAATTCAATTTCTTTAAAGAGTGCTGCTAAGCCTGCGTCTTGCAGTCGTTCTGTCATTGGCTGATATAATTCATTAATTACCTGCGCTGCCCAACAGGCATATTCGGTCGTATGACCATGTTTTTTTTCGGTCCATTCTACCTGGTGCTGCCCATATTGTGCTGATAGCGACGGCAGGGTATATTCACTGGCAGTCGGTTCCAGTAGGTAACCGGCAATTAAAGTATCAAATTCAATTCCTTTGGCTTCCAGGCCAGCAGCAGTACAAGCATTCATCACTTTTTTGGCATCATGTGTTATCTTGCGTACCGCTCCATCAGCCATCAACCGCAGCACTTCATCCCAGCATTCGGCAGCAGCAGCAATATAATACCGTTCCTCACCAAATGCAAATGCCAGTCCTTTCAGTTCTGTTGTTGGGATATGGCCTGATAGCAATGGAAAAACAGAAATGACTTCTTGCCCATAAGCCCGGGAAATAATATCCTTTACTTCATTATCTTTAAGGGTAATTTCAATGCTTGGCAATTGCTGTTCAATATGGCTCTGGGCCAATTCACTGAGAGCTCCGGAAAATAGCACCTTAATGCGGGCTGCCAGACTTTTAAATTCCAGCTTAATAAAAAGTTCATGCAACTTGTCCACTTGCGGTTCCATAACAAAGCTGTCCGGTAGTTCTTCTAATGGAACATCACATATTATGGTAGCTAACTTCTTAGAAATGATAGCTGCCTCAACATGATTGCGCAAGTTTTCTTGCAGTTTTTTACCAGAAACTTTGTCGACATTGGCTAATAGGGTTTCAATACAACCGAACTCGCCAATAAGCTTGGTCGCCGTCTTCTCACCAATTCCAGGCACTCCAGGTATGTTGTCCGATGTATCCCCCATTAATCCCTTCAGATCTATGATTTGTCTGGGTGTGACACCATATTTTGCTTCAACGGCAGCAGCATCCATCAAATCCATTTCGGAAATCCCTTTTTTGGTTAATAATACTTTGGTCTGATCGGTAATTAATTGCAGCGCATCCCGGTCACCGGTTACGATTATAACTTCGCAGCCCCGCTGTTCTGCCTGAGCAGCAAGAGTGCCAATAATATCATCACCTTCAAAACCGGCTTTTTCGAGCACGGCAATCCCCAGGCCGTTTAACACTTCCCGTACCAGAGCAAATTGTTCTGATAACTCCTTAGGAGTAGGCTTGCGCTGTGCCTTATATTCCTTATACTGCTCATTGCGAAAGGTAAGTCTGCCTTTATCAAAGGCTACAGCTATACTGTCCGGTTTTACATCTTCAATTAATTTGAGCATCATGGTTGTGAAACCATACACTGCATTAGTATATTGACCGCTGGCCGTACTCAAGAGCGGCAGTGCATAAAAAGCACGATGAACCAGACTACTGCCATCAACAATTACAAATTTATCGGACATATGCTCACCACCTATTTTATCTTATCAGAAAAGAGCCAAGTCTTTTTCATTACTGTTCACTTAGTATGCCAAACTGTATATATATTGGCATGTTATGTAGAAATTCCTTTCTAGTTTTTAAATTCCTACCAATGGTTATGTAAAAAAAATAGAAAGGAATTTAAAATCCCTTTCTATTATGGCACAAAAGGATAGGTAAGTTCTATACTATACGCTTGTTGGTTTAAAAATACATAAGCCTTTAGGTACTCATATATTTGGGTTATCGGTAAGTAGGGTTGATTACTGATCATCGTTACAGGAATTTGTTTATCCTGAATGAATAGGATTTTGTTTCCACTATCCCATACAGGCTTATATCCCAGCGCTTCAGCAACAGGCAAAATGGGTACTGCAAGAGTTTCACCAGCCATTTTAACTTCACCAGCGATGGCTTTGTTATTAAGTGAAAGGCTGTATATATTATATTCTACCACTTTTTCATCAACTTTTACTAGTGCTTGACCGCCGAAAAGGGTCTGCAGGTTTTCCATACTAACATATACTACATTTCCCTTAACTTCACCCGGCACTTCCTTCAGGCTTGCTTTAACAGTATGAGTGCCCTCATCCCATATTATATTTGTCTTGACAAGCTTTGCTATCGCCCAAACAGGAATATATTTCGTATCTCCTTGAATAATAGCATGTTCTGCAAGTATTTTATTATTTACTTTTATATTGAAAAACTGAGCAATTACGATTTGATGATCTGCTTCTTCATTGATTAATTGTTTAATATAAGCATCATTCACCACTCCCTGCAATTCGTGGGCGGCTAATTTTTGCTTTACTTCCTCTACTAAAACACTGCCATAATTGTATACGTCGGGATATATACCGATGGAAACCTGGTTTTCATCAACGTGCACTTTCACACGATCATACGTAACATATACAGGCGTTCCGTACGGGATAATCTCAAATAGTTCTTCTACCGCTTCTTCTTGCATTCGTATACACCCATTAGATACGGCCTCTCCGATTGCCCAAGGAGCATTCGTTCCGTGAATGCCGTAGAGAGGAAGAAACTCCATCCATCGGTACCCCAAGGGATTATCCGGTCCCGAGGGAACAACAGCCCCACCTTTGGGTGGATACCATCCGGGATTTACCTCCTTGCTGGTTATTGAAAAGCTTCCGACTGGCGTCGGCGTAGAAACCTTACCAATGGCAACGGGGTAAGTCTTCACCAGCGTGTTCCCCAAATAAAGTTCCAGCGTACGACTCGGCAAATTAATAACAACAGCTGGCGAAGCCAAGTCCGGGTTTTGACTGGCATAGCCGGGTAAAGCGAGCATTAGCAGAATACAAGAGACAACTATTACGCGGACATAAAACACAAACATCCCTTCTTTGACTAGTTTAGCAACACTAAACTAATATGAAGGGATGTTTAGTCCTATGACTAACAATACAATTGTTAATTTTACAAATGTTTATTGCAAGTTAAGAATCTGCTGGTGAACTACTGTGAGACGACGAATCCGGTCATCATTAATCGGCAGATACACATGGACTTTGGTACCTTTAATTTCATCAGCACTAATATTGATAAAGCCTCCATGTTCAGCGACAATGCGATGGGCAATAGGAAGTCCAAGGCCCATGCGATCCAGCTTGGTTGTATAGAATGGCTCAAAGGCTCGTGGCAATATTTCTTGTCCAATACCAATGCCGGTATCAGCAATAGCTACTACCAACATATTTAATTCTGCATGAAGCCAGGTTCTTACCGTTAAGGTTCCCTCATCAACCATAGCTTCCATTGCATTTTGCATGATATTGACTAAGGCTTGTTTTAAATTATTGCCGTCTGCAGTGATTGTCGGCAAATTGGTAACTAGTTGCTTATCGATAGCCACCTTTTCGCCACCTAATTCTTTAAAAGTTAAAAGCAGCGCTTCTTCCACTACCCGATTCAAATTAACGAATGGCTCTTTGCTGATTTGCGGCTTGGCAAATAAAACCAGTTCCTTAACTACATTATTAATGTAAGATACCTCATCAAGCAATGTCTCCACTACATCACGGCGTACGGTATACTGGTTATCCTCCAAGCGATTAAGCATCACCTGCAGATAGCCGCTAATTGTAGTAAGCGGAGTCCTTACATGATGCGCTACCCCTGCAGCCAATTCGCCCAAGGACATTAGCATCTGCGTTGTCTGTATCTGTTTAATAGCAGCCCGAATAGCAGACAAATCCTGAATGATCACAATAATGCCGCTTACACTGCCGCTTGCATCACGTAATTTCAAGGTATCGACATGTACATAAATAAACTGTTCCTTGACACGAACTTTTAGTGTTGTTGTATAAATATCATCATATTCAGAGATAGTAAAAATCCGCAAAAATTTCTCGCCTAAATGTCGAAAAGCAACTTCAGCAGGTTTGCCAATTGCCTTAGCCCGCTCAATGCCGCATATTTTTTCTGCTTCTCGGTTAAGATTTTTTAACTTCATCGCACTATCAACAAATACGATACCGTTTTTTGCAGTTTCGAAATACTCTCTATCCTCTTCTTCACGGCTCAAATAAACTACTTTATTATTTACAGCCTCAGCAGAGTACATAGTCTTTCATCCCCTTTTTTCCAATCCCTTTGAACTAAGGTGATAAATAACATTCTTGTAAATAATTGTATTTCCTGCAAAAATAGACCAATTAAAAATCGTAAAAAACTGACACAAAACTGCTTTAACGGCAGTATAAATGTCGAATTTTTCCGGGCTTCTATTGCTTTTAACTTTTTAAAGTAAAGAATGCAGGAAACACCAGCATTCTTCAGTTAGCAATATACTAAGTTATTTCGACAAAAAAAATCATTTTCCATTTATTTACAATTAATAATAGTAGTAATTTTGTTATATCTCCAAGGCACATCCTATTATTTACCATTTTCTTACATATAAATAACAAATAGGACCGCATCACAGCGGTCCTGCTTAGGTAAAGCTTTGTTATTTGCCAAGATACTTTTGATAAAAATAATCCGGATCAATCTCATCCGGAACTATAGCATGAAACCTCAGCCACTCCTTACCTTTCTCTTCTTTTGTCAACAGGTACGCCTTCGCAGGATAATCCCGGCAATCTACACTTAATAATTCATCTTCCAAAACGGTTTGTTCCATATCATCTTCTGTTTCAGCTTCGCTATAAAAATATTGTTTAACTTGCAATAGCGCCCCCTCGGCGTCATAAAGGACGCCGAAATAAACAGCACCGCAGTCGATAGTAAATTCATAATTATCGCCAGCAACCGGCATAGGGCCATCAAAAAAAACTCGCTCCACCGGAACCTTACTCATTCTCATAGTATCCCTCCTATAGGTATGTTACGGATCACCCTACCATTATACCCGTGAAAATGACTCTTATACGAAGCTCAGTAATCTTATCAGTAATAACTCTGCCGCTCGAAAGGCAGGATAAATATGCCTCATCATTTTCATTCATTACAAATTACATGATAGGGAAGACTAAAAAAGGAGGTGATAACATGGCAGCTAAAGATCGCTCTGGTTCAAAAGGTGACAAAACAACCAAAACTAGTGACGTGACTACTAAAGAACAAAACGATCAGAAAAAAAATATGCCTTGCAAGAATTCCGTACCTACCTAATAAATTAAATTGCGAACATTCTCCTTAAGGTAAAAAAGCTCTCTCACAGGAGAGCTTTTTTTTATTTTAATCTCTATTCATTTCAGGCAGGGAACAACGCCATCCATCTGGAATAAATTTGAATAATTATACTTATAACCCATTAATAATTTAAAGGAGTGATAACGTAAAATGGTTAGGAAAAAGTGGGGTAGTATTTTACTGGCATTTGCCTGCCTGGCATTCATTACTTGGTTCACCCCCGAAATGGCTGGTCTTAAACCTGCTGCAAAGGCATCGCTTGCAATTGCTGTTTTTGCAATTATTATTTGGGTAACGCAAGCTGTAGATGATGCGTTAAGTGGTCTCATTATCGTTTTCTTATTGGCAGCCATGAAAGCTACCGACATAAATGGAGCTTTCAGCGGTTATTCCAGTACAGCTTTATGGCTTATTGTTATTGGGTTCATAATGGCAGGCTGCATGGAGAAATCAGGTCTTTCCAAAAGAATAGCCCTGCTCTTAGTTAACTCAGCTGGGGGATCAGCAATTAAAGTATATTGGGCTGTCGCTCTGGTAATGGCTGTAATGAGTTTTCTTGTTCCCTCAATTACCGCTCGCACTCTACTCATGCTGCCAATTATCCTGGGTATTGGCCAGGCCTTTGATGCCCGTCCGGGCCAGAGTAATATCATGAAGGCTCTCTTGTTTATCGTTGCGATGAGCGGTACCATGATGAGTATCGGCATTCTCACCGCTCATGTAGGCAATCCCATTACAGCCGGCCTCATTCAGGCGGCCACCCAAAAAACCATCTCCTGGTCGGAGTGGCTGCGTATCGGTGCTCCGCCTGCTTTCGTCCTGGCTTTTATATCAGTTTATGTAATACGTTTAATGTGGCCTCCTGAAATTAAGAACCTGGGCAAAGGGCAGGAATTTGTTCAGCGCGAACTTGCTGCCTTAGGCAAACTAAGCAAGCAAGAAATTTATACTTTGCTGGTATTTTCAGTAACACTCATTCTTTGGGCTACTGATTCTCTGCATAAAGTTAATGTTGTTATCGTAGGGATGTTAGCTGTAATCTTGCTGTTATGGCCAAGTTCAGGTATTATGACTTGGAAAGAAGCGCAGCAAAAAGTACCATGGAATGTTTTCATACTCTACGGATCAGGCTTATCAATGGGCACTGCTCTGGTAAGTTCGGGCGCAGCAAAATGGCTGGCCGGAACATTATTATCACCGATTGCTTTCATGGGGCATGCCTCTCAAATGATTATCCTAATCTGGCTTGCTACAACACTGCAAGTATTCTTCACCGGCGGCGGCCCCAAGACGACTGCTTTAACACCTATTGTTATTGCCCATGCCGTTACTATTGGTGCCGACCCATTAGTGTTTGCCCTTATCTTAGGCATGAATATGCAGCATCAATATCTGCTGCCTGTAAGTAATATGCCAAATGCGGTAGCAATGGGTACCAACCACATCACTCCCGGTGAATTAATGAAAACAGGTGCTGTTATGAGTCTTTTAGCAGCCGTTTTTATGAGTTTAATGGTACTGACATATTGGAAATGGTTAGGTCTGGTACAGTAATCTTATTATCTTACTAGTTTTTTCTAATAATGGAGGAATTATCTATGCAAACCTATCATGCTGTTACACCTGCAATTATTGATGAGTTGAAATCACTTGTAACCGAGAAAAATGTAATTATTGAACCTGACAGGCTGGAAATCTACTCTCATGATGAAGTAACCGATCAGCGCTATCACCATATGCCGGAGGTAGTTGTGCTGCCGGAAACTACAGCACAGGTAGCTGAAATTATGAGATTAGCCAACCGGGAATTAATTCCGGTTGTTCCCCGTGGTGCAGGAACCGGCTTAGCTTGTGGAGCAGTTCCTATTTATGGCGGCATTGTTCTAAGTTTTGAAAACATGAACCGCATCCTTGAAGTAAATGTCGATAACCTCTATATGGTAGTCGAACCAGGTGTTCGCACCGATGATGTGCAAAAAGAAGCCAAAGCCCATGGTTTATTTTATGCGGGTGATCCTTGCAGCGGCGACAGTTGTTTTATCGGTGGTAATGTTGCTACTAATGCCGGCGGCAACAAAGCGGTAAAATACGGCACTACCCGGCATCAGGTCTATAGTATTGAAGTGGTAACTCCGCTGGGCAAAATCGTTGAGCTTGGCGGCCGGCTTAACAAAAATACTACCGGCTATTGCCTGGAACAGCTTATCATGGGTTCAGAAGGAACCTTGGGTATTATTACGAGAATTACGCTGAAACTAATGCCCCTCCCTCAGCATGTAATCGATTTGCTGGCTATATTCCCCGATATTACCTCAGCTATCGGAATTGTCGGTAAAATTATCAAAGCTGGAATTACACCTAGCTGTATTGAATTTATGGATAACGAAACAATTAAAATGGTAGAGCGCTTTTTAAATGAGAAATTACCCGACAGCGACACTGGTCACTATGTGATCATCCAAGCCGAAGCAGATAGCGAAGAAGCACTTGATGATAAGGCCATTTTACTTGATGAGCTCTGTAGTACCAATGGGGCACTTAATATCCTTGTTGCCGATCCGCAAAAAATATGGCGGGCCCGTAAAGCTTTCTCCGAAGCAGTCCGCCATGAAAGCCTAATTATGGGCAAAGAAGATATTGTCGTGCCCATTGATAAAATTCCGGAAATCATGCAGGAAATTGCCGTCTTAAGCAAAAAGTATCAGCTCATTACACGAACGGCAAGTCATGCCGGCGACGGCAATATTCATCTTAATATTCTCAAAGGAAATATGCCCGACTCCGAATGGGATGAACTGCTGACTGCACTGCAAAATGAATTATATGCCATTGTTTACCGCTTAGGCGGCAAACTTTCCGGAGAACACGGTATTGGTTATAAACGTAAACAGTTGATGCAGGAATATACCCAGCCTACAGAATTAGAAATGATGCGTTCTATTAAACTAGCTCTTGACCCTAATTTAATTTTGAATCCCGGCAAAATTTTCGACATATAAAAATAGTCAAGGCCTCCACTATTGGGAGGCCTTGACTATTTTGACGTCCAAAAACTAATTTAGCAGCTTGAAGAGCAGTCGTCGTTAAAGCAGAAAAACAGTAAAAGTATGATAATGATGATGATAATCCCGCATCCACCATTATTATTACCGAAGCCACCGAAACCCATTTGAATTCCTCCTCTGCCGGATATGTAGTAGTTATATCCTGCTATAGCGTATGCCGGCCGGGATTCATTGGTTACACAAAACAGCTTGATTACAGATAAGACAATAGTAATTTTTATTGGTGCCCGGGAGCCGACGTGTGCCGAATCGAAAATTTCCTTCATTACAATTGTCAATCGTGATGAACTAAAAAAAGATAATTACAAAAAAACAAAGCAACAAAAATAGGAAATCCCTACTCTTGTTGCTTTGTTTTTATTTCAATCTTTCCAAAGCCACATTATAATTAGCTTCGACCTTCTCAATACCAACAAATTGCCTATTCATATTTCGTGCTGCCACAAGTGTCGTTCCGGATCCAGCGAAGGGATCCATGATGATCCCACCAACAGGAACTATGCTCACTAAGCGTTCCATTAATCCAGTGGGTTTGCCGGTTAGGTGGTGCTTATCGGACTGTTTAACGGGAAAACGATAACATCCAGGATAAGGTCCACTATGCTCAGCCTTTGGACACTTGGCCTTTGTTCCCCACACAATGTATTCACACTGGTGTCTAAAATATCCTTTGTGTGGAGCTCTTGCACACTCCGTTTTATCCCATCCACAATCCCTCGCCAAACATAATCCCCGAACTGCAGCGCATCACTGGCTAACGGCAATTGACGCCAATCTGAGAACATGAGGAAATAGCCGCCCTTTTTGGTTATTCTGTTGCATTCGGATATCCAAAGCGTACACCAGTGCAGCCATGACCGGGCATCCTTATTGTCACCGGCAAAACTTGGCCTAACAAGTTTAGTGCCCGTTTGCTGGTATTTCTCTATTGGATCCTTCGACCGCTCTGCATGAGTAAGTCCGCCGCTTGAATACGGTGGATCCGTTATTACTGCATCCACACTTTCACTCGGCATATTACGAAGCACATTCAGGCAATCATCAAGTAGAATTTTGTTTAAATACTTATCCATATAACCTCCTAAAAACAGAACATATGTTCTATTTTATCACATTTGAGATTATATTAAAAGATAAGTCGCCCTACCAATTAAGGTGAGACGGTGCTTTCAGCTTTCTATGTACCATTGCCCAGCGGCTATACCCCGCTATTGATGTGGCTCTTTCTTTTCAGGTACATATTCTATAGTCCCGACCGAGCAGTTAGACAGCTTACAGAGAACATCTAAAGTGCCAAAATTTACGGCTTTTACTTTGTCATGGTAGAACAAGGCTCCCCAGGAGCCGATGTGTGCCGAATCAAAAATTCTCCTTCATTATAATAATCTCTTTCCCATGTATCCTATAAGTAATACAGGCTACGGAACAACCGCAGATCCTCTATAAGCCTTGACAGTCTCTTCCCATAACAAATTCTCGGAAACAGGTTGGTCAATTGCGTGCCGCTCTCGTGTCCAAGTAATGCCGTTTTTTAACTCTTTTGCCGGAATACCCGCTACAATTGTATTACTTTTCACTTCTCCTGCAACAACAGAACTTAAACCTATGATAGAATCGCTTCTTATGATGGATCCTTTTAAAATATTACTATAAGCACCAACCCAAACATGATCTTCAATCACTATATCTCTTACTGGGTTAATTCTCATCCTTGTTTGAAGATCAATTATCGAATGACCGTCTCCACTCCTGATAGAAATCCCATAGGAAAACATACAATCTCGCCCTATTTTTATTGTCGGTCCATTTTCATTGACCATAATATTTATTCCTTCAGAGGTCGTATTGTCCCCTATAGAAATACAACAATCATTATCTTTAAAATCAAAACTACTATCTTTAATTACACAATCTTTCTCGATCACTAAGGTGTGATTATTACCACGAACCACTACTTTACTATTTAATATTCGTGAATTCTCACCAAAAAAAATCTTGTTATTATTACCGGAAAAATAGAAAGAAATACCTTTGGGGAAAGCACCTCGATAGAAAATCTTATTATTTTTCCCTTTGTTTCTGCATTTACAGGTTAAATGGAAGTAGAATAACGATTTTAAGAATATCGGTCTCAAACTATCATTCCTTATGTTTTTATTTACTTTCTAAAATGGTAACACAAATTAAATCTTTTTCAAAGAATTTTCTAATACAAAAAAATCTCCAGATCGAAGTCCGGGGGGCGATAACACCATTATTTCATTATAGGAAACTGTATCCCACCTGTAGCCGTTCGTCTTGCTGCCGTGCCGTGATTGCTAACTAGAAAAGCAAGGCACCGGCTAAAGGCAGTTTGGCTAGCCACATTCCCCCAAGACTGAGCAGCCCCCTTTGCTGATTTAAATATGTTGTAAAATATTTCTCCCATTCTCTCGTCTCCAATTAATTAAGCATCATAAAAAGCAGTTTAATGCTTAAATTAATTAAACTGCTTTTTATATAATTATTTTTATTCCGGCTACATAATAGCAATCAATTGTTCTTTGGTTCTTGCTACTTCAATAGCATTATAAGCAGTTCTTAATGTCGCCCTCAATGCTCTTGTTTCGACATATTCTTCCTCAGTAAGTTCGCCATCAACATACTTTAAACATTTGTAATCAGTAGATGCAATCATTTCTTTAATCCTTAGTAACTTATTAACTTTTAAATCATTAAGCGTTTGCGTATTCTCCATAACTTCATAGTAATTTCCTTGGTCTATGATGCAGTAATTGTTTTCGTTGCACCATAGAGCAAGGTCGCTGTACGCTTGATGGTTAACTATTGGTTTTTCAATAACGGC
>Ga0366761_1039_pt1 | contig 14961 bp, 11 predicted proteins | sample TotcelHN113001M3_FD_207054 | JGI IMG/M metagenome (GOLD analysis project Ga0366761, IMG submission 207054) | Enriched cells from coal bed in the Powder River Basin, Montana, United States - Total cells N11 rep1 HSBNCT.N11.300.1.M3 ...
AAAATCGGATTGAAATGTCATAACGCCCTCCGCAATTAAAATTCTACTTCCACCTGCAGCTCGCTCTTTCCGCCGGTGGGAACGGTAAAGCCATCAATAAAAACACCGTCAACGCGGATCCGGGGGGGATTCTGCCCTGTCCGGCGTCCGTGGATGCAGTAACGCGTGTCACGAAAGACGCGCACTGCTTTGAACTCATCCATTGTGTCCGGAAGGCAGGGACGGATTTCCAAGCCGTCATGCTGTGGGCGGATGCCCAGAATATGCTGACTGATGTTCACGTACGCCCAGGAGGCCGTGCCTGTCAGCCAACTATTTTTGGCTTCTCCGCTGCGCTGGGACTCCCGGCCGGCAATCATCTGACTGTATACATAAGGCTCGGTGCGATGAATTTCGCTTTTATATTCCGTATAGGCCGGGCTGATCCGGCGGTAGGCGTCAAAGGCCGCATTGCCGTCACCCAATACCGTATGTGCAATGCTGATCCATGGATTGTTATGACAGAATATACCGCCATTTTCCTTGTACCCGGGCGGATAACTGGTGATTTCCCCCAACTCCTCATGGTATTCGGTGTAGCATGGGTTGAGAAGCTGGATGCCGTGTTCGCTTTCCAGGCGCTCTTTCACACTTTTCAGCGAGGCGGCGGCATAGCCTTCATCTACACCGATGCCGGCCATCCCGCAGAAGCCCTGGGGCTCAATATAAATCTGTCCCTCTTCGCAGGTCTTGCTTCCAACGGGGTTTTCGAAGGCATCATAGGCGCGCAGGAACCACTGTCCGTCCCAGCCATGCTCCAGCACAGCCCGTTCTATTTCAGAAACCGCCTGCAGGACGACTCCGGCTTCCGCAGCATCTCCAAAACGCTTGCATAGCTCGGCATACTCCCTGCCGTAGAGTACAAACATGGCGGCGATTAAGATACTCTCCGCCTTGCCGCTTTCAAAGTTGGCGCAGGTTTGGAAGCTTTCGCCGGGAATGGTAGAGAAGCAGTTTAAGTTCAGGCAGTCGTTCCAGTCCGCACGGCCGATCAACGGCAGTCCGTGGGGACCCAAATGGTCCATCGTATATCGTATGCTGCGTCGTAAGTGCTCAAAAAGCGGACGCTCACTTCCTTTTATATTATCAAAGGGTACGGGCTCTTTTAATATAGAGCTGTCGCCGGTTTCGCGCACATAAGCAGAGGTACAGGCAATCAGCCACAGCGGATCGTCGTTAAAGCCGCTGCCAACATCGGCGTTGCCGCGCTTGGTAAGCGGCTGATACTGGTGATAGGTGCTGCCGTCTTCAAATTGTACGGCTGCAATATCCAAGATGCGCTGCCTCGCACGCTCAGGGATGAGATGTACAAAGCCCAGAAGATCCTGGCAGCTATCCCGAAAGCCCATCCCGCGCCCGGTACCGCTCTCAAAATAGCTGGCGCTGCGGCTCATCAAGAAGGTCACCATACACTGATAGGGGTGCCAGATGTTCACCATGCGGTCCAGCTCTTTCTCTCCGCTTTGGAGAGAGAAATGGCCAAGTAGCCCGTCCCAATGAGCCTTTAGCTTGTCGCGCGCGCGCAATACATCCCCATCGGATGAAAATTTGGAAATCATCTCCCGCGCTTTTGTTTTATTAATGTGGCCTTTGCTTTCCCACTTGTTATCGTGGTCATTATTCGCATAACCGAGGATATATAGAAGATTTCTTGTTTCGCCCGGCTGTAGCGTAAGCTCCACCGAATGGGAAGCAATGGGTGCCCAGCCGCAGGCCATGCTGTTGCGGCTTTTCTTTTCTCGAACAGCAAGAGGAAGGCCCCAGTCTCCCATTGGCCCCAGGAACGTGTCCCGTTCAGTATCAAAGCCGGCAATTTCTGCATTGACGTGAAAAAATGCGTAATGGTTTCGCCGTTCCCGGTATTCCGTTTTGTGATAAAGCGTACTGCCTTCTTGTTCTACCTCGCCGATGGACAGGTTGCGCTGAAAATTCTGTGCGTCATCCACCGCATTCCAGAGGCACCACTCCACGGCGCTGAATACCGTAATTCGTTTTTCGTGGGACGTCCGGTTCGTGAGCGTCATGTAATTGAGCTCGCAATTGGAACCCAGTGGAACAAACAGAGTCATACTGCAGCCGATACCGGCCTTCTCGCTTTCGATGACCGTATATCCAAGTCCGTGCCGGCAGCGGTAGCTGTCAAGCTCTGTTTTCGCAGGCAGGAAGCCGGGACTCCAGACCTCGGACCCGTCCGCTATGTAATAGAAACGACTGCCCACATCCGCGGGGATCCCGTTATAACGGTAGCGAGTAAGCCGCCTCATCTTGGCGTCCTTATAAAATGAATAGCCTCCGCCCGTATTTGAAATAAGGCTGAAGAATCTCTCGCTGCCCAGATAGTTGATCCAGGGCAGGGGCGTATGTGGGGTGGTGATGACATATTCGCGGTTTGCATCGTCGAACATTCCGTACTGCATATTGATTAACTCCTTTCGTGCTATATCACACGCGCATTGGCGCTGTATTACCCATTGTGTCTAAATTTGCATCATAAAAGGCCTGAAACACCTGATATATATGTACGTAATCGTTTAAGGTCACTGTTATTGTACAGTAGAAAAATAAAAAACTCAAGTGGTTTTTACTAATAAAATGCAAAAATATGCGAGAAAAACCCATCTGTTACCCGAAATATTTTTTGAAAAGAGGTATTGCAATTTTATTTGCGATGGGATATACTAATTTACGTAAACGATTAAGCAAAACTTGTCCTTTTTGTTTCCATAGGCTATAATATAGAAATCGATATAAAGATACGGAGGATAAGCCTATGGTTTCCATGAAGGATATTTCAATAAAGTGCGGAGTCTCAGTTGCGACAGTAAGCAAAGCATTAAGCGGCCAAAGAGACATTGGAAAGAAAACGGCACTGCACATACGCCAGGTAGCGAAGGAAATGGGATACCTGCCCAACGCTGCAGCACGTACGCTAAAGACCAACCGAACGAATAACCTGGGCGTTTTGTTCGTCGACAAGATGCAAAGCGGCCTCATGCATGAATATTTCTCTTCCCTGCTAAACAGCATCAAGGCTGAGGCGGAAAGCAAGGGCTACGATATCACATTCATCAGCAGTGATATCGGACAGTATAAAATGAGCTTTCTCGAACATTGCCGCTATCGAGCCTGTGACGGTGTGGTCATCGTCTGCGCGGATTTTAATGATCCTGATGTAGTGGAACTGGTGCAAAGCGAAATCCCGGTCGTCACCATCGACCATGTATTTAATGAAAAAACGGCGATCCTTTCAAACAATGTACAGTGTGTACGGGATCTCGTAACGTATATCGTTGAACAGGGGCACAGAAAGATTGCCTTTATCCATGGGGAAGATACCTCAGTTACCCAGAAACGGATCGCAGGCTTTTACCGCACCTGCCAGGAACATGGCATTGCCGTTCCGGAAGCTTACGTACAGAGTGCCCGATATCATGATCCTGCATCAAGCGCCGAGGCGACCCGTACATTGCTTTCCTTGACGGACCCTCCCACCTGCATCATGTATCCGGACGATTTTTCCTTCATGGGTGGACGCAATGTCTTAGAAGATATGAAACTGAAAATCCCTGAAGATATCAGCGTGACCGGGTTTGACGGCATTTTTCTCTCTCAGGTGATACAGCCCGTGCTTACTACGGTACGGCAGGATACATTAAGCATCGGACGAGCGGCGGCAGACCGCATCATAGATAGTATTGAAAATCCAAAAACAGTGGTGACCGAGCAAGTCATGATCGATGGACAGCTGCTCCCCGGTAAAACGGTAAAGCGGGTCACTTAACCGGAGACGTTAATCCCATACCTCCGGAATGAAGCAGAGCATCATTTGGTATGTAACCCATATAAATAAAGCATGCTAATTTAAGGAGGAGGATTAACTATGAACATTAAAAAAACGCTTGCACTTTTATTAACCCTTGCAATGCTGGTCTCTCTGGCTGCCTGTGCGCCGAGTAAAGAGGCTGCTGCAGGCGGGGACGAACAAGGAAAGGTTTTGAACATCTATTGCTGGAATGAAGAGTTCAAATCACGCTTTACCGATTATTTCGAAACACCGGGTCTTGTCCCCGATGGTGTGGAAGTGAAATTCATTATCACTCCAAATCAGGACAACGCCTATCAAAACGCACTTGATGAAGCACTGCTCAATCAAGAAAATGCCGCTATGGATGACAAGATCGATATTTTCCTGATCGAAGCGGATTATGCACTCAAATATGTCGATACCGATTATGCGCTGGATGTCGTGAATGACATCGGGCTCACCGAAGCCGATCTTGCCGATCAGTACCAGTACACCCGCGATATCGTGACTGACAGCAACGGGAAGCAGAAGGGGACTACCTGGCAGGCAACTCCTGGTTTGTTCGCTTATCGCCGTTCCATTGCCAAGGACATTCTTGGTACGGACGATCCGGCCAACGTTCAGGAAGCCCTGGCGAACTGGGATAAGTTTGACTCCGTCGCTTCGGAAGCAGCAGCCAAAGGCTACAAGATGCTTTCCGGTTATGATGACTCTTTCCGTACTTTTACCAACAACGTTTCCCAGCCTTGGGTTGACGCCAACAACAAGATTGTCATTGACCCGAATATCATGCGCTGGGTAGACCAGACCAAGAGCTATACCGACAAAGCCTATAATAATAAGACCACGCTCTGGGCGCCTGAATGGGCTGCCGATCAGGGTCCATCGGGTAAGGTTTTCGGCTTCTTCTACTCCACTTGGGGGATTAATTTCACCCTGCTTGGCAATTCTCTTGCCACACCAGAAGCCGAAGGCGGAAAAGCGGAAGTGGGCAACGGCATCTTCGGAGATTATGCAGTATGTCAGGGACCGGAAAATTACTACTGGGGCGGAACCTGGATCTGCGCGGCAGCGGGTACGGATAATACGGATCTCGTTCGAGACATTATGTACACCCTCACCTGCGATCCTGCAACGATGAAGAAGATCACCGTCGATACGCAGGATTACACCAATAACATAGCTGCGATGAATGAGCTGGCTTCCAGCGATTTCAAATCAGACTTCCTGGGCGGACAAAATCACATCGCACTTTTCGCCGAGGCTGCACCAAAGATCGACATGAGCAATATCTCTCCGTATGACCAGGCGATGACGGAGCAGTTCCGACTGGCCTTCAAGGATTATTTTGACGGAAAAGTTACTAAGGAACAGGCTCTTGAAAACTTCTATACCGCTGTAATCGAAAAACATCCGGAGCTTACCAAATAAAAACTGTCAGTGGATGCGGTAAGTTTACCGCAGAGACTGATTACGCAGGGTAAGGTGTCTCCATACCTTATCCTGCGTTCTGTTATCTTCATTCGGGGTTTCTATACGCAAAACATACGATTCTATATTTGGCAGGATTATTATGATTGAGGTGAAAGCAGTGAGTACCGTTAACAACCATGCGACGGCCATCCGAAAAAGGACCGGATCCATCAACTATGCGAAATGGGGCTACATATTTCTGATTCCGTTTTTTCTTGTGTACATCGTATTCTCACTTGTACCTCTTGTTTCGGTGTTCTATTACAGTTTCTTTGAAAATTACATGTCAGGATTGAAACAAATCGGTCCAAACTTTGTAGGATTTGATAACTACGGAACGCTTTTTGAAAGCAATATCGGCAAGTACTTTGGCAATACCATCCTAATCTGGGTGTTCGGATTTATCCCGCAAATTTTCATCTCGCTGCTTTTGGCGAGCTGGTTTACAAACCTGCGGCTGCGTCTTCGCGCAACAGGTATATTTAAGACCGTCATTTATCTTCCCAACCTGATCATGGCATCCGCGTTTGCGATGCTCTTCTTCGTATTGTTTTCCGATGCAGGTCCCATGAACGACATTCTGGTAAACCTTGGTATTTTCGAAAGGCCTTACCGTTTCATGTCCGAGGTTGCGGGGACGCGGGGGCTGATTATCGCGATGAACTTCCTTCTATGGTTCGGAAACACCACGATCTTGCTTATGGCAGGTATTATGGGAATCGATACATCACTGATCGAAGCTGCGGAGATCGACGGTGCAAAACCGGCCCAGGTGTTCTGGCTCATAACCATGCCGCTGTTAAAACCGATCTTTGTGTATGTGCTCATCACTTCGCTGATCGGCGGCCTGCAGCTGTTTGATGTACCGCAGATCCTGACCAATGGCGGCGGTAATCCGGACAGAACGAGCACAACCTTAATCATGCTCCTGAACAACCATTTATACAGTAAGAATTACGGACTGGGCGGTGCACTGAGCGTCATGCTGCTCGTGATCAGCGGCGTGCTGAGCATTATCGTATACGACACGCTGACACGGGAACAGAGAAAGCTGCGCAAGGAACGCAAACTGCAAAGGGGAGGTGCCGGACAATGAACCAAAATGATGCCGCGCGCCTGCAGTTAAGGCTGACCAGAACCGTATGCTATATTATTCTCATCCTGATATCAGCGATGTGCCTGTTTTCCTTTTATGTACTCATTATTAACTCCACCCGCTCGCATCCCGATATTCAAAAGGGTTTTGCGTTCCTGCCGGGGGGCTCCTTTGGATACAACCTGCAAAACCTGCTTGCAAATGAGAATTTGCCGGTGGTGAGAGCAATTTTTAACAGCTTGTTCGTTTCCGGCTGCACCGCACTAATTACAACCTATTTCTCTGCTTTGACGGCCTATGCGATCCATGCATATGATTTCCGGTTTAAGCGTGCGGCATTTGCATTTATAATGATGGTCATGATGGTGCCGGCCCAGGTGACGGCGCTCGGTTTTGTGAGACTGATGGGGACGTTCAACCTGATGGATACCTTCCTTCCACTCATCCTACCGTCCGCCGCTTCGCCGATCGTGTTCTTCTTCATGAAACAGTATATGGAGGCAACACTGCCCATCGAAATTGTGGAAGCGGCCCGGATTGACGGTTCCAACGAGTTTCGTACCTTCAACCACATCGTGCTTCCCATTATGAAGCCGGCGATCGCCGTACAGGGGATCTTTACCTTTGTCACCGCATGGAACAACTATTTTGTTCCATCCCTCATCTTGAAATCGGCGGAGAACAAGACGGTACCGCTGCTGATCGCGCAATTGCGCAACGCTGATTTTTTAAAGTTTGACATGGGGCAGGTGTATATGATGATCACCATCGCCATCGTCCCTGTTATTATCGTCTACCTGCTGCTTTCCAAGTACATTATTCGGGGCATCACCTTAGGTAGTGTAAAAGGGTAGGGTATGGATGTCATACAATAATTTGTTTTTCATTTCTCCTCAAAATATATGAAAGACGAACGATGAAAAAGGCAGTCGAATTGACTGCCTTTTGATTTGCGTTTTTCTTACTCATTCAGTTATTTTGTCAAAGGTCTTGGCATTCTGCAAAACATACTCCAGACAGGGATCGCGATTTTCAATATAATCCCGAAACGTCGGCAACAGCTCCACATCCGGAGAAAGGGACAGGACGGTATCACTCTTAATGAGCTTGTAGTACTTGGTGGAATACCGAATCTCGACTTTTGAATTGTTTAGTTTAAAGTACTGCACCTCGCCGTAGCAGTTTGGCTTCCCTCCTGTGGGCTCTCCGATGAAAATCGCGTTCGTCTTATTTTTCAGCGCATAGGCATTCAATAATGCAGAAGAAAAGGTATCCCGTCCAATGACTACATACAGACGGCCCGCTTGATTGATTTTCTCACATTTTCGGATTTTATCGATAAAAGGATCCAGGAGAGTGGAATTGCCGCCGCGATTGTTTCTCAGATCAAGAATCAAACGTTCCACATCATTTTTTTTTATCTGATTCATGATTGCCTCGGTAAAATCGCCAAGGCCTCCAGCCGTCATTTCCCTGCAGCTGTTATAATTGAAATAAAGCGTATTATAATCGTCGATCATCTCGCTCCAATATGGTTGATCGCCATTTCTTCTGTAGAGAGGGATCCGATCAAGATCGGAGTCGACTTCTGTCAATATGCTATGATACTCATCGGAAGAGACCGAAGGGACGACTGTGCGGAACGGATTGCCGTCTATCCCTGTTAATTCAAGCTCCACTTCATTGGTTTCGTCTACAATTTCCAATCCGTATAAAATATCCACAGCACATAAATAATCCGGGAGCTGGGACCGAAAGAACAATTCGTTTTCGTGAGAAATCACCTTTTTAAAGAGGCCGACTGCTTGATCAATCTCCATCCCGTTGATCCGTTCAACTTTGCAGTTGACCAAGTCAGCTTGTCCGGAAGTCGCTGCCAGAATATAGATTCCTTCTTCAAACCAATATACCTTGAAAGGAAGAAATTCTCTTGCGGGAAACAGGACAGAGGTGTGGCCATCTCTTGCAGCGGCTACTATTTTGCATATACGCACAAGGATTTCTATATTATCTAACGTACTTAGTTCACTTTTCAGCCGGGCAATCTTCTTGTAAAATGACTCGCTTTTCATTTTATAAAAAAGATTCTTATGTTTGCTCGGTAATGACGCTGCAAGCTGATCGAGATCCTGTTCCCATTTTTCGATTCTCACATCTTTCATTTCACTACCTGCTCTTTACTTCATTAATGTTCTTAATCATGATAGACATCGTCCCGTCGTGATTTACAAAGAACTCAACTTTATTTTTATCCTTCATCAGATCGGAGGGGATTTCCATTTTGATTCCCATATCCGTGATGATTTTATGGCTTCTTTCCAAATCGTTATAAATCTGCTGATTGATTTTTATTTTTTTATCGGTAAATCCTTTTTGAGAAAGCTCCTGCTTATACTGGGATTGCATGTCCTGACTATCGTGAAAGGCAGCCTTGCTGAGATCGTCGATATCGATTTCCAGGTTCCTGTCGACAGTATTTTTAATAGCCATTTTTACTTCGGCCTGCTTCAAGGTATCGTCGGTATAAAACTTCTTTACGATCTGTTCGGCCGACTTCTCAACCAGACGATACTGCTCCTTATAGGAACGCGCAGGCTGTGTTTTCATAAATTGGCTTGAAAGATAGTGATCCTTCTGACCGTTGATTTCATATTTTTTCTCTTTTATTTTTATTGTCTGATTCTTCAGGTTGACGAAGATACATTCATCGACCTTCTGAGCTTCGTTTGCAAATAGTGCTTTGTATTTGATGACGCTGGTTGCCGTCGTGCCCTCATTATGGGCGAGACTGTGGGTATAGGCCTCCTTGTAATTCAATTTTAGGATGCCTAGATATTTGTCATTTTTGTATCTAAAAATTGCAAAAAGCACATCGGCGGAGGGGATGTCTACATTGGAGGTCATAATATTGTAGAGTGCCGTAGCCATTTGCTGGGTGGCGGGGATAAAGCTTTCCTCGTCACTCTTCGCGATTAACGCTTTGATTGGCTGATCGCCTTCTTCAAAAACACACTCCTTGATCTCGCTGTCCCCTAATAACTTCTCGATATGCTTGCTGAAAAAATCAATGGATTCATCTGAGGGCATTAGACGATCGGAGAGGACGGGTGTGCCCACATTTGAGTCCAAGATGTGCAGGATTGATTTTTCTATTGTGATTTCTTCCATGGTTACTCCTGTTGTTGATAGATTTCAATCTATTATAACATTATCTTCTAATGTTTTTATAGAACTTAATCAAGATCAGGGAATTTTATTATGATGTTACGTCATTTCAGGCCTTGTGATTCCGGCTGTCATATACTGATAAAGCCCATCCGCATGATAATCTCCCATTGCCAAAGCCGCCAGCAGCATTCGTTCAAAGATATCCAGCTCCGTCTCAAATTCACGTGCACCCAAGGCGACGGCATCCTGAATAATCAGATTAATGTAATTGTACAGCAATGTTTTCCATTGCATTACATCCCAGAATGGATTCATCTTTGCGAATTGAGAAGCAATATTATCCGCATTCTGATATAAGAGCTGCGTATAGTAATTTGCAGCATTTTGATCTCCGCTAACCATTGCATTTGCCAAGGATTGAACATATAAAACATGAAGAGATAATAAGTTCAAAAATTCTTCGCTTAATGGTGAACCAAAAATTAATTCGGCTTTTTCCTGGAACCTGACGGGCAAACTGTAAAGCTTTTTGGAAACGGCTTCCGCATTACCGAACCCTGAATATACCGATGCAAAATATATTCTGGTAAGGTAAGCTAGTTGAGCCATTAGATTTCGATAACTTTTTACCAAATTTAAATAGCCATACGATATAGTCGGCTCTTGTTCCTGATCTTTTGATATCATCTTGCAAGCTCTCCTTTTTCCCGTTTTCGGCTGCTTTCGGCGATTTCATATAGCCTGAAACACGTTCCATTTATGGAACATGGTTCAGCAACTTCTAATTATAATATGATTCATACGGGGATATTGATATAATGACACAATGGGTGAAATAATTCTTGCGTAGAACGCGAAATATTATATAATGTTCAAGCAATGATTATTGACCTGTGAGGTAAAGAATGGAAAAACGGATTCATGAATTGACTTTAGATATGGTCGGCTGTCGAAGCGTTGTAGGGACAGCAGATGAAATTGTTATGAGCGAAAAGGTTTATCAGATATTTTCAAGTATTGCGTATTGGAAAGAAAATCCGCAGCTTCTCAGCAGGCTGCCATTTTTAAATGATCCTCTGGGGCGATTCAGCGTTGTGGCATCATTAAAAGGCGAAAAATGCGCCAGTGATCAAACAGTCGTAATGATCGGGCATACGGATACGGTAGGTATCAGTGATTATGGTGACCTGAAAGAGTTGGCCATTCAACCGGACAAGCTGATGGAAGCGTTGAAGAATATAACGATCTCAAAAGATGCAAGAAACGACTTGGAGTCCGGAGACTGGCTGTTTGGACGAGGTGTTCTCGATATGAAATGTGGGGTTGCAATTATTATTGCAATCATGGAGCATATTTCAAGAGATATAAAAAACTTTGAAGGGAACATCATCTTTGCTGCGGTTGGAGACGAAGAAGGCAACTCGGGAGGGATGTTATCTTTCGTCCATGAGCTCATTCAGAGGCAAGAAAAAGAAGGATACGATTACTTGGCAGTTATCGACACGGATTATACAGCACCGCGTTATGAAAATGATCATAATCGCTATATTTATATAGGAACGGTGGGCAAGCTGATGCCATCCTTCTATGTGGTGGGAAAAGAGACCCATGTGGGAGATCCCTTTAATGGACTTGATCCCAATCAAATCGCCGGGGCAATCATCAACAAAATTAATAAAAATGTGGCTTACTAGGATGTGGCGGACGGGGAAGTATCGTTGCCCCCAATCACGCTGCAGCAGCGAGACCTAAAGGAAGAGTATTCCGTTCAGATTGCAAAAACGGCTAACCTTTATTTCAATTATGCTACTCATAAAAGTACACCGGATGAAATTATGGAGAATTTGCAGCAGGCGGCGCAACAAGCGTTTTCCGATGTGATAAACCTGCTGAATGAGCGTTTCAATGTTTACTGCAAAGCGAGCGGTATGGAATACAAAAGACTCCCATGGAAAGCGAAGACGATGACATACCAGGAGCTTTATGAAGAGGTAAAAGCAGAACGAGGAGAAGCACTGGACTCCATCATTGCAGATTTAAAAAAGAATTTAATGCAGGATAACACGATAGACGAACGATTATTTGGCCAGAAAATTGTCGACAAGGTTCATGGTCTATGGTCCTGCAAAGATCCAGTTGTCATTTTATATTATTCTCCCCCATATTATCCTCATAATTATGTCAGCGGAAAAACACCGAAGGAAGCGAAGCTTCTTGATGTGATTGAGCGCGTGACCAGAAAACATGAAGGACAGTATAAAATCATAGACAAGAAATTCTATCCATACATCTCGGATTTGAGTTTTGCGTCGGCTCCCGGAGATGATCGGATTTTAGCCTTGGAAAACAATATGCCTGCCTATGGATCAAGATATATTCTGCCTATTCCTGAGATGCAGAAACTGGCCCTCCCAGTTGTCAATATCGGGCCATATGGAAAAGACGCACATCAATTTACGGAGCGCATAGAAAGAGATTACTCCTTCATAGTAACGCCGGCTTTGGTTTATGATACGATCCTTCATTTGCTGAAATAAATAAGTCAAAAAAATGGAGATTAACACGAAACGAGAGATGAGGTATAATGTGATAGAACGATAAAATTACGGTGAGTCAATACGAGGTGGGAATGAATTATAAGTATGCTTTTGGAATCGCGCAGGGAAATTCAAGCAGCGGTCGGGAAACGGAAGGTAAGGATAAGATTAAATCTGTTCATGAAAACGGTGTTGCAGTGTTCTCCCTTGCTGATCACGGGAGAATGGCAGAAGCTGCGGCAACGCTGATGACAGAACGTTTTGATGAACAATATGCTTCAGGCGATGACTTTATAAAGACGGCAATCCTAGAAAAGATAGAGGATCTTTCCGGTAGGGACAACACGCTGCTGTTTGTGTCTGTGAAGGAGAATCATTATCTGGCCGGACATATTGGAGGCGGCTTGATTGCTGGATTGAACGGGAGTTGCTCGGTATTGTCGAAGCCTGAATCGAAAGAGGATATCACAAGTCTGAGGATTTATAAAGGTGAGCTGAAGGAACCCTTTGGATTTATGTTGCTGAGCGAGGGAGCCTGTCAGAGTCTGTATGAAGATAGCACGGGCAATTTATCTCCTGCCTGCGGCACTTTTTTTGAATGGCTGATGGACTATGACGAAGAAACGGTAAGCGAGGCGCTTGCAGATAATATCGATAAATATTTTTTGAAAGATACGAAGGGCGAGATCAGTGTTGCAATTATGGTATCGGATCCAGAGGATGCAGCGTCGGATGCAGAGGTACCTATAACCGTCGAGACTGAGGATCATCCGGAAACGGAAGCATATCAACTAGGAATAGAAGAAAAACAACCGGAAACGGAATTGGATGGAGAGCCGGTCAGGGAGAGCGGAAAGTACGGGAAAATCGTAAAATATCTCATTGCAATCATTGTTGTTGCGGCTGCCATTTTTATCTGCACACTGATTCCGCGGGACGGTGCGGAGCCAAAGGATGCGGGAAAAGAGGAACCCAAACCGCCGGTAACAAATTCGGCGAGCTACGAACCGTCGGTGACGTTTTCCGTGGAAAACCCGGAAGCCTTTGAAGCCGGAGAATACAAAGCAGGGGTGGACATACCGGCGGGAGAATACTTCTTTTGGACAGGGGAGATGCTGGAGCCCGGCAGTATCATAGTGAATGACGATACCTGCCTGAGTGATGCGCTTTACTGTATGACAATCCAGCTGAATGAATGGGACACGCTGGTCAGTGATCATAGATTCACAGCGGCTGAGAATGTCAATCCGGTGAAAGCAAAGGACGGGATTTTACTTAGCGGAAAGTATAAGATCGGAAAGGATATTGCGCCGGGAACGTATACGGTTTCACCGGTGAGTGAAGATACAAAAGGGAGATATTACTCCATCTTTGATGAGGAAATCAGCAACAATACGGAGGTGAATGGCGACACCGCTGTGGTGGTACCTGAAGAGGGCTATGTAGTTTTTTACAAATCAGTGTTATATGTTGAGTAACAATGATATAATTAATAAAAATAAGGTCGAATAAATCATAGCTGCAGTTTTAGAAGGAGAAATGATTATGTCAAAGATGAAGGAATTGTATGACAAGGTAGCAGAAGATTTGACGCTTCAGGAAAAGTTCTTCAAAATTATGGGTGGTGTGGAAGTTGCGGGAGAAGATGCCACAAAGCAAAAATTAATCGAGTTTGCAAAGGATGCCGGGTATGATGTTACGCTTGATGAAATGAAAGATTTCTTCCAGGAGGCGGCGGAATCAAAAGACAGAGCATTATCAGAAGCGGAACTTGATATGGTGGCCGGAGGCAAAGGGACAAATGCATTCACCGGACTTTTCAGTAAATTGGATAGCCTGGGGAATAAATGGATCAACGATCCGGCAGGGATGTTTGGACACATGTTCGGGATTAAATTATAAGAGACACGGCGTGATATAAAAGCTGAAATTTGTAAATGAATGAACTGCAGGGCGATACCAGATGGTGTTGCCCTGTTTTTAATGAAATCCGGATACTTATATGGTATAATTTAGTAATTATTAAAAAGACAAATACGAGAAACTATAAAGGGGAGAAATTAATAATAGTGCCCAGAAGGGCTGAAAGAATGGGACAACACATGGGAACATTTAAATTTACAAACTATAGATTAAGCGATGATATCTTAAAGGCAATTGATTTGTTGGGTTTCCAAATTCCGACGGCAGTGCAGGAGCAGGTGATTCCCTTAGTTTTGGAAAATAAAGATGTATTGGTTAAATCCCAGACAGGAAGTGGAAAAACTGCATCTTTCGCCATACCAATCTGTGAATTGATTAACTGGGAGGATAATACGCCACAAGCTTTAATCCTAACGCCTACGCGAGAGCTTGCGATTCAAGTTCAAGCTGATGTTTTCAACATAGGTAGGTTTAAAAGGATTAAAGTCCCCGTGCTGTATGGCAGAACTACCATTGCAAAGCAGATAAAAGAATTGAAACAAAAGACACATATTGTTGTTGGGACGCCGGGTAGAGTAATGGACCATATCATGCGAGGTTCTTTAATTACGGACGGGATTAAGTATCTTGTCATTGATGAAGCGGATGAAATGCTTAACATGGGCTTCCTGAATGAAGTAGAAGACATCATTCATAAATTGCCTGAAAATCGTGTCACTTTGCTTTTTTCTGCAACGATTCCAAATTGGATTGCCAGTATAGCCAAAACTTATATGAAGGATCCCGTTAGAATAAATATTGAAACACAATCTAATGACGCAGACAATATTAAGCAGGAGCGGTATGTTGTAGAAGGTTCGGAGAAACTCTCGCTATTAAAGAATGTAACCGTCATAGAAAACCCTGATAGCTGCCTGATT
>Ga0366761_1042_pt1 | contig 14682 bp, 12 predicted proteins | sample TotcelHN113001M3_FD_207054 | JGI IMG/M metagenome (GOLD analysis project Ga0366761, IMG submission 207054) | Enriched cells from coal bed in the Powder River Basin, Montana, United States - Total cells N11 rep1 HSBNCT.N11.300.1.M3 ...
CCTCCCTTGCGGGAACGGATAGAGGACTTACCTTTGTTAATAGAAGCACTTATTTGCCGGATCAACAGCAAAATCGGCGCAGATGCCAAAGCTATTACCGCAGCTTCACTGGATATTCTACGAAGCTATAACTGGCCCGGCAATGTGCGGGAGTTAGAGAATCTGCTTGAGCAGGCGATTAATTGGAGTGAAGAAGCCGTCATTGATGTGCATAAAATACCAATTAAACCATGGGAACTGGAACAGCTAAAAGCACCTCTTCAGGCCGAGCAGCCTTTTCGCAATGTGGTGGAACAAACGGAACGGGATTTAATTATCAGTGCCTTACAAAAGGCAGATGGTAATAAAGCCATGGCAGCCCGAATGCTTAATATACAGCGTTCAGTATTATATAAAAAGCTGGAACGAATGAATATTGCTTTTTAAAAAGTGTAGCCTTTATGTGTAGCTTTTGGGGACAGGTGTCTCTTTGAAAATACACTATTAAGCCTCCAGGAGAATGTGCCTGGAGGCTTTTTATGTACCTGAAAGCGTAGTTTGGGAAATTAGGTAGCAGCAAGGGATGACGGTTCTGTTCTTTTGTCTTGATACAAAAGAACCAAAAAATCAAGACCAGTACGGAAATCGCCTTGGAAACAGGCCTCCCTTGCTAAAATTCCGAAAACTCGCTGCGCTCAGACAGTCGGAATTTCTTTACGCAAGGAAGGCCTGTTTCCACCCTTTGGGACGGCGATTTCCGTAAGGGTCGCAGGGAACGAAACAAGGAACAAGGGATAGCGTGTGTCACTGGAACCGTCCCCGTGACAGAAGACTTCGTCTTCCTTGTCCTTGCTCTTCCGTTCTTATCGGCCATTTCTGGAAAAAAGGCGCTCCGCAGGATGGAAAGCGGCCAGCTTACGTTAAGAAATCCGTTTGTCTGAGCGAAGCAAGTTTCACGGATTTTAGTAAGCTGGCCGCTTTCCAAGCCTTTTTGCAAGACTAGGCCTAGAATTTTTGGTACTTTTGTTTCGATGACAAAAGTACAAACCGTGCTTTTTCTATTGAGTCTGCCAGGCCTTACAGAGCAAGGCTAAAGCAGTTGCAGACAAGAGGATAGTTGGCCGACAGGCATCAAAATCAATACATTGGCATGAAAGTTGCAATATTATTCAGATACTGATGGCCATCAGAATTAGGGGATAGTTTTTAAGGAGGGAAAAGTCAGTGTCTAAATTTGGTAACAAACTTAAATCCATGGATGAGGCACTAGGGGTCATCCCTAAGAGTGGCGCAACAATTATGATGGGCGGTTTTGTTGGAGCCGGGGAACCGACCTGCTGCATCGAATGGCTTATTAAGAACCTAGTCCGTGATATAACACTGATCACGAATGAACCGGGCTTGAGTGGCTTTGGAAGAGCAATGTTATATAAGCATTCATTAGTGAAAGAGATTATTTCTTCTCATGTTGGTACAACACAAGAATCAACAGATGAATATCTAAAAGGCAACTTGAAAGTAGAGCAGTTTTATCCGATGGGCACATGGGTAGAAAAGGTCAGGGCCGGTGCAATGGGACTGGGCGGTGTCCTTGTTCCGGTAGGCGTAGGCATATTGGATAATCCCGGCCTGTTTGCCGAATTGAAAGAAGCAAAACAAGTTATTGAAGTTAATGGCATCAAGTGTTTTGTTGAAGCGGCCTTGCGGGCACCTATTGGCCTGGTTAAAGCCTGGCGGGCCGATGAGTCAGGCAATCTGGAGTACCGCCACACCAGCGTCAACTGCAATCCTCTCGTTGCCATGGCGTGTGAATACACCGTTGCCGAGGTGGAAGAAATTGTACCTGTAGGCACCATTCCTCCCGAGCGGGTGGGGACGGCCGCACCGTTTGTTCAAGCAGTTGTTAAGGGTTTGAGTCTGGAAGAGCATGACGAGATTTATCGTCAGCATTGGCTGAAAATCGGTAAATTAACCCCTGAAAAATAATAAAGGAGGGAAAAGTATGGATCCAAGAGTTTTGATAGCAAAACGGGCCGCTCAAGAATTGAAGGACGGTCAACTGGTGAATTTAGGCTTCGGCATGCCGACGCAAGCATCGAATTATCTGCCTGAAGGCGTTAAGGTGATGTTTCATGCTGAAAATGGGGTGTTTGGTGTTGGGCCAAAACCACGGGTGGCAGAGGCTAAGGCAGATATGACTAATGCCGGCTCCGAGCCGGTGACGCTGGCTCCGGGGGCAGCCATCATGGATTTGGCAACCTCCTTAGGCGCCATGCGCAGCGGGTTGCTTGATGTTACAATATTAGGCGCATTAGAAGTTGATCAATTAGGCAATATTGCTAATTGGGCAGTACTGCGCAATGGCAAATGGTGGCCGGGAATTGGCGGCGCGATGGATTTGTGTTATGGAACTAAGACAGTTATTGCTTGTCTGATGCACGCCGATAAAGACGGAGCATCAAAAATCCTCAAACAATGTACTCTGCCGCTTACCGGTAAAGGGTGTGTAAAGACCATTATAACGGACAAGGCTGTTTTTGATGTTGGGGAGGGCGTGCTAATTCTAAAAGAGCACGCGCCAGGTGTTACCTTGGAAGAAATCCGGACTTGTACTGAGGCTGACTTTGAAGTTGCAGAAACCTTTTGTGAGATGAAACTGTAAATCAGATAGATTGAGGGGAGGTTAAGGTGCGCTGATGGAAGTTATTGATAAACATACAGACGACATTGTGGCAAAAGCAAGGCAATTTTGCACCGACTATCTTCAGCCAATAGCAAGAGAACTGGATAAGCATAACCGTTTTCCCGTAGAATTGCTGGAGTTGATAGCACAAGAAGGCTTCCTGGGGATGAACTATCCGGTTAGCTATGGCGGTGGCGGTTATAATTCTGTTGTCACTCATCAAGCGGTTAAAGAATTTGCCAAAGTAAGTGCCGGAGTTGCCCTGACTTTTCATGTGCATTGGATGGCAATTGATGTTTTGCTGCAATTTGGTTCAGCAGCTCAAAAGCAGAAGTATCTTCCTGATTTAATACAGGGCAAAAAAATAGCCGCCTATACCATCAGTGAGGCTCAGGCCGGCTCGGATGCCGCCGGTATTCGCTCTATTGCAGCTCCGGCAGAGGGTGGCTGGCTATTAAATGGAGCAAAATATTTTTGTACAAATGGCGGTTTAGCCGATATTTATGTAGTAGCCTTTAAAACAGATGTGACAGCAGGGGCAAAAGGCATAGGTTTGTTCATTATAGAAAAAGGAACTGCCGGTTTTCAAATTGGTGAGGCCGAGGAAAAGATGGGGTGCCGCAGTTCGCTAACTACCAGCCTGGTATTTCACGATTGCCTGGTATCGTCAGATAGTGTGATCGGCAATAGCAGGGACGGTTTTAAAATAGCTATGTTTGGTCTGACTGGCGGCCGCCTGGGAATGGCTGCTATGGGGCTGGGAATTGCTGAAGCTGCTTTGGAAGCAGCAGCAAAATATGCAAACCGCAGGATCGCTTTTGGTAAACCGCTCAGCGCTCTTTATGCCGTACAGGAAATGCTTGCCGATATGCACGTGAAAATCGAAGCAGCCAAACTTCTGGTAGATCATACCGCCCGGAAAAGAGACAGCGGCAGTGATTATTCCGTTGATACCTCGGTAGCCAAGCTATTCGTAAGTGAGGTTGCCAATGAGGTTTGCCATAAGGCGCTGCAGATTTTTGGCGGACATGGATATATGAAGTATAACGAGGTTGAGCGTTTTGCCCGTGATGCCAGGTTAATGGATATTGGGGTTGGCACCTCGGAAGTGCTCAAAATGGTGGTAGGAACCACTATTGCTAAATCTATTGGCAATAGTGAATGACACCTGTTGAGGAGGAAGGCGAATGGAATATTTACCCCAGCGGCGCTTTGACAGTAAGCTCGTCACCGGAATTGCCGGTGTTTTGATTTGTTTTGTTTATGCCATGCTTTATTGGCCGGTTTGGGCTTCTGTTGCCAAGGCAGTGATCAGTTTTACTGCTGCTGCGGGATTGCAAGCTGCGGAGCCGGCTTTGGGCAAAAAATATATTGCCGCTTTTGCTGAAGGTACATTTTTTTGGTGCAGCATCAGCGCTTGGATTTGGCAGACACTGATTTTTGGTAACTATGGAAAGTACAGCCTTACTACCCGGCAGCCGATAGCAGGAATTTGGTACACCTTTATTAGTTTTATTTGCGGAATATCGGCGTACCTGCTATTGATTTCATTTATCGGTATCTGGTGGAAGCCGTTCAATCTGGCAATCATGTTTGCTCCAAAGAATGCTGATGAATTGAAGCTAGCCCTTGAAGGCTGGGAAACGGCTAATTTTTATGTGCTGCCTGTTATTATTGCACAAATTCCCTTTGTGTCGTTGTTCCAGAAGAAACCTTGGGCCGGCAACTTAAAGCCACCCCTTGACGGCTTGGCCGTGATGATGACCAGCTCTTTTTTTGCAATCCTTGTTTGGCTGGCAATGTTCATTCCCAGTTTTATGCAATTGCAGCTGGGCGGACATGCTATTACTAGTCAGCCACTGGGATCATGGCCAGCCGTGCTTGCTTTTTGCCAAGGGTTTATTTTCTGGTTTCTTATCCCTGCAGAGGGCGGTGAAGGATATCCCTACAAATACTTCACTGGCAAACAGCCGTGGCTGGGGCTTGTTGGCTTAGTTATTGCCTTAATAGGAGGCGGTTTTGTCACTCCTCAGATTTATCTTGCAGCCATCAAGGCCTTTTCCATTAACCCAGGCGTAAATCCCTATGTAACTGCTGCTTCCCTGGAACTTTCACTTATTGTGACCATGTTATGCTGGCACCATCTGTTTGACGATTATCCTGGTACAGAAAAAGAACCGAATGTTGCAAAACGGGTTGTTACGAGAGTTGTAATTTGGTTAACAGGTGGAACTGTATTTGGGTTGCTTTGGCTTAACCTGTATAAGATACTGCCCTTTGCCGGTAATGATCTGGGAATGGGATTTCCCGTTATGGGCATTTTAGCCGGCCAATTTGCTCTTCTCATGGTCTTCCTGTATTTTAATACTTTTTTTGATAAGTGGCCTCTGATATATACAAAAGCAGTGGCCTCAAAAATATCACCTTCAATTAACAAATAGACAACAGAAATAGACCTACAGGTGACTAATACAACCTGCAGGTCTATTTCTGTTTAAATTAAGGTGCAACTATTGATTTAACTAAGTCAACTAGGGCCTCGTCACCGTCTAGCGTCCACACGAGGTACAACTGTTCTAATGTGGCCTGGGAGAAGACGTAGTTGCGGAAGGCATTAAACTTTTTCGTTTGTAAGTCGGCTTCGCTCATCGAATATTCGTGCTTGGCAATTTCGCTTAATTTAGCAATCATCCATTTGGCTGCCGGGACGGATAATACCCAGTCATGATCACCTAGGTGAGTAATAAATCCCTCGGTCCGGCGGGGCAAGGGGAGTGTCTGGCCATCATTCGCCAGCAGGCCATAGTTAACCGCATCTTGGTTGGCAATGATTGCAGCTGCCTTAAGCCAGTTTACTACCTCCTGCTCATCCTGCGGTGTACCGGGATGATTGTGGGCGCAGGCCATAGCGGTAATTAACGTAGCAGGCATTTGGCGATGAATTAGTTCGGCGATGCTAAGCACGTGGTGGGCGCCTGCACCGGCCAGCGTATATTCTTTTCTGGAACTGCTGTCTTCCTGCCACTGAAATACCCAGGGTTTATGAAGGTCGTGCAGCGTTTGAGCAGCAATGACGATGTCCCGGCTCATAGGGTACTGGTAAATGTCTTTATAGGCATTGAAAAAGCCGAGGGCTGCTTTAACATTTACGGCTACATGTGTTGCAAGGCCGCCTGGATAACAGTGGTGGCTTGCATAGCCGCTGCCCGGGGAGGAATAAAAGGGGATAACAGTTTGTGTTACTGAGTGGTGGGGAGGCAGAAAATCAGTATACTTAGCCGTTGAGCTTAAATAGCCTGCAGAAACGAGACGCTGTTTGGTAACTTCTTTTTCAGTACCGGTTGGGTAGAGAGACATTAAGGTAGGAGCAGGGTTGTGAAGAATTTCGAGGGTTGTACGCCTCAGCGGCAAATCCTGTATTTCACCGGCTGTTTTGATAAGAAACTCATAAGCGGTTTTTACATAGGAAGATTTTTCTGCCATTGTAATTGGATCCATGGCAAGACATTCTGAAAGAGATACCTTTGCAACGGGAATTTTAGGTGCTTTAGCTAATAACGAAGCAGGCAGTGAAGTTACTGCTAAGGCAGCTGCCGCGCCGGCAGATAAACGCAAGAAATCCCGCCGGTTACAGTCCGAAGTCATATCCGGTAGTAAACTCAAGAATAATTCCCCCTTACATTTGCTACTAACTTTAGTTTACAGGGAAATATTACCATTGTTGTTAGTATTGTGTTATTTTTATGTAAAAAATAGGAGAGTAACTATTTTATAATTCCCAAGGAATATTCTGCCATCGTGTAGAATGTGATGCATCAGCTCTATATAGTGGTCGTATATATGATAGGAGGTGTGATCATGAGTGGATTAATTCGCTGCAAAGCCTGTGGGTATGTCATGAATGAATCTCATCTCAAGGATTTGTGTCCCGCCTGTGGCTTGCCTAAAACAGTATTTGAGCCATATACCAAAAAAATAGCAGCGCGACGCAAGTTTGTCATTGATCAGCATCTGCATCCTATTGCTGTGCATTTTCCGCAAGTGTTCCTGCTGCTTGCATTGATCTTACCGGTATTAGCACTTATAGTGAATGACCCAGTCCGCGCAGAAATGCTGATTATTGCCAAATGGTCAATACTTGTTTTGCCATTTACCGTTTTGGGAGGCCTGGTAACGGGGCTTGTTGATGGCAAAATACGGTTTAAGAAAATTACGACACCATTATTAGTCAATAAAATGATTGCCGGGGTTGTTTTGCAAGTACTCTCTATTCTTACATTTAGCCTATATATGTTTCATGGTTTGACAGGCAATGCCCTGTGGCTGATTGTTGGCAGTAATGCTGTTGCTATGGTTTGTGCTATCTATTTGGGGAAAACGGGTGCATCCCTGTTCGAGTCGATACTTCCTGGCTAGCAGAAGGTATTTTTGAATGTATACCAGTATCTGGCAGGAGTTTGGCTTGCCAGTGACGAACGGGTTGATAACTTATAATTACATATGTTGAATGACGGTTAGGGGAGAGTCTGCCGGTGGCAGCGCCGAAGGAGCAACAGCCGCAAACGAAACTCTCAGGCAAAAGGACCTTAACCCGACAAATCTCTGGAGAGCACCGCTAAGCGGTCACCGAAGGGGAAGCCGGTTCGGGCAATCTCTCAGGTAAAAAGGACAGAGCAAGCGTTAAGCTTGCTCTGTCCTTTTGATATTGTACCTTTTGGAACATACTACTCCCAAGTAAAAAAGGAGGCTATTATGACGGAAAAGAAGACACCTCTTTATGATGTCCACCTAGCGAGTGGGGCAAAAGTCATTGAATTTGGTGGTTGGCTCATGCCGGTCCAATATTCAGGCATTCTTGAAGAACACCGGGCAGTGCGTACGGCAGCGGGCTTATTCGACGTATCTCACATGGGAGAAGTATCCGTTATCGGTCCTGAAGCTGCTTATTTCATCAATTGTCTTGTTACAAATGACATCAGCCCTTTGCACATCAATCAAGCCATGTATTCGCCGATGTGTTATTCAGACGGTGCAGTTGTTGATGATTTGCTTATTTACCGGCTTGGTGAACAAGAATACCTGCTGGTTATAAATGCCGGCAATATTGAAAAAGATGTGGCATGGATAGAGCAGCAAGCGGATGGTTTCCAGATAGAGCTTAAAAATCTGTCTGCCAGCATGGCTCAGCTTGCCCTTCAGGGACCGAAGGCGGCACAAATTCTGCAGACACTTATTTCTGCTGATTTGCAGAGCTTGAAATATTACTGGTTTTGGCAAGGCGTGAATATTAATGGTATTAGTTGCCTAGTCTCCCGCACAGGCTATACCGGTGAAGACGGCTTCGAACTGTATTGTCCGGCTGAAGCAGCTGTTTTATTATGGCAGGTACTGATGCAGGCCGGTGAACCATACGGCTTAATTCCTGCCGGTCTGGGAGCTAGAGATACTCTGCGCTTTGAAGCAGCCTTGCCGCTCTATGGTCATGAGCTGTCATCTGAAATTACTCCGCTGGAAGCTGGGCTGGATGTTTTCGTTAAGTTAACAAAAGAGGGTTTTACCGGGTTTGAGGCGCTGGCTGCTCAAAAGAAAAAAGGCATTACCAGAAAAATAGCAGGTCTGGAAATGACTGGCCGCGGTATAGCCAGAGCTGGTTATAACTGTGTAGCCGATGGCAAGAATATTGGTACTGTTACGAGCGGCTCTTTTGCGCCTACCCTAGGCAAGAATCTGGGGCTTGCTTTGCTTGACATTCATTATGCCCAGCCCGGTACCATTATCGGTGTGGAAATACGGGGCAAAATTATTGATGCAGTTGTAGTCAAAAAACCATTTTACCGCCGCCCGGCCGCAACTGTTGAGTCATCGAAGGACCGTGATTAACAGGCGGTAGGCTATCTTACTAATACTAAGGGGGAAGTAACAATGAATTTTCCGCAAGAATTGAAGTACACCAAAGACCATGAGTGGGTTCGTTTGGAAGGCAGCCGGGCTGTAGTGGGAATTACCGCTTTTGCCCAGAGTGAACTGGGAGATATTGTTTTTATTGAAGTACCGCCTGTGGGCAAAAAAATTAAAATTCATGGCGGCTTATCGGTAGTTGAGTCTGTAAAAGCTGTTTCCGATATTTATGCTCCGCTGACAGGAACGGTAGTGGAAGTAAATGAGCAATTGGCCGATCAACCGGAATTGGTCAATCAGGATCCTTATGGGGAAGGCTGGATTGCTATACTGGAATGGGAAAATAGCGATGAAACAGACCAGCTGCTGGGAGTGGATCAATACCAGGCATTAGCACTAGGAGGGAAATAAATGGCCGGTCATCATTACCTGCCTAACACTCCTGCTGACCGCCAGGCCATGCTCAAAACAATTGGCGTCCAGTCAGTAGAGGAACTTTTCGCAGATCTTCCTGCGGATATTCGGCTTAAGCAGCCCTTGGAACTGCCGCCGGCAGTAAGTGAACTGGAAATTCTGCGCATGATGCAGGAGCGGGCCGGACGAAACAGCAATGTCGATCAATTTCCCTGCTTTTTAGGGGCCGGAGCATATGATCATTTTGTCCCGTCCGTTGTTTCCCATCTGGCAGGACGTGCCGAGTTCTATACCGCTTACACGCAATATCAGCCTGAAATCAGTCAGGGCGGTCTGCAGGCCCTCTGGGAATATCAGAGTTTTATGTGCGAACTGACCGGTTTGGATGTTTCCAATGCATCGTTGTATGATGGTGCTACTGCTACTGCCGAAGCAATGAATTTGGCCTGCGGAGTAACAGGCAGAAAAAAGGTGCTTATCAGTGCTGGCGTACATCCTTTTTATCGCCAGGTAGTGGCAACCTATGCCCGTGATTTTGGTTTTGCCGTACAGGTCATTCCGGTAGTGCAGGGCAAAACGGCTGCTGATGAATTAATAACACTGGTGGATGATGAAACGGCTACCGTCATTTTGCAAACTCCTAATTTTTATGGAATCATTGAGGATATGACAGCCTTCGGGGAGGCAGTTCACCGGCAGGGCGGACTGTTTGTTGCTGTCGTCAATCCTATTTCACTGGCCCTATTGCAATCCCCCGGTGAGTATGGTGCGGATATTGCTGTGGGCGAAGGGCAGCCGCTTGGCTTGGGTCTTAATTTCGGCGGTCCCTATCTTGGCTTTATGGCTGTCCGCGAAAAATACATGCGCCGTATGCCTGGACGCATTGTCGGTCAGACGGTCGATATAGAAGGGCGCCGTGGGTTTGTGCTGACCCTGCAGGCGCGGGAACAGCATATCCGCCGGGAAAAGGCGTATTCCAATATTTGTTCCAATGAGGGTTTATGCGCTGTTATGGCAGCTATTTATGTATCGGCAATGGGGAGGGAAGGCTTACGGCAGGTTGCCAATTCATGCCTGCAAAAAGCCCATTATGCGGCTCAGCGTATTGCAGCCCTGCCCGGTTATAGCCTGGCCCATACAGGGCCGTTCTTTCACGAATTTGTAATAAAGACACCCCGGCCAGCTTCGGAAATTAACAGCCTGCTCTTAGCTAAGGGCATCATCGGCGGTCTTGACCTGGCGACCCTGGAGGCGGCAATGGCTGATCAACTGCTCTTTTGCGTGACGGAAAAGCGTACCAGTGGAGAAATTGATGAGCTTGTGGCTGTATTGGAGGGCTTGAAATGAGTGAATTACGGCAAGGAAAACCAGTAATCTATGAACTGTCCCGGCCAGGCCGTATTGGCTGCGATCTGCCGGCGCTGGATGTGCCTGAACAGGAAGTAGCTGCTTTAGTCAGCGAACATCTGCTGCGCTCTGTTCCTCCTAACTTGCCCCAGGTGAGCGAAGTGGATGTAGTCCGCCATTATATTGGTCTTTCGCGCCGTAATTATGGCGTTGACAACGGGTTTTATCCTCTTGGCTCCTGCACCATGAAGTATAATCCCAAAATTAACGAGGACACCGCCCGGTTGGCCGGGTTTAGTAAAATACATCCCCTGCAGCCGGTAGATACTGTGCAGGGAGCATTGTCTGTCCTTTATGAACTGCAAACCTATCTGGCACAAATCGCCGGGATGGATGGGTGCACTCTTCAGCCCGTTGCCGGTGCTCATGGAGAACTGACCGGTTTGAAGCTAATCCGTGCCTATCACCACAGCAGGGGTGAAAATCGGACCAAGGTGATTGTGCCGGATTCGGCTCATGGCACCAATCCGGCTACCGCTACTGCTTGTGGTTTGGAAACAGTGGAGATTAAATCCGATCCCGACGGCAGTGTCAATCTGGAGGCCTTACGGGCAGCGGTTGGGCCTGATACGGCGGCATTTATGCTTACCAATCCCAGTACCCTAGGACTGTTCGAAACAAAAATAACCGAAATTGCTAAAATAACGCATGATGCCGGAGGGTTATTGTATTATGACGGAGCTAATGCCAATGCCATCTTAGGCATAACCCGTCCGGGCGATATGGGCTTTGATGTAGTGCATTTCAACCTGCACAAAACCTTTTCTACTCCTCATGGCGGCGGCGGTCCAGGCTCGGGACCGGTAGGGGTAAAGGCCAAGCTGCTGCCTTTCCTGCCGGTACCGGTAATTGAGTTTGACGGGCACCGCTATTCCCTGCAATATGACCAACCCCAATCTATCGGTAAAGTTCACAGTTTCTACGGAAACTTTGCCGTTATGCTGCGGGCGTACACCTATATCCGTATGATGGGGCCCGATGGGCTGCGTTTGGCCAGTGAAGACGCCGTACTTAACGCCAACTATATCATGCGGTCACTGGCAGAGTCATATGAATTGCCTTTTGACCGGCATTGTATGCATGAGTGTGTTTTCGCCGGCCTAAAAGAACCGGCTCCTGGTGTGAAAACGCTCGATATTGCCAAACGGATACTTGACTATGGTTATCATCCACCAACTATTTATTTCCCGCTTATTGTCCACGATGCACTGATGATTGAACCTACCGAGACTGAGAGCAAAGAGACTATGGACGAATTTATTGCAGTAATGAAAAAAATTGCCCAAGAAGCACTAGAGAGCCCCGAACTGGTTAGCAATGCTCCTCATACTACTGTAGTCAGGCGCCTTGATGAAACAACGGCAGCTCGCAAACCGGTGGTGCGATGGAAGGACAAATAAGCGATACCGGGAAATGGCGGGTGATTTTTGACAGTGCCCATAGTGCTGCCGCTAATATGGCTATCGATGAGGCGATAGTTGAATGCCACTCGGCTGGAATGGTTCCACCGACCTTGCGCTTTTATACATGGCGGCCGGCAGCACTTAGCATTGGCTATTTTCAAAAAATCAAAGCAGAAGTCAATATTGCTGCCTGCCGCAGTCAGGGGATTGATATTGTCCGGCGTATTAGCGGCGGCCGCGCTGTGCTCCATGACCAGGAGCTTACCTATAGTGTGGTAGTACGGGAAGATCTTCCCGTACTGCCGCCTACGCTGCTTGGCTCTTATCGCTACTTAAGCCAGGGGCTCCTGGCAGGTCTCAATAAAATAGGCATTGCTGCTGAAATGACATTACCGGGAGCTGCTTATGGTCAAAGCAAACCGTTGCCTAAAAACGGAGCTTGTTTTGATGCGCCATCCTTTTATGAAATCACAGTTAACCATAAAAAATTAATTGGTAGTGCTCAACTGCGCAAAAACGGTACATTGCTGCAGCACGGCTCGATACTGCTTGCATTTTCGGCTGAACAGGTGGCCAGTCTGCTCAACTTTGCCAGCGCGGAGGAAAGAGAATGGTGCCAGGCCGTTCTGCAGGCCAAAGCTACTTCGCTAAACAGTGAACTAGGTTATATTCCCGATATCAGTGAATTGGCCCGGACTCTTGCCACTGAATTTGGTCATACGTTAGAACTTGAAATGGTGCCGGCAAATCTCACTGAACAAGAAATAAAGCGGGCAGCAGTGCTGGAGCAAGAAAAATTTGCTGCTGATTCCTGGACTTACCGGCGCTGATAATTACTGCAATAAGGATTTTCCTGACCTCCCCCGATGTGGTATAATGAGGCCTGGCAACAGTACAAGCTATAACTGTTGCATGTGTCGAGGGGGTTTATATGGAAAAACCAATCTATGTTATTGGACATCGTAATCCAGATACTGATTCTATCTGCTCTGCCATTGGCTATGCCCATCTGAAGCAGGCTATGGGTGAAAATGCGATTCCTGCCCGGGCGGGAAAAATTAATGGCGAGACAAAATATGTCTTAGACTATTTTAGTGTTACAGCTCCCATTCTGATTAATGATCTCTATCCGCGGGTACGTGATGTCATGGCGGAGACAACGGTGACACTCGGGCCGGATAATACGCTTCGCGAATTGGGGCAGCTCATGAAACAGCACAGTGTAAAGTCAGTGCCTGTTATTGATGAAGCGAAGATGCTAGTGGGCATTGTTACGGTAGGCGATCTTGCCAAACGTTATTTTGACGAGCTGGAAATGCAGGATCTGCGTGAAACGGGAGTTGATTTCTCCGGCATTTTGGGCGTTCTCGACGGCAAGCTGATCTTAGGGGAGAATCTGGCACAAAAGATTACCGGAAAGGTGCGTATTGCCGGAGCTCGTATCCATACGCTGGAAAAGGTATTTAAGCCGGGAGATGTTGTACTGGTTGGAGACCGCAATAAGGCTCAGCAAGTATCAATAAACTGCAAGATAGCCTGCCTGGTGCTGACCGGCAATGCCGAACCGGAAGAGGCTGTGATCGAGGCAGCTCGCGCTCAAGGTACCCTTATTATTCAGACTCCCTATGATACATATACCTGCGCCCGCCTGGTCAATCAAAGCATCCCGATACGCATGGTTATGCAAAGCCATGTTATTACCTTTAAACCATCTGAGTTGATCAGCGACAGTAAAACTACTATTGTCAAAACCAATCACCGCAATTACCCTGTTGTGGAGAATGGCAAGTTACTGGGACTTATTAACCGGGATCAACTTATTGTGCCGGAGAAAGAAAAAATAATCCTTGTTGATCACAATGAGCGCACTCAGGCGGTAGAAGGTATTGAAGAGGCCCGTATTATCGAGATTATTGATCATCATCGTTTAGGCGGCCTGCAGACCGGCGAACCGATCTTCATCCGTCATGAGCCGGTTGGCTGTACGGCTACTATTGTTGCTAATATGCATTGGCATCGCAATATCACCATTCCCAAACCCATCGCAGGCTTACTCTTGTCAGCCATTATTTCCGATACGGTTTTGTTTAAATCTCCTACTTGTACGCCCGAAGACAAAGAAGTAGCCAAAAAACTGGCTGCTATAGCCGGGCTGGACATTGAACAGTATGGTATGGCTGTATTAAAAGCAGGCTCCAATATTACTAACATGTCGGCCGCTGAAGTTGTCCATACTGATTTAAAGGAATTTCAAACAGGCGAATACAGTCTGGCAATTGCGCAAATATCAGTTATGGATCCACGTGAATTGCTAACAAAACAGGCCGATATTTTGTCTTACCTTTCAACAATGCGCACAAAAGAAAACTATGATATGGCCATGCTTATGGTGACAGACATTATGAAGGAAGCCACGCATATCCTGTATGCCGGACAGCCGGTTAAACTGCTGGGCGAGGCTTTTGGCGACAGTGGCGAAGATGGCTTATTGTATTTGCCGGGGGTTATGTCCCGCAAAAAACAGGTCGTGCCTCCGCTGGTTGAAGCAGCCCGTAATTTATAAGCAAAAAAGTGGTTGAGAGTGTACAGCTCTTGACCACTTTTTGTTTGTGAGTATCAGAGTCCTAATGGTTTAATGCGAGCGGCATGTCCCGATAAGCTCCGGCTTGGCTAAAAATTTGTTATAATAGAAATACGTAAGCAATCATCAGTGGGAAATGAAGAAAGGTGGCCGGGACTGATATGCAGGAATACGTGATTCAAATTGACTTTGTTGATTGCCCTGGTTTGGGCTATGCGATATTTAAGTGTACGGAAGAAAATAATATTGACAAGATAGCGATGGAAGTACTTCCTAAGGCAAGCATGATGATCAAGTTCCGCTGTCCTTCAGCAAGT
>Ga0366761_1044_pt1 | contig 14025 bp, 12 predicted proteins | sample TotcelHN113001M3_FD_207054 | JGI IMG/M metagenome (GOLD analysis project Ga0366761, IMG submission 207054) | Enriched cells from coal bed in the Powder River Basin, Montana, United States - Total cells N11 rep1 HSBNCT.N11.300.1.M3 ...
TTCGACGATAAAGGAATAGGTAGCTGATACAGCAATAGGAGCTCCAATACTGTGCCCACCGCCTAAAACAATTGATACAGATGGCTTTGACATACTGGCAATCATCTCTGCAATAGCTAAGCCGGCTTCAACATCTCCACCAACAGTATTCAGCAATAACATTAACCCCTCAATCTCCGGGTTTTGTTCAATTGCAACCAGTTGAGGCATAATGTGCTCATATTTGGTTGTCTTATTTTGCGGCGGTAATACCATATGTCCTTCTATTTGGCCTATGATAGTCATCACATGAACGTTTGACTTAGCAGTCGGAACTTCAGTAGTACCCATCTCCTGAATATTTTCGACTATAGATCCTTTTTTCGCTGAAGCGGCTCGCTGCTTTTTTGGTACTTCTACTGCTGGAACCGGCTCATGGGGATTTTCCGGATTCGTTCCAGGAGGTGCTATAACAGGGTTATCATTTTCTAACATAATTTCCCTCCAACTAGTATTGTCCTTACTAGTATGGACCTGGAATTAAGTTTCATACCGGATATGTAAAGATAAAACCGAGGGATTAACCTCGGTTTTATTTACGCTTCCATGATAATGGGTAAAATCATTGGACGGCGGCGTGTTTTCTCGTACAAATATTTACCTAATACCTCACGGACGCTGGTTTTGATGGAAGCCCATTCCGTAATTCCATTAACTTCACATTTTTCTAAAGCTTGCTTTACCCGTTCTCTTGCTTCATCCAGCAACTGTTCCGATTCCCGTACATACACAAAGCCCCGTGAGACAATATCAGGACCTACTAATATAGAGCCACTCTGTTTATCCATGGTAACAACCATTATTAATATTCCATCTTGCGATAACTGCCGCCGGTCTCGGAGCACAATATTTCCAACATCACCTACTCCTAACCCATCGACAAGTATACTGCCTGCTGTCACCTTTCCGGTAATTTGGCCTTTTTCGCGGGTGAACTCAAGAACACTGCCATTCTCGGCTACAAAAATACTGTCTTTAGACATGCCCAATTCCTGGGCTAATTTTGCATGTTTTATTAAGTGCCGATACTCCCCATGAACGGGTATAAAAAATTTAGGTCTAACTAGGTTATGCATGAGTTTCAATTCTTCTTGACTGGCATGACCGGAAACGTGAATACCTGCGGCGGCTTCATAAACAACTTCAGCACCCTGGCGGAGGAGAGAATCAATAGTGCGGAATATTAATTTCTCATTGCCGGGAATTGGAGTGGCAGAAATAATGATCGTATCTCCTGGAGAAATCTCTACCTTTTTGTGATCTGACATCGCCATGCGTGTCAAAGCCGACATAGGTTCCCCCTGACTTCCTGTTGTCACAATGACAATACGTGAAGACGGATAATTATTAATATCATCAATATCAATTAGTATCCCTTCAGGGACATCCAAATACCCTAATTCCAAAGCTATGCCGACAACATTTAACATGCTGCGGCCAAGAATAGCTACTTTTCTGTTATATTTGCAGGCGGCATTAATTGCTTGTTGAATGCGGTGAATGTTGGAAGAAAAGGTAGCAATAATAATACGTTCACAGGCGACTCGAAATGTTTCCTCAAACGTAACACCTACCGTTTTTTCGCTCATTGTGTATCCGGACCGTTCAGCATTAGTACTGTCCGCAAGAAGCACAAGTACTCCTTGATCACCTAATTCAGAGAATCGATGAAAGTCGCTGCTCCGCCCATCCACAGGCGTTTGATCGAATTTAAAATCACCAGTATGCACTATTGTACCAACGGGTGTTTTCAAAGACAGTGCCACAGCATCAGCAATACTATGATTTACATGAATAAAGCCAATCTTAAAATGTCCTAATACAAGCTCATCGCCAGCTTCAACCGCAATCAGGTTACTGACAGCAATATTATTTTCTTTTAAACGATTACTTACAATTCCAAGCGTCAGCCGAGTACCATAAACAGGTACATCTAATTGCTTAAGTACAAAAGGCAAAGCGCCGATATGGTCCTCATGTCCATGAGTCAAAATAATAGCACGTATTAGATCTCTATTGTCAAGCAAATAGGAAATATCAGGTATTACCAAATCAATACCCGGCATGCTATCTTCAGGAAACATCAGACCCGAATCAATTACAATGATATCGTCCCCGCAACGAACGACAGTCATATTTTTTCCTATCTCAGCAAGTCCGCCAAGAGGGATAATCTGTAATTTTTGCGGTAATTTGGCCAAAAAAAGTTACACCTCCGAAAGATCAATACTAAATAAAGCAAAAAACAGCGAAAAGACAACCCTATTTCTCTATACCGCCGCTCATGTCGAAATAGTTAAGGACCACGCCGTTCCGTCCACTTGATTTTTATTATAACGTATTCTAGCATTTACAACAAGTGGCAAATACACTTGCCTTTATTATATGCAACTTAGTCTTATAAATACTTCAGCCATCTTCCCTAAAAGGGAAGATGGCTGAAAAATTAATCAATAACTCCAATATCACGCATAGCTTTCTTTACATGTTCAAGTTCACTATCGGTAGCAGCAACCATTGGTAATCGAAGCGGCCCTGCCTGTAAACCTATAAGATTAACAGCCGTTTTAATGGGTATCGGATTAGTAGTTATAAAAATAGCTTTAAAGAAAGGTGTAAGTGCTAGATGAATCGCTTGTGCTTTTGCCAGGTCACCTGTCAGGAAGGCTGTAATCATTTCCTGCATTTGCGTACCTACAATATGACCGGCTACGCTAATTACTCCTGTACCGCCAACAGCTAATATCGGTAAAGTCAAGCCATCATCGCCACTATAGACAAGAAAGTCTCTTGGCGTAGTACGGATAATTTCTGAAACCTGCTCAAGGCTGCCACTAGCCTCTTTGACGGCAACGATATTCTTACAGGCAGTCAGCCGGGAGATTGTTTGGGGAAGAATATTAGAGCTCGTACGGCCGGGTACGTTATACACAATAAAAGGTAATGCACTGTCATCGGCAATTGCCTTAAAGTGCTGGTAATATCCCTCTTGGGTGGGTTTATTGTAATAAGGCCCGACTAGCATTGCACCATGAACACCAAGTTTCTCAGCTTCTTTAGTTAATGCAATTGATGCTCGGGTGTCATTGGAGCCTGTTCCGGCGATAACCGTAGCTTTATCTCCTATAGCATCCAGTACAGCCGAGAATAATTGGAGCTTTTCTTCTTTGCTTAAAGTTGCGGACTCACCAGTGCTTCCAGCAACTACCACACCATCAGAACCGTTAGCTATAAGATATTTTGCCAATTGTGCTGCAGCATGATAATTTACAGTTTGGTCAGCATTAAATGGGGTAACCATCGCTGTCAGGATTCTTCCGAAATTTCTCATTTTATCCTCCCCTTTAATCGGATAAACCGAACCGTTCATGCAAGGCCGTAACAGCTTTATTGACATCAATATTTTTAACTAAGACAGAAATTGAAGTATGTGAATCAACAGTCTGTAGTATCGGTATATCATTAAAAGATAATGCTTCTACAAAATTGGCCATTACGCCAGGCACTTCCCTCATGCCGCCGCCAACTACCGATACTTTAGCACAATTATGTGTTGTTTCTATTTCATATCCAAGAGTTGATAATTTCGCAGTTGCCGTTTCAGCTACATCATCCATAACCGTGAACATAATTAATCCAGGATGGACATTGATCAAATCAACACTAATACCACTCTCAGCCATTGCACGAAAAACCTTAAAGCTTTCGTTATGAGTAGTTGCAGCATCTAAACGTACCTTAATCTGCACTACTCCCGGCAAATATGTCACTCCTGTTGCTACCCGGTCGGTAACCGCAGTCTCACCGGTTTCTTTTTGGATAACATTTGTAATTAATGTTCCCGGAGCATCGGAAAAGGTGGATTTTACTACTAGGGGGATATTCTTTTGCATAGCAATTTCAACAGCACGCGGATGAATGACCTTAGCCCCCTGGTGCGCAAGCTGACATACTTCACCATAGCTTATTTGATCCAATATTTTGGCGTTTTTAACAATTCGCGGATCAGCCGTCATAATGCCGTCAACATCGGTATAGATCTCAACCAATTCGGCATTAAGTGCCGCCCCAAGGGCTGCAGCTGTAGTATCACTGCCACCTCGGCCTAATGTGGTCAACTCTCCATCTACCGTTATACCTTGAAATCCACATACGACAGGAGTTTTACCTATTTTTAAAAGATTGAGCATGCGCGTTGGATCTACCTTAAGAATACGTCCGTTATTAAAATTATTATCAGTAATCATACCAGCCTGCCCACCAGTTAACATAACGGCATCAATTCCGGCAGCTTGCATGGTACCTGCCATAACAACAGCAGATATGATTTCTCCACAGTACATAATTTGATCTAACTCTCTGGCTGCAATGTGTTTGTAAGTGTTTTTTGCTACGCCAATCAGCGTATCTGTTGCATAGACGTCTCCTTTTCGTCCCATAGCCGACACAACAACTACCGGACGATAACCTTGCTGCCGTGCATTTTCAATCTTTGACAAAACCAGTTGTCGAACTTCCGGTGAGGCAACTGACGTCCCTCCGAACTTTTGCACGATAATACGCATTTTTTGCACCTCAAATTAAGTTTTGCTCAATCATATATTCGGCAATTTGCAAAGCATTTAAGGCTGCCCCTTTTCTTATTTGATCGCCGACAACCCACATGTTGAGACCATGAGGTACAGAAATATCTTTGCGAATGCGGCCTACAAAAACCTCATTGCGATTTGATGTATATAATGGCATAGGATAAATCATGTCGTCTGGATTGTCTTCAACAATAACACCCGGAAAAGCATCAAGGAGAGTTTTAGCTTCCTCTACGGATAATGGCCCCTCAAGTTCAAGATTTACTGATTCTGAGTGACTCCGGTAAACAGGAACCCGAACAGTTGTAGCAGATATACCGATACTCGAATCACCAAGGATTTTGTGAGTTTCATGGACCATTTTCATTTCTTCTTTTGTATAACCGTTATCTAAAAAAACATCAATTTGGGGCAACAGATTAAATGCAATCTGGTAGTGTTTAGGCAGGCTGGCACTAGGCAGGATAGTAGCTTCAATTGGCCGGTTTTCTATCGTTGCCTTTACTTGCTCAGTCAGTTCGTCAATTGCTTCTTTACCAGCTCCTGATACTGCTTGGTAAGTGGAAACAATGATGCGTTTTATTTTCACCCGATCATAAATCGGTTTTAATGCCATAGCCATTATGATTGTTGAACAGTTGGGATTTGCAATTATACCTTTGTGAGAACGAATAGCATCAGGATTAACTTCCGGTACTACGAGTGGTACCGTAGGATCCATCCGGAAAGCACTTGAATTATCGATAACAACTGCACCCCGTTTAACCGCTTCGGGGGCAAGAGCCTTACTAGCCGCACCACCGGCAAACAAGGCAATTTGAACATTTTCAAAGGAATCAGGTCTTGCTTCTTCCACTATATACGAATGCCCCATAAATTCAATTGTTTTACCAGCTGAACGTGCTGATGCCAGTAATTTTAAATTGGCAAAGGGGAAATTTCTTTCTTCAATCAATCTTAAAAATTCCTGCCCTACTGCGCCAGTAGCTCCTAAGATTGCCACATTATACTTTTTCATACTACCACTCCATTCAGCGTTTTAACGTTTTAATCCATCAATTGCTCTAAGCCAAAAACGAGTCCACTTACTGTAAGTACTTTTTTACAAGCTAGTACAACACCCGGCATAAATGATTCACGTGAAATTGAATCGTGACGTATCACAAGCGTCTGTCCTAAACCACCGAAGATTACTTCTTGGTGTGCCACATAACCAGGAAGGCGGACACTATGAATATGTATTCCCGCGAGATTTGCTCCTCTGGCTCCTGCTAACTTTTCCACTTCATCAGGGTGCCCCTGGTGCAAAATCCCCCGATTCTGTGCAATCAGATCAGCTGTACGTAAAGCAGTTCCGGAAGGAGCATCCAGTTTCTGATCATGATGAAGTTCAATGATTTCCACATGAGGGAAATACTTAGCTGCTTCTTGTGATAATTTCATCATCAAAATAGCACCAACAGAGAAATTAGGTGAAATAATGGCATTAACACTGCTTTTACTGCATAACTCGCGAACCTCAGTGATATTTTCTTCGGAAAGTCCGGTAGTCCCAACTACGGGGCATACTCCATTTTTTATTGCAGTCCGGATATTACTCATAACTGACTCAGGCTTAGTAAAATCAACCATTACCTGTGGCTTTGTCTCATTAATTATTGTTTGCAAATCATTACCGATAATTACACCGATTTTGCCTACACCAATCAATTCGCCTACATCACTAAAATCTGATTTGACATCAACTGCTCCAACGATACTTAATTGATCATCTGTATGTACTGCCTTTAAGACCTCTCTACCCATTTTGCCATAAGCTCCACAAACCAATACTCGAATCATCACAGCCACCTCCGAAAATTAAAATAAGGCAGTCGGTAGAGCTAATCTCACCGACTACCTTATATAGGCAGAAATAAAGGATAATAATGGAAAATATTACTATTTCCCTTATCCTAGTGAGATAGCGCTCCACCAAAAGAAAAACCTTTAGTGACAGTTTTAGCACCTATTCGATGTAAAACCAGTACGAAAGACCGGCATCAGTTCGCACTTCGGCAGTCAACCCTTTTCTTTCAGTTCATCGATACCACTCTTCCTGAAAGTACTCCTGTTGCCCGCACCTCTACCTTAACCCTGTACAGGATGAGGTCTATTTATTTTACGTTCATTGTATAATAATGGTTACATGGAAGTCAACAAAGTTTTAAATTTTTTATCTGATATGTACTGCTAATCCTCAAAATATCCTATTAGATTATTTACATAACGCCTAAATAATCAATACAATAAATTAAGGCCACCTTGTCCAGGTGGCCTCGTCTTTAAAATATTTCTCAAGCCCGCATTTCCATGCGTAGTCTGTCGGCAATCATCGCCATAAATTCGGAATTAGTCGGCTTGCCTTTTTCCAGCTTAACCGTATAACCAAATAAGCGGTTAATCATATCAATATTTCCTCTATTCCAGGCAACTTCGATGGCATGGCGAATAGCTCTCTCCACGCGGCTAGGTGTAGTAGAATATTTTTCAGCGATCATAGGGTATAGTACTTTCGTAACTGCACCAAGTAACTCAATTTCTGAAATAATCATCATAATAGCATCACGTAAGTATTGGTATCCTTTAATATGAGCGGGTATACCTATTTCACGTATAATATTAGTCACTTCAACGTCAACCGACTTAGCCTTAATTGCTTGTGCGGTTACTGCCGGGCGTTGTGTTGTGATCACACCGGCAAGCTGACGGATGCGACTGACAAGCACTTCCATATTAAATGGTTTTAGAACATAATAGTCTGCTCCCAATTCAACAACACGCTGCGTAATCGTTTCCTGTCCGAAAGCAGTTAACATAATAATCTTCGGACGCTTTCCGCCGGTAATATTAATTCGTTCTAATACCCCAATGCCATCCAAATGTGGCATAATAATATCAAGAATAACCACATCCGGCTTTTTTTCATCAATAATAGATAAAATTTGTTCACCATTATAGGCAACTCCCACTACTTCAATGTCAGGCTGCTGGCTGAGATACTCATTCATAATTTCGGAAAATTCTTTGTTATCGTCCGCAAACGCCACTTTGATTCGTTCTTTGAGCACTTGAACATCCTCCCTGCATCGTTTTACATTTTACAATTTCGACAAAGTTACGTCAATTCCTTCCTTTATTGGAAAAAAATCCAAATTTCTTCTCTTTCTATAATTAATTTGTTAGATGATTCATTTTAACATAATTATTCAAAAAAGATCATTAATTCCACACATAGCCTCAGCTAAAGGAAAATAATGATCTTTTTTGTTTTTCAATGAATTTTAAGAAGCTAGTAACGGTGTGCCGGTATAACTAAATAATTTATAGGCCGTCTGTTTATTCTTAGGAGGAATAAGCCCGCTTTCCATTAACATCCAGTCAATAAAACAACCATAACCACGGGTTGGATCATGAACAAAAACATGAGTGACAGCTCCAATAACACGTCCATTCTGAATAATTGGACTTCCGCTCATTCCCTGTACAATTCCACCTGTCTTATCAAGTAAACGGGAATCAGTAACTTTTATTACCAAGCCTTTTCCTTCCGGTGCCTCTTGATAATTAACTTTTTGAATTTCAATAGAAAAACTCTCAATCTTCTGTCCATCTACGACGGTAAGTATTTCCGCCGCTCCAGTTTGAACCTGACTCATGGATGCCACTGGCAAAGCTTCGGGATATAATTCATTTTCAACTAGTGTATTTAAGTTTCCATAAATTCCAAAAGGAGTATTTTTTTGAATATCTCCAAGTAACTGACTTTCTTCAATAAAGACCCCGATTTTTTCACCCGGCTGACCTCGCTTACCGTGTTGAATACCTGACACAGTTGCCAGTACAATTTTCCCTTGATTACAGTCAATTGGTTGATTGGTATCACTATCAGTAATTACATGTCCTAATGCGCCATAATTGTGTGACTGAGGTTCATAAAAAGTTAACGTGCCAACACCGGCGGCACTATCACGAACAAATAAGCCGATTCGATATCGCTTAGTGTCTTTGCACATAACAGGAGTTAAACTGACATGCAGGCGATCATCACCTCGCTTAATCAATACATCAATAGGTTGATTGCTTTTTCCGCTATTGTCAATCACTTCTGCTACTTGAGCGTCACTTTGGACAGGGTTACCATTAATGCTGAGCATGACATCCCCTACAACCATTCCTGCATCCTTTGCCGGAGTTACATATTGGTCATGGGTATTTAAGATTGGAGAAATACCTACTACAATTACTCCTTGAGAATGAAGTACGACTCCGATTGAATGCCCTCCAGGCACAATCTTAAGTGATGGCAGAACGTCTACTTCAACACTTCGCACTGGAATCAAGCCCAATAGTTTGAAATCCACGGTAGCTTTACCACGGTTTACCGACTCTAATGAGACAGGACGAGAGAATGAAAAAACGGAAAGTGGCGATTGCAGGCGAACGGCTTCATTCGTTCCATGATTTACGGTAACAGTAAGTGGAAAATTCACTGTAAACAATGCTGTTTCGCCCTCAATTACACGCATGTGCGGAGGAAGGCCGTAAATATGACGAAATTGTGGAGAAAAAGCAAAGGCAACGATGAGAGCTGCAATGAATAGGCCTATTATTGATCGCCGGCAAATGCCTTTCATATTTGTGCCATCACTCCCCTGTTCGCGTATTAAACCCCTTTTTGTTTAGAGATTTTTTGATCATAAATTAAAGATTCCCGAAAAAAAAGCGGATTATTCCGGAATTATTAGCATAGATTGTCACATGAGGCCAATAAAGCTGATTTAGCGCAAAAATAAAGCGCAAGCTCACGCTTGCGCTTTATTTTTCCATATTTCTTTTTTCTTTTTTGCCATTGCGACTAATTGAGAAGTATTTTCTAATGCAAGTGCCGTAGTATTTTCTCCCGTAATCATACGAGTGATTTCCAAAATTTGCTGATTTGGATCCAACTCACGAACTGTAGTGTAAGTGCGGTCGCCTTCTGTCATTTTTGTAATGTAATAGTGACCATCAGCCATGCATGCCATTTGCGGTAAATGTGTAATACATAATACTTGCTTATTGCAGGCCACTAATGCCACTTTTTCAGCAACCATTTGTGCAGTTTGTCCCCCAATACCAGCATCAATTTCGTCAAAGATCATGACTCCCACATCATCGCGATTGGCACAAACTGTCTTTATCGCTAAGGCTACTCGCGACAGTTCACCGCCTGAGGCAATTTTATGCAGTGCTTTAAGTTCTTCGCCAAGATTGGCAGAGAACAGCATTACTACCTGATTATTACCTGAAACGGTATATTCATTAGTCCTGGTGACTTCAAAAATCAACTGTGCATTAGGAATCCCCAAATCAGTCAGATGATGACAAATTTCCTTTGATAACTTTACACTTGACTCGCATCGCAAACGATCAAGCTCATCTGATGAAATTCGCAATCGCTCTTGTTGCTTTACTTTAAGCTTTTCAAGTTCAGCTATTTTTTCACTGGCATTGTCTATCAATGTCAATTCACTAACAGCTTGATTATAGTAAGTCAATATTTCTTCAATCGATGCACCATATTTTTTCTTCAGCTTGTATATAATATCTAGCCGATCTTGTAATTTAGACAGTCGATTAGGATTGAAATCAAAAGCATCACAATAGCTGCTAATCTCCATGGCAACTTCATCCAACTGGTAAAAAGCTTCTTTTATCATGAGTAATGAGCCACTTAATCTGGAATCATAACGAACAACTGTTTCTAATTCTTTTTTAACCTCAACCAGTGCAGTGATTATTCCTAAACTGCCTTTAACACCTTGATTTAACAGTGCATGGGCATGTTGGGCGGCTTTAGCAATTTTTTCAGCATTTGCCAAGACACTGACTTCAGCTTCCAGTTGTTCCTCTTCTCCTGCTTTAAGGGTAGCTGCTGCTATTTCCTGAGTTTGCCAGGTAAGCATATCAATGCGTTGCTCTCGTTCACGGGATCGTTGACTTAGACGGGTAAGTTCCTCTGTCGTACGCAGCCATTGTTGGTAAGTCTGTCGATATTGATTAAGTTCACTTCCAATACGGCTATCAAAAGCATCCAGAAGTGCCATATGGGAACCAGATCGAAGCAAAGCTTGATTCTCATGTTGTCCATGCATGTCGACCAGCAATTCGCCAAGCTGTCTAAGTACCATCAACGGGGCCTGACAGCCATTTATAATAATAGTATTTTTACCGCTTCTCGTTACTCGCCGGCTGATGATGAGCGTGTCTTCCTCTACGATTATGCTTTGTTTTTCCAGCATTGTTTTTACAGCTGTATTATCACTAATGTCGAAAACAACTTCAACACGAAAGAAATCACAGCCAGTACGAATAGCATCGACTGATGCTCTGCCGCCAAGAACAATGTTTATGGCATCAATTAGAATAGATTTACCTGCTCCTGTTTCACCTGTCAAAATATTGAGCCCGGCAACAAATTCAATTCTTACCTGCTCAATCAGCGCAAAGTTGACAACTTGTAATGACTTTAGCATGACAAATTTTCTCCTTTAAAATCAGCCGAACTATTGCAATAACCGATGAAATTTAGCCATCACTTGAGGAGCTGCCTCCGGTGGCTTTACAACAATAAAAATCGTATCATCGCCTGCGACAGTACCCATAATTTCAGGCCACCGTACATGGTCAATTGTTGACGCTACAGCATTGGCTGCACCGGGCAAAGTACGCAGGACAACTATGTTCTGGCTATAGTCCATGCCAACGATTGAATCTTGAAAGATTCGTTCCATCCGTGATTGGGAAAAGATGAGATTTTGTTCAGGAGGGGCAGCATACCGATAACGCCCCTCGCCTGTAGGGACTTTAATTAGCATTAATTCTTTAATATCACGTGAAACGGTGGCTTGTGTCACTTCTATTCCGTCTTTACGAAGTGCTTCAGCTAGTTCTTCCTGCGTTTCTACTACATGGTGTTCTACTAACTCTTTAATCTTCGCGTGACGCAAAGCCTTCACGCACTTCACCCCTCTTTTTTTCCACTATGTATAAAACAGGCGGTTCATTCGCTTGGTTAAGCATTTGCCAGCAACCCACATTAAAAACAGACTGTGGTAAACTGCTTACGTATTTGAGAACTTGATTATTTTCCTCTTTGCCCGTCGCATACCCTGGATATGCCACTACTGTAATAATACCATTCACACGCAATAGTTGGATACTCTTATTCAGTGCCTGGACTGTTGTCTGTCCGGTAGTGGTTATATTATGATTCCCTCCTGGCAAATAACCGAGGTTAAAAGTCACAATATCTACTTGGCCTGAAATATACAGATCCATATTACAATGGCTATCTAAGATATACTCTACTTTATTATGACAATGATTGTCCAGCAGCAATTGTTTGGAATTGATAATAGCCTGCTCTTGTATATCAAATGCCCATATTCGAGCTCCAGTTACTGAATGGGTGGCTAAAAAAAGAGTGTCTTTCCCATTGCCAGCAGTTGCATCCACAATACAGCGCGCCTGAGGTAATCGCATTAATAGCAATTGATGCACCATTTTAAGTGCTCCTGAAAACTCCATACTAGTCGCCTCGCCGGAGTTTGCTATGAAGCGTTTCATAAAAACCATTTTTTGAAAAACGTACTAACCGTGCCCGTAAAGGTGAACGGCGCACTAAAATGATATCATCCGCTATCAAACTGTATACCTTCTGTCCATCAACAGTAAGAGCCACATCATCATGAGTTGTCTCCTGAAAACTAATCTTTACTTCTTCCTCTTCCGAAATAATAAGTGATCGCGAATTAAGCGAATGAGGACAAATCGGTGTTATAACTGTGACTTTTAAGTTAGGACTGATAATTGGTCCACCAGCAGATAAGGAATAACCAGTAGAGCCGGTAGAGGTAGCGATAATCAATCCATCTGCCGGATAGACTTCCGTAAATTGATTATCAATATATAGATTCAAGCGAATAAGACGAGAAAACCCACCTTTGGCGACAACCACATCATTCAAGGCCGGCGGTAATTGAATCATCTTATTATTGCGGCTAATTACAGTTTCTAACATAAGCCGCTCTTCGATACGATAGTCTCCAACGAGCAACTGATTTAGACCAGTTTGAAGGTGCGACACTTCAATATGAGTCAAAAAGCCAAGCTGTCCCAGATTAATACCGCATACAGGGATACCGGCTGAAGCAACTTCTTTCGCAACATTTAATAATGTGCCATCTCCGCCTAATGTAAGGGCCAAAGAAATAGTATTGGACATTTCTTTCCGGTTACAGGCTAATTCGGGATACTGAAGTTCAACAGCTTCGTCCTGCGGTATTAGCAGTTTTATATTATATTTCTCACAATGCTCAATGACCATCTTTAAAACGGTACTAACAGCTGCCTTCTTCGGGTTAGGATAAATTCCGATTGTTTGCACAGCAGTTCTCCCCTATCCAATAAGCTTAGAATGCGATTGCTCCACCACTTGCTCAATCTCGTTATAGGATATCAGCTCTTCACACATTTGATTAGCCAATAGAACTAAGTACTCGATATTACCTTCCGGTCCTTTGACTGGTGAGTAAGTGAGGTTAATGGGGTAGAGTCCAAGTTCTTTTGCCTCATCCAAAACCTTTCTAATCACAGCCTTATGTACAACCGGATCTTTAACTACGCCCTTTTTACCGACCTTTTCTCGGCCAGCTTCAAACTGAGGCTTAATAAGAGCAACTGCTGTACCTTGTGGTGCAAGCAGTTTTTTTACTACTGGCAATACTTTGGCCAAGGAAATAAACGCTACGTCAATAGAAGCAAAATCCAACAACTCACCCAAAGTTTCCAAGGTTACGTTGCGGATATTTGTTCTTTCCATATTAATGACACGTTCATCTGTACGCAATGACCATGCTAACTGACCATAACCGACATCAATGGCATAAACCCGTTTAGCCCCATTCTGCAAAGCACAGTCAGTAAACCCTCCTGTTGACGCGCCAATATCGGCCATAACTTTACCCTGCAAATCAATGGAAAAAGCAGAAAGCGCCTTTTTGAGCTTTAAACCACCACGGCTCACATACCCAATACTGTCACCTCGGACGATAATATCTGCTGTTACCGGCACAAGTGTACCGGATTTATCAATTTTTTGATTGTCAACGTAAACAAGTCCAGCCATTATGCTGGCCTTAGCCCGCTCACGGCTTGCAACAAGACCACGGTTAACAAGCAAAACATCCAATCGTTCTTTCATTATCGTGCTCCAAACTGCTGGTTAAAGGCTTTTACAGACTCAGCAATTCCCTCTGCCGTCATATGATATTTATCCAACAATTCACTACGGGAGCCTTGTTCGATAAATTGA
>Ga0366761_1050_pt1 | contig 13575 bp, 16 predicted proteins | sample TotcelHN113001M3_FD_207054 | JGI IMG/M metagenome (GOLD analysis project Ga0366761, IMG submission 207054) | Enriched cells from coal bed in the Powder River Basin, Montana, United States - Total cells N11 rep1 HSBNCT.N11.300.1.M3 ...
TGAATTTAAAGAACTAAGCATAAATATAAACAATATGGCTGATAGCTATCAAAAAAATGAGAAAGAATTGAGAATGTCCTCTAGAATTGATAATCTTACCCATTATTCTGGATTAGAAATGCATACCCTGATTCGCCAATGCTTATGCTTCCAATATATTCACTCAAGACACCTATGTCGATGTCCTGTTTTAATATCCCTATGGTTTGCCCCTGTTTGTTACGGATTGGAACTGCAATTTCGACGAGATACTCAAATTTTTCCATCGTCATCAATCCTAAGTAGGAATCCTTGCCATTCATTATCTCATGGTAAAGCTCTGTCTTATTCAATATCAGGCCTTCCTCATCAGGTTGGCTGGATAGAACAATTTTGCCTTCTCGATTGATTACTTCTCCACCGATGACCGGGAAGACTGTTGATGATTCCAGCAGAATGCGCTCTACTCCCATGCGATCAACGCTTCTCATGCCGGCCGAATCCGCTTCGAGCACGCTTCGCAGCATATCACTTTCCGCTTTCATCTCAAAATCAGAAACGAGACTGCTATAGATCCTGCTTATGTGAGCTTCCATCATGTTTGCCATGCGGATCAGCGTGTCAAGCGTTTCCTCCCGAACAGCACTCTTTGCATAGTAGTTTACCGCACAACCGATCAGCAAGGTTGGTATGAGCACCGACAATACCACAGCTAACATTATCATGCGTTTCATCCTTATTATTTCCTTCCCTATCTCTTAATAAGTACTCCCAGCCTGTCTCGTTAAAGCCGTTTTTATGGATTCATTTAATCATGCAACTCTGTTTGAAAGCATGATGCAATAGTTCCTTCCGCTCGGCGAAGCCGTCTCAATCAATGGAACTATTATATCACAATCTCAACGCTTTGTTCATATATTACCATAGAGATGTTTTCTCGCATTCATCCTTGTAAAATCGGGGTATCGAAATGAGTTTGAATCATAATAAATCCTTCAAATACCCTGCCCCCAGGGAATTAGGTTGTGGTCATGGAGCTTACCGCCATCGGTATCGAGAGACAACGAATGTCCCATTGTAGACCTGACAGCCTGTTTCAAAATGGGGGGTAAAAAGCCTCTCTCAAGAGACTTTTTATTTTGAGATCTCATTTTTTCTGTAAAACATTATTCCAGAAACGCCAAAATGTCATAGGCGTTGGTATCCGGTTTCGCTTTTTCAAATACCTTAATGATCATGCCCTCTTCATCGATAATGTAGGTGGAACGCATCACTCCCAAAGCGGTCTTGCCGTAAAGCTTTTTTTCCTTCCACACATCGTACGCTTTGATCGCAGTCAGATCCGGATCCGATAGCAGGATAAACGGGAGCTCATATTTTTCGGCAAATTTCTGGTGAGATTTACTACTGTCCTTGCTGATCCCGATGACTATAATATCATCTGCTTTAAAACCATCATACGCCTCCTTAAAAACACATGCCTGCTTTGTACAGCCCGGAGTGTTATCTTTTGGATAGAAATATACCACTACCTTCTTACCCCTGAAATCAGAAAGGCTGACCGGCTTTCCTTCCTTGTCGTGCAAAGTGAAATCGGGAGCTTTTGTTCCTTCCGTTAGCATGAAAATCCTCCTTTATATTTACATTTACTTATATAATATAATACCAAATCAAAAAAATTAAAGATAGATTAAAAAGCAATGCGATAGGCAAAAGGATGCGGAATTTCCATTTTCTTGTCTTGTGCCGAAAAACGATGGAGCCAAAAAAGCTTCCGATTCCTCCCATGGCAAATGCAGCTGTCAGCAGGGCCGATTCACTGATTCGCCATTTCCCGTGAGTCGCTTTGTACTTATCGATTGCCATTAGGAGAAATGTGACGATATTCCATCCAATGAGTAGGTAAATCAATTCTTTCATTTCAATTCCTCGAATCTTTTCTTGATCAGGTGAAACTCTTTTCTGATGTGATTGTACATATCCGTTACCATTATGATATTTTTATTGCTGGATTCCATGATATAATCATAATGCCGGATCGCAGAATCGAGCACACGATCACAAAGCTTGCCCTCATCCCTTTGGTTCTGCATGATCTCAATTACAGCCGCTTTGGGAAAACTCTCTTTATAGCTTCTCTTCCCCGTCAGCGCACTCACCATGTCTGCGACGGCAACGATCCGTTCGCTTAACGTCAGCTTATCAGCCTTTAATTTTTGGGGATAACCGCTTCCGTCTATTTTTTCATGATGGCGGTATGCGATTTCCAAGACGTCATCATGGATACGGCCCTTTAGAATTTCCCTCGTGACATTGATATGTTCTTTCATTATCAGCATTTCTTCATGGGTAAGGCATCCGGGTTTTTCCAGAATTCCAAGTGGAGTTGATATTTTCCCAATGTCGTGGAGGTATGCGCCCAGTTGAATCTTTTCCAGATCATTTTCGTTCAGTCCAAATAGCTTCCCAAGCTCCATACTGATGCAGACTGTTGTGATCACATGGCTTACCGTTGTCTCACTTCTAAAGTCAATGGAGTAGGCGATCATTCTGATAAATTCTAGCAGCGTCTCCTCGCTGTACTCTGCAGTTGTGCCAAAGTCCATCAGCTCATTTAGATAGGAGCCGTTCTTGATATTCCCACTCAGATCATGCTGCTCACTTACTTTCTGAAACAGTTCAATGGCATGGGTTCCAAAATGAAGGTTCTGCTGACGGGCCATTTCTTCTAAGGACAGGCTTTGCTCGCCTTTTTGCAGCATGACATCCACCCGGTCCGCCAAGTGGATCATATCTGCAATTTGCAGATGCTTACGATCCAGATGTTGATACATATCGTAGTTCATATGGTGGTATAACACAACCTCAGCCCATTTGCGGAGTGGTGACATATGCTTGAAAAAAAGATACCCATATATAGAATGATCAAAAACATCCGCCGATTCAAATCGCATCATGTGGTCAATTTCTTCCGTTTTGTAAGCGCCAATATCGTGAAGTGCCGTTACAATGCAGATTTCTTGCATCTCCCTTTCATTGTAAGAGCCATCGACTTGCAGCATTTTATATACAATATAGGCTACTCTGTGTCCGTGGTCAACCAGCCTTACATCGATGTGATCCAATGCCCTTAGTAGAATTTTGATCACCTGATAAATATTAAGATTGAGTTCCTTCATTTCAATTCTCCAGTCCTTATGTAAATTATACCAATCATATCATTTTTCGAGCAGAAATGAAATATCCCTGAGATAACTCAATAAATAATATAAATTTTTGGATAAGTCAACGATCACGCGTACTCTATATATAACTATATGCGACCATAAAAAAATGAGAGTTTGACTAAGCTTTTGTATCGAGGTAAAATATAATATTGTTACTTTTAACGGGTAAGGAGAAATAATTAATGAATATATTTTATAATATAATTTTTGCAAATGATGTGTTATGGACTGTCGTCTCAGCTTGGTTAACTGCTTCATTGTTAAAAGGAATATTTTACGCAATTCAAAAGAAGAAAATCAACTTTCGACGTTTAATAGGAAATGGCGGTATGCCAAGCACTCATTCCGCATCCGTAGTTAGTCTTGCGATTGCAGTTGGCTTCAAGGAAGGCTGGAATAGTACTGCTCTAGCCATCTCTCTTGTTCTAGCGTTTATAGTAATGATTGATGCGTCTGGGGTTAGACTAGCAGCAAGTAAGCATGCAAAAGCTTTAAATGAAATTACTGAAGAGGTTTTCAAAGATGGACAATTTCATTATGAAAAATTTAATGAATTACTGGGTCATACACCTACTCAAGTTTTTGTAGGCGGACTAATCGGTGTAATTATTTCGGTGTTTTTTTACCATTTTATTTGGTTATAGTACTTGGGTTGTCACAGTGACATACACCTCAAGAATACCCAAAAAAAGATACCCTTTCAAAGGTATCTTGATTGAACTATGATTCATATAACTTCTGTTTGCAATCTGCATTTTCCGAAGCGCTTATCAAAAAACACCTGTCGTTACAATTCTCTGATATTTATTGCAATAAGCCAGCCTGCAATTTTCATATTCATTGGGAAAAGGAAATTTTAAACGTTCCTGTTCAAGTTCTTCAATTGTATCAATTTTATTTTCCAAATAATCGCTTAGTCTTTGTTTCGCACTTTCCACCCTAGCCATAAGACCACCATAGCGAATATCCAACACTTCCCACCCAAAAGGCTTATACGTTTCCATCCATTGATTTCTATGGGTTTTTCTTAATTCTTCTATGTTATTATAAAGACTATGAAGATCATTTTCCACAATATGTTTTAATGTGGCTAAATCCTTTTTATCCCATGCCCGCTTTATTCTTATCCCAATATCACTTTTTATTTTTAACACTGCACAAAGCTTTTCAGGAACTTCAAAAATAATACGATCTTCTTTATATTGCTCTTTGTAGCCTCTCATTTTTAATTCGAGATTTTCATAATGCTTCGAAAGATCTAACCCATCAATTTGCTTATCAAATAGCCCCATCAAAATATCCTGCCATAGAAGATATTTTGATGGATTAAATGATTCAGGATTTTCAGGGGTACATCCCGGAATTTCATCCAAATATTTAAGATCAACAAATGCTTGCATTTCAATGCCCGTACAAAACTTTATCCTATTTTCCAATTTTGCATTATCAAGTTCTCTGGAATAGCCATGTTCAGCAAATAGTTGCAGACCAAGGAGTGTATAGAAAAAATTATTTTCAGAGCCATCATCTCCCCAGATTGTCGCAAAGATTTCTTTAACGCCTTCTTCTTTGCAGGCTTTTAACGCCGCATTTGTAGTTGAAAATGTCCTGCCATAGTTAACTCCCATTCCGCACCATGTCCATATCCCTCCGGCGAAAATTGGCATATCACACATTTCCTGATGTTTCTTTATAAACTTATGATAAAAATCTTCATCGGAATGATAGTAGTCCCAATAGACTAGCTGGACATCTTTGGCCATATCTTTCATGCTTTGCTCAGCCGTTGATACGTTTAAATCATAGTATTTATTTTCAGTTGATCTCAACTGAAAGAACATGTCACTCCACATCATCGGTTTCAGGTTATGTTTGCGGGTTATTTCCAGAACTCTTTTTAAATGTCGATTCAAAATCTGTATCCTGTCTTGGTACCCATTTCTTCGCATATACGTTCCAGAACCCAGTGTATCGGCTTCATCCATTCCTATATGCACTCTCTTACTCCTTAAAGGAGATGTTGCAGATACGATCATTTTTTCAATAAACTCATAGGTCTTATCATTGTCTACCAGAAGAACCTCCGAAGTATCTCTTAAATCCTTCGTATTTTCCCACTTCAAGAATTGCTCCATATGTCCCAAGGTTTGTATGCAGGCAATCATTTCAATACCAAAAACATCCGCATAATTATCCATTTCTTTTAATTCCTGAAATGTATAGCGTCCACGCATATATCCAAAATAGGGCTCCCCATGAACTTCATATATATCCTCAGTATATAACTTAAATGTATTGATACCCATAAGCGCCATCTTCTTCAATAGCTTCTTTACGATTTCAGGTTTCATTACAGCATTTCTTGATACATCCAGCGTGATTCCGATTGCATCAAACTGTGGTTTTTCTATAATTGCAAAACTTTTTTTCTTCCTAAGAGAATCGATAAAGATTCCCAGTGCTCGAAAAAAATTATTTCTATTGGTGTATCTGATGATTCCTTGACCCTCAGAAAAAATAACTTCTATGGCCTCCTCGACCTTTTCAACTTTGACCTTTATTCCTTCATCTGAAATGTTGAAATCAAGTTCATTCTGAAATATGTCAATGCCCAACCACAAGTCTTCCAGTTGCCCCTCAATATTTAGCTTCATTCCTGTTCTCCATTATTCTTCTTGTCTATAGCTCTTTCATATTCATACAATATGAAAGGTTAAATGCAAAGGATACTACCATTGAAGCCAAATGTCAATGAGAGAATATGCCAAGTTAGGTTTATACTGCAAAAAACGCCTGTATTGCACATTCTATGCTCAAGGCGCTTATCACAAAATCTATTAATATTTTTACTTTATGTCATTGAATCCATAGCTCGTCGTATGCCGATACAGCTGACCGGGCAGAAGAACAGGCTGCGGGAAGTCATGATGATTCACTGCATCTGGGTAAAATTGGGTCTCCAGACAAAAGCCGCAGCGTCTTCCATAGACTGCACCGTCCTTGCCTTTGCTCCCATTCAATGAATTCCCGGAATAAAACTGAATGCCGGGCATGGTCGTATAAACCTGCATTTGAATAGCCGTATCCTCCACGGCGGCTTCTGCTGCCAGTCTCAATTCATCGTCTTCTTTGTAATTAAGAATATAATTATGGTCATACCCGCCGCCATTTTTCAGCTGAATATCATCATCGTCGATCCGCTCGCCGATCTTGTGAAATTCTCTGAAGTCAAAAGGAGTCCCTGAAACCGACAGAATTTCTCCTGTGGGCACACACACCTCGTCATTCTCGAGAAACTGCTCCGAATAGATTTTAATCTTTTGGTTTTCAACGGTACCCGCGTCATGGCCGGATAAATTAAAATAGGTATGATTTGTCAGGTTTACAATCGTGGCCTGATCTGTCACTGCTTCGTACGAGATTTTCAGCGTGCAGTCTTCCTCCAGAGTATAGGTTACCTTCACCGTCAGGTTTCCGGGATACCCTTCCTCCCCATCCCTGCTCAAATAGGAGAATCTCACCGCGTTTCGAACTTTGTCCTCAGCATCGATCTCCCATAGAACCTTATCAAAGCCTTGGAAGCCCCCGTGAAGGTGATGATCTCCGAGATTTTTGCCTACAGTGTATTCCGATCCGTTCAACGTAAACTGGCCGTCTTTAATCCGGTTGGCATATCTGCCCACCACAACACCGAGATAGCAGCTCTGATTGACGTAACCTTCCAAGGAATCAAATCCCAAGGCGACATCTATTCCTTTATATTGAATGCTGGTCACCGCGCAGCCGAAATTGGTAAATAAAACCTTCATTCCCTTTTCATTTTCAACAGTATAGAGAAATACGTCCTTCCCCTTATACTCACCCCATTTTTTAGAACTGATCATTATTACCTCACTCTCTCCTGACCGATCAGGATGAACAACATATCATTATATTTTGATCCAGCGCTTTTCTTCAACTGACGTCAGCGCAGCGTCAATGATCTCCTGTGCTTTTACTCCGTCAACAAAATTCGGACTCGGGTTTTTGTTTTCCGAAATCCCATTGAGAAATTCATAGTATTGAAAAATAAAGGTATGTTCCCAGCCGATGGTGTGTCCGGTGGGCCACATATTTCTGACATACTCATGGGACGGCTCTGTTACTAATACCGTGCGGAAACCCTGAACAGACCGTTCTTCATCCTTCAAAAATACTGCCAGTTCATTTAGTCGCTCAAGATTGAAAATGACACTGCCCTTTGAGCCTGTGATCTCGAAGGACAGAAAGTTCTTATGCCCCGTGCTGACTCTGGAGGTCATAAAAAGACCCATGGCTCCGTTGGCAAACCTCGTTAGAAACGTGCAAGTATCATCCGTTGTGACAGGCTTCCTGTCAAGGGTTCCCGCAACCGGCTTACTCCCGAAGAATATTTTGCTGTCGGCGACGATCTCTGTCATTTCACCAACAAGAAACCTTGCAAGGTCGATGATATGGGAGCCCTTATCGCTCATAGAACCGGAACCGGCTTGCTTTTTATCAAACCGCCATACCCAGTCGGAATCCACAACCCAATCCTGCTGATAAACTGCTTTGAAGTGAATGATTTCACCGAGCCTTCCCTCATCGACCAGCTTCTTCGCCAGAGTGACCGCGGGTACTTTTCGATAATTGAAGTTCGTCATATGGATCACTTTATTTTTCTGAACGGCCTCCAGCATTTCCTTTGTCTCTGCAAGGGTGTTCCCCAGTGGCTTTTCGCAGATGATATGCTTTCCTCTTTCGGCAGCTGCGATCGCCATTTCCTTGTGCAGATGTCCCGGAGTTAAAATTGCCACCGCATCAATCTCAGGATCGTTGATCACCTCTCGCCAGTCTGAGGTCCATTTTGCCCAGCCGTACTTGCCTGCGAGGTCTTTCAGGTCCGAATGGCCGCCGGAACCGCATAAGGTTTTCATCACCGGTTCCACGTTCATGTCAAAAAACATTGAAACGTCCTTTAATGCATGGCTGTGAGCCTTTCCCATAAATTTAGTCCCCAGCATTCCTACATTGATTTTTCTTTTCATCGGTATTCCCCCCCTAGCATAATCTTCCATTATTATACCACGATCAGGGTTTCTTGAAAATGTCTATTGACAAATGATTAGGGATTGAATAGACTATAAGCGAATTACTTATTCGCTATTTAGGAAGGTGATAGAATGGCTCAATACAAAAAAGATAATATCAAGGAAAGCATTGACGCCGCAGCATTAAACGCGTTTTCCAAAAAGGGTTATCAGGCAACGAAAGTTGCTGATATTTCGGCTTTTTCCGGAGTTTCCGTAGGAAATATATACCGATATTATAAGAATAAAGACGAGATATTCTACAGTGTCGTTCCGGAAAGCTTTCCGGATCAGCTTCTCGGTGTGATCCGGGATAAAATCAGTGTAGCAAGAGACAAACATGATGCAGGCAGCAGACAATTTGAAGATGTTACCGAAGCTTTTTTCCGTTTCATGCTTGATAACCAAAAAAAAATCTTGATTGTCCTTACCGGCAGCAATGGTACACAGTATTCCGATATGCGGAGTCAGTTGGCGAAAAGCCTCCTTTCCGTAGTAAAATCGATCTATGAAGAAAAATATATTGCTTACATCAGCAGATTCGGAAGCGACGAAATGCTTCATCTTATTTATGAAAATCTAATCGCTGCTTACAGCCATGTGCTCGGTTTAAGCTACACAGAAAAAGAGATGGTCAACCTGATTAAGCAGATCAACCTTTATCATTTCTCTGGAATTACAAGATTATTGGATATATAGGAGGTATTTTATGAAAGGTATTTTTAAAAAACTAATCGTGATCTGTTTGATTCTCGTGTTAGGTTTTGTTGGTGTATTTGCATTTATGATAATGGGAATTCAAAGCGCATATGAGGGGATCGAGCCATTGAAGCTTGAAGAAACAGCTGATGGCACATATCGAGGAAAAGCCGGAAGCTTAGCTGTATCAGTGGATTTAAACGTTATGGTGAAAAACCATAAAATCGAAGACATTGAAATCATTGATCAGAATTGCGGCAGTGATTATAAGGCGCTGGACACGATCACGCGGATCCTGGAAAAACAGGAAGCTAAGGTCGATGCGGTATCGGGAGCAACCTCGAGCAGCAAATCCATCATGGCGGCAACCTACGATGCCTTGGATGGCAATTAATAAAGAACCTCCTGACCATGCATCCGCATCGGTCAGGAGGTTCTTCACATCTAGGTTGTTCTTTTTCAATCCAAAATCATCATTTCTTTATGATTCTTGTCCAATATGTGAATTTTAACATTGCCGCCGAGATTTTTCGATACCAGACCAGCCAAATCGTTCAGAGCTGCTTCCAGATCGTCAAACCTCGAGTCATCCGCAAGCTCGATACAGAGGAATGCGTTTTTGGTTTTCTCTGTTAGAATGGTTCTCAAGGCTTCCCTCCAATTCCAGCATCTGCACACGGCGCCCGCTTCATCTTTATAGACGATCTCACCCTCATAGGGCGGTGAATTTTCCTCTTCTCCCAGGGGGATAAACGGTTCATTTCCATTCGCCTTTGTCAGCCGCAGATCTCCGGAAAAAGCATCAATATCCTCGCCGCCGCAGGGGAGTCCATATCGTAACGAAATGGAATTGTAAATGTCCACAAGAGGATTGATGTTCCCGATTTGATTGCCGTTTTGCACCCTTTTCAGCAGGGCTTCGATGGAAGCTCTTGCCCCCTTCTTTGTTTTGAACTGCTTGAATGCTTCCCTCCAGACCGCTATAACCGAATTGCTGCTGAATTCTTCCTTTTCAAAGAACTTATGCGCCTCTTTCTCTGCCAGCCTCAGCATTTCTTCATACTTTTCCGTATTCTTAACCGAATTGTCGATGCCATGACATACAATGGCTCCGATCCTTGCTTCGGGAAATAATGACCAAAATTCCTCATCCACAATAAACCTTCTCATTTGCACTCCTCCTCATTCAATTCCTATCTCTGGCTGAACGCGCCTCTCATTTTGTAATAACCGCCAACCATGCCGACAAGCGGCTTGAAGTAAAACGGTTCCATCTCCTTTGATACATCCTTCAAATGCTTTCTGATGGGAATGCTCTGAGGACAATGCCTCTCACATTTTCCGCAGTCCTTGCAGAGCGACGCAAAGGATGGTTTTCCTCCATCCATTCCACCCAGCATTCCCATATAGTGTCTACCGACCGATTTATCTCCGTCGTAGACCGACTTGTCGTTATAATAGCTGAAGCAGACCGGAATATTCACGCCGGCAGGGCATGGCATGCAATAGCCGCAACCTGTGCATCCCACCTTTAGCTTTTCCTGCAGCGCTGTTTTTACCTTATCTATTCATTCCGTTTCCGCGCCTCTCAGTGAGTTCGGGCGGGCTGACTCTGCGATCCGTATGTTTTCCTCGAGCTGATCTTCCTGATTCATCCCCGACAGTACGACGGATACCTCCGGGTGATTCCATATCCATCGAAGGGCCCACTCTGCAGGTGTTCCCGCGATGCCGGAGTCACTCCAGATTTTTTCGATCTTCGGCGGCATATTACCGGCCAGAAGGCCACCCCTCAGCGGCTCAATAATCGCGATACCCAAGCCTCTAGAAGCCGCATAGAGAAGTCCTTCTTTACCGGCCTGCGCGTTTTCGTCCATATAGTTATATTGGATCTGGCAAAAATCCCACGGATAGTCATCTACGATATCTTTAAAATCATGGCCCTCTCCATGATAGGAAAAGCCGATTCGCCTGATCTTTCCGGCAGCCTTCGCCTTTTCCAGAAAATCCACCGCACCAAGCTGTTTTATTCTGTCCCAGCCTTCCTTGGTGGTGACGGAGTGAATCAGATAGTAATCTATGTAGCTGGTTTTCAGACGTTTCAGCTGTGTTTCAAGCACCGTGTCCATATCCTTTCTTGAATGGACCATAAACGGAGGTATTTTCGTTGCGATCATTACCTTTTCACGGTAGCCGTCCGCCAGAATATTTCCAAGAACCGTCTCGCTGTTTGGATAGATATATGCGGTATCAAAATAATTGACCCCTCCTTCGATTGCTGAAATGATTTGCTTTCTCGTTCGATCTTCATCAATTTTTCCATTCATTTTCGGAAATCTCATACATCCATAGCCTAAAATAGATACCTGATCCCCTGTTTTCCCCATCTCTCTGTATTGCATTTCATATCTCCTTTTAATTTATTTTTTGATCATATCCCAAATTGCGTCAGTTTCTGCTGCTAAAACATCATCCTGTATCGGCATGCCGGCAGAAATATAAAGCTTTGCAAGAGAAAAAGCAGCACCCGCCACCATCGTAAAGAGAATATCGTCCGGAAGGTCTTTCATCAGATTTTCCGTTCTGGCCCGCTGAAACAATTCCTCAATGGGTTCCATGATCTGAACGCCCTGCTCTTTCGTAGCCTGAGTAATCAGCGGTGAATTAGAATACTGCTCATGAAAAGACAATTCCGTCGGATGAGCGGACATGTAGATGATGATCTCCTGCAAGACCTGTGTAAAGTTTTCCGGCACCGGTCTATCTTTGTGATAATTTCTAAGGATCGTATCTGTCATCCTTTTTTTGATGAAAATATATAGTTCATTGATCAGTTCTTCCTTGCCCGAAAAATACCGATAGATTGTGCCGACACCAATATTGGCCTTTTGCGCGATCTGGGACATCGGCGTTCCGTGGAAGCCTTGCTCCGCAATGAGTTCAAGTGTTGCTTCCAAAGCGGCCTGCTTTTTATCCATGATTTCCCTCTTTCATTAAGATTCAGTTTTTCACGTGCGGAATGAACGTTCATTCCTTTGTTAATAATAAACTACCACTTCTGATTGAACCTGTCAATTTATTTTTAAGCTTTAATTGACAATCAGGAAACAAAAGGATATATTAATTATTGAACAGTGTTTAATAATATTACATAGTTCAGTCAGAAAGGAACACTTCTATGACAATTGAGGAGCGCAGAGACCGTGAGAAACAAAAGATGAAGGAATTGATCCTGCAGGCTGCAGCACATATCATTGTCACCGATGGATATGACAAGCTGTCTATTCGAAAGATCGCAAACCGGATCGAATATTCCCCTGCGATCATCTACCATTATTTTAGCAATAAAGATGAAATCCTCAGCCAGATCCTGCGTCAGGGTTACAAAAATCTGATGTCTGCCCTTGCTGAGGGTCAAGCACAAGCGGGCCCACCGGAAACAAGACTAAAGACCCTGACCAGAAGATACATCGACACGGCGTTGGAAAATCCAGATCAGTTTATGGCGGTTCAATTGAACAAGTCATCGCAGGTCCAGGAATTTACCGCTTACTTGTTTGAGGGTGCAGCAGAAGAAAAGCCGGCACTCAAAATCTTGGCAAAAGCAGTAGCAGAAATCTGCACCGGACAGAATGTATCGGATGGCGAAATTGAAATGACCGCACAGATCATTGCCACTTCTACATTAGGATTCATAACCAAACTTATATTAGAGCAGGATATCGGTGCGCATCGAAGAATACAATTGATTGACAGATATACTGAAACCGTGATCAGAATGGCTTGCCTTAAGACGGAAGCCCAACCGATAAAAAATGTAATGAAACGAAAGGGGACAATCTAATGAGCAAAGTATTAATTGCCTATGCCAGCAAGCATGGCTGTACGGAAGAGTGCGCCAAAAACTTAGCAGGCAAAATGAACACTGAGGTTGACTTATGCAACCTGAAGGAGAAAAAACAAATTGACTTGAATACCTATGACAAAGTAATCCTGGGAGGCTCCATCTACGCAGGACGTATTCAAAAGGAAGTCAGGGATTTCTGTTCAAAAAACGAAAGTATACTGAAAGAAAAAAAGCTTGGCCTTTATATCTGCGGAATGAGCCAAGGCGATGAGGCAAAAAAGCCGCTCATGGCCGCCTTCCCGCAGGGACTTTTGGACACAGCGCTTGTAAAAGAAAGTTTCGGAGGAAAAATGGAAATCAGCAAAATGAATTTTATGGAGAAGAAGATCATCAAAATGGTCGCAAAGGTCGAATCAGATTTTATCAACCTATCAGAGAACGTTATGGATCAATTTGCACATGTGATGAATAAGGGGTAAGCATTTGCTTACCCCTCACTAATCTTGTAATATTCCAAAATATAGACCAATGGCGATCATAAGCCTTCTGGCAATCAAAAAAATATTATCTCTGATCCATTGTGCATCCTCCGGATTCTTACTGTTTCCCAAGTCAGTCATTACCGACACTGCCCTTGTTCTTCTTATCACTTCAGGCTCTATGGTTGGTATCATATTGACCAAATCCGGCAGTGGATATCTCGTCTTTAAACTTCTGGTAATATAGTAGGCAA
>Ga0366761_1052_pt1 | contig 13442 bp, 6 predicted proteins | sample TotcelHN113001M3_FD_207054 | JGI IMG/M metagenome (GOLD analysis project Ga0366761, IMG submission 207054) | Enriched cells from coal bed in the Powder River Basin, Montana, United States - Total cells N11 rep1 HSBNCT.N11.300.1.M3 ...
GAAAAAATGTATGCCAAAGACTTGACAGAGGAAGAGCAGGGCATGATAAAGCTTGCGTACAAGATGGGGAAAACGCGTCAGTTTTTAAAATAGAATTGGAAGTCAAAACCCAATCAGCTTAAACTTCCATAGACTTTTTCAACGAAGATCTTCACAACATCCGGGTCAAACTGTTTTCCTGATTCGCTCAGTATTTCTTTCATCGCGCTTTCTTTATCCAAAGCGTTTCTGTATGCCCTATCGCTAGTCATGGAATCATATGCATCTGCAATTGCAATGATCCTGGCCTCAAAAGGAATCTCCGCCCCCTTTAACCTTCTGGGGTATCCCGTACCATCCCATCTTTCATGATGGGACAGGGTATACTCCGCAAGCTTTGCAAATTCATTGATGGATCGTAAAATCTGGTAACCCAATTCCGGATGACGCTCAATTTCTGCCTGTTCCATCTTATCCAGCTTACCGGGTTTGTCCAGAATACTCAAGTCTATCGCGATTTTCCCTATATCATGCATCAGGCCGATTGTCCTGAATTCTTTCACATCCTCTGAATTCATGTTCAAAGCGGTTGCGATGGATTCACAAAGCTCACCTACGCGTTCCGAATGATTCTTTTCCCTCTCGCTTTTACCATGAAGCGTCTTCAATATGGTATCGATGGTCTTGTAGTGCATGCTTTGGCTCTCAGACAGCTTGCGGCGATACATGTGATCCTCGGCCAACTTAAAGACGGACGCCAAATTTTCGCTATGGTCCTGCTTCGTTGCCCACCCACAGGAAACGGATACACTGATTTTATCAATGATCTCCGTCTCAAAAGCTGTATAAATCCGTTTCACCAATCCTTCGGCATCTTCCGGTTTCGTCCCGGGCAACAGGATTACAAATTCATCTCCGCCAAATCTGGCAATAATTTCGTCACTTCTGCATTCCTCTTTCATGATGATTGCCGCTCTTTGCAGCGTGAGGTCGCCCATCGTGTGTCCAAAAGCATCATTGATCAGCTTCAACCCATTAACATCAAGCATTACGATGGTCAGCGGGAGGTTTCTGGCAGTATCCAACCGCTTCAGTTCTTCCTCTAAAAATCTGCGGTTATATAAACCAGTCAATTGATCATGAAGGCTCAAATACTCAATTTTAGCTTGTTTTTCCTTCTTTTCCGTATAGTCTCTGAATACGAGAACCGCTCCATTAATGTTCCCGTTCTCATCCTTGATGGGTGAAGCACTGTCTTCGATGGGTATTTCCTTGCCTTCTTTTGAAATGATGATCATTTGATTCTGATCCTGAATCATTTCTCCTGTTTTGAGCACACTTTCCAAAGGACTCTTATACTTCGTCTTTGGCTCTTGATTGATAAACTTGAATACCTTGTCAAAAGGTTCACCTGCGACCTCATCCTGCGTCCAGCCGGTCAGTTTCTCCGCAACTGCATTGACGATCCCAATCTTCCCATCCTTATCTGTGGTAATGACTGCATCTCCCATGGAAAGCAGCGTTGCTTTCAGCAGCTGCCGTTCTTCATTCAGGGATTTTTCCAGAAGCTTTAAGCCTGTTATATTGATATGGCAGCCGATCATCTGCAGCGGCACGTTATCGGGACCCCATTCGGTTACATGGCCGGTAAAAATCAGCCAAACGATAGAACCATCCTTATGCTTATACCTTACTTCATTGTAGAAAGGTATCACTCCGTGACTTCCGATATGCTTATTAAAATTCTCTGTAATGATCTCTTCATCTTCCCTGAAGATGATTTTTTTCATATCTTCATAGGTATTGCCCAGCTCGTATTCCTCGTACCCCAGTATCCCTCTAAATCCGGAACTGAAGTAGAGATTCTTGTTAACAAAATCAAAATCATAATATCCCGAAAGGGTATCATTCAGTATGCTTTCGAGGACATCCTTCTCTTTTTTTATCGTTTCCCTGGCATGAACCAATTCAATGGTTCTCTCATCGACCCTTTCCTCAAGATTTTTGTTGTAACGCTCAAGCTCGGTCTTCTGATATTCGATCTTTTCAAAATCTTCTTTTATTTTTGCAGTCATAGAATTGAAGATATCGGTGAGCGCACCAATTTCATCCCGGCTGAGCTTTTTCGCTACAACACCGTAATCACCGTTGGAAACTCTATTCGCCGCATCAGCGAGTATCGTGATCGGATAGGTGGTTTTTTTAATAAGCGTTGAGATAAAGAAAACCATCACCGCCATGAAGAGGAAGCCGATCAGAAAACAAATGAGGGAAATTCTCTCTAACTCGATGATGAATGAAGTAGTATCATAGATAATTTCAACGGTTTTACTGGTATCACTCAACATATTGGTTTCTTTTTTTAAGTCGATATAGAGATAACTTTTTATTATATTCCCACTCTTTATTTCAAATTGCTTCTCTCTTTTCGCCCTTTCGAAGATTTCCAAGCTTTCTTTGGTTGCCGCTTTATTAGGACCGCTATCAGTAAACTCCATTCCGAAGATATCAAAAACTCTAATGCTCATGACATCCTGGTTTGTTTTTGACAGCTTTGAGGTGATATTGACCGGTTTCAATTCGCTTACAAGGGCACCGAGTTCCGGTTGGGTGTATGCCACTTCCAAAAGATACTTGTGATCCGAGGTGGGCAGGAAAGCAAATGTACTCAGATATCCTGTTCCATGATTGATACTGAATCTTTCAAACTGCATCGAATCAGCAGTTCTAATGCGATTGACGATGTCCCCCAATGGCTTTCTGGCTTCCATGAAGTTAAAACCGGTCGTATCGGGTATCGTGGATTTAATAATGGTGGTCTCACTGTCGATGATGATAAAGTCGTACTTCTCTCCCATCTTTGATTTCATTGCCTCAAGGGAAATCTTGTCCGGATCTCCTCCTGCTTTCTCGAATTCATATTTAAATTCCAGGATACTCTGCTCCATATCATCTTCCATATGCTTTTCAAGCATAGCAAAACCAGCGTCGATCGTCCGCATTGTTTCGATGACATTTGCTTCGATCTGCTCCTTTTGAAGAGTGTAATTGGTCAAGAAGATTTGTTTTGTTTGATAATAAACAAGAAAGGATATGAGGATGAGAGTGATTGCGATAAATGGAAGGATATATATTAATATTTTTTCTTTCAGCTTCAAATTCCACTGCTTCATATTTTACCTCTGCATTTTTATTACCACTAAACTTGAATTAATCCCCTAGATAAATTTTAAATAGAATACTTCTCGAGATCCGATGGAATTATATCATAAAATTCGACGTTTTTCACCATTTATTTATGAAATGCTCTTGTCCAAATCTTTTCTCCAAAATAAAAAATTATCATACCGCTCAGGATTACAGCACCACCTGTGATCGTCGAAGATTCGGGCTTTTCACCGGCAAGTACAAAACCCAGCAAGCTTGCCAGAAAAGGTGTGATAAACATGTAATTACTTACCGATGAGATCTTTTCTGCTTTTGAAAGGGCCTGGGACCATGCTACATATGCGACTGCGCTTGAAAATATGCCGAGGATTAGAACGGAAGCCATCATGGAAGCCGGTGCGGCCTGCACTTCTTTCAATGCAATCGGGGAAAAGATACTGAGCATTATGGTACCTGAAAAAATACTGAATGCAGAGGTCTGCAATGCAGAATAGGCTTTCGTTAGTTTTCGCTGCAGAAGATTATAAATACTTAAGGAAACCGCTGCAAGAATCAGCCATAGAACCCCCTTGTTTACCATAATGATACTATCCGTCAGGGTTAACAGTATCACTCCCGTAAATTCAAGTAATATTGCAGCCCACTGATAACCGTTTAATAATTCGCCCATAATAACACGTGCAAGCAGTGCGGTCATGACCGGAACAGTCGCAATAAGGATGCTGCTGGTGGATGAAGTTACCGTTTCACATCCCTTGTTAAAGAATATCATATAGAGGAAAAACCCCGCCGTTCCGGCTGCGACGAACCATTTCAAATCAGATCTTTTCGGCAGAGCAATTTTTGTCATAACAGCAATCAAGAATAATGTGAGGGAAGCAATAAAATAGCGTAGAAATCCAAGGGAAAACACCGAAAAGTGCCGAAGGGCAATGCGGGTCAAAACATAAGCCAAAGACCAGCAAACAGTCGTTATCATGGCATACGGGTGAAAACTTTCTTTCCAATTCTTCATTCAGAGTACCTCCTCGGTTTACAATTGATCTATTTCCCGATATAATTGAAACACAAGAAACCGGTTCATAAAAGATCCGATAATCAACTTTGTTTAGTGGTCCGGTTTAGAAAGGAAAAAATGCTGTATATCAATATTAAAAAAGAAAAGAAGCGCTCTTATACAAAGCAGATATACAAAGAGATCCGGGAAAAGATATTGAAAGGAGAGCTTCAAGAAGGCGCGGCTCTACCTTCAACCAGAGAATTGTCGGTTGAGCTCGCTGTTTCCAGAAATACTGTTCTTAACGCCTATGATATGCTCGTATCAGAAGGCTTTGTGCATAGCATTCCTGGATCGGGCTTTTATGTCAAACAAGGCCTTCAAGCTGCATGGCAGGCGGCAAAAGTTTCGCAAGATCAAACAGCGTCACTCTCCGACGACCGGATTTTTCAGAATATGATTAGCTTTGACAGTGGGATCCCGGCATTGGATCTTTTTCCGCGGAATAAATGGAATACATTTACTTCCCGGGCATTTCGCGATGCACCGGTATCCGCCTTGGGGTACGATGAGCCTCAGGGAAGACCCGAGCTGCGCAGCGTTCTTGCTGCATACTTGAAAAAGGTCCGAGGTATCGAATGCGATCCGGATCAAATTATCATCACTGCCGGAGCAAAGCAGGGATTGACGCTAATCGCGAAGTCCCTGTTGGATTGCCGCAGTGAGGTTCTGCTCGAGGATCCGTCCAACAGAAATGTGAAGCAGATTTTCTCCTATCATACAAGGCATATTACACCGGTTCCGGTAGATCAGGAAGGGATCATTACTGATCAGTTGCCCAAAAACATGAGGCCGTCACTCCTGTTCGTAACACCTTCCCATCAGTTTCCTCTGGGGGGGAATTTTAACGATTAGGAGGAGATTGGATCTGGTCAAATATGCAAGAGAATCCGGATGCTATCTGGTTGAAGATGACTATGACAGCGAATTTCGCTATGATGGCGCGCCTGTGAACAGCCTTTATGAGCTTGATCCGGACAGGGTTATTTATATCGGCACATTCAGCAAGATATTGTTTCCTTCCTTGCGACTGGGCTACATCGTCCTCCCTCCGCAGCTCATAATGCAATTTCGGGAATGGAAACGGCTTGGCGATCATCATACCAATTCGATCAGCCAGCTGGCACTGATGCGTTTTATCGAAAGCGGAGATCTGGAGCGTCATATCAGGCATATGAAAAAAGTCTACCGGAATCGCAGGAATCTCCTGCTGGAGTTACTTGATCAATATTTTCCAAATCAGTATCGGGTTCTTGGGGACTCCGCCGGAATGCATATGATCCTGGATCTGCGCGGGATCGAGTTTTCACCGGATCTGGTTCAGCGGATCACAGACTCAGGAGTTTATGTTGTTCCGGTTGAGGAACACTCTGTAATGAAAGGCCTTCATCTCAATCAAATCATTATGGGCTATGCCCACCTTACCCGTCAGGATATGGAGCTCGGACTGCAGCGGATCAAATCTGCAATCAAATAATTCTTCGGTTTAAAGCAGCGCATTTGCTAGCACATATTTGTTTCTAAAGGAATTTGGGTATATCTTTATGCAACGCAGGAGGAAGAGAAAAGTGTCAAGCAAAGATGAATATCAGATACTCGACATAAAGCATATGTTTGAAAAAAGTGCACAAAAATATGGAGAAAGAACGGCGTTTTGGGTGAAAAAAGACAAAGGGGAAGCTTATTCTACTATAACCTACAAGGAGGCATACGGCGATGCTTGCGGACTTGAAACTTCGCTTATCGCGCGTGGCCTGAAGGACAAAAGAATTGCGATTGTAGGTGAAAACTCCTATGAATGGGCTGTTTCTTACCTCGCAGTGATATGTGGAACAGGGGTGGTCGTTCCGCTTGACATGAAACTTAGCATCAACGAACTGAAACATTTTCTTAGTGTCACTCAATGCAGTTGCGCCATTTTTTCAGGAGAATTAGAGGATATCTTCTGGCGGATCAGAAACGACGGAGTCACCGAGCTCGAAATACTCGTGAATATGGATAAGGAAAAGAGTGAATGGGATATTTTATCACTGCGAGAGTTAATTGATGAAGGCAAGGAACTGGTGACTTCCGTCAGCTGTGATATTAAAAGTACGCGAATTTTACGTGATGAGCTTTGCGCGATCATGTTTACTGCCGGAACAACATGCGTTCCAAAAGGAGTAAATCTGTCACATGCAAATATAGCAACAGAGATAACGATGGTGTCTGAAGTTCTTAATATTACTGAAAGCGACGTGTTTTTTTCGAGGCTTCCGGCACATTGTGCGTGCGAATGCATATGTGGTATCCTGCTACCCCTCTGCGGGGGAGCATCGATAGCGTATGGTGAAGGGCTTAAATACAATTTTGAAATTTCATCGTTGAGAGGATACAGCCTTACCGAATGCTCATCCATAGTCGCACTCAGCCCCGTTAACGGATCGGTGGGGCGTCTGCTTCCTAAAATGAAAGCGAAACTAGCCAGCCCTGATCCCGAAACAGGTATCGGTGAAATATGTCTGGCGGGAGAAAATATAATGATAGGATATTGTGGCGATCCTGAAGCGACTGCCGAAGTCCTTAAAGACGGTTGGCTATATACGGGCGATCTGGGAAGGATAGATGAAAAAGGATATATCTATCTAGCAGGCAGAAAAGAGAATGTTATTATTGCTGAAAACGGAAAGAATATATATCCGGAAGAATTGGAAAACGATTTAAACAGCACAGTGTATGTTCTGGAGAGTATGGTGTGGAGCAAAGTTTCGAATGACGGGGAAGCCGTTATAGCCGCCACAATTTGGGCAGATGTGGAGAAAGTCGCTGAAAGGCTGGACGCCGGTTATTCAGAGCAGGAACTGGAAAACCTGCTTTGGTGCGAAATAATAAAGATCAACGATAAGCAGCCTTTCTTAAAACGAATTAAAAAGATGGTACTAAGAAAAGAGGAATTTCAAAAGAATTCATCTCAAGAAATTATAAGATGGTATCCTGCTAATAGGGGATAATAACATTTGGCATGCCTACTGGTTGGGATTTGAGGGATCACAGAAGAACATAGAATAAATATTAACAGCGGCGGAAGAGTAACGGAGCCGCCGCCAAAACACCGGACGCCGGACATACAAGGTTAATACAGAAAAAGGGTAAGGGCTGAAAATACCAGCCCTTACCCTTTATTGTTTACCCGATCACGGGATTGCCCGCGCAGAAAGCCAGAAGCCCCGAGAATTCGGCAAATGAAATGATAGTGGATTCGTTTAATCCTCTTGGAACAAGTCGATGGCACGCATCAGCATTGCAGCGACCTCTGCTCGTGTAGCAGTTGCTTTGGGGCTCAGCGTTACACTGGTCGAGCCATTAATAATCCCGTTTGCCACAGCCCAGTTCATAGCTGCACCAGCGAAATCGGACACATCATCATGATCCGTGAAGGCGGCAAGGCTCGCATTTGCAGTAACATTCCTGCCAGTGCTCATCGCATAACGATATAAAATCGTTGCAACTTGTTCACGGGTTATTGGGCCCGCCGGATCATAACTGCCATTATAACCGTTGATGATACCGGCTGAGGAACCCCACACTACTGCATTGTAGTACCAGGAACCATTGACGACGTCATTAAAAGTGTTGCTTCCGGTAACGGCCGGAGATCCTGCCATGCGATACAGAACCGTGGCAATCATGCCTCGGTCGAAGAGGGATCCGGGAGCAAATGTGGCAGGAGTGGTTCCATTCATCAGGTTCGAATTCAACATACGACCTACACTTTCAGCATACCAATCAGTTATTTTTACGTCATTGAAAGTATTGGCAGCAAGCTGTGCCGCCTTACTGGAGGTAAATCCCTGACCAGGAGTTGTTGGAGTTGTCGGCGCTGTATGGGAATTACCAGTTCCGCTGCCGCCGGAAGTTTTTGTAAGGATCACAGAAACAATTGCACTGTTATTTATGCCTGCCTTTAACGCAATTGCTTTCACCGTAGTTGTAGCTGAAATGGAAAACGGTGCGTTATATACGGCACTTGCACTAGTTGGCTCTGATCCGTCCGTTGTATAATAGATTGTTGCGCCTTCCGTACCACAGGTAATCGTAACGGTTGCTGTTCCGCTGAAGCTGCCGCCGTTGGGAGATATCACTGGCTTTGCCGTCAGTTTTGGCGTGGTCTGCGTATCAGAAACAGCAACGCTTTCACTCTGTGTTTCTGTACCCGCATACTTCACATAGCCGGTATAACTTGATTCAGGAACACAGTCTGTTTTCGTGTTAATGCTTGAATAGGTTATCCCGTCAAAGCTGTAAAGACCGTTTTCCACAAGTGGTATGGTAGCCGTATAGGTCTCTCCATCGCTGTTTAAAGTAAAGGTAAGGATAAATGGGTCGGGCTCTAATTGAGGGCCATAAATGATGAAATTGCCGTTGATAGTACCAAAATTCTTAACTGCCTCATTTCCGGCGTAATCAGCTGCCACGATCATGTATCTGTTATTGCCGGATGCCAAAGCAAATGTTCCATTGTCCTGTTCCGCCTCGAGAACATATTCTTTTTCAGCAGCGACCCACTTATGGAGCGAATACGAAGCTATTCCACTGTCAGCGTCTGAAGCGCTCAGTACCACATTAGGGGCGCTAAAGGAGATGCTGTTTATTACAGGTTCGATCTGATCGTCAAATATTCCGGCCGCTCCGGCGAATAGTGCAGTTGCTAGCATTGGGTAGTACTTCTGGTAATGCGGCCTGTAGAACATGTTGGATCCGAAGTTCACAGACTGCACCGGCTTGCCGGTTATTCCGCCGCCTTTCAGTATCGTGCTAAACATCGTTGTACGGTTTTGGAAAACATCCTTGGAGCCGCCGGTATTTTGGTAACCGCCTATAAAGGCTCCGCCATCCTTTGACCTGAACAATATCTTGGAGCCTGCGGGTATATTACCTGTGAAGTAATTTCCACGAGCGTAAATCGTGTCAGTATTAGCGTAGTTTGCCGTGAAGAGGCTGTCGTCCACGTTATAGTCGCCGTAAAGCGCCACGTCACTAAATGAGCCTGTGGTTGGGGCGCCGGAATTTCCGGTGCCGAAGTTAGCATCTGTTAGGCTCGCTGCACTTTGTATCATAACAAACCCAAGTTTGTTATCCTTGATAGCGGTCAAAAGGTTTCCGCTGGCCGTGGAGTTATTCATTAGAACAACGTTGGCATTCTCCCTGACGGTGGAATTTGAATTTCCGTTATAGTCCGTTCCGTCCGCGTTCTTCATGGAGCCGAATCCCATGTAATCGTCAAGAGCCCAGTAAATAGCGCCGCCGGCAGTCGCCGCGTTTCTCGTGCTGTTCATGCTTATAATCGGCTCCTTAAGCTTAACCGCCTCTTTCGGCAGATCACTTATGTATTTGCCCTCGATTTGGCAACCTTTCAGCCCTAAATCTGGATTATCCACTAAAGCGTAGATTTTATCCAGATTCTGAGCTTCGATGATGTAATCGGACATCGTTCCTACGCCTTCCACGCTCTTGCGGAGCATCCATACGTCCTCCTTGCTGTCAATATAGGACGGACCGCTGGACCTGCCGGAAAGCAGAAGGTTTACAAATCTTACGGAGTCCGTGCTGTTGCTCTTAAATACTACATAGTCAGTCGGCGTTCCTGCTATATCAGCTTTCTTATGAATAGCAGTGGAAGGTACAGCTTTGCCGTCAAACAGGCCCGGTGACCATACTTCCACACAGTCGAAGCCCCTTGTGTCCGGGAAGTTGCAATAGATGTCAGCATACATGCTGGTGAAGTTCGTGGCGTCATAACCTTTGCTCATAACCTCGTTTATGAAGTTACGTCTGCCCTGTTTCATATCGTAGAGATACGTACCCGCGGGGTACGTCACGCCATTATAAGTGACAGGCTCCGTGGTTTTACTTACCTTCGCACCGTACCGCATAGTAAAATCAAGCGTCCGGTATGCCTCTGCCACGTTAAACTGAGTTTCAGGCGTGCCGGGTATTACAAGGTAGTCCGGGAAGTAGGGAAGCTTTCCACCGTTGCCGTCATCTTTACTAGCCCTGCCGACGTATTTCCCAACGCCGCTCACGACATCAATGAAATATTTGTCCGCGGCTGGAGAATCGATATTGTTAATGCCGCGCAATTTGAACTCAAGCTTGTTCAAAATCGTGCTCCGGCGCAAACTTGTGTATATGTTGTCAACCTCATGACTATCTTTGCCGTCGATGCTTCCGTTGAGGGGATTGCCGGAATAAAACGCGGTATGACCATACATCAGCTCGTTCAGCATCCCATAATTAATGGAGTTACCCGCTTCGAAGGAATCCGCGTTGGAATGAGGCTCCTCGATGGTCCATCCCATGCATCCGTAGAGCATTGCGAACATAGGCGCGTAAATGTTTCCGCCGTCATCCCAACCGTTTGCCATGGTATCCCAAGGCACGTGGAATCTGTTATAGCCGGTACTGGCAGTAAGAGCTCTACCGCCGGAATAAGCGAGCTGTATCATGTTGTTAAGCGTTAGATCTGGCTCGTAGTTCTGGCTGTGAGGTGCTGTACACGGCTCAATAAGCATCTGGGAGACATAGCCATGCCATTCAAGCATGACTAACGGATCCCATTTTGCGATATCTTCGGTGAGCGCTATCGCCTCAGGTTGTGTTGCATAAACAGCGTCTCGGTTAAGGTCCAGGCCATACCTGTTAACCCTACGCATGGCTGCCTTGCCATCAGGGTTGGAGCACAGCGTGTTGACCATTATAAACTTGTCCAGTACTTCAGAGGTGTTGATAGACGTCTGAGTTCTGGATGTGTCGCTGTAAAACGCGGAGGTAGTAACAACGTTATTAAACGCGCTATAGCCTGTATTCACGTTACCCGAAGGACGATAGTTATAAGTTATTACATCGTCCGAGAACGTCTTGTAAGGGATAACTTTTCCTCCCTGCCCGCCCTCAATCATTGCATTGATCAAATGGATCATGCTGTCCGTTCCGGCTACTTCGTCGGAATGAACATTGTTCTGGTAGTACGGAAGAACAAGATTGATATCCTTCGGAGCAACATTTTTGTACTTGTCGATTAGAGCCTGCGGATTGTCGTTCATCTGATCTTTAACTCCGCCTGGTGCGAGGTAGTCATTAACGGTATTGGCGTCTTTCGCGACAACGATGTTCCATATGGCGTTGTATTGGGAGTAGTTGTTGAAGCCCTTGTTGGCTTCGCTGTAGTTGTCCGTGAGGCCGTAGCCCAGTATGCTTACCTCCACATATACGCCGTCGCCTTGTACAAAAGTGCCATCAACGTTTTTAACTATAGTACCTTTGGCTATTACTCCCATCGGTTTTGCGTCGAGCTCCACTCTTTGACCGTTGAGCGCTTCAATGAGGTTCTGGCAGAACTCATTAATTTCTAACCATGAGTGGTACTCGTCATATGGTCCGATGTGCAAACTGGTCGAGGCAAACGTCTGCTCGCCCGATACCGCTTCAAGGGCATATGTGCCGGGCCCTTTGCGAGCCGGGCCATATTGGAAAAACGCACGGTTGTCCGCGGTTTGGCCGGCTCCGAAGTCGCCCTGGGTGCCGCCGTTATACCCGTTATAAGGAATGTTGTTGTTCGCGTTGGCGTTGCTACCCGCGCCGTAAGGCGAGTTGACTCTGATGCTGGCGGAAACTTTGTAACCGTCGGCAACTGGAGCTATCTGCTTGTTTGATAAAATCATAATCGGTGTTGCTCCGCGTAAGTCTTTGCCATTCCCCCAACTGTTGAGAGGGAAACCGCCGTATGTAAAGTCGACGGAGTCAAGAAACACCTGTGGATCTGGGATTTCTTCCGCAGGTACTGTAAACTCTACATTAAAGATACGGGGATCCTTAAGATTGATTTCTCTTCGAGTCGTGTAGAACTTAGCAGGGTCTTCGCCGTTTGCGGCAACGCCTCTGTAAACTTCAGGCCTGTACAGTATCTGCACATCTCCGCTGGCGATGACTTCAACTGATTTTATATACAGTGGGGTGTTTTCCTCCGCGAAGGCAAGTGCTGCGGGCGTCACTACTTCCAGCGCCTCGGGCGTCACTACTTCCAGCGCCTCCGGCGTCACTACTTCCAGCGCCTCCGGTGTCACTCCGTTCAAATCCACATCGTTATCGAGGACAATCTCTGCGGCATTGTTCACATCAGCGGGAAGATCATCTAACGCAAATGTATTTATACCTAACGAAAATACTAAGCTGAGAACAACCAAGAAACTTAAAATCTTTTTCTTGTTTTTTAATAGCATTATATTTTTACCTCCTAATAAAATTAGCCTCATTTATCCGATCTTTTATACGAAAAAAAATTCTTTGTCTCTTTAATACCTCCTCATTTTATATTTATTTACAACTACTACAAAATACACCGAAAGGTGCAACTGTCCTTATATATATATTAGATTAGGACAAGTGGTTTTCATGTCGAACCTATTAAATATAATTATATTTTTATAGACAAAATTATTTAAAACTTTTCATGATCCAAGTGTATCCATTTGTAAATTACAATAAAAACTTTATTTCCTTTTCGCTGAAAGCCAAATAATCTTCTAGTGCTTGAAAATATGAATCTATGTAGCTACTATAATTTCTCAACAAAACGAAAAATTGCACCCCATTAAAATGAAGTGCAATCTGCAGTGGTACTTTTTAAAACCTCCATTGGTTTTAATTGTAGTATAATTATTATTTCCTTTTCTATATTGAAACCATTGAAAATACGAAAAGGCGGCTGTTTCGGACAGCCGCCTTTTCAATTCACTCTAGGTTTTTCATTCCCTGCTTGGTTCTCTTTCAAAATCCAAGACGGCTCTCCTTTCAGCCTTTCCGCTCCAGATTGACCAGGCGACCACTGCGCTGATGACGATTGCTCCGCCGATCAATGCGAAAAAGCTAGGTACCTCTCCGTTATACAGAAAAACCCATACCGGATTGAGGAGCGGTTCGATGGCACTGATCAGGGAGCATGCCAACGGGGAGCACTTGCGTATCGCCAGACCATATAAAATATATGGAATCCCAAGCTGGAAAATTCCCATCGCAAGGATGACAATAGCGATAGAAGGTGTGACTGGCGTCGGGGAAAAGAAAACAAACGGGATTCCAACGATTGCTGTAAATATATGACCCAGCAGGATTCCGCTGGAGCGGGCATTCTGGTCTGCATGCCCAGTCACAACAAACATGGAAGCAAAGGATAAGCCTGCCATAAGCGCTAGGAGATTAC
>Ga0366761_1053_pt1 | contig 13351 bp, 13 predicted proteins | sample TotcelHN113001M3_FD_207054 | JGI IMG/M metagenome (GOLD analysis project Ga0366761, IMG submission 207054) | Enriched cells from coal bed in the Powder River Basin, Montana, United States - Total cells N11 rep1 HSBNCT.N11.300.1.M3 ...
TTAGACATACTCTTCCTTATAAAAATTATTTCGAAGCAATTTCAGGCAATCGTCCATTTCAGTAGTCAGAGCCTCGTAATCGATCTCCGTCAGATAAGGCAGGTGTGCGGTGAACCCCTCACCGAGCCAACTCAGCATTTTCATCACCAGTTTTGGATCCACCGTGTCCTTGAATTTGGAAGTATCCATCCCCTCAAATACGATTCTATTGCGAAAATCTTGGCCCTTGGCTAAAATTCCCTTGATACCCTCTTTGACTTCTTTATCATTTTCAAAGTATATGCTTCTCAAAAAAGCCAATGTAGCCGGATGCTTCTTTATCAACGAAATTTCAATATCCGCCGCCATCTTGATCCGTTCAAAGAAATCCGTCATCGTCAGATCCAACTTTTCATTGATTTCATTCACAAATAGCTCGCCGCAGAATTCAATTAAATAAAAATAAAGTGCTTTCTTCGAACCGAAATAGTGAAAAACCATGGCCTTGGAAATCCCTGCGGCATTGGCAATATCGTTTACCGAGGCCTTTTTATACCCATTGGTGCTGAAAGCCTGCAGAGCGGCGTCGATGATGGTCTTTTGCTTCTCCATTGGCAAACTTAAAAATCTCTCCATACTATTTCACCTCAAAATATAGTCGACCGAATCGGTTTACGACGTTAGTATAGCACCATAAACCGATTCGGTCAAATCGTTGCACAGAGGCTCAACCAAAACTGAACAGCATGGCTGAAGCTTTACAGTGCCCTCTTTGATTTAATCCAACATAGTATTTAAAAATAAAAAGCGAGGTGAAGATGATACGCTCCCCGCCTTATGAATTGCCTCTGTACCGTCAGCAGATTGGGGGTTGATACCTTTACCTCTTTGACTTTTTCCACGAAGGCTGCAGGGGTTTGGTCGATTCCCAGGTCATAGAAAACAGCGAAACTTGCTAGCATCTCTATTTTCCTTTAATTTTCGGACAATTTGAAATACATAATAAAAATATCCTTATAAGTTATAGTTATAAGGGCTGAAGAGGGACCTTGGGTGGTTGCCGAATATTCCTTCTGTGGGCTGTCCGACATAGCCTTACACTTAATTATAGAAAACAAAAACCCGCCTGAATTGCGGGTTAAAAAACAAATTACCCTGGAAAACTGCGGTTGCAGACCGGCGCAACCAAAGTTATCTTTACTTTTACCATCGGTTCCATTAAAAATGGGGTATAGGATATGAAAGGATGATTGCTGAAATGTTTTTTGGCGAGAGAGTAAAAAATGAGAGAACGTTAAAGGGCTGGACTCAAGAAGAACTTGCAGAAAAACTTTTTGTCAGCCGTCAGTCCGTTTCGAAATGGGAAAACGGTCAGAATTATCCCAGCATCGACATCATCATTAAAATAAGCGATCTCTTTGGCATCACCATCGATGAATTATTAAGAAGCGATGAGGAGTTGAAAAAGAAAGTGATTAAAGACAGCAGGCAACTGGCCTACCCCAAATTGAAATCTCTCTTTGATGTTCTGTTTTTAGTGGGAATTGCTCTCTTAATTATTAAGATCGGGATTGTTATTCTTAATAAGTTTACACCGTTGGACTTTACCTTGTATGGCGGATCATTTGTTTGGAACTTTGGCTCCTTGATTTTATTGATTGGTGCAGGGATTGGCTCCAATATCGTTAAAGATAAGTACAAAGATAATTAGGCTAAGACCGCATAGCGTATGCCCTTTACTGTACTAAACACTAATAGGAACATAAAGTGGGCCTCCCACCACAGAGCAGATTTGGTGGGAGGCCTACTTTATGTTGTAGGAAGGCATTGTTGCTTATCCAGCTTGGCGGCGAATATTCATCTTGATTTCAATGTGTTACATATTTTCATTCTTTTTCTAACACTTCACATGAATTTAACATAAATTGAAGCACGATAAAATTTTTTAGGAGGGCTAATATGCTGTCAAGCATGGATTTTGTCCGACAGTCCCTGGACATACATCTTTTTTTTGGACGCATTATGAAGGAGCACTCTTTTTTCCTTGAGATCGGTTTTACTCCACGAGATACGAATTGTATTCAGCAGGCGGATGATTTCAGAAAAGCATTTGATGAGCTTCTGGGAGAAGTCGTCTCCTGTGCCCCCGGTCTGGCCAGTCAGGGAGTGCTCCAATCAGGAGAAGTTATTACCCCCTATACCCTTAAAGCGGAGTCGGCCTCTTCCTACTTCACAGGAGTTCAGATCCCTACCCAAATAACCCAGGCCGAAGTCGGATTGGTGGGCGGAGGCATGACGACGGTCAACCCTATGCTTGAACAGAGCATCTCTGTCATCAATCAGAAAGCCATCAGCTTACTCACCGGCTTAATCCAGTTTAAAGCCATGATTTTGGCCGATGTTTTATGCTGTAAAATGTTTACGATGAACTATCCGCTGCTGATTGACCACATCTTAAGGGAGGCCAAACTCTATTTGCAAACGGTCCAGAGAATCCAACGCAGGGAAAGTATCAACTTTGAGCGGGAAATCCTGGAGCAGGAACAGTTTTGGAACAGAATCATGGCGGAACATGCCAAATTCATTCGGGGATTGCTTGACCCATCGGAAAATGAATTGATCAGTAAAGCCAATGAGTTTGGCAATGAATTTGACAAGTTAACCGCCGAAGCCAAAGCCGCCATGGATATGACCCTGCCCAAAGCAAGGGTTACCGAAGACAGCCTTCGGGCTACCCAACAGTTCCGGGCTTTCAAAGTGCAGGGAACCCAGGGCTTGCTGGAATGCAAGGTCAAATCCATCATCCTTCCCTTACTGGCCGATCATGTACTCCGTGAAGCCAATCACTATTTGCGGCTCTTGAAGACCTTCAGACGGTAACCCTGTACTGCTTTTTACAGGCTGAATAAATGATGGACCAAAAATGGAGCTGCCAGAGACATATAAATTGCGGCAATTCCCATGGCTACCCCGGACATGGAACCCTGTACCGTCCCTTCAGCCAGAGCCGATGCGGTTCCTTGGCCATGGGCCGTCGTACCGTAGGCCAGCCCCCGCACCAGCGGATTGGTTACCTTGAACAGATTGAGCAAAACGGGCGTCAGAAAGGTCCCGATCATGCCGGTAGCAATCACGAAAACCGAGGTCAGAGTCGGATCGCCGTTTAAGATGCCGGATACGCTGACGGCAATGGGCACGGTCACTGATTTGGGAACCAGGGATGTGACGATGAGCTTATCCAAGCCCAGAAATTCCGCCACCAAAACGGTGGTGATGATATTGGCCGTGGTTCCCACCACAATTCCGCCCACCACCGGCAGGATATTCTGCTGCAAAAGCTTCCGGTTCCGGTATAGGGGAATCGCTAAGGCCACGGTGGCCGGCCCCAGAAGATAGGTCAAAATATTCTTAGCCTCCTGATACTGGCTCACCGTGACCCCGGAAAGCCAAAAGACCACCACGATCAAGGCGGTACTCAGGAAGACCACGTTGACCAGCGGGCTGGGATAACGCTTATTTAAAAAACGGCTGAACAGATAGGCACCTAAGGTAATGGCTATCGTCAGGAATACAAGCAACAGATTCATTTACACGCCTCCTTTTTGCGAGCGGAACCGGACCAGCACGCCGGTTACCGAGTTCATAACCACCACACAGACTGCGGTGCCCAGAACGATTGACAATAAAAGCTGGGCTCCACTTAATTGGAACAGACCGATCCACTGCATCAAGCCCACGGCAATGGGGATAAAGAAAAAGGCCAGATGCTTGAGCAGGAAATCCGCTCCTCCTTCGATCCATTCGATCCGGATCATCCCCGTCAGCAGCAGCAAAAATAGGATGATCATACCCAAAACATTGCCCGGAACAGGCAGATGGCTTATCTCAGCCACAAAATTTCCCACTTGATAAATTGCCCAAAGCAAGGCAATCTGCGCCAGAAAACGCAACCATTGCATCATGAACTCTCACCTCTTTCTATTTAAATTGTATAGATTTCATATTCATTTGTAAAATAGATAGTTATCATGTTTTCTATAGATAAAATAGATATATAAGAATTGTACTCATCAACAAACAAAAAAGGCCTTTACCTTCTGATCGGTAAAAGCCTTTAATTTATATTTTCGCCTAAGCGAAGAATTCTTCAGCAAAACGCAGCCATAATTTAGCCGCATGAGACATGGAGCGCCCTCTTTTCCAGATGATAAACATCTTATGGATGATCTGCGGGTTGGTCACCGGCAGAACAGCAAACCGGCGGGGGTCCAATTCCCGGCAAGCGGCCCCCGGTAGGAAAGCGATTCCCAGATCGGCGGCCACCATCTGGGTCATCAGTTCAAACTGGGAAGTCTCAAAAATAATGTTGGGCGCAAAGCCCTCATTTTTGCACTTGCTGATGATCTCATCATGGAGGCTGAATTCACTGCTGTATAGGACAAAGGGTTCCCGGGCCAAGGATTTAAGATCGATGAAGGCTGCATGGCTGAGTGGATTCTGAGCTGAAACGATAACGTGCAGCGGATCTTCAGCAAAAGCGAAAGAGTCAAAATACTGACTGTCCGGCACGCTGCAGACGACTCCCACATCCAGGGTCCCGTCCAGAATATCCAGGATCACTTTTTTCGACCCGTGCTCGGAAAGACTGATTGCGATTTCAGGGTACTTCTTTTTAAATTCCCCCAGCAATTCGGCGAAGATCGTGGTTCCCGTGATGGGCAGCAGGCCGATGGAAATTTTCCCGCGCTCCATCTTAATTCTGTTTTGAAATTCCCCGGTTAAATTTTCGAACTTGGTTACAATTTCGATAGCCTGATCCAGAAATACCGCCCCGGTATCCGTCAATTGCACGTATTTGGAGGTCCGGTTAAAGAGCGAAGTACCCAGCTCATTTTCCAGATCCTTGATCAGCTTGCTGATGGTGGATTGCGTAACATGACATTTTTCAGCAGCTTTACTGAAGCTTTTCTGATGAGCCACTTCCACAAAATACTCCAAATGTTTGATTTCCATGCTCCAACCTCCAAACCACCCGAAAGCTCAGAACTATTTGCAGAATACTTCTATTATAAGGCAAACCGGGGACAAAAAGTAGCGCCCCCACCGTCTTACCTAAGCCCCTGCTCATTCCCCCAAAAATCCCCCCAAGGGTCGCTCCCGCCGATCCGCCTCAGCGCCTCTGCCATATCCACACCATCAGGAGTCACCGCATCCAGCTCATCCCAGGCGATAGGCATAGATACCCCGGCCCCTTTTCTTGCTCTTACGGAATAAGGGGCAATACTGGTAGCACCTCTGCCGTTACGAATCCAGTCGATGAAGATCTTGTCGGTGCGCTTGGCCTTTCTCACATTGCTTGTGTAGCGGCCCGGCCACTTCAGCTCCATCACCTGGGCTACGCGTCTGGCAAAATCGTAAAAAACCTCCCAGGGAACAGCGGGTTTTAACGGGACCACCACATGATACCCTTTGCCACCGCTGGTCTTAAGATAGGAATTCAGGGAAAGCTCGGCAAGAATATCTCTCATATCCCGTACACCCTGGCGCACTCTGCTTAGGTCCATCCCCTCATCCGGGTCCAGATCAAAGACCATCAGATCAGGCTTTTCCAGCTGGTCCACCCGGCTTCCCCAGGTATGGAATTCCAGAGTACCCATTTGAGCTTCGTAGATGAGGCCAGCAATGTTCTCGATATAAAAGTACTCTTCAGTTTCTCCTTCACTGTTGGTGATCGGGATGGTGACGATTCCTTTGCTGCCCGGGCCGGGATGCTTCTTATAGAAACAGGTCTCAGATATGCCTTTGGGACAGCGGACAATGCTGAGAACCCGATGACTGACATAGGGCAGCATACGCTCCGCCACCTGTTCGTAATACCGGATCACATCCCCTTTGGTGATTTGCGAGTCAGCAAAGATCACCTTATCCGGATTGCTGATTTTAATTCCTTCTATAATAAGGCTGTTGGCGTTTGCTTCCACGATTCTTCCCATTCCTTTGGCGGCTGATTGTGACTGCCATAGGGGATTTATTTCCTCATCTGCCATTTCCCTTTGGATCTCCCTGGGATCTTTGTCCTTCCGCAGGCCTTTAAAGCTGGCCTGTCTTAAGAGATTCTCCTCGGTCCATTCGGCGAATTTGATCTCCGCCACCAGCTTAGGTTCCAGCCAGGTGATCTTTTCATTGGACCTGGCCTTAGGTGTATGTTTGAAAGGGGACTCCATTCTCTTGATGCCTGCGAATTTTTCCGTAAGCTCTTTCATGTCCGCTCCACTTAAACCCGTTCCGGCACGCCCAGCATAGATGAATTCCTCTCCTTCATAGACCCCGAGGAGCAGAGAACTTACTCCGCTCAGTTTTTTATCGGTAAGGGTGTAGCCGCCGATCACGAATTCTTGCCGTTTATCGCATTTGAGTTTGATCCAGTCGTTGTTTCTGGTTCCGCTGTATGCTGAATCCGCTTTTTTACCGATGATCCCTTCCAGACCTGCCTCACAGGCAGCTCTGAAACTTTCCTTGCCGTTTCCTCGGATATGCCGGCTGTAGTGGAGATTTTTAGGGGCATCCAGCATCAACGCTTCCAGCATCTCCTTCCGGTCGGTCAGGGTGCGCTCCCGGAGGTCCGCTCCATCCAGAGCCAGGAGATCAAAAACGATATAGGTCAGGTTTCTACCCTGGGGGTTTTTCAGATAGCCCTGGAGAGCCTGAAAATCAGTCTTTCCTGTCGGGTCAGTGACGGTCATTTCTCCGTCCAGAATTAGCGCTCTGCCATCAGCCCAATTCAGGAGGGAATAGGCCACATCCTGGAACTGCCTTGTGTAATCATTGCCATTCCTGGTGATCAGCCGGACGCCATCCCCTTCAATATACGCTATGATCCTGTAGCCGTCGTACTTCAACTCATAAAGCCAATCCTCACCCTTAGGAATTGTATGGACCAATTGGGCAAGCTGCACACCGGTAGTGTCGAAGGGGTTCCGAGTGAGCTTATCATCTATCCCATCTTCGATTTCCGCTATGGTGCGTCCGGTCCTGATGCTGGTGGTAAATTCGGAAACTCCGTCACCGCTTTGGGTGTATTCATCTTTTTCTTTCAGCAAAAGCCAGTTTTCCTGCTTTTCCCCTGCCTTGCCTTTCAAGCGTACCAGGGCCCACTTGCCCTTCAGCCGTCGCCCCTTCAGAATAAATTTCAGCATCCCATCACGGAGCCCTGCATCCACATCCACATAGGGTTCCCAGTACCCTTCATCCCAGATCATGACCACACCGCCGCCGTATTCTCCTTTAGGAATGGTCCCTTCAAAGTTCCTGTATTCCAGAGGATGATCCTCCACATGGACGGCCAGCCTTTTGTCTTTGGTATTGTAGGAAGGCCCCTTGGGCACGGCCCAGCTCAGGAGGGCCCCATCCCATTCCAGGCGGAAATCGTAGTGATCCCGGCTGGCCAGATGGTGCTGGACCACAAAGCGCAGACCCTCCTGGGCCCCTTCGGCTATCCCTTCCGGCTCAAGGGTTCTTTCAAAGTTCCTTTTTTGGTTGTATCGGTTGAGCTTATCAGTCATATAAACATGCCGATCCTTCTCTTTTTTACTATTGTTGCCAAAGGAATTATAAGTATCCGGTGGCGTTCCTTGGGCTTTCTGTCAACCAGATGATATCCAATAGACGCTTGCCATCTTTATCACCTCTTAAAAACAACGTCTCCATCGATTAGCACCCAGGTAGTTTTCGCTTGAATATCAAAAGGATGTTTGTCAAAGACAACAATATCTGCGTCTTTATTGACCTCAAGTGACCCTACCCGATCAGAAACTCCAAGTATTTCTGCAGGATTTATCGTGATTGCCTTTAGGGCAGTTTCCTCATCTAATCCGGCTCTTACAGCTAATGCAGCACAAAATGGCAGATAATATACCGGAACTACAGGATGGTCTGTTATTAAAGCTATTTTTACACCGGCTTTATGCAATGCAGCCGGTGTCTCAAAGGTCAGCTCTTTTAACTCCACTTTCCCTCTGGGGCCGATGGATGGTCCTACTATTGCTGAAAATCCTTCTCTTGCCAGTTCATCGGCAATTAAATGGCCTTCAGTACAGTGCTCTAAGGTCATCTTAAGTCCGAACTCCTTAGCAATACGAATAGCCGTGAAAATATCATCAGCTCTATGGACATGAGCTTTTACGCTTATCTCGCCCTTAACAACCGGCACTAAGCTTTCAAGCTTCATATCAAAACTTGAACTTTTTTCTTTATTTTCTATCACTAGCGTTGCATTGAGCATCTGAGTGTTTGTCAAATAGTATTGGAAGATTTATTGACATCCTAGATATAGGATTAAATGGTGTATACAGTAAACTCTGATTTTCCTCTTACTGCTAACAGGAGTATCGACTCAAAGGTAGTCCATTTTCCACATTTTGCTACTCATGCTTTTATAAGATTATTTCACTGCTGTAGAATAAATCTGGGCATTCTCCACTTAAGAATTGCCAATACGTTCTCCCAAAACTCCTGACCGGATCTACTGCCTGTCGCCCTTTCGACGGTCGTTTCCCTTTGGCATAAAGCTTTCTGACAAAGTCAGTAAAGGGTTCATGAAGACACGTAAGGAGTAGTCGTTTGATCGCTAATAAATTACCCTTGAAACCAGCCTTGAGTTTGATTAACTGTAACAGGCAGTAGGTCATCAGTGCGATGTAGATTTGGTTCTCTACACCAAGCTTCCCTTTACTGAAGAGGTGCTTAATTTGGAGATGCTGTTTGATCCATTTAAAAAACAGCTCTATCTTCCAGCGGTACCGGTAAATATCACTGATTTCCTCAGCAGTCAGGTTAAAGTCGTTTGTAACAATGACTATGGGTTTACCTTCTAAGTCCTCCGTTATCACTAGGCGGACCTCATGAGTCATTTGATTTACCCCCGCTTTGCCCAATCGGACCTTTTGGTCCTTTTTAACAGGACTTCCTGCTTTGAGGGGAAACTCTTCAAGCACATCAATGATAGCATTGTCCTTTAAGCGGCTGGTGAAGCGGATCCCATTTTGACAGTAATCATCCCACTTTTTGTAATCCACGTAACCACGGTCAAAGACATTCAGAGCCCCTTCTTCATCGACAATCAGTTGATCCATCTGAGTTTTATCAGCGGGTTTGGCCGGTGTGACAATCACCTTATCGGGAGTCGATTCTCCATCGAATTTTAATCGGAGGTGAGCTTTCACTCCGCCCTTCGTCTTCCGAAATTCAGCCCATAGATATTGAGAAAGGCATAGGCTGATGGTGGTGGAATCGATGAGGTACAAACTTCCGAGTTTCTGGCGAATCAAGTGGAATCCCAATTCTCGACCAACTTGGGAGGTGATGGAGTTAAAGAGCATTTGAGTGATCTCGAGGGGAAGCACCCTTAATCGACGCGAAATGGTTGACGAACTAATCGACTCTAAGCGAATCAATTGGCTAAGCTCCTCATCATTGAGGCTATTACTAATTTCATCTAAAGAGCGATAGGATTGCATTTCCGCATGAATTAAGAGTTCAAAAAGTTGGACGGTTTTGAGTTTCCGAATGTGGCGATCCGTTCCCGGCACCTTCTCATAAATATGAACCCAAAGATCATCACTTAAAACAGGCCGAAATAGTTGAAATAATGTGGAAGTTGTGGTATCCTTGTCCTGCATTTTTGGTCTCCTTATCTTTAGAGATTATGGGCAGGACTACCATAACTCTAATTATAAGGAGTTTTTTGTTTAATTAATAGACTCTTAGGGGAATTTGTTTGATTTACTGCATTTTTCATAGGGTTTTAGTACTTGACAATTAAAAGGTTACTTTATGCAAAGCTAATGATTTTCTATATAGTTTTTTGTTTTAAAAATATACTCTCTTAAGATAGCTGCGGTAGCCATTCTTGTGGAAGGTGATTGTGTTTTGGCACTGTAACATTTTTTCGGATTTTCGCCAAACGCAACTTTCATCGCTGCCGTTTGCTGAAGGATCATAGCATCGATTCTTTTCCCTTTGGTTTTAATCGTCGTAAATTGCCCGCCTATCACATTTGAACTGCCCGGGCCTGAGCACACGCAGGTAACACCATTTTCATAAGCTTCAACAAAGGATCTGTCCATTGGATTAATGGCATCGATAGCTCTAAGCTGTGGTGTAACCGGATCCGTACTTTCATTTCCGTCAGCTCCCTCAAAACCAAGTCCATCCTCCCACATCCCGACATGGCAATGAGCGTCGATCATTCCGGGCATGATAAAACCGCCTTTGGCATCAACTGTTTCGCAATTCTCGGGAATTGAGATATCCTTTCCTACTGAAATAATTTTGCCTTCATCCATTAATATTTGGCCATTTTCAATGGGGTCACCCGACATGGTAAGAATTGTTCCATTTTTGATTAATAGCATTTTAATCTCCTCCAAATATTTAATTATGTTTATAGAATTAAGCCTTGAAAAATAAAAAAAGTGCTACACCCCGTAAAGGATAGCACTTTTTCTGTAACTCAATTAATTCTATATCCCCAAAATAAATAAGAGATATCTGGCGAACCGCACCTAGATATCTCTTATTTGTATTATAACATATTTAAATAAGGAAACAAAACTAATTCAGTCTTTGAGGTTTTTCCTGGACTTTAACAAGACCCTTTCTGACTCAAGTTTAAATTGTGAGAATAAAAATCATTGATGAACGCAAAATACCTCATGAAAAGGGGGCTATATAATGCTTACAACTCAGGATACTCAACCAGTCCCGTTTGATGCGACACAACATAGTCAAAATACAATTATGCTCACCGCTTCAGAAATCGGCTACTTGTGATCAAGCTATCTCGCAGAATCAATGTCGGTGAGTATGCTGAACATACTTTAGCTAAAGCTAAGAACCCTGATTTCAGGCCAATTTTTCAACAGGCACTTGATTACTCAAGCCAAAGGGTTAAAGGTCTCGAAGATATTTTCAATTCAATCCATCATCCTATTCCCGTAGCTTTTGGCGAGAAAGACGCAGACATAAATGCAGGAGAACTGTTTTCCGAGTCTTTTATGTTAACGTATACCAAGTCCACAAATAAATTTATTATTGGTAACTATATTGAAGCCTACAGTAACTCTTCACGTTCCGATGTCAGACAGTTCTTCTCAGAGTGCATTGACCAAACACGAAATATAATCAATATGTGTACTGATGTTTTATTGGCCAAAGGATTGGACCTGAAGGCACCCTATCTCATTATCCCCGATACGATTGATTTTGTGGATGATAAAGATTACTACGGTTCTATTTTCGGTAATAATCGACCTTTAAACTCACTCGAAATCGGCCATCTGCATAACATCATCGCGAACAAGCTGATTCTGGGAACATTGACGTTAGGGTTAGCTCAAGTTGCCAAGAATGATAAAATCAGAAAGTATTTGGCCAAGGGAAACGAGTTATGCAAGAAACAAGTCAATGAGCTGAGCGCAATTTTAAGCCAGTGGGATTTGCCTGTCCCCTCAACTTCTGACTTTGAAATCTCTTCATCAACCGATTCTCCATTTAGCGACAGGCTAATAATTTTTCATACGACAGTAGTAACTGCATATACAATCTCAAATTATGGCAAAGCCTTGACTAATGGTGCCGATAAAGAGATCATCAAGGTCTACATGAGCTTGATCTCTGAACTTCTCACTTATGCCAAAGACGGCTTAGACCTTATGATTGAAAACAGATGGTTGGAGAGAGTTCCGGAAACGGCAGACCGTAGGAAGCTGGTTCATTAATTATGCCAAGCATCGACATGTGACACCCTTCCCCCTGTATTCGGGGAGGATTACAAAGCAGATGACGGTCCATAATACCATAATGGATATAAAAACCAAGAGGTGAATAAGTTTGGAGTACTTAATCATCACCCTCCGGATTATTTCTGTTATGGCTCTGTTCCTGTTTTTGATTTTGAAGACCGGCAGACGCAAGATCGCCGAGCTTCCTGTCTATGACTTTATATCGATGATTGTGCTTGGCAGCGTTATTGGCGCTGACATTGCAGAGCCCAATACTCCTCATCTTCCCATTTTATTTGCTGTGGTACTCATCGTAGCCCTGCAATATCTGGTAAGTTCTCTCTTGATCAACCATAAAAGATTTGCCCGTAAAATTACCTTCGGCCCCACTGTCGTTATCCAGAACGGGCAATTTATCAAGTCCAACATGGAAAGGCTGAAATACCCCATCGAAAATGTCCTGATGGCCTTGAGGGAAAAGGATATCTTCGACTTGAATGAGGTTGAATATGCTATTGTAGAGGGCAGCGGCAGTATCAGCGTTCTCAAAAAGTCTCAGTTTCTGCCCTTGACTCCATCAGACATGAAGCTTAACCCTGGTGTCAAAGGCCTATTCGTTCCCCTGATTGTTGATGGCAAGGTCCAGGACAGCAATCTTCAGCACCTTAAACGTGACCGCCCCTGGCTCGCTTCACAATTGGCTCAGGCCGGTGTCCAGAATTTCAGTGAGGTGTTTTACGCGGATTGCAATAGTGAAGGCCGATTGTACGTATCAAAAATAATACAGGCAAGTAATTTCAATGATGACTTCACGTTGTAGTATCCCGTGAGCCGCAAAAACAGAGTCCGTACCTGGAAGAACTCCGGGCACGGACTCTATGTATTATTTTCCGAAAATCTATGATCCCGTGCTTGGAAGGGATCATTACATCAAACTTAATCCGAAACAATTACTTCGTGAAGTTTATCCCCGGATTCGGGTTCTTGGCAAAGGCTCCGTCCTCAGCATTCCGGACATTTATATCAAAATTCCTTATGAGACCTTGACCCGAAAGGGAAAATCCATCACTAGGCAACGTTTTTTACCCATAGCCGCCATTGCAGCCACTTATGAGAAGCAGGTACCCGAAGGCAGCGTGCTTCTTCAGGAAGAAGAATACCCCGCAACCTTCAAGGATGCGTATCTCCTGGTAAGCAACAGAGTCGATGCCCCGGAAGAAGCTGCAACTGCCTATGCTAGGAGATGGAGAATCGAAGTTTTTTACCGTATGGCTAAACAGAATCTTGGCTTAACCTCATGTTATGCTCAGTCTGAAGCCGCCCATTTCGCCCATGTGGAGCTCTTGTTCACGGCGAAAACCCTTCTTTGTTACGCTGCCTGGGAGTGCAATAAAGAAGGCGCCGAACAAGCCCCATCCCTCTGCGAAGTGGTCAGGTACTTTTTCAACGCCGGCTGTCGGATCCACTGTAACGAGCAGTTGATCCAAGTCTATTTTGACACAGCAACCGAGCGTTTTTCAAGGCTTATTGATAAATTTTGGCCACAGTCTTTGGAACTCAGGTTATGGAGATGGGAATATTATCCTAGAACT
>Ga0366761_1058_pt1 | contig 13238 bp, 8 predicted proteins | sample TotcelHN113001M3_FD_207054 | JGI IMG/M metagenome (GOLD analysis project Ga0366761, IMG submission 207054) | Enriched cells from coal bed in the Powder River Basin, Montana, United States - Total cells N11 rep1 HSBNCT.N11.300.1.M3 ...
ATTGGCACTCACTTGGGTTACTGGTTTATAGACGTTCTACGATGGTGGCCACACCTTGGCCGCCGCCGATGCACAGGGTAGCCAAACCAATCTTGGCTTGACGCAGTTCCATGGCATGCAGCAGGGTGACGAAGATCCGGGCGCCGCTAGCACCAATCGGGTGGCCCAACGCGATAGCACCGCCATGAACATTGACTTTTTCACGGACGAATTCCAGTTGTTTGCCTACTGCCAGGAATTGCGCCGCAAAGGCTTCGTTTGCTTCAATCAGGTCAAGGTCTTTTACGGTAAGGCCGGCTTTGGCCAGGGCTTTTTGCGTAGCCGTTACCGGGCCGATGCCCATGACGCTGGGATCAACGCCGCTGGAGGCATAGCCACGGATGCGGGCTAGTGGCTTTAAGCCCAGTTGTTTGGCTTTGTCAGCTGACATAATGACTAGCGCAGCCGCACCGTCATTGATACCGGAGGCATTACCGGCCGTAACGGAGCCGTCTTTTTTGAAGGCCGGTTTTAAGCCGCCCAGTTTTTCGGCAGTTGTGCCGGCTTTGGCATATTCATCGGTATCAAAGATGGTATCGCCTTTTTTGCCTTTGATGGTTACCGGCAGGATTTCTTTTTTGAAGGCGCCGCTTTGAATGGCTTTAATGGCTTTTTCCTGCGATTCAAAGGCCAATTGGTCTTGATCTTCGCGGCTGATGCCATATTGGGAAGCAACGTTTTCCGCCGTGATGCCCATATGATAATCGTTAAAGGCGCACCACAAACCATCTTGAATCATGGAATCCACTAGTTTGCCGTGACCCATGCGATAGCCGGAGCGGGCTTTGTCTAACAGATAGGGCGAGTTTGTCATGCTTTCCATGCCGCCGGCTACAACAATGTCGGCATCACCGGCTAAAATGGACTGAGCTGCTAAATTTACTGCTTTGAGACCGGAACCGCAGACTTTGTTAATGGTTAAAGCCGGGACTTCGATCGGCATACCCGATTTTAATGCTGCCTGACGGGCAGGATTTTGTCCCAAGCCAGCTTGCAGAACATTCCCCATGATTACTTCATCGACACTGGCTCCGTCAGCACCGGCCCGTTTAAGAGCTTCCTGGATAACTAAACCACCCATTTCCGTCGCTGACAAAGGAGTCAGGGATCCGTTAAAACTACCAATAGCAGTACGAACTGCACTTACAATTACTACTTCTTTCAATGAAAACACCTTCCTTAGACTTAAGTTTCGCTAATATGACTATTATATCTGTTCTATTTGCCATTACTGGTGTAATTCCTGTTAGTTCGAAATATTTTCTTACAGCTTCTTACAATTTCAGGCCCATTGGTTTATCTTCAAAGATGGCTGCATCCATGAGCTTCAAGTTTTCTGAGATAACCGGTTTAAAGTCCATAAGCGCCAATACGTCTTTTTCCAAGTCGACACCAGGTGCAATTTCAATTAGCGTCATGCCTTTTTCTGTCAGTGTAAAAACAGCCCGTTCGGTAATATACGTAACCGATTGTTTTACTTTTTTGGCATAGTCACCACTAAAGGTAATCTGCTCCACTTGTTGCAGAAATTTCTTAGCCTTGCCTTCATTAAGAATATTGAGTTTACCATCTGCAACACCTACCTTAAGTCCACCAGCTGTGAAGGTGCCGCAGAAAATAACCTGTTTGGCATTCTGCGTGATGTTAATGAAGCCACCACACCCTGCCACACGGCCTTTGAATTTACTAACATTAATATTACCGTATTGATCTGTCTCAGCCAGTCCTAAATAGGCAAGATCAACTCCACCGCCGTCATAAAAATCGAACTGGTAAGGCTGGTCAAGGATAGCCTCAGCATTAGTTGCTGCACCAAAACTTAAGCCCCCCGCCGGAACGCCACCAACCGGTCCCACTTCAACCGTAAGTGTCATCATATGGCCGACACCTTCTTCATTGGCGACTACGGAAACACCTTCCGGCATCCCGATGCCCAGGTTAACTCTGGCATTAGGAATAAGTTCCATTGCAGCTCGGCGAGCAATTACTTTGCGCTCATCAAGTTCCAGCGGGGCAATAGCCGACAGCGGAACTCGAGTTTCACCAGAGTAGGCCGGATTATACTGCTCGTTAAAGGTCTGCATATGCAACGCCGGATCGTCAGCCACAACAATATAGTCAACGCTAATACCAGGAAGTTTAACATCCTTGGGATTAATAACGCCGTTAGCTACCACGCGTTCTACCTGGGCAATGACAATACCTCCGGAGCTTTGGGTTGCTTGAGCAATAGATAAGATTTCGACCGATGCTGCTTCACGCTCTATGGAAATATTTCCTTTTTCGTCAGCACTTGTACCACGCACTAGAGCTACCTGTACCGGAAAAGGCTTGTACCAGAGCCATTCTTCCCCGCCAAGTTCAATAACTTCAACTAAATCTTCTTTGGTAATATCACTAATTTTTCCGCCCTCGACGCGAGGATCACAGAAAGTATTGAGACCAACTTTAGTAATAACACCCGGCTTACGGCCCGCCACATTACGGAACCAATGGGTCAGGGTTCCTTGAGGGAAATTATAGGCTTCAATTTTATTCTCCACTGCTAATTTACCTAATTTAGGAGCCAAGTTCCAATGACCGCCGACTACACGCTTGACCAAACCTTCATGACCAAAGTGATTAAGGCCACGGTCTTTACCATCGCCTTGGCCAGCACAATAGATTAATGTAAGATTACGAGGTGCTCCTTCAGCAAGAAATCTTTTTTCTAAGGCAGCTGTTAATGCTTCGGCATGTCCAATGCCGACAAAGCCACTAGTGGCAACGGTAACACCGTCTTGAATCAGCTTAGCAGCTTCTGAAGCAGTAATAAATTTTGCCATGGTTTCACACTCCTTGTAATATTATCACATGTTTTTTGTCATGCAATTATCATGCCAATTTTACATCAAGATAACTCTTCAGTTAAATCAAGCTCTTGCAGTTATTAAATTGATGATCCTATATACAAGCTATGTATTATTGTATAACTTTCTGAACACCCCTGTCTATTTTATTATACATATACTGTCTAAGCAGGAATTTATTATGACCGCCTTGAATATCTATTACCAGGTCAACAATTTGCAAAATATTATACTTAAATCCTGATTAATGCAAGTATCTACCTCCTACTTATAAAACTAAAAATTGTCTAAGCCACTTGGCATGAAAGTTGCATGAGTATAATATGCAATCATCTCACGGCCCTGCCGGAGCCTGATAACGCAAATGTGGAATAGGAGGTGCTTAAGACAACTTATTTTATAGTTTAGCATTTATTCCAAATTTATTTTATAGGAGGTAAAATATCAATGGAAGTTATTGGCATTCTTCTTAGTTTGTTTTTATTAATGTTCTTTGCCTATCGGGGTTTTTCAGTTATTTTGTTTGCTCCCGTCTTCGCTCTGTTGGCAGCTTCATTATCAGGACTGTCGCTCATGCCTGCCTACACCGAATTATTTATGGCAAAAGCAGTTACCTACGTAAAGTCCTTCTTCCCTGTATTCATGTTAGGTGCGGTGTTCGGCAAAGTTATGGAAGACACCGGCTTGGCCAAAGGTATCGCCCATGCCATTATTAAAGGTTTGGGTAAAGAACGGGCTATTTTATCAGTCGTCCTTTCTGCCTCGGTTTTAACTTATGGCGGCGTTAGCCTCTTCGTCGTAGTATTTGCAGTATATCCCTTTGCTGCTGCTTTATTTAGAGAAGCCGATATTCCTAAACGCCTCCTTCCCGGAACAATTGCATTGGGTTCTTTCACTGCTACCATGGACTCATTCCCTGGTACTCCCCAAATTCAAAATCTTATTCCTACTAACTTCTTTGGAACTAATGGCTATGCTGCACCGATTTGCGGTTTGCTTGGCGGTATTGCCATTTATGTTGTTGGTATGTGGTATATGGAAGGTCGCCGCAAAGCTGCCGCTGCTGCTGGCGAAGGATACGGCAATCATACACTAAACGAACCGGAAGTTAAAAAAGATATCAGCTTGCCCTCTTGGCAAGTTGCTATGTTGCCTTTATTGACTGTTCTTGTCGTGAACTTTGTAATGACCCGGTTCAGCTGGGATCCCAACATGCTGCAAGCTTTCATCGCAATGAAACTCCCGCTTACCGCTGCAGCTGTTAAAAACGTTGTTAGCATCTGGGCTTTGATTATCGCACTTGTCTGCGGTGTTTTGCTAGCCATTGCTCTAGGTTTTTCCCGTCTTCCCCAAGGCGGTTTGGCGAAATCGCTTAACGCTGGTGCTATCGGTTCCCTCTTAGCCATTATGAATACTGCATCTGAAGTCGGATATGGTAACGTTATTGCTTCACTCAGTGGGTTTAAAGCTATTTCCGGTGCCTTACTTGGTATTAAACTTGGCGGATCTCCCCTTGTTTCCGAAGCAGTCAGTGTTACCACTTTGGCCGGTATTACCGGTTCAGCTTCCGGCGGTATGTCCATCGCTCTTGACTTAATGGCGAAAGATTGGCTGACTTGGGCTAACCAAATCGGCATGTCACCGGAAATCCTGCATCGCGTGGCTTCTATGGCCTCCGGCGGTATGGATACTCTACCACACAATGGTGCAGTCATTACACTGCTTGCAGTGTGCGGACTTACGCACCGCGACTCGTACCGCGATATTTTCACTATTACCTGCATCAAAACTGCAATGGTTTTTGCTGTAATTATCTTCCATTCCATTACAGGTATTCTATAAAATCCTGCAAAAGCCTGTGTACAAATGTGCACAGGCTTTTTTATTTTGTGCAAATAGTTTAGAAATTACCCTATCTCTTTAATTAATCATTCTGAATCACATCTGTAAATGCTGGTTATTGTAACATCATTAACCTATCGTGGTATAATAGACAGGGATTGTTTATATGCTAGGAGGTGTTTGCAATAACTCTGAGAAAAGTACGCCGTTATATACTTGCGCTTACCCTTCTCCTATTTTTAGCTATTGAAATTCCAATTATCGCAACAGGTCAGTTAACCCAGCCTGAGCATGGAGATGTTATTATTGTTCTGGGAGCTAAACTGATTGGTACTGAACCCAGTACTATGCTGCGGTTGCGACTTGACGAAACAATCCGCCTCCATCAAGCCGGGTATGCCCCTTTCATTATTGTAAGCGGCGCCCGCGGACAGGATGAAGAAATGAGCGAAGCAGTAGCCATGTGCGACTACCTCATCCGCCAAGGTATCGCCAAAGAGCAAATACTGCTGGAAGATAAATCCTTTAATACCTATCAGAACTTGGTAAATTCCTATGCTATCATGAAGCAAACAGGACTTTCTAAGGCCATCATTGTTTCAAACGCATCTCATATTAGACGCTCTTTAGTATTAGCCCATAACATCGGTATGAATGCCAGCGGCGCTCCTGCTCCTATGGCAAATAACACTTATCTGACAGCCAAACAATATGTCCGTGAAGGGGTAGCGATGCTATCACTTGCCTTCATAAAATAACGGTCAGCATCAACATTCAGGCCGTTGATAAAGCCTCATCTGCGTTGCACCCGTAAAGGGTAAGCCGAAGTTCTAAGTGTGCTAAAAGCACCGAGAACTTCGCATTCAGGCCTGCGGGAGCTCGCTTGCCGTACCCGCGCTGTACTGTCTTCGCTCGCTTCCTCGGCCTTCCTAGCATCTGAAGCTTTCTAAACGGCCTGGGCAGCTAGGGTGCTTAACAACTAAAAGAAACGGTCAGCATCAACAGATGCTGACCGTTTCTTTTCCTAATAAAGTTTCTATGGCGTCTAGTGCTTGCTGCGTAGGATTAATCCAGTATTGGGGTTCCGTTTTTATCACGCGCCGGGTACTGCTTATACAAAGATAAACTGAAGAGCTGCCTCGGTTAGCCGCCAAAACTTGTTGCAGCTTTTCAATTATCTCCGTCGTTTCATTTTTTTTCTCAATTCGTATACGCACTTCATTTTCGACAGTCTCAAGAGGCTTTATATCCTGCACAAGCACTTTACTTCCTTCCTCGTTGACTGACAAGCGGCCAAAAATAACGACTGCCATATCCGGTGCCAGAAAGCGGCTTACTTTATTAAAAACACGGGGGAAAACAATTACCTCTATTTGTCCGGTAAAATCTTCAAGAGTAACAAAACACATCATATCGCCCGTTTTTGTAGTTAATCGTTTAGCTGAAGCAATCAAACCGCCGATCTTCACCGGTTGTCCCTCTAAATTATCACTTGCAGCTATTTTGTCAATGGCGGTGAGGCTATTCATTTTATCGCGAAAACGATCCAAAGGATGGCCAGTTACATAAAACCCAATGATTTCTTTTTCCATTGCCAGGATATTCTCCTGTAACAATTCAGGAATATCAGGGTAAATGACATCAGTTGCTTCTACTGTATCTTCTCCGAATAACCCCAATTGACCACTCGATAAATCTCTCCGTCTCAGAGCCGCCATATCGACCGCTTGTTCCAGCACTGCCAACAGTTGTGATCTTTTTCGCCCTAATGAATCAAAAGCACCACATTTTATAAGACTTTCAATCACACGTTTGTTGGCAACGCGCATATCCACACGGCTGCAAAAATCAATAATCGAAGTAAATTTACCACTTTGTTCCCGGACTGCCATGATACTGGCAATCGCATTTGCTCCCACATTCTTTACTCCGGCCAAACCAAAACGGATATCCTGTCCGTCTACTGTAAACCCAGTGCCACTGGCATTGATGTCCGGAGGCAGCACTGCAATACCCGTGCGACGGCATTCTTCAATATAAAAACCGATTTTATCATTTGCGCCCATAACGCTAGTCAGCAAAGCAGCCATAAACTCAGGCCGGTAATGAGCCTTTAACCAGGCAGTTTGATAAGCCACTAGCGCATAAGCGGCGCTATGCGATTTATTAAACCCATAATCGCCGAAATGGATCATCAGGTCAAAAATTTCCTGGGCAATTTTTCTATCTATGTTTTGTGCTTCAGCACCTTGAATAAAAGCATCTTGCTGAGCAACCAGAACATCGTGTTTCTTTTTACCCATCGCCCGTCGCAGCAAATCGGCTTGTCCAAGTGTAAAACCACCCATCAGCGAGGCTATTTGCATAACTTGCTCCTGATATAAAATCACGCCAAAAGTATCTTTTAAAATGGGCTCTAATAGAGGGTGGGAATACTTAATTTCTTTTTTGCCATGTCTGCCGGCGATAAAATCGGCCACCATGCCACTACCGAGAGGACCAGGGCGATATAGGGCAACAAGCGGAATGATATCATTGAAATGCTCAGGCTTTAACTCTTTTACCAGATTGGTCATCCCCGATGATTCCATCTGAAAAACACCTGCTGTATCACCATTAGCCAGCATTAAGCAGGCTTCACTATCGTCAAGTGGAATTTGCTCAATATCGATAGTGATACCGCGATTTTTTCTGACAAGCTCCAAGGCATCACCAATAACAGTCAAGGTCCTGAGCCCCAGCAAATCCATCTTCAGCAATCCAATTTCTTCAACCCGGTCTTTGTCAAACTGAGTAGTTAAAAAGCCTTCAGAAGAATTCTGCAACGGCACATGCTGCGTTAAGGGATATTTGGAAATAACCAGTCCTGCAGCATGAGTAGAGGCATGGCGAGGTAATCCCTCTACCGCCATCGCTAAATCAAGCAGTTTTTTGATGAGTGGTTCACTGTCATAGCTCTGTTTTAATTCTTTACTGATCTCCAAACTGCGTTTCAGCGTAATTCCCAATTCATTCGGTATCAGCTTGGCAATGCGGTCTACATCACTATAAGTCATGTTTAGTGCCCGGCCAACATCACGAATAGCTGCTTTTGCCGCCATTGTACCGAACGTGATAATTTGTGCTACCCGATCTGCCCCATATCTTGCAGATACATAATCAATAATTTTGCTACGCCGTTCGTAGCAAAAATCAATATCAATATCTGGCATGCTAACCCGTTCGGGGTTTAAGAAGCGTTCAAACAACAGTCCATATTGCAATGGATCAATGCTGGTGATCCCCAAAAGATAAGATACTACGCTTCCGGCTGCCGAGCCCCGTCCGGGACCAACAGGAATCTTCTGTTCACGGGCATAGTTGACGAAATCCCAAACAATCAAAAAGTAGCTGGAATAGCCCATTTTTTCAATAACAGCCAATTCATATTCCAGCCGGTCTTGAATCTCCTTTGTGACTTCTTGGTAACGCCAGGAGAGTTTCTCATCACAAAGTCTGCGTAAATATCCTTGAGCATCTTGACCTTGCGGAACAGGAAACTCTGGCAGATGAAGCACGCCAAACTCAAAGGAGACATTGCATCGCTCAGCGATAAGCAAAGTATTGGTCAGTGCCTCCGGATAGGCATCAAACAATGCTGCCATCTCTGAGGAACTTTTCAAATAAAACTCGTTACTGGGAAACCGCATCCGGTTCTCTTCGTCAACCGTTTTCCCCATTTGAATGCACAATAGTACATCATGGCTTTCTGCATCCTGCTGGCGTACATAATGAAGGTCATTAGTCGCAACTAAACCAATACCTAGCTCACGAGCCAACTGAATCAGCTGTACATTAACCTGTTTTTCTTCATCCATTCCATGATCCTGCAGCTCAATAAAGAAGTTATCTTTACCCAATATATCACAATATTCTTGCGCAACTGCCCGGGCTCCTGCTGAATCACCCTTTAAAAATAAGGCTGGCACTTCACCGGCAATGCAGGCGCTCAAACCAATGAGACCTTCACTATATGTCCGCAGCACTTCCCGGTCAATACGGGGCTTGTAATAGAAACCTTCCGTATATCCCCGCGATACTAATTCAATAAGATTGCGGTACCCCTTTTCATTTTCCGCTAATAAGACAAGATGATAATAGGCCCCCGTGTCTGTTCCGGCGCTCTTTTCAAAACGGGAGCGAGGCGCCACATATACTTCACAGCCAATAATTGGCTTAACGCCTTGTTTCAAAGCTTGTTTATAAAAATCGACAGTACCGTACATACAGCCGTGATCAGTTATCGCAATAGCCGGCATACCCAGTTCTTTGGCCCGGCCGATTAAATCCGCTATCCGGCTGGCGCCATCTAGCAAACTATACTCAGTATGCACATGGAGGTGAACAAAATTATCCATACCTAAATCTCCCTTTAAACATAACCTCTATTCGATTATTTTCGCTATAAAACTCCATAATCCCTGTTTAAAGCAAAATTAACCTCATCCAAAATTACAGGGAACATATTAGAAAAGACTTGGCTTGCACCACGCTATGTTGTTCTTATGCATGCAATCAGAAATTTATCCTTTCTGATAAGCTAAAAAGCTGGAACACAAGCAGCGACAACCGTTCGCAACTTGTGTTCCAGCCCTATGAAAATTACCGGTACTACCCTCGCATTGTCCGTACCATCCGATTGTCATTGCGATCTCGATACTTCTTCTCATTAAAGGCAGGAAAATACAACTTTTGCCGACGTTCTCCAGATAGGCGGGTTGAGTGGGCTAAGCATACGGCAATGCTTACTAACGCCCATATACCGGCAAAAATGCGGCCCGCTGTAGAAGTCAGGAATTCAGGCAGCGCCAATGCGAACAGCATCAGCATTGCTGTCAACGTTACGAGACTTAGGAGCGAGCCAAATCTGGATATTTTGGTTTTGAATAATGATCTCATACTTAACACACCTCACAGACTACCTAATATCCAAAGCTACGACTTCACTTGTATTATATTCTTGCTCACCCTTATCTATTACCAGTATTTTGGATATTATGTATTATCTGGTGGCAACGCAGCTTTACCGCCGGCCAACTTATCTATATAATCTTTTACACAGTATAAATAGTATGTAGCCGCTAAGAGATCTGCCGATCCACCGGGACTAATATTCCGTTGAATCAAAGCTCCGTCCCAGTCGCTAATTAACTGCCGTCCCTCAGGTGTCAGCATCCCTCCGTATTTTATGATCTCAGCAGCTTGATGCTGAACATTGACAAGAACTTGCAGATTATGCCGATTTACAATAGTAGTGTCCTGAGTGGTAGAAATTAGCACAATTAAAGTATGCACCAGTGCATCATTCAGTGATAATCCCATGGCCAAGGCCTGCTCCAATTGAGGAAGGCTGATTGTAGATATTACGGTTAAACCAGATTCAAGTTCCCCTCGTATACCGGCAATGCCATAGTCAAGAAAAAGACGTTCACCAGCCGTTAATTTGCGGTCCAGCTTTGTATGTCGTAAAGGAACCAACTCTTGCGAAACAAGTCCTTTGCACATACAAGCTACTTTACCAAGTATCCCCGGAACTGAGGCAGCACTACCCATTTCCCGGATATGCCGGGCAGTAGCTGCTGCTACTATACCAAGAAGAAAAAGCAAGCCCTTTTGCGTATTAACACCGCCAGTGGCCACAAACATATCTTTTTCTCCAGCTCGACCGATATCTCTTAAGACAGGCAGTAATTGTGATAAATCACCGGTATGATTCCAACCGGCTAAGGTGCAGCGGAGTAAAGAAGAGACTAAGGCGCTGCTGCTCTGGATGAACGTAAAAAAATCCATATCCCGGTGAGCACCCGCATTAAACCGGTCAACTAAACCGGGCGCAGGCGAGCAGGCAACTTCAGCCAGCATCGCCTCTAATGCTTTTGAAGCAAGAAACACAACTTTTTCGGGAAAAACCTGCGTTTCTTCACTATAAAAGCAGGTTAGCAGACACTTTACTGCCCCCATAACTTCTTCTGGCTGGTGCGCGCGGGAGCGCACACATTCCACCGCTGGCCGGTCACAAACCATACAGGTACGGCGAGGCATATGATACTCATCTCGGCTGATTAACTTACCTTCCCAGTCAAACACATCAATGTCAAGCAAACGGCCAGATTTGAAGTCTTTTTCAATTTGAATGGCTGCCATCTTGCATTGATGGGAGTCACCCTGCACTGAGATGAGGGCTACCGGCCCGCTAATCCAATGGAAAATCTGCTCTTCACTTATCTGGGAGCCTTGCTCGGTAATTTTAATCCGCAATTCACGGAGGGCAAAGTAAATTAGCTGTACTGTATCGCTGGTATACTTAATGCTTCCCGGCATGTTAACAGTCACACTTATCAGTGAGTCCTGCTGGTGAGCATACTTCAGCCGTAGCTGAGCTTGTGCTTGTGCGCGGGATTCTTTGCCATCTAAGATTTCTTGTAGCGTTACTACCTTGTCTTTGTTCATAAGACCAGCCACTCCCTAAATTCGTTTCAATTTAAACCGGTGTACCGGTCTGCCAACAGTCAAATAATCCATTGTCCGTACTACCTGACCTTGTTCAAGCATATATTCCAAATAACGGCGGGCAGTAACGCGTGAAACACCAACTGTTGCTGCCACCTGTTCTGCCGACGCTGCTTCCGCCTGGCCAACCAGAAAATTAATAATGAGATCTCTTGTTTGACTGTTGAAATTTTTGGGCATATCATCTTGTTCTTGGTTGATACGGCCACTTCCAACAGCTATGATATCATCAATCTCCCCTTGGTCAAAACGTTCTTTTTCATTTATCCTGAAACAGTTCTCCCGATAGGCTTCCAAAACAGCGCGATATCTTTCAAACTTGAAGGGTTTCGTAATATAAGCCACCACCCCTTGCCGAAGGGCCTTTTGGACGGTTTGTGCATCGTCGGCAGCAGTAATCATAATAACATCAATCGGCTTGTCCAAATAACGCAGCCCATGCAAGATTTCCAATCCGTTGGTTTCAGGTAAATAATTATCAAGAATAATTACATCCGGTTTAAGCTTATTGACTTGCTCTATGACTTCATGCCCGTTATGAACCAGCCCGACAACAACATACCCTTCCACTGCTTCGGTATATTTTTTATTGATTTCAGCAACCATGCGGTCATCTTCTATGATTAATACTTGAATTTTTTTCATTTTACCACCCTTGACTATACGGTATAGTCACCGCAAATTGCACGCCGCCTAAAGGTAGATTATTTTGCACAATCGAGCCTCCAATCAACTGGAGTTTTTCCATAACCAATGCTAGTCCCAGTCCGCTTCCGTTAGGTTTTGTTGTTACCCCCTGCTGAAAAATAGCTTCTGCTACCTCCTCATTAATCCAAGGTCCCGAATTTTGAACCAAAATAGTTAGCTCAGCCATGTCCTGTAAGATACTAACGTAAACAAGCTTTTCTTCTGCATCGGCTACTGCTTCGATCGCATTTTGCAATAAATTACCCAAAACTAACACAATGTCACCACTAGTGACGTGTACAGGCAATTCTTCCAAATAGCTGTCTTCATCAATAGAAAAATCAATCCCTTTTTCGCGCATCACACTGGCCTTGCCCAATAATAGGCCGAATATTACGGAATCACGTATTCTGCCATTTAATTGATTAAACAGCCCTTGTCTGCTAATATTGCCGTCAGTGGCAAACCGGATAGCTTCATCATATTGGCCAAGCTGAATAAGTCCGCTAATGGTATGCATTTTATTCTTAAATTCATGCGTTTGCGCTCTCAATATATCAACAAAGCGATGCACGCCGGTAAGTGCCTCGGCCATACGGTTCACTTCCGTCCGATCTCGAAAAGTAATCACTGCTCCGCTTACTTTCTGATCAACAATGATGGGTACGCTATTGGCCAATATAATAGTATTGCCTACATATTTTTCCTCATCGTATACCGCTACACCGCTGCCGATAACGTCATTAAGACCATTGCGCGGAATAATGACATCAATCAATTTTCCGATCATATCCTGTTCATTAATGCCAAGAACTTTAGCAGCCTCATTATTTACCAGCCGTATCCGGCCCTCTACATCAACTGCAACTACGCCCTCACGGATAGCTTCCAGCGTAGCCGTTCTTTCTTTTAGTATTGTCGCTATTTCATGCGGTTCCAGACCAAATATGGCTTTTTTTACATTACCGGCTAGATAAATAGCTCCGGCTAAACTGAATAATAGCCCCACAAACAGGGCAAAAAGCACCTGTTTGAAGCTTTCCATAAACATCTCGTTTATATCCTGCAAATAAAAGCCAACTGAAACAAACCCAATTTGCACTCCCGAATCGGGGTGAAAAATGGGAACGTTTGCCCGTAAAGACGGTTCTAAGCTGCCTTTACCAATGTAAACATATTCATGTCCCTGCAAAACAGGATCACGATATAAATTGGCCATGGGAGTTCCCAATTTTTCGGGTATCGGGTGAGAGAAGCGAATAGCGTCCATAT
>Ga0366761_1064_pt1 | contig 12755 bp, 10 predicted proteins | sample TotcelHN113001M3_FD_207054 | JGI IMG/M metagenome (GOLD analysis project Ga0366761, IMG submission 207054) | Enriched cells from coal bed in the Powder River Basin, Montana, United States - Total cells N11 rep1 HSBNCT.N11.300.1.M3 ...
CTATCTCGCCATCCACCATGACCGTTCGAACATCACCTGCATGAGCAACATAAACAAGATGCGCCGGAACTGAGAAGCGCGGGTAAAAATGTGGCTGGTCAAAATTGATTGAAATGAGATCTGCCTTATAGCCAGTCGCAAGGATCCCTACATCATCAAGCCCCAGAGCCTTTGCTCCACCGACAGTAGCCATTTCCAAGACTTCATATGCCGGCAGGACCGTAGAATCTTTCTTGAGTTTTTGTTGAAAGGCAGCAGTACGCATTTCTCCAAAGAGATCAAGGTTATTATTGCTCGAAGCCCCATCTGTTCCCAATCCGACGACAACTCCTTTGGCTCGGAGTTCCGGAATCGGTGCTGTTCCGCTGTTGAGCTTCATATTACTTTCTGCATTGTGAGCTACACAGACCTTTTTATCAGCCAAAATCTGCATATCTTCCTCAGTCAAATGCACACAATGAGCCGCAACAACATGTCCTCCGAATAAGCCCAGATCATTAAGCCATTGAACCGGGGTTTTACCGTATTGCTCCTGAATGATCTTCAACTCATCCTCCGTCTCAGCAACATGGATATGAATCCCCACGCCGAGCCGGTCTGCCTCAGCCTTGACCTTTTGGATGTATTCACCGGAACAGGTGTAAGGAGCATGGGGGCCAAACATTACTTTTAGCCGGCCATTACCTGCGCCATGGTACTTTTCAACCAGCTCAACATTCTCGTTAAAAGCTCTCTCTCCATTGGGAGCATTGCCGATAAGGCCTCTGGCCAGTACTACCCGTGTTCCGGCCTCTAAGACCGCTTCCGCAACCTTGTCCATGGAAGCATACATATCCAGCATGGTTGTGGTTCCTGATTGAATCATCTCTGCTAAGGCCAGCAAGGTTCCCCAGTAAATATCCTCATCGGTCATTTTGCCTTCAAAAGGCCAAACTTTGGTCTCCAGCCAGGGCATGAGCGGCAGATCATCCGCATAGCTTCTCAGCATAGTCATGGCTGCATGCGTATGGGCATTGATCAGGCCCGGCATTACAACATCATTCGGCAAGTCGATAATCCGATCCGGTACAAAATCCGCAGGGGCTGAGCCTTGCTCCCCGACTGAAAGGATTCCCCCATCCTCAATCGCAATTTCCCCCTCCGGATAAAAATCGTCAGGTCCGGTCATCGGCAAAATCATCGCCCGAATTAATGTTTTGGACATCTGAATCACTCCTTAAACTGAAAACTTTAAGCTCTTACCTTAGATTTAAGACCCCCGGTTTGGGGGTCTAGTTAAAGAAGACCGTTATTTAAATGTAATTACATTTATGATAGCACTGGCCATTAGATTACGCTCTATTACTGACCATATTTATGAAGATAAGTATCCCGCATTATATCGATGTCTTCTTGACTTAAAAGCACCGGGCCGCCAAGCAAGCGGGACATCAGATGAATTTGAGCACTTTTCTCCACAACCTGACAGACTTTCAGTGCCTCTTCGACATTGCTGGCGACCCCAACCAGTCCATGATTGGCCAGTAAGACTGCACCTCTATCCTTCAACACGGCTACGGCAGCTTCTGCCAATTCTTTGGTACCCGGCAGGTGATACTCAGCTACTTCAACTTCCCCGCCCACGATCATCACCAGATCTTCCACTAGACCAGGAAGGGACATCCGCGCTACTGCATGTGAAGTCGCATAAGGGGAGTGGGAATGGACTATTCCCTTAATTTCAGGACGACTTCGATAAACCGCCTCATGGAGCAAATATTCAGAAGAAGGTTTACGCTTCCCTTCTATGACTTTACCCTCTAAATTCAGCAGTACTAAGTCCTCCTCAGCAAGAGAAAGATAATCCATACCAGTGGGGGTAATCCAATACCCATTGCGCGAAGAATCCCAGGCCGAGATATTCCCCCAAGTTCCTGCCACCATGCCGGTTTGAATCATCTTCCGGCCAACGTCCAGTATTCTTTGTCTTAACATTTAAGAACGCACCATTATTTTCAGGAGATTGACCGAATAGGGCGAAGACACAATGCCTTTTTCCGTAATAATCCCGGTAATCAACTTGGCGGGAGTGACATCAAAGGCTGGGTTATAGACCGGCACATCTGCAGGTGCGGTTTGTATCCCAAAAACCTCACGCAATTCATTGGGATTTCGTTCTTCAATCGGAATCTCCTGCCCTCCTGCTACCTTCAAATCAATCGTTGAAGTAGGAGCAGCAATATAAAAAGGAATACCATGAGCCTGGGCAAGCACAGCCAAGGAATAGGTTCCGATCTTATTAGCCGTATCTCCATTGGCGGCAATTCGGTCAGCACCGACGATCACCAGATCGATTTTGCCTTGCTGCATAAGAAAACCTGCCATATTATCAGCAATCAAAGTCACCGGAATACTGTCATTCATCAGCTCAAATGCCGTCAGGCGCGCCCCTTGCAGAAACGGCCGTGTTTCATCCGCATAGACATGAATTTTTTTGCCCCCCTGATGGGCTGCTCTGATCACCCCAAGTGCCGTACCGAACTCAACCGTGGCGAGTGCACCGGCATTGCAATGGGTTAAAATATTCGCCTCATCGGGGACAATCGCATTTCCTGTATCTCCAATCAGCCTATTCACACGCCGATCGTCTTCTGCAATATTCTCTGCTTCCTGGAGCAGCCTTTGCCGGATCTCGTTCAGATCAGTAGTTTCATGCAACTCGCGCAAACGATCTTCCATTCGTCTGAGTGCCCAAAAAAGGTTAACTGCCGTTGGCCGGGTTTCAGACAGGCGGTCCTGAACTCCATCCATATACGCTTGCAAGCCTTCCCGATCCCCCGGATACCCAAGGGCTCCCAGGGCATATCCATAAGCAGCAGCAGCTCCGATTGCCGGGGCTCCCCGAACTTCCATCTTTTCAATAGCTTCAGCAACTTCTTTATAAGTCGTAGCATTACGATAACTGATTTCAATAGGCAGCTTAGTTTGATCCAATATTTTCAGGGAATCCCCTGTCCACTCTAATGCTTTCACCTTAGTCCCGCCTTTCTAAAACTTGCCGACTTCAGCATTCCCTAACGGACACCGGCACTCCTGCTCGGTATCGAGTAAGCGAAATGTTTCCTGAATCAGTAGGGCCACGGTTTTTCCGGTAATCTTCATACTCTCAACAACTTCAGCATGAGTCAATGGATGATCCGCAATTCCCGCCGCTTCATTGGTCACCATGGCAATTGTGGCATAGCACATCCCCAACTCTTTCGCCAGCACTACTTCCGGAACGCTGGTCATTCCCACCAGTTCTCCACCCAGAATTTGATACATGCGAATTTCAGCAGGAGTTTCAAAGCGAGGCCCTTCTGTGCAGACATAAGTTGCTGAATCCAGCACTGATTGCAGTCCAAGATTTTCAGCCGCTTTTTTAACAGAAGCCTGCACAGACCGGCAATAGGGTTCAGTCATATCAACGTGAAGCACACCTTGTCCCTCCCCTTCATAGAAGGTTTGCGGACGGTTTTTGGTGAAATCCAGGAATTGGTCAAGTAGTACAATACTGCCCAGTTTAAAACGGGAAGACAATGATCCAACAGCTGCCGTTGCCAGGATTTTGCGAACTCCTAATTCTTTTAAGGCCCAAATATTTGCCCGATAGTTTACACAATGAGGCGGAACAGTATGTCCTTTCCCATGGCGACTCATAAAGACAATGCTCTGTTCCCCCAAGCGGCCGATATCCACTGTCACTTCTCCATAAGGCGTAACTACCCATTCAGAACGCAAATCGGTCAGAGGCAAAGCCTCCAGCCCCGTTCCTCCGATTAGTGCAAAGGTATTCAGACCTCTTCCTCCTCTTCTTCCGAATCTTCTTCTAAATCTTCTTCTAAATCTTCTTCAGAACGATCAAAAAGTGCTTCAGCAAAATCCTGAGGAATAAAGGGGCGCAAATCTTCCATCCCCTCACCCACACCAATCCATTTAACCGGGATTCGGGTTTCCCCTTGAATTCCCAACACAACCCCGCCTTTGGCGGTTCCGTCCAGCTTAGTCAGAACAATTCCGGTAACCCCGGCAACCTCCTGAAAAAGCTTGGCTTGCTGAAGAGCATTTTGTCCTGTCGTTGCATCCAAAACAAGCAGTACTTCATGGGGGGCTCCCGGTATTTCCCGCTCAATCACGCGTTTGACCTTACGCAGCTCCTCCATCAAATTCACTTTATTATGAAGCCTGCCCGCAGTATCCATGATTACCAGGTCCACATTCCGTGATTTTGCCGCTTGGATAGCATCATAGGCGACTGCGGCAGGGTCAGCCCCTTCCCGTTGCTTAATGACATCTACTCCGGCACGCTGTCCCCAAATTTCAAGCTGATCAATTGCCGCTGCTCTGAAGGTATCTCCAGCCGCCAATATGACCTTTTTGCCTTCACTACGAAAATAATGAGCTAATTTTCCTATAGTTGTTGTCTTACCAACTCCGTTCACCCCGACAACGAGCAGGATGCTTGGGCCCCGATCGGCGAGATTCAAGGCTTCCTCTTCGCCTAAAATTTCAGAGATTAACTCTTTAAGTACTGCTTTAAGTTCGTGTGCTTCCTGAAGTTTTCTCTTTCTTGCCTCTTTGCGTAAACGCTCAACCAGTTCCAGTGAAGTGTTCACTCCTACATCAGAGCGAATCAACACTTCTTCCAATTCCTCGTACAGTTCATCATCAATCTTACGACGTCCGGTTAGAATTTCTTCAACCTTGGTTACAAATTGATCGCGGGTCTTAGTCAATCCTTGTTTAAGCTTTGCAAAGAATCCAGCCAAATGAGTTTCCTCCTTATGTAGATGCACCTTAAGGTTGTCCATGAGGATCAGTCAACTAAAACTTCAGATGGAGTTGGCACCCCACCTGAAGCAATTTTTCTTTCATCATACCACAATTTGGACGGGCTCTCAAACACTGTACAAACGCCTTCAGCAAAATAAGAAGGACTATCAATTGACAGTCCTCATCCTTTTATAGCAATTCAAATATGCCCCCCTTGATCTTCACTGGCTCTAAGCCAGCCCCAGTAGGAATACGATCTGAGCTACTCCAAAACATACACTTACAGCAATCAGGGTAGGAATAATAAAACCTAAAGCAGTCCATTTTTTGCTCCCGGTTTCATGATACATGCTCATTAAGGTGGTGGCGCAAGGCCAGTGGAGGAGAGCGAACAACATGGTATTGAATGCAGTCAGCCAGGTCCAGCCATTACTGACCAAAATCTCCCGGAGTTCCATTAAGCTGGTGAACTCTGTCAGCTGACCTGTAGCAAGGTAACTCATCAAAAGAACCGGAATAACAATTTCATTGGCGGGTATCCCCAGGATAAAGGCCATCAGGATAAAGCCATCCAGTCCCAGTACTTGCGCAAATGGATCGAGAAAACCGGCAATATGACCCAATATACTCAGCTGACCCACATGAACATTCGCCAGAATCCAGGTGGCTGCTCCCGCCGGTGCTGCAACGACAATTGCCCTGCGAAGGACAAAAATCGTCCGGTCGATAATCGAGCGATACAGTACAGCGCCTATTTTAGGCCTCCGGTAGGGGGGTAGTTCCAGAATCAAGGAAGAAGGTTCACCTTTGAGAAGGGTTTTGGATAACCCCCAAGATACCATGAAGGTTGTACTGATACCGATTAAAACCAGCAGGGTCACAAATCCTGCCGCCACCAATGACTGAGACAAAGCTACGGCACTTGTCATAAAAATTGATGCTATGGCAATCAGAGTCGGGAAGCGCCCATTACAGGGTACGAAATTATTGGTCAAAATGGCGATTAGACGCTCCCGCGGTGAATCAATAATCCGAGTCGACACAACTCCGGCAGCATTGCAGCCAAAGCCCATGCACATGGTCAGGCATTGCTTGCCGCACGCTTTGGCCCTTTTGAACAAATTGTCCATGTTAAAAGCCACTCTGGGGAGAAAGCCCAGATCTTCGAGCAGAGTAAATAACGGAAAAAAGATAGCCATAGGCGGAAGCATAACGGCGATAACCCAAGCCAGGGTGCGATACATTCCCAAAACCAACAGTCCATGGAGCCAGACAGGAGCACCAAGGGCATTAAATACACCAGTCAAGACATCCTGAAAGGCAAACAGGGCAGTGGCAATCATTTGGGACGGTGTGTTGGCACCCTCTATCGTTATCCAAAAGACGAGTCCGAGTAAAATCAACATTAGAGGATACCCAAATACTCTGGAGATCACTATTCTATCGATGCGTTCCCGCCATTCGACCTGTCCGATATTTTCACGCTGGACCACTTGCCCGGCAAGTTTTTCAGAATAGGTAAATATATCAGTGACTACACGATCCGCCAAAGGCTTGCCTGAGGATGCTCTCAAAATCTCGGCATCCTTATAAATTCTCAGGAGCGGATCCGTTGAATTTAAACTTGTCATAGGGCAACCCGTTCCCCTTTCGCATGGATCATCTGGTTTCTTTTATATAAGTTAAGATAACGTCCAATACTCTCTACGAAGGTCGGATCGCTATCCAGAAGGCGAAGTGCCAGCCATCTTGGATTAATGATTTCAGCCATGCCGACTTCTTCAATCTTGCCTTGCAGAATGCGAATTATTTTCTCTACTTCATCCGAGTAAACAATCTGTTTTGGTTCAGTCGGCTGTTTTTCCACGGCAATCTTGAAGATAGCCTGCTGTAGTTTATCTAAGCCTTCGCCATTGCGCGCAGCTGTCGCAACAACGGGGACCCCCAGTTCTTTTTCCAGGGTCGGGAAATCAATGGTGATTCGCTTCTTGCGCGCTTCATCCATTAGATTGACACAGACCACAATGCGGGAGGTAATCTCCATGATTTGCAGGGCCAGATTAAGATTGCGTTCAAGAGAGGTGGCATCCAGAACCACTACTGTGACATCCGGCTGGCCAAAACAAATAAAATCCCGGGCTATTTCCTCTTCAACACTATGAGCAAGTATGGAATAAGTACCTGGCAGATCCACAAGCAAGAATTGTTTTCCCCGATAAGTAAACGTTCCCTGAGCATTATCCACGGTTTTGCCCGGCCAGTTTCCTGTGTGTTGGTGCAGACCGGTCAAAGAATTAAAGACAGTGCTTTTTCCTACATTGGGATTCCCCGCAAGCGCGATTACAAATTGATCTTTCGCAACATTTATGCCAAAGTTTTCGAACCCTACCCGCCCTTTATTGCTCAGGGCTTCTGTATGATCACCAATTTTCAGTTCCATTGTTAGCTCACCCCAACATATTTTTATCCAATGATGGATTGACCCGAATGCCAATTGCATCTTCACTGCGCAGAGCTATGACTGTTCCTCGAACCAAATAGGCAATGGGATCTCCGGCAGGTGCTCTGCCGATGCAAGTCAGTGCCGTACCAGGGACAATTCCCAAATCAAGGATTCTTCGTCTAAGTAAACCATTCAGTGCCAGATCCACCACATGGGCTCTCTCCCCTGGCCTGAGTAATGATAAGGGGACATTCTCTGTATCCATTTGTCACCGACTCTCCCTTCAGACTGTTAGACTCAGTTAACTTTTGAACCGAATTCTTTCAACATTTAGTCCTTTACTTTTTATAAGGTATTAAATCCGGAAAGCTGTTGTTACTGGATTAAAGATGGAAATTATTTCTTTGAAGCCAGGTACTCTTTTTTGGAGCTGTTATTCTGATTTGCTGCACACCCCTAAACTTTTTTCGTATATTATTTAAAGAAAACTCGGCATGTGCTGAGTGATAGCCAGTCAGATGCCCTGATTTTCTTATCCTGGAAGTGCAAAGAAAACTTGGCTTGTGCTGAGAGATGTCTGGTTGCTGGAGGTGGAGATCTTGCTCTCACCAAGTTTAGAAGATTATCTGGAGGAAATTTACCGTTTCTCTTCAGAAAATAACATTGTTCGTGTCACCGATATCAGCAATAAATTGGGGGTATCTCTCCCTTCAGTATCTAAAGCTCTCCACAGGCTTAATGATCAAGGCTATATTAACTACCGGCGCTATGGTGAAATCGCTCTGACCGATAAAGGCTGTCAGAAAGGGCATTATTTGGTGGATCGAAACCAGCTGCTGAGGGAATTTCTTTTTCTGATTCAAAGCAAGTGCAATGTAACAGCGGAAACAGAAGCAATCGAGCATTACATATCGGATTCAACAATCCAATCCATGCGCAAGCTGGTCGCTTTTTTTAAGACAAATCCATCCTTATATCAAGCCTTTGTTCAGTTTGAGGAGAGATAGAAAAGCAGGATGGTATTGACAGCTATAAGCCGTCGATACCATCCTGCTTTTATTCCTGAACAGTTTTTATATTTAGTGCCGCGTCTTCGTCAATCTCTCGCATTTAAGCGCTCTGGTCATCCTTGTTCTGCCCCTCCAACTTAACGGAGAGGAGCTTCGACACCCCGGATTCCTCCATGGAGATTCCGTAAAGTACATCTGCGGATTCCATGGTGCCCTTACGGTGGGAAATCACCAGAAATTGCGTTGAGTCGGATAGTCTATGAATATACTGGGCAAAACGGCTGACGTTTGCGTCATCCAAAGAAGCCTCAATCTCATCGAGGATACAGAACGGGCTTGGCTTAACCCGCAGTAAAGCAAACAGCAGGCCAATAGCAGTAAGTGCCCGCTCTCCCCCCGATAAAAGGGAGAGGAGCTGCGGCTTTTTGCCCGGAGGCTGAGCGATGATCTCTACCCCTGTTTCCAGCAGGTTGCTTGGATCATCCAGCTGCAGTTCAGCAAAGCCACCGTTAAAGAGCTCCTTAAAGACCCCCTGGAAGGCTTCGTTAACTGCTCTGAATCCTTCATCAAAGCGCTCGGACATCGTTTTATCCAGTTCACCGATCAGCCCACGGAGCGAATCATTGGCAGCAACCAAATCCTGCTTCTGAATAGACAGAAATTCATAGCGCTCACGCAGTTTAGGATATTCTTCAATTGCAGCCTGATTGACCGGCCCGAGAATCTCAATCTCGCGTTTGATCTCCTGAACCCTCACCCAAAGCTTGGAACGCTCTTCCTCGGTCTGGTACTTCTGGGCAGCTTCCCAAGTGAGCTCAAATTCTTCCTGCAGACGCTGCTGTCCAGTCTCCCATTCGGCATCCCAGCGCGCCACACGAAGCTCCAGGGAATGCAGCTTTTGCTCCAGACTTTGCTGCTGTTGACGCTGATTATGAGCAAGTTGTTCCTGCTCCAGAACCTGAGCAGATAACGTTTCTCGCTCCTTTCGCAGCCCCATCAGAACTTCCTGGGCCAGGGTCTGCTGATCCTGAACTTCCCGCTGACGGCTCCGCCAGGTTTCCTGCTCTTTAAGCAAATGAGCTTTGCTTTCTTCCAGGGAACTCAAATCCTGACGCTCTTGCTCAAGCTCAGCGGTCAACTCTGTTAACAGCGCTTGTTCCTGACTCTGGCGCTCCTTAGTCTGCTTGAGCTCCTGCTCCCATTTCGCTGCCTGAATCCTGGTCTGAGTCAAACGTTCCTGAAGTGCTTCTGCTTCCTGAACCGCAGCCTTTACCTTCTGCTCTTGTAGTGCTAATGCCTGCTGCGTCTCGCCGACCTGCCCGGTCAGCGCCTTATGCTGCTCCTCCAGGTCCAGCTTGCGTAAAGCAAGTTCTTCCTTTTCCTGCTGCAAGGCTTTCTCGCGCAGATACAGTGACTCTAATTCCGAAGCAAGTCTCTTCACCTGCTCCTGAGTGTTCGCGATTTGCGAACGCAGTACCGCCAGCTCTTCTTTAAGCCCTTGTCCTTCTACTACAAGGACACTGAGACTCCTTTCAAGCTCGAGTTTGCGCTCTTTATAACCTTGAACCACGCTTTCAAGTTTTCTTTGTTCTGCTTCCCGTGACTCCAGCTCTTTCTTGAGCTCTTGCAACTCCCGGGAACGCCCCAACAGATTCCCGCCTTTGCGCTGTGAGCTTCCCCCGGTTAAGGAGCCGCCCGGATGCACCTGATCCCCATCCAGGGTGACAATTCTGGCCCGATAGCCCGAGGCGCGTGCTACCCGAGTCGCAGCCTCCATATCCGTGACAATCAGGATGCGTCCCAGTTGAGATTCAAAGGCAGGGCGGAATCGTTCTTCAAAACGGATGAGATCGACGGCAATTCCGATAAAGCCGGGATCAGCAGCCGCCTCTTTACTTACCGCTGCCCGTCCCCCTTGAATCACATCCAAGGGCAAGAAGGTAGCTCTGCCCAATTGGTGAGCTTTGAGATAGTTAACCGCCTCTTTAGCGGCTTTTTCCGTCTCGGCGATGATGTTTTGCAATCCACCGCCAAGGGCAGTTTCGATTGCAACTTCATAACGCTCTTCGACCTGAAGCAGTTCGGCCAGAGTTCCCCATAACCCCATGCAAGCGGGCACATTCTTTTTCTTAGCCTGCATCAGCTCCCGAACTCCGCGCTGATAGCCCTCCAACGAATCCTCCAGGTTCTTTAAGGCATGATATTTAGCCTTCCTGCGTTCATTTTCTTTGCTTATTTCAGCAAGCAGATTCTGCTGGCTGGAGCTTTGAGCAAATAATGATTTGAGTTCATCCTGAATTTGCTCAATCCTGCGGATATGTTCCTGTTCCCTGGCCGTTTTGGCGGCAATCTGACTTTGCTGCCCTTCAAACTGCCCCTGGTAACTGTTCTGATCCCTTTCCTTGCGCTCTTTTTCGCTAACAAGTTGTTCTCCTACCTGAGTCAAAGAGCTTAAGGTATGATTGATCTGATTCAGTTCCGTGGTCAAATCCATCTGTGTGGTTTGTAAACCCTGAAGCTTATCCTTTAAGACCTCAACTTCAAACAGGCCGCTTCTGGTTTTGGCCTCCCCAAGCAGCTTCTCGTCTTCAAGCAGGGTATGGCTGGCTTCTTCAACTGTCTTAAGCAGGAGGCTTGTCCTGGTCTCTAATGCTTCGAGACGCTCAAACAACTGCTGCTTTTTCTCCTCATTGACACTCACATCTTTACTTACCCTTGTGAGCTGTTCAGCGAGGTAGCCTTCCCGTTCCTGACTGATTCTGATCTCCTGAGTGATTTGACTGAGTTCCTGATCTAAACGATAAGTGATATCTTGCTGGTTCTGAATCCGCTCGTCCAACTGATTCAGACTCACCTTGCTCTGCAGGGTCAGGCTTTCGGTCTGTCCTAAACCAGCCGCCGCTCCTGCCAATTCAAACCGCAGACCTTCCGCTTCTTCGCTGGATTGGGTAAGCTTTTCTCTGACGCCTTTCAGATCCCGCACGACAACCTGAATTTCCAGGACTTGCTGCTCAGCGGTCAATGCCAACGATTGCTCGGCTATCCGCGCCTGTTCTTCCAAAGGGCCGAGCTGTCCTTCGATTTCCGTGACGATATCATCCAGACGCTCCAAATTATGTTCGGTTTCATCCAAGCGTTTGAGTGCTTCGCGCTTACGCATCCGGTATTTGGAGATACCAGATGCCTCCTCAATCAGAAGCCGGCGATCTTCAGATTTCTGGTTGAGAAGTTCTTCGACCCGTCCCTGCCCGATAATCGAGAAGCCTTCCTTACCCGCTCCCGTATCCATAAACAATTCATGGATATCTTTCAAGCGGCAAGCCGAACGGTTAATGAAAAACTGGCCTTCACCATCCCGGTAGACACGCCGGGTAATTATGACCTCTTGATAATCCAGTGGAAAAATCCCGGTTGAGTTATCAAAAACCAGGGATACCTCAGCCATTCCTACCGGACGTCTTGCTGTACTGCCGGCGAAGATAATATCCTCCATCTTGCTCCCACGGAGGTTCTTGGCACTTTGCTCGCCAAGCACCCAGCGGACAGCATCGGCAACATTGCTCTTGCCGCTGCCATTGGGCCCGACGACCACGCTCAGCCCATGGCCGAGTTCCAGCTTGACCTTATCTGCGAAGGACTTAAACCCTTGGATATTAATCGATTTCAAGAAAACGGGGAGAGCTCCGGTCTTAGCCATGGTTCTCCCCCCCCCAACTCTTCTAAAACCTGTTGTGCGGCACGCTGTTCCGCTTCTTTTTTCGTACGTCCGACACCTTTGCCTTTAAGACTGCCTTGTAAATAAACCCCGGCTGTAAACCGCTTATTATGATCCGGACCGTCTTCAGCTAAAATGCGATAACTCACTTCAGTCTCCTCACGCTGCGCTTTTTCCTGAAGCATAGTCTTATAATCCCCATAGTTTCCTTGAGCAACTTCCGTGATTTCAGATTTAAGCAAAGTCAGAATAACCCGGCGAGCTTCCTGAAGCCCATACTGGAGATAGATCGCCCCGACAACAGCTTCCCAGGCATCGGCAAGAATTGAAGGGCGCTCCCTTCCGCCGGAGACTTGCTCTCCTTTGCCGAGCAGGAGCTCCTCCCCTAAGCGAATTTGCTTAGCTGTGCGGGCTAGGGTAGTTTCATTAACTACAGCAGCCCGCATCTTGGTTAATTCTCCCTCCGGACGTTCCGGGTAATTCAGATACAAGTACTCCGCAACAACAAAATCTAAGATCGCATCGCCCAAAAACTCAAGCCGTTGGTTATTTTCTACCCCAGACTGCGGATTTTCAAAAAGGTACGAAGGATGGGTCAAGGCCGTCATGAACAGACGATTGGGCGGTGAATCCAATTCCAAGCGTTTAGCCAGTTCAAGCCCTATCGCTGCCCGTTTGGCAGGCTCGGCCCGGAAAGTATGGCGTTTATTACCGTCAATCTTATTGTTTACAGGCTTAGACGCACCCTTGCGTTTTTTCTCCACCGCACATAACTCCTTACCTAGTCCTCAAATTT
>Ga0366761_1070_pt1 | contig 11822 bp, 11 predicted proteins | sample TotcelHN113001M3_FD_207054 | JGI IMG/M metagenome (GOLD analysis project Ga0366761, IMG submission 207054) | Enriched cells from coal bed in the Powder River Basin, Montana, United States - Total cells N11 rep1 HSBNCT.N11.300.1.M3 ...
TATGTCATCGGATCTTGTGTTAAGACACTGGAGCGCTGGCACGAAAGTCGACACCGCGCAGACAGTGGAGCCCAGTAGCGAGAATATGGGGACACCGAACCGGTGTTCCCCTAAAGCAACCGCATAGTTCCTCCAACCGCACAGCCACAATGGCAAAGCGGCATTAATGGAGCAAACTATGACATCTAAATCTTCGCTTACGCCGACAACTCTGTCGGCATCAACACCTACGGCGATATCGCTGGAATTGAGGCTATTCGACGAACTCCCGGATTCTGCACATGTACCAATCGACACCGTATGTGGCTTATATTGCTGCTCCAACGCAACTATCTGGCGTCGTGTCCGTTCAGGGGAAATAATCACGCCAGTTCGCTTTGGCTCACGCACTACTCGCTGGAATGTGGGCGATCTTCGTCGCGCGCTCTCAAAAGAAAATCCATTGGGAGCCAGCCTGAAACAAAATAAACTTTCTGCTGCCGTACCAACTACCAAGCCGGAAATGGTCAAGCTACTGACTCAATCCGAATCACCCACCTCGATGGGCTGGACTGCGGCGGGCCCATTCCATCTTCTTGCAGGCCATTCGGGATCGGCGAAAAGTAAATGCGCGAGGCTGGTTGAGAAACTTGTTTGTGGAGGCAATCATGTCGTCGCCAAATAATTTTAACCGCAAGCAAAAACATGTGGACCTAGTCTGTGCAGCTTCAATCCAACCTGAGCCGATTAAATGGTTGTGGGATGGATTTTTAGCCATCGGAAAACTTACCCTTATAGCAGGCGCCCCTGCGACCGGCAAAACGACGCTTGCAATGACCATCGCCGCGATTTCCGCCAACGGCGGTCTGAGAGGACTCAAATGGCCTGATGGCAAATTTACGCCGGCCGGGGATGTCATCATCTATTCAAGCGAAGATGGGCTTGCGGATACGATCATTCCCAGGCTGCTGGCTGCCGGATTAAGCAATGATCGCATTCATATCATTCGCGCCACTACAGAGAATGGTCAACGTCGTCCTTTTAACGCCGCTACCGATTTTGGTTGCTTAAACGCGCCATTAAGTCAAAACCGTAACGTTGGATTACTAATTATTGATCCAATCGTCTCATTAGTCGCTGGCGACTCAAACCGAAATCAAGACGTCCGAAAGGCAATGGCCCCAGTGTTAGAGATGGCTGAAAAGTATAACTTCGCTGTATTGGGTCTCACCCATGTGACGAAAGGATCCAAAGGCAAAGAAGCCCTTGATCGAGTAATTGGTAGCATTGGTTTTTCTGCTGTGGCACGGATTGTTCTGTTAACAGCCAAAGTCAAATCAAGCACCGCCGATGGAGGACCCGCACGATCATTCCTGATCCGCGCAAAATCAAATATTGGTCCCGATGGCGGTGGGTTGGCATATCACATCGAATCCGTAGAACGCGAAACTGTTAAAGGCATGATCCACACGTCTCGTATTTGCTGGGATGAAGAGCCACTAGAAGGAAGCGCGAACGAACTTTTGCGATATGCCGAAGGCGAAAATGACAGTAGTGAATCGAGCCGTCTTGAGGAAGCAGTTGAGTTTTTAATAGAAATTCTTAGGCTAGGCGAAATGCCCTACCCGCTTATTCTGGAGAGAGCAAAAGAAGTTGGCATTACTCCTGCCACCCTTAAACGTGCCAAGCTAAAACTCCGAATAAAACATCGTAAGCAAACTGGCATGGGGCCCGCCAGTCATTCCTTATGGTTTCTTCCGCAAGCTAACGAGAACTCAAATTCAGCTTGTGCTAGTTACCCGCCAGCCCAGCATGCACCATCAAGTTTTTGTGCCTCGTCTTTGTTTTCTACGATGCCTGGATTTTCCCCACCACTTGAATCAGCTGCACCACTTGAATCAGCTGCACTACTTGAATCAGCTGCACCACTTGAATCAGCTGCACCACTTGGGTCGGTTGCACCACTTGCGCCATTTGAACCGATTCAAGCTCAGGCGCAGCATGAACAAGTACCTGTCCAATCACTTTGGTCAGCAATTCAGGGACGCAAGAGAAATATGCCTAATGAACGGCTTGATTCAGTTGATCACAACCCAAAAGAAGTCGAAGAGGATTATCTCAACTATCTCATCAAAGAATGTCGTGAGCGTTTTCACCACAGGAGAACACATGAGGAAATAGAAGATGCAGATGACTTTTTGGATCTGTGCATGAGGATCAATAAGGAAGTCTTCGAGCAGGCTTGTGAAGATTGTGAAAATCTCCCGAGCGCGGAAGTGGAATTAGAAAAATATAAGCACCTTCTTGATCAGGCCCAATGGTGGCTGTGATGCCACTACCGCGACTCCTTCCCAAGTTGGCATATTCATGGTGATCAATAAAGAGCGAGGAATACCTCGCTCTTTATGCCATGTCATAAACGTCGATTCCAGAAAATATCAGCCATATATTCTCTTATGGTGACTGTGCAAGAGTTCGCGCCCCGTCACCATAAACTTCAATCCGATCCCATTGAAATTCAAGGAATAACCATGCCCATAAAATTTACTCCATCCGGGTCAGCCGGCCACACCGACAAGGAGGCATTCCCCAATGAAAATTGAATGCCCCTGCTGCCAATCCGATCTGATCGATACCAAAAATTACGGAAAGAAAACAGGCGGTGCCGTCGGCGCGGTTGCTGGCGCAGCAGCCGGTGCCGCTGGTGCATCAACCGGTGCAGAAATTGGGGCTACCGCAGGAATGATTGCAGGCCCCGTTGGTATCGCCATCGGCGGCATTACCGGTGCCATTCTCGGCGGTCTTCTGGGTGGCGCAGCGGGTTGCGCAACCGGTTCGGCGGTTGGCGAAGTGATCGATGAAAACATTCTCGACAATTATTACTGCAGAACGTGCGGGCACTCCTTCAGTTGCAAACGCAACCAATAACAACGCATGGTTCGCCGTTTTCCAAAAACTGGATTTCGTGGACTCTCCGAATTTCCCCAAGTTTGCAAATTGATCTTACCAAGGTGACTTTACCCAGCGACGTTTCAGTAATCAACAACACCCTCTAGCAATACCCTACTAACAATTCCCTGGCACGTCCTTGCTTCTGCTGTTTTTACTCAGCGGCTTTGTCACGTCCATACACAACGAAAGGAACTCCCCTATGGCACACCTTCTAGAAAACATGGCTTACTCCGGCGCCACGCCCTGGCACGGCCTCGGCAATCGGATCGAATCCAAGCAACCGATTGAAATCTGGGCAGAAAAATCCGGGATGGCATTCAATATCCTGGAGGCACCCGTCCGCTACATGTCAGAGTCTGTTGGCGCACTCGGCGCAATCATGTCTTTTCCTGAGCAAAAGGTACTGTATCGCTCGGATACCAAAGCCGCATTGTCGGTCGTCTCGAACCGGTATCAAGTCGTACAGCCGCAAGAAATCCTGGAGTTTTACCGCGATCTGACGGAGATATCCGGATTCGAGATGGAAACGGCTGGCGTCCTCAAGCTCGGCAGAAAGATCTGGGCGCTGGCCAGAACCGGCCAATCCGCCACCATCAAAGGCAACGACACGCTCAACGGCTACTTGCTGTTGGCGACCGCCTGCGACGGCACACTCGCCACCACGGCCCAGTTCACCAGTATCCGGGTCGTGTGCAACAACACGCTGGCCGTCGCATTGGCCAACGGCAGCGGCGCAGTCAAAGTGCCGCACAGCACCAGCTTCGATCCACAAGCCGTCAAAAAGCAATTGGGGGTTTCCGTGTCCGGATGGGATGCATTCAAGTACCAGATGAAAGTCCTGTCCGAACGCAAGGTGAAAGCGCATGAAGCAATGAATTACTTCCTGCGGGTATTCACCGATCCGGCCGATACGGCGGGTGGTCTGCGTAACGAACGTGCCATGAAAAAGGTTCAGGCGCTCTACGACGGCCAGGGAAAAGGGGCGGAGCTTGCTTCATCCAAAGGAACGGCTTTTGGCCTGCTCAATTCCATCACCGAGTATGTGGATCATGAGCGGCGTGCCAGAAGCACGGACCATCGGCTGGAGTCTGCCTGGTTCGGCCAGGGCGCCCTCATCAAGAAAAAGGCGCTGGAAGAAGCATTGCTGATGGCCTCGTAAATATTTCAACAATCGAATCTGACTGCCCGGTCGAGCTGATCCTCGCCGGGCTTTTTTTATGGAGCCAGAAATGAGTTATGCAGAAAAGGCTGAGATAGCAAGAACCAGGCGGCCAGCCTTGAAGCTGGTGAAAACAAATGATATCAGCCGGGATGAATGGCTGACGGTTCGCAAGGGTGGTATCGGCAGCAGCGATGCCGCTGCGGCAGTTGGCTTGAATCCGTACCAATCCCAACTGGAATTATGGTTGATTAAAACGGGCCGGGATACTGACTTGCCCAAACCCGATCCGAACGATGAAAGCAGTCCGATGTACTGGGGCACATTGCTAGAACCAATAGTAGCGGCACACTACACCAGACGTACTGGCAATCGGGTCAGGCGTATCAATGCCGTGTTACAGCACCCGGATGCAGACAAAACGTGGATGCTGGCAAACATCGACCGGGAAGTCATCGGTGCCAAAGACGTCCAGATACTGGAGTGCAAAACAGCAGGCGAATTCGGTTCGCGTTTATGGCGCGATGGTGTCCCTGAATATGTTGTCTGTCAGGTTCAACACCAGCTTGCCGTAACGGGGAAAGCTGCAGCCGATGTATGCGTACTGGTCTGCGGTCAGGAAATCCGTATTCATCGGATTGAGCGGGACGATGCCTTGATTGCTCGCTTAATCGAGTTGGAAAGACAATTTTGGCGTTACGTCGAAACGGACACTCCGCCTCCTGCAGATGGCTCTGAATCTGCGGATCGTGCCTTGCGCTGCCTGTATCCACAGGATTCGGGCAACGCGATCAATTTTTCTCATGATCGAGACATGTCCTCCTCATTCGCTGATCTGGTCACGATCCGGGATGAAATTGCTGCACGGGAAAAGGTCGAAGCTGAGCTGAAGCAGCGAATCCAGCAACACATGGGCGATGCCAGTAAAGCCGAATTTGAGACGGGAAGCGTGAGCTGGAAGCGTTCAAAAGACGCTATGGGCGTGGATGTGGCGAAGCTGCTGCAAGAACATCCAGAACTGCAGCGACATTACGCCATCGCCAAGCCAGGAAGTCGTCGGTTTCTCATCACAACGTAGTCATTCGTAATTTAAACAAATTCAGTCGCCCCTTCGCGGGGGCCATTTATGCCGCCCGATTCCTGCTCGCTCAGGAAGCGGGCTTTATTTTTTCAGGAGTATGCAATGATCAAGGGCTTAGCAATCACGCCACCCATACTGGGGCGCATTTCCATCGGCAAGGTGGTCGAGAGAAATGGCAAGCGCCTGCCGGAAAAGGATGACCAGTTCACCATCACGTCACAAGTCCAGTCCCGCGACGGATGGGTTCTGCATCCTTACGATGCCGACTTGCGCCAGAAACTCGACGGAGAGAAGCTGCGCTCGATTCCTGTGCGCATGCTGTTTAACACCCCGCAACTGAACCTGCGCGCCGAATACAGCCTGTTCGATCGACAGAACGGCCGCCCGCTTTGCGTCGGCAACGGGGAGACTTGTCGGCGTTATGGCGATTCAGGTATGAAATCCTTGCCTTGTCCGTCGCCCGACGAATGTGAATTCTCGGGAGGTCTTTGCAAGCCTTACGGTCGCCTGAACGTCAAGATCGGAGACGATGATGATCTGGGGTCGTTCATCTTCCGTACCACTGGATACAACAGCATCCGCAACCTGACGGCTCGGCTGCATTACTACCAGGCAGTTTCAGGGAATCTGCTGGCCTGTCTTCCTCTGCAACTCCGGCTGCGCGGGAAGAGCACCACACAAAGCCACCGCTCACCGGTCTACTACGTGGACATCACGATCCGCGATGGGATAAGTCTGGTTGATGCCATCAGCCAGGCTAGAAAAGAACATCAGCGGCAAATTGAAAGTGGGGTCGATCAAGCTGCGCTCGATGCCGCTGCCATGAATGGGTTTTCCAATGGCGCATTCGAAAACACGGCGGAAGAAATGGTGGATATTGCCGAGGAGTTCTTGCTCGGCCAGGCCAATCCGTCCAGTGCCGATCAAGGTGAAATGGGGAGTCATAAGGAAAGCGGCAAGGCAAAGCCCAGTCTGACAGACAAGCTGCAGCGCAGGATCGATCAGCAGACGCCCGAAGCTTCCTCGTAATCTATCAGCTAAGGTTGTCCTGTAGCTGGTTCACCAGCTCTTCCAGCAGGTAACGGCGATGTGCAGGCAATGCCTGAATCTTCTGCGCCAATTGGATGACCTCTTCCGAAGGGGAGGCAGTTTTTGCCTCCTTCCTCTTTGCACCGCCGTCAGTTTTCACAGGCGATGGCCCGTAATGCAGCCAATGTTCGTTCACGTTAAGCCACTTGGCAAGCGTTGCCAACTTGTCATTGGTCGGTATTGAACGACCGCTTAACCATTTATGGGTTGTCTGGGCCGATACGGATGCCCCTGTATGGCGCAGATTGAACCGTAACGCCAATTCGGACGCGCCGACATCCATCCCTTGGCTGCGGCGCAAGGCGAGTTCGAGCCGTTTGGAAAATGCGGCTTTTTCATCAATGGTTGGCATACAGCGATTGTGCTGTGTCCAATGATTCCGCATGACAACTACTTAGGCTAGTTATATCTTGTTTAAGATATACTAATCTTTCCCGAGATAAATATTTCTATCCTTCACATTTCAATAAGAAAGGGATTGCGCTTACCCAAACTCCGAACTAGCCCCCAAACCAAACATTGATTCATCCACCCATTAATATTTCAAACAAGCTGAGGTTACCGTGTCTATCAAAAAGAAAATTATCAGTGCCTATGTTGTTGTCTGGTTGCTCTTCTCCCTTTATGGCTGGCTATTTGGCGCCAACAGTTACCGGGGATTTGCCTACAACCTCGGAAGTGGCGTGGTTTGGCCAGTCATGATTTTTCCTGAATTCGGGAAGGCGATCAGTGCCGTGATCATCGTCATCGTAATCGCCGCCGTCTTGATGTTTGTTCGTGATACCCGTAAGTAATTCTTTTAAAAAAGATGAAAAATCATCTCTTGATAGGAGCGGCCGTCGTGGTCGCTCTAATGGGCTGTTCCAGCAAAAAATCTCAGTTCGAATCTCAATTCATGGATGGTTGCGCAGGAAAAAATGGAGGTCGAGAGCAAAAGAAAATTTGCTCATGCGTGATAGAGGAACTTGAAACACACCACTCGATCGACGAGCTAACGGCACTGGCACAGCAACAGCCACAACGGCTGATGCTGGAAACCGTCTCCTACGCGCGCGACTGCGGAACAAAATAATGAAAAGGAATCGTTTATTGCATTGCCTTTGCACGGCATACGCATAGAAGGGAACCATACGTGTCAAACTCAAAAGACTACTATGACATTCTCGGTGTACGAGCTACCGCAAAGCTGGCAGAGATCGAACTGGCGTTTAGAGGAAGACGAACACAGTACCATCCAGACAAATATGCGACCGCAGATGCTGACACCGTTCGATGGGCAACGGAAAAGATGCAGGAGGTCAACGAAGCCTACGGCATTCTTGGCAAATCTGACGCCCGCGCACGATACGACCAGGAGCGTCAATATGCCAACGCTAATACGCATTCCTCACAAAGGCCGAATCACTCTGACAAGGCCACGGCCAATGAGCAAGACATCGGGAATGCGCCTTTTATTCTCGACTACCTTATGGCACTTCCGCTGGATCAGAAGGATGCAAAGCGATTCCACTTTGCGCCCGATATTCCCCGACAGAAGCTGAGTAATGCCCTGGCTTGCCGTAGTTACTACGCGACCAAACCTCCCAGTCAAGCATATCTCTTGGTGGACGATACGTTATTCGATGGGGGAGCCGACGGCCTGCTCATTACAGACAAAGTCATCAGCTTCAAGGAGATGTTCGCCAGCTCAAATGACTATCTCTATACCAAGGGCTGGAACGGTAAATTTTCGCTGCAAGGCTCCACCATCAGGCGACATGACCGAATATGCAAAACGTTCTCCCTCATCAGCGCCTCTGCTGTACAAATGCTGGCATGGGCACTGAATCAGTTCTTCGCCGATCGCTTCGACTGGCATGTGAAGAGGGCACTTTGTGGTCACGTCGATTCGCAGTTCATCCTGAGTGCTAGCTGTCAGGAGAACCCGGAGGAAGAGCTGCGTTGGCTAACGCTGGCAGCAGAAAACGGGCATGTGACCGCGCAGCATAACCTTGGAATGCATTATTCCTACAAAAATCCGCCACTCGCGTTCCAGTGGTTTACCAAAGCTGCGCAACAGGGATCAACGAATGCTGAGAAAAATTTACGTGCAGATATCTTCAAGCAATTCCATTAGTTACATGTAGTTCAACCCACATGCACAACAGCATGTGATCATTCAAGCAAAACAAAGAAAGGGCTCTTTATGAAATTACCAATTTTAGGCATCCTGCTTGCCTCGCTTTGCCTTAATACCTTTGCAGCTCAAGGTCGATGGACGGAAGGGTATGGACAGGGAAATCTTGAATACTTCATCGATCAAGGCGGGATGCGACTCTACATCGCATGTCCCACTCAAGAAGGAAGCGCAGACACACCATCAAGCGTTTCCCTGTCTTCTTTGAAGAATGGGCAGGACGTTCAAAACTTCACCATTAAGGTTAATGGCGTTTCTTACGATGGCCCATTCAGTGCTGATAGCCGTGTTGGTGAAAATAATTTTATTTCGCTATTACATAATCTTCGCAAAGGAGATGCGGTTGTAAAGTTTGGCCAAACCTCGGTAAAGTTCCCTAAAAGCAATGCAGCAAAGGTTGTTCCTGTTCACGGGAAAAAATTCAGTTGTAATCTTTCTTAATCGTGCCACTTGTGAAGAGAGACTGATTTGACTAATGCCGTAAGTATCAAACTGATACTTACGGCATTCAGGGAATTCTCTTTATCTGTATTAGCTCATATTTGATCTGACAGGCTGTGTCAGATTGTCTGCTTTCTGGCCAAGCAGCCCGTTGAAGAACGTCAACTAACAGCAGTAACCGACCCACTATCGCCGTTCTATTGACCTTCGGTTCAACGACAGATGCCGAGCGGAGCGGTTGTTCGGCTCGGCCACCCAAGGACAGCAGTTCGGCCAAAGCAGCTGCAAGAGAGCCGAGTGTCGGATGTCCGGTCTGGGCGCCTAATCAGACGTAGGGTTACCAGCTATCTTCGTTGCCGCGTTAATCATCGTCGCGTCCAACTCCGAGCGGTACCCAACAAGCGTTCCTTCTCGAAGCTTCTGAAAAAACACGTTGAAGTCGCGCGGTGCGACCATGTTGAACTGATAGCGCACGGCAAGCCCTTCCTTTTCCAGCCAGTCATTCAGTCGGGCAAAGTGCGCGGAGGCGTATTCGTGCTTTTTCACGTTTTCCGGTGACGGGTCGCTTACCTCTCCATCGTCCTTGATTTCCGTGACGAAAACCTGTTCGCCGCGCTTGATCAGAAAGTCCGGGCTGAATTCGCCTCGCTTCGGGTGCTCGCCTTTCTTCCAGGCGTATTCGAGCGCGTAGAAGTTCATCGCAGTATTCTTTAGCCACGCATCAACATGTGTGCAGTTCTGCCGATCTGTGAGCATGCCCATAAACCGCCGCTCAGGCCCCGCATCGGCAATGCCTAGACTCATTGGTGTTTTGAAATCGGCGGGGTTTGCAACGAAAAATCTTGCGCCAGAGAAATCACCAAATTGGTCAGCCACTTCATCAAAAAAATCTTGCTGCTCGTCGGGTAGCGTCGCCTTGCAACCATCTGTGTAAAAGATCGTCTTCGAGCCACGACGTAATTCAGCGGAACTACAGCTATCCGACTGCCGCGTTGCGGTGCTGAACGACTTCAACGCTTGAGGCGAGAGCACATAAACCACCCGCTTGGAGCCCTTGCGATGCAGTGGCCCAATGGCCTGCAAGAACTTCTGGCGATTGTCGTCGGTAATGCGCGCATCGGTAATGCCCGCCTGCCACAACGACTCCGCGACGATGGCGGCGCACTTCTCGCGCGGGAAACGCTTGGCGTAATTGGTGCGGTCTGCCGGATCGCTGGCATCAGCCGACTCCTGGTCAATGCTCTTCAATCGCTGGTAGAGCTGTTCGGCAACCTCGTCGCTGGAAAACGTCTTCTGCCGCAAGGTGCCAGCGAACTTGGAATGCTTGCCGGTCAGTGCGTCCTCGAATTCCACCGTCACGGCCTGGTCGATGACCTGAGACGGCAGCACTACGTAACCCTTCTCGAAAATCTGATACTCGCCACTTTGCGTATAGTCGCTAACTTCTTCGACACGGGTGTAATCCAGATTGTGCAGGTCGAAGTGATAGGGCGACGCTGCCAGCGGCGATGAGGTCAGCCGACGCTCAATTTCCAGAATTTCATTGACCAGATGTTTGATGCGACCGGACCACGAATCATGATTGAACACCGTCACCACCGGGTCGTCGCCGGTCCAGCCGTCGGGCTTTCTCAGGCCGCGCCCCAGCACTTGCGCAATCAGCAGCTTGCTATTAAATGCGCGTTCCTCATGCGGAACGATCTGGAAAACGTTTTTCACGTCCCAGCCTTCTGAAAGCATAGACACCGAAACAATCCATTCCACCTTGCTGACCGGGCTATCCACCCCGCGCAGCAGGGCCACGTTTGCTTGATGCTCTTTCGCCGAAGTCACCACCAGCACCTTGGCGCGCGCTTCTTCGGGCTTGATCTTCTCCCATGCGGCAAGCCAGTCGGCCAACTCTTCGGCAACCTGCTTGCAGGCGGCAATCTTCTGAGTCACCACGATGGTGAGCGGACGAATGCCCCGGCTCTTCAGCTTCTTTTTCCAATCCGATTGCCGCTGCCAAATCAGTTGCCAACGATCTTCCTGCCCGTGCGTGGCGGGCATTTCGGCAACGTATTCCACCTTCTTGACGAACCGCTCTTCAATCGCCTGCCGTAGCGAATAGCGAAACAGCACGTCGGAAAAATACTCGTCGCCAACGTAGCAAGTGCCGGACACGCCGAGCACATGACGAAATCCGTAGTCGGGCGAACGCAGAAATTCTTTCCACTTGCCGGCCGTCTGGTTGGTCTCGTTGGCAACGTGGTGCGCTTCGTCGTTGAGGACGGCGACGCGCGCGCCTTTCCCTTTCAAGCTGTCGCGAATGGAAGAATTCACATGCTCAAGAATCGCGTGATAGTTCTCCACGCACAAGGCACCATCCACGATGGTTTCCGAGGCGTTAATCACGCGCGGCGTCGTGATGCGCGCGCCCGCCGGCAAGGCGTCGCGCAGGTCGGTATTCGTTGCCAGTTCCTTGAACTTGCTAAGCAGGCCCGTTTCGATGGTGTTGGAGGGACAGAGCACCAGCACCCGGTCGACCACGCCTTCGGCTAACAGAATGGCGGCAATGCCATAGAGCACAAAGCTTTTCCCCGTGCCTGTGGCCAAGTCGAGCGAGCATGCCAGTTGCTCGGGCAACTGCAAATGCGGTGCCATCGAATCCCAACGGCCCCAGCGGTGCCGCAGGTCATCGTTGCTCTCGAAGTTTTCTTTCGCCAACTGGCGCAGGTCGGTATAGCGGCCGCCCAGCCAGTAGCTCAAGACCGTGCGAATCGCCTCTTTCTGGTAGTTGCGATGCCCGCACAGCGCATCAAGATATGCCTCATAACGGGATTCGTCCCACTTGGCCGGGTTGTGCGGCTTAACCGCCAGGACAAGATCCTCGTTGCGGAAAGTTCGGCGAAAGAGCATCAAGCAAACGTGGCCCTGCTGCGCGGGGTGGATAGCCCGGTCAGCAA
>Ga0366761_1075_pt1 | contig 11720 bp, 8 predicted proteins | sample TotcelHN113001M3_FD_207054 | JGI IMG/M metagenome (GOLD analysis project Ga0366761, IMG submission 207054) | Enriched cells from coal bed in the Powder River Basin, Montana, United States - Total cells N11 rep1 HSBNCT.N11.300.1.M3 ...
ACTATTTCGGCAGTATCCTCATAAAAAGCCTGTTCATCATAAGGTTTGGTAACCTTACTTACCTTGACGGTGATTTCCTTCACCCGACTGACGTCTTTCTCTGCCAAGGCCAACATTAGCTGTGCAGTCAGTTGACGATAGCTTGGCTCGAAACGCCCCACTATCCCAAAATCTATTAAACCAATAGATCCATTCTCCAGTACTAATATATTGCCGGGATGAGGATCACCGTGAAAAATGCCATCAACAAAAAAGGGGAACAGGACAGCGAATAGCAGATTATTGGAAACCTGAAGACGATCCAATTGGGTATCTTCAGGTAGTTCCTTGGCCTTGATCCCTTCTATAAAATCGGTAGTTAGTATTTCCTTGGTGGTATAGGTCCAGTAAACTCTCGGGACAACAATACAAGGGCTTTCACTAAATAATTTATGAAAGGTTTCGGTGTTAAGAGCTTCGATGGTATAATCTAATTCTTTTTGAATATAACGTTCGAGCACATCGATTATTTCTGAGACATCACATAATTTCCCTAGGATGGTTCGCTCATTGAGTATGCTGCTAAAACGTTTAAGGATATCAATGTCCTGCTTGATCCGCCCTTTGATATGAGACCGCTGAACCTTGACCGCCACCTTTTCCCCTGTTGACAGGATGGCTAAATGCACTTGCCCAATAGAGGCACTGGCTACTGGATGATAGTCAAAAAAGCTAAAAATATCCTGGGGCGGCTGACCCAACTCTTTGATAATCTGGGCCTTTATTTCTTCCGGTGCCATCTCTACTACACAGTCCTGCAACAGGCTCAGCTCATCGGCAAATTCGCTGGGAATTAGGTCAGGACGAGTACTCAGCACTTGTCCCAATTTGACAAAAGTCGGCCCAAGCTCCTCTAGAACCTTACGGATACGCTGAGGTAACGTCATGGATTGATGAGACCCGGAGTACCAGGTCTGAACCATTCTGCCCCATAGACTTGGCCGTCCACTGGCAATTTGTTCAGCTAAATAACTGAATCCATGCTGGGTAAGAATGTGCAGAATCTGCCGCACTCTGGTGCCGGTAGTCATGTTTTTACCCATCAACCCTGACCCCTTTCCTCAAGTACAACGTAAGTTAGTATTATACCAGAGAGGCGTCTTTATTCAGCAAGCCCTTTGCATACCCCCCTGAGGTATGTTATAATCTAGCTATAGTTAGAGTTAATAGGAGGTGAAGCATAATGGAAAAGACTTTGCTAAAAGTTGGCGGAATGAGTTGCGGTCACTGTAAAGCCTCCGTAGAGAAAGCTCTCAAGGCTCTACCAGGGGTTGTTGAGGCCTTGGTGAACCTGGAAGCCCAAGAAGTGGCTGTTGAATTCGACAGTACTAAGGTGTCAGTGGAGGAAATGAAAAAAGCCATCACTGAGGATGGCTATGAAATCTTAGCTTAAGGTAGAAACTTACTTAGGCCTGGTGATCTTTAAGCTATATTCCGAACTGCCCTTATAGGCAATTATCTTGAGACTATAATTCCCGGCCTTGGCTATGGGATAAGAGATTGTCTCGGGATTGAAGGTTCCAGAGGTTGCTTTGGCTACCTGTTGACCTGTAGAATCGTACAGGTACAAGTCAAAATCGCTGGTTTTATCGGTCCAGGCAATTTCAATATTTATTGCACCTGCGCCACCTGCAGCAACACTGTGGGTGGCTGTTTTATTGCCTGTAGAGCTTAGCTTGCCTTGAAAATTCTCTATGGTAGTCTTGGTTGAGTTAAGGGCAGAGCTTGCACTGAGTTGGTATGGGGCGGCCCCTGTGTAGGATTTAATTCTGATTCGGTAGCGGCCCTCTTTATTTGAGGAAAAAGTAATCAATTCCGGGTTGATAGTACCGTCAGATTTGGCCACTAACTTACCAGCAGGGTCATATAGATACATATCTAAATCCGCAGTCCCCGCCCAACTTAAACGGGCACTTATGGTTCCCTTGCCGGCACTGTCTAAATAGTAATTTGCAGACCCACCGCCGGTGAGCTTGGCATTCCAGAGATTAGTACCACTACCGCTTTGAGGTGGTTGGGGAGTTGGAGTTGGTGGCATTGGTTGAGGAGCCGGCGGCTGAGGAGTTGGGGTTGGATTAGGCTGGGGACTTGGCTGGGGCGAGGGAACTTGGTTACTGCCAAAGTCAGCCGAAGCTACTAAGGAGTAGTCTTGAGGTCCAACGGGTACATTGTAACCTGCTACCTTGATTTTATACACACCTACTTCGGGGTTGTTAATGTTAATATTTTCAACATTATTAACCCTATCCACCGTATCATTATTGGGTTGGGTAAAGTCATTTCCCTTATAGACCTGCCCAGAGGGGCTGACTACTTCTAAATCCAAGTCATTTACCAACGCCTTTGCTGCTGAGGGGTTACCGGGATAATCGGTCCAAACCAGGGTTGCTTTTAAGGGAATCTGCCTGCTTTCCACGGAATATTGATATTCTTTGCTTTGACCAGTGGACAGGGAGGTAGTCTCATTGTCCAAGCGCAATTCCTTTGGAGCTTGGGGTTGAATTGACTCCTTTACATCCACCCGACCCCAGCCTTGATCGGACTTGGGTAGGCCCAGGTCAACGGCTCCGTTGATTAACGATGCCTTTAATAAGGATGGTTTAGGGGCGATCCCCACTCTATCGGTGTAATACTGGCGCAGTAGAGCTACTGAACCAGCGGTGATGGGAGTGGCCATACTAGTCCCACCCATATAGGCATAATAATTATTATAGGTGCTCCAGTATTTCTGGGTCGGAGCTAGTGCTGACTTGGTGGAGAGAATCCAGGTCCCGGGGGCCACCACATCAGGTTTAATCCGGCCATCTGCGGTTGGCCCTCGGCTGCTAAAACCGGCCATCTGACCCGGATTATCCCCCATAGAGCCTTTATCCGACCTGTTATTTTCTACAGCTCCAACGGTAATGGCATTTTTTGCTGTTCCAGGGCTTGCTACGGTGGTACCATCGGGTTGACCATCCCCATTGGTATCTCCTGAGTTACCAGCAGCGAAGAGAACTGTCATGTCTTTATCCCAGATAAACTGATCTACCGACTTGGAGCTGTAGGTGTAGCGTCCATCAGGCTGGGAACCCCAACTGTTGCTATGAATCCTGGCTCCTGCATCCCAAGCTTGATTTAAAAGACTGGTTATATCCAAGCCAGCCAACTGGCCGGAGGAGTTCATGATGGACTGAAACACCAGTTGAGCACCCGGGGCCATACCCTTAATCTGCCCATTGGAGGCCGCGCCGCTTCCCACAATGGAACCGGCCACATGGGTACCATGTCCATCAGGGTCACTGGCATCTCCCGACCTACCAATGGCGATTAAGGATTTAACCCGGCCCTGAAAATCTGGATGAAGAGTACTATCAAGGACACCGCGATCAAGTCCGGTATCTGCTACTGCTACTACCTGACCACGGCCATCCAAGCCACCCTGTAAAACCGCCGATGCACCGACTACTCCTGCGGCACGGTCATTGAATAAGCCATAGGTCTCTGCCTGTTCTACAGCAACGATTTCCTCATTGGCTGCGAGGTTCAACAATTGGCTCACGGGCAGGGAAGCAGTAACCCCATTGCCAGCTCTTTCTTTTACTTGTCCATCGAGAGCTGTAACCAGTTTGCCTATTTCACCAGTGCCGGAAGGATTGAAGGTTTGAATATTAACGGTGGTAGTGGATTTTTTACCCTTTACTTGTTCCTTGACCATTTGGTTGATTAGGGCAACCAGCTGGGGCGCTAGCTTTTTGTTGTTTTGGTAAGAGGTAACTGAAGCTACTTGTTGAAGCTTTTTAATCTTTTCTACAGATTGGGGATCCATTTTTGTAATAAAAGAAAAATCAGGTAGATAATCCCCTATAACGCCGCCTTTGGCTACTAATTCTTGCTTCCACTCTGCTTTAATCGGGCCCTTGAATTTCACTATATATAGTTTATTTTGGCTTTGCTGATTGATTCCTTGAACTAAATTACCAATTTCGTTAATTGTCGGGACACCCGCTAGAGTAGGTGTTACAGGAGATAACACTAGTAGTGTGGCCAGTACCGAAGCTATAAGCTTACGCAAAATAATCCCTCCTATTTCAAAACATTATAATAGGAGGTCTTCGACAATATTCGACACAAACCTGTATGTAAATTTAGGCAGTACTGAAACTAGAAAAAGGCTTAGACAGATGCATTGCATAGTCTAAGCCTTTGGTCAAAACCTTTTGTTCAATTAAATGTGATTTTTATTCAAGCCCATTTTGTAGGTCAGAGATAATATCCTGGATATTTTCTATACCTACAGAGATGCGCACTAGGGAATCGCTGATACCCAATTGGGCTCTTCTTTCGGGAGGGATGGAGGCATGAGTCATTTTGGCAGGCAAGGAGATTAGAGATTCAACTGCACCCAAGGATTCAGCAAGGGTAATCAGCTTCACCGAATTCAAAAGCTTTTCTGCCATTTCTGAGCTAGCTAACTCAAAGGCAATGGTACTTCCGAAACCCGTGGCCTGGCTTTTTTGCACCTGGTGGCCGGGGTGATCCTCAAAACCATTGTAGTAAACCCGCTTAACCTCCGGACGCTCCCTTAACCATTGGGCCAAAAGGGCGGTGTTACTCTCATGCCGGTCCATTCTCACACCTAAGGTTTTCATCCCTCTCAGCAGTAACCAGGAATCAAAAGGCCCCAATACGGCACCTACTGCATTTTGCAGAAAATGCAGCCGTTCACCTAGTTGTTGATCGTTAACCACAGCTAAACCGGCTACCACATCACTATGACCACCCAGATACTTGGTGGCACTATGAAAAACAATATGGGCACCCAATTCCAGAGGACGTTGAAGGTAAGGGGACATGAAGGTATTGTCCACCACCAGCAATAAACCCTCTTGCTGACATAATTGGGCCACCTTCTGCAAATCAGTTACTTTGAGAACCGGATTGGTGGGTGTTTCCACCAGGATGGCTTTAGTTTTGGGAGTGATTGCTTTTGCCAAAACCCCCAAATCACTGGTGTCTACAAAATCAGCTACTACGTTAAATTGGCTAAAAACTTTATCGATAACCCGGAAGGTGCCTCCATAGACGTTATCTGATACGATGATGTGATCTCCGGCTTGAAAGAGCATCAAAATGGTGGATAGGGCTGCCATTCCAGAGCCAAAGGCAAAACCCCTGACTCCACCTTCTAATACAGCAATCTGTTCTTCAAGCGCATGTCTGGTAGGATTGCCCGTTCTGGAGTATTCGTAACCAGTATGCTGGCCCACACTAATTTGCTTATAGGTGGAAACCTGGTAGATGGGGACGTTTACGGACCCGGTGGGGTCTTCTGGTTCATAGCCGTGGATTAGTTTAGTGTCTATTCTCATATTAAATACCTCCTTGGTAGATGGCTTTGCTTAAATAGCGTTCACTGCTATCGGGGAAGATGACTACAATATTGGTACCCGGTGGTTGTTTGGGAGCTTCTTGCAGGGCCGCCCAGAAGGCTGCCCCGGATGAACTGCCAGCCAATACCCCTTCCCGCAAAGCCAATTCTTTGACCATCTCAAAAGCATCATCATCCAAAACTGTATATATATCATCAACTAAATTCATATCAAGGGTCTCGGGAATAAACTCGACACCGATTCCTTCAGTCCGGTGACCGCCGGGAGTACCGCCCTTTAATACTGAGTTCTCAGGCTCCACCGCAATAGCCTTAATGAAGCTATCTTGTTCCTTCAGGTAGCGAGCGACGCCGGTAAAAGTCCCCCCGGAACCTACCCCGGCTATAAGTACATTCACTTTTCTTTCTAGCTGCTCATAGATCTCAGGTCCGGTGGTTTTGTAGTGGGCAAGGGGGTTCGCTTGATTGGCAAATTGATTAGGCACGAAGGACCCCGGAATGGTTTTGCTTAATTCCTTGGCTTTGGCGATGGCTCCGGCCATGCCATCGGATGTTTTGGTATGAACAATTTCAGCTCCCAAGGCCATCATTAACTCTTGTTTTTCTTTAGAAAACTTCTCAGGAACGGTAAAAATAATTTTATATCCTTTATTCAAAGCAACCAAAGCCAAACCTACTCCAGTGTTGCCTGCAGTTGGTTCGATAATAGTGGAACCTGGCTTGATAAGCCCCTGCTCCTCTGCAGCCTGCAGCATTTCCTGGCAAGTCCGGTCTTTGATACTGCCCCCAGGGTTAAAATACTCCAACTTGGCATAAATGTTAACACCTTCCGGAAGAGGAAATTTTGTAATGCGAAGTAATGGAGTACTGCCAATCAGTTCTTGAATATCATTCACCACTAAACCCATGTAATTTACCCCCCATAAAATCTATCTTATTCCAATCAAATTACTATGCTTTAAGTATATGGGGCTAGCTTTCTAATGTCAATATGTAAAAAAGGCGCGTATCGATTGAACCGTTGCGCGGGACTTTTTAATAGTAAGCACTATTGTTTTTTTCGTTTAATTCCTTGACTGCTCCCCGGGGGTCCACTTGCACTAATCCAGTAGAACTTTTTGCTTTAACTGAAAATACTTTGGTTTTTCCAGGTGCCAAGGAGGCTGAGCCTTGCCAGATAACTGAACCCTTGCTATTTTTGACCTGAACCAAACCCGTTGCTTTTTTGGTTCCTTTGTTAACTAGACTAATGGTTAATAGCTGATACCGACCTTTTTTCTTTTTGGTTACCTTAACGGAGAAGTCAGGGGTGGGGGGCGGCTGATAACGCACCTTGTGGGTAATCTTGGTTACATTACCGGCTGCATCAGTAGACGTAACAATAATTTGATTGTCACCTTGATTAAGGGGGGTTTGAGCCAGGAAGTAACCCCGTTGATTTACCGTCCTCCGGCCTGCCACTTTAACCGCGGCACCGGCCTCCGTCCAGCCATTAACCCACACAAAAGGCTGATTAGTGACTAGGGGAGCTTGGATTTTTAGATTTGGTTTGGCCATATCTAAGGTAATCCATTTTGAAATACTGTTCCATTTACCCTCATCATCAACGGAGGTAATGGTTACCTGATTGATGCCTTGATGTAATTGAACCTGATGTACAATGCGCCCATAGGAATCCTGGCTGTTTATCTCAACTAACCTGTTGTACTTATAGAAATTCTTAAAAGTTTCTGAGGTGGTAAAAAAGTGTTTACCATCGTAAGCTATGTCTTGCACACCAGTAGGCGCAAAATACCGTCCAACCGAAACAGCGTACCCTCTGTTAATGCTCTCGGAAAGATTTAGTTTTTCTAAATAGATGTGACCCGTAGTTTCCGAACCATCCATAAAATGATAGCCCACCGTATGGTAGAGGAAGCCATCGCCCCAGACCATCCCTTGAGATCCTTCCGAGATGAGGAAGCTCCCAGTATCCTTCATCATCTGTTGCTCTAGACTTGCCACCGGATCAACCAGATAGATCTTTCTGGTATTGTCATAATCACTGATTAATAAACTACCGTTCACATACTCGATAGCAGATGTAGTACGCAATCCCGTATCGAAGCTGCCCTTTATAGCCCTTTCACAGTTACCATCCTGAATTGCTTGCTTGAAGTCAATTTTGTAGACTCGATCAAAATCAAATTCAGCCATCCAAAGGTACTCACCGTCCCAGGCTAGTCCACTGATATGGGGCGCATCCTTGGGCCCATAAAAAGATGCCGTAACCTTAAGGTCGTTGTCCAGGATAAATAGCATCGATTTCATTTCCTGGGTGCTATAACCACTGTATACAAACTTCCCATCAATATATTTTAAGGCTTGAGGTATGTATTTTTCTGCTTCCGGAACAGATCCGAGAGATTGGAAGCTACCATCAAAGGGGTTTTGGCTTCCATTACTAACGATTACTCTTGAGCCGTTATTGGTAAGTCCTTTAATAAACACGTTACTTTTATTTGTTATTACCGGAGCGTTTATTTTGATAAACGGCTCAGCAAAGGCATCCAAAGGGATACTAAACGATAACATTAACGCCAAGAAAACTCCAACTATCTGTTTCAAGATAACCTCCTCAAGAAAATGGACTTTGTCGAGCTTTAAGGAGGTCTCCCCCTTAAAAACCCCCAATGGGGCTGTCCCCACTTTTAGAGTTGGTGATAAATTGATAAGTAGCGACCATCGTTTTATCCATATGTCGCTATCGCGACGGATTAAGGAGACGATATGACCTCTCTATCGTTCGGCCTTTTGCGGAGAAATCTTAGTGCTGCTTAAGTGTACCGACAGGCAATAAGAGTCGGGCTGGCGCCCTCAATACTACATGCATAGCAGAACCGACCGTTTGACCGAGGGACACTTTAGTAGCACTGATTTCGGAGCACCGGAGCACGTTCAATTTGTCACCAACTCTCTGCATTTGGGACAGCCCCCTTAAAAAACACTAAATTAAGAAGCCGTCACAAATGTAACGGCTATAACAATGCTGCCCAAGTTATTCTTCATTCCTGAAATATTTACGAAAGATGTACCAAACCAGCTTCTTCTCGACTTCCGGTGTATGTTCAATTTGAATCTCCACGGCGATCTGGTTGTCCTCTTTTTCATGAACAGCCGTGACCATACCTCCGATATTTAAGGGACCAACCTCTGCCAAATCTACCTTAAGGGATACTTCCATGCCCAAAGGAATCTTTAATCCGCTATCCATCTTGATGCTATAGTAGTCGATTTCCTTTATTATAGCCCTACTGGTCTTATCTTGTAAATGACTAAGATCCATTCCTTTATACTTGACCAATCCTAAAACAGCAGGAATATCTTCCATGGACTTCAATCTCATTAAGGCAGCCTTGACAGGTCTGGTGCCGTCTTTTTTCTGTCTAAGCTGCGCTTGGTTTACATAGGTTATTATCTTACTTTCAACTTCTGGCCTCAGACCAACAAACTTAATCCCCATGTAAAAACCATCAGACTTCTCCACAACCCGGACAACCTCAGCCATAGCGTCTACATTACCTACCCCGGTGACCTCAAAGTAAAGAGCTAACAAGGTATCTAGGGGTAGTTTGGACCTGGAACGAAAGTGCAAGCCGCCACCACTGATGTTAATAATCTCACCTTCACAGTACTGCTGTTTTGTGGGGTCGAAAACCTCTGCCAAAGGGTTGGTGTCCACAGTAACCTCAACGGGCAAATGCACCTCAACCCGAGCATGTTTTCTCCGCTGCATTGACTCTACTAACTGCATTTGGCGGCAAGTAATCTGGGCCATGTTCCCCTGTTTGGTTACTTTATCTACTACGCAGGTATAGAACTGCAAACCAGTATCTTCAGCAAAGGAGAATAAGAGCCTCTCCCCCTGGCCCGGACTACTTCCGGCACACTGATCCAGACGTATGATTAGTTGATCTTTGACAATATTGATTACCCCAGTGCATCCCAATAACTTATCCTGAACGGGATCATAAATAAACAAGCTGGTTTTATTGCCTTTTTCAAAGTGTTCTAACATATATTCTGCCCCCCACATGGCTAATATACCAATTTTCTACAACTGTCGCCAAAATCCTGCTCCCAAATGAACAATTTCAGTCTTGACAAGGTTCGACAAAGAATGTTAGTGTGATACCAAATAATTTGGAGGTTTGGTAGCATGGAGATGACCCAACCCCTCGTAAAAAAGATACTTTCACCCTTATCTACCATAGAAGTATTCGAGAAACTAAAAGACCTCCCCTACAGCTTTTTGTTGGACAGTGGGATTGATCCTCTGGGACTTGGCCGCTATTCTTTTCTCGGGGCCGAACCCTTTCTGGTTTTCAAGGCCAAAGGAGAACAATGTCAAATAATCACAGGTGATGACTGTGAAGAAATCCAAGCTAACCCATTTAAGTTATTAAAGCAGCTTTTAATTAAGTACAATATGCCCAAGGATCTGCGCCTGCCTCCGTTTTTGGGTGGAGCGGTTGGTTACTTTGCCTATAATCTGGGGGAACAGTTGGAGTCACTGCCAACCATGACCGAAGATGATTTGGCTATACCAGACTGCATACTGGGTTTTTATCATTGGGTGTTAATCTATGATCATGTGGACAAGGTTTGGTTTGCCTCGGCCACCGGCCTACCAGAGGAGCATACTACGGAGCGGCAGCTAAAAGCCGAACTGCAATTAGCCCGTCTAAGAGAATTACTGCAGAGTACTCCCGAGAGAACAGGGGAATGCCCTTCAAAAGCCGCTGTTCTGGAGCTTGAAGCAAACTTTTCGCCTGAGGGATACCGAAAGGCCGTGCAGAGAGCCAAGGATTATATCGCTGCAGGTGATATCTTCCAAGTTAACCTGTCTCAACGCTTCACAGCCCCTTTACCCACGACCCCTTTTGAATTATACAAAGCTTTACGAGACATTAACCCTGCACCCTTTGCCAGTTATCTCAATTATCCCGAAGTAATTGTAGCCAGTGCTTCACCTGAACGCTATCTCTTATTGAAGGGCAAAAAGGTAGAGACCCGGCCCATTAAAGGCACCCGTCCGAGAGGATCCGATCAAGCCAGTGATTTGGCCAATCGGGAAGAGTTGTTGAACAGTACCAAAGACCGGGCCGAACTGGTTATGATTATTGACCTAGAACGCAACGACCTGGGTCGGGTGTGTGAGATGGGTTCGGTAAAAGTACCCGATCTAATTCGTCTGGAAGAGTACGCCACGGTTTTCCATCTAGTGTCCACGGTGGAAGGCACTCTCCCCCAGGACAAAGATATCGTGGACCTGCTGGAAGCTAGTTTCCCCGGTGGTTCTATAACCGGAGCCCCGAAGATAAGGGCCATGGAAATTATCGAAGAGCTGGAGCCGGTCAAACGAGGTATCTATACCGGTTCCATCGGCTATATCTCCTTTAATGGCGATGCAGACCTGAACATCGTTATCAGGACTTACATTATTAAGGATGGGCGGGTACATTACCAAGTGGGCGGAGGTATCATTGCCGATTCAGACCCTCAAGCCGAATACCTGGAGACCTTAACCAAGGGAAAGGCCTTGGAAAGGGCTTTAGCCAATTTTATCGAGCAAAAGGAGTAGAACCAATGTTCTACTCCTTAATGTTCTGATGGACTGTCCCCCAATACTTACTCCTATCATATTCTGACAGTGAGTAAACAATAGGGGGTAATTTCATGCGTATTTTGGTCATAACACCAGAACAATTACCTGTTCCACCTATTAAAGGTGGATCTGTTGAGGCTTGTACTTATAATATCTTTCGGGCCATGGCCCGCACCGACCAGATTACTTTTTTAAGTCTGGCCCATCCTAAACTACCCCTAACCAGTTCAATGCAAGGAGGTAAACTAGTAATCTATCGCATATCCCAAAGAAACCGGGAACTATATATTAAAGAGGCCTTAAGAAGGGTTAGGGGCAAAAGGTTTGATATTATTCAAATTGAAAATAGACCCACTTTCGTCCCTTTTGTGCGCAGAGCCTTTCCCCGCACTCCCATCGTCCTCTCGCTTCATTCCTTGACCTTTATGTCTCAACTTACCCGCGATAGAGCCCACTCCATCCTAAGACAGGTCAATAGTGTGACCTCTGTTGTTAATTTTGTTTCCCAAACCATGAGAAAAAAATATCCTGCCTTTGCTCAAAAATTTAAGACCGCTATTCTAGGGGTTGATATAAATAAATTCAAACCCGTTGCCTACAGCGAAAAAGAAAAATTACGCAAGGCCTGGGGAGTGGATAATACTTATAATCTTTTATTCGTGG
>Ga0366761_1083_pt1 | contig 11398 bp, 9 predicted proteins | sample TotcelHN113001M3_FD_207054 | JGI IMG/M metagenome (GOLD analysis project Ga0366761, IMG submission 207054) | Enriched cells from coal bed in the Powder River Basin, Montana, United States - Total cells N11 rep1 HSBNCT.N11.300.1.M3 ...
GCTATTACTCCCGGCAGCGGCCCATCATCCCGAATGGATCCGGCCAAGACGACAGGCACCTTATTTTTGACGCATGCACACATTATACTATTATCAATGTTCAAAGCCGTAATAAATTGCTCTAATGAATCAAAGCCTCTGGCCTTATTGATAATGTCTAAGTGGTGATAATGTCCGTTGGGAATGCTTTCTTGGGTATAGATATCCTGACCAAGTGCCGTTTTTAATACTGCACCTTCTAAATCATGGGCCGCCAATGCATTACCGGCTAAAATAGCATGGACGTAACCATTTTCAATCAAAGAAATCATAGCTTTTTTCGAATCTGAATCAAATACTACCGCCGGTCCCAGTACCCAAACAATATACCCGTTGTCTTTCTCAAAATGCAAAAGCTCATACAGTCGGTCATAATCTCTGGAATAAGAAGTTTCCCGTGACCTTCCGGTGCGAAAAGCGAATGTCTCCGACGTGACTGAATCGTCCCGGAACCCTTTAATATGTATATAAATTCCTTCACTACCATCTTCCGTTCTTCCTACTATAACCTTATCGCCTACTTGCAGGCGCCTGAGTTCTTTTGCCTCCAACCGTCCATCTTCGCCTAAAACCACTGTACAGTCCATCCTGCTTGGGCTTAAAAGCAGCCACTTTCCATTGACTTTGTAATACTCCGGAAATATGGTAGTGGCATGGAAATTATCGGGTGCAACTCCCTGCTTTTCTACATACTGGACAGTAACATTAGGATATGAAAGAAATTGCGGAATTGTAAAATCAGGCTCCCTATAGACGGGTAATTTAAAGCTCATATCGACTTCCCCCTCTTTTCTTCTTCACCCCTACCCCTGACTCATCAGGAGAGTTTCTATGGCTACAAAAAACCTCTAGTAGTAAAAACTACTAGAGGTATGCTCAGCAAATATATGCATCTTAGAAAGCTTTTACAAAAACAACCCGAATATGAGTAATGTAATTCTACGTAGTATCAGTCTTTCCTTCTAGAGTTTACAATGCTTTGACTCTTTTTTATGCAATTCTCACTACCCCCGGCCCTTTGACAGGTGTAAATCAAAGCTTTTCAGTCTTATTTATTTGTTCTGTCACAGGTCTAAGCGGAGCCAAACCAGTGCCTGGAATAGATAAGGTAAAAGACATGAGCGCGGCTAATACAGGCACATATGCAATCAAATGCATTGCAGCCGATAACCCATAATTATCTGCAAACCAGCCCAACATAGGAGTGGTTATTCCGCCCACACTTACAGCTAAGCCAAGTGTGACGCCTGAAGCTAAACCAATTCGGTTAGGAAGGTATTTTTGTCCTAGTACAACCATAGGGCTATAGGGAGCAAACAAAGACAAGCCAATAGGTATCAAAAGCAATGTTGCCACAGCGACATCATTTATTTCTGTGAAAAACAGCAGCAACGGAATAAGTGCGGCAAAACCAATGCGAATGATTCTAATGTACCCAAAACGATCAGCCAGCTGACCGCCAAACAAAGTACCGATTGCACCAACTATAAACAAAATAGTCAGCGCCGTTCCACCAACGGCTTTTGATTGCTGAAATATGTTGATCCAATATAGTGGAAGAAATGTGTTTAAGCCATAGAAAATGACTGAACGGCAGAAAACGACTACAGTGAGTTTGGAAAATGGAACCCATTCATCCTTTGTAGTCACGTCATTTCCGGCTCGCTGCGATAGTGGCTGCATTTGAAATTCTAAAAGGCTTTTAGCTTGTGAAGCCAATATTACCGCCATTATGGCAGCCGGTATAATTAGGATTAGTGTTCCTTTTACACCCCAGGTTAATAGAGCTGCTGTAGTAATGATCGGCCCCAAAGCGAAGCCGGCGTTACCTCCGACAGCAAATATGCTTATTCCAGTCCCTTTTTTTGCACCGGAGACACGGTTTGCCATCCGTGCCGCTTCTGGGTGAAATGCTGCAATTCCAATCCCGCTAATAGTGACAGCTGCAAAAAGCAACCAATAGTTTGAGAGAAATCCAATAGCAGCAAGTCCGAGTCCGGCCATTAGAATACCGGCTGGCATAAGCCAAGGTTTCGAGATTTTATCTGCAAGATGTCCAAACAAGGGCTGAACAATAGACGACGCAAAATTTGCAGCAAACACAAGGCCGGCTGCCGCTGTATAATTCAAATTGTTCTCCAAAATGAGGAAAGGCAATATAGCCGGCAAAGCCCCCTGGTTCAAATCCGTAAACATATGCCCCGCTGATAATAGCCAAACGTAACGATCTTTCATTTTTACACCCCCCTTATTGATCCTATCATCTGATGTTTAAGAAAATACATCCTTGATTACCGAAAGAATAAACTCATTAATCCTATTATTGCCGACTGAATTTAACGTAATAATATCTGTAAATCTTTCATCGTTCTATTTAAGTTCTCACTAGTCCAATACTCAGCTTCTTGCTCATCTTTACGTTCAATGGCGTCTAATAGCTGTTCATGGATCGCAATCTGGTTTTGATATAGCTCACGGTCTGAAACCAATTTTTCCAATGCGTCCCGTAATACATTGGAAAAACTGAGATATAGATCGGAAAGGACGCCATTTTTGCTGGCAGCAGCGATGGCCAGATGGAAAACAAGATCGCTGTCGACATAGGCCCGATTATCATCAATACGTCTTGCTTCACGCCGCTTATTCAAGCTTTCACGCATAAGGACAAGATCCTCTTCCGTCCGACGCTGTGCCGCTAACTTTGCTATTTCCAGTTCAAGAATACGGCGCACCTCGTACACTTCCAGTATTGTAGCCCGCCGCAGACGATGCTCTAGTGGTTCTAAGCTAGTGGTTCTATCGAGTACATAAGTTCCATCTCCTTGACGGACTTCCAGCAAACCTGCCTTCACCAAAACGCGTACCGCTTCCCGGATTGTGGAACGACCTACACCAAGCATCGACATGAGTTCAGGCTCAGTCGGGATCTTATCACCAGGGTTGAACTCTCCCAAGGAAATCTTTTCTTGAAGCTGTTGAATTACTTGATCTCCTAATTTCCTTTGCTGCACATTTTTAAATGAAATATTATTCATCAGATCATCTCCTGTTTAATTAGACAATATCACCGTGCTAAAATGTTGTCAAGTGGTGAACCGGTGAGTTCGTAACAAGAGCACGAGTGAAACATGTCGTCAGGTGCCGCAAAAGGTTCGGTAAGGATGGGATGATAATGCAGGCAATGTGGAATAGTCAGCCTGTTCGGGGGAGTGTGCGTAGGGGTTTGAAAGAACAGCCAGTAGCCTCTCCATCACGCTGTAGTCTTCCTGTTCCACTGCGCTTGCCAGTGCAGCTTCTACCCGGTGGTTCCGCGGAATTAACGCAGGATTGCTATTTTGCATCAACTGCTGCGAGGAGGCTTTCGATTCCCGCTGCCGTCCTCGTCTTGCCTGCCACAACTCATGCCACTGAGCAAATTCCGGGGTTCCAAACAAAACTGTATCCCCCGGCATATCAAAAGTTAATGCCCGGAAGGTATTGGTATAGTCCGCACGATATTTCTTCATCATACCGAGGAGGTTTTCAATAAGGGATTGATCTTGTATCTCTGCGTTAAATATTCCTAGTTTCGCTCTCATTCCTGCGAGCCAATTGCTGTGATACAACTCAGTAAAATCTGAAATCGCATCCTGAGCCAGTTTAACCGCATGCTCCGGATTTACATGCAGCAACGGTAATAGCGTTTCAGCAAATCGCGCAAGATTCCACCCGGCAATATGCGGCTGATTGCCATAAGCATACCGTCCTTGAATGTCAATGGAACTGAATACTGTTGCTGGGTCATAGGTATCCATGAAGGCACAAGGACCATAGTCGATTGTTTCTCCACAAATGGCCATATTGTCGGTATTCATCACCCCGTGAATAAAACCAACCAGTTGCCATTTGGCAATCAATGCGGCCTGACGTTTGATCACTTCCTGAAGCAGCGAAAGGTAGCGATTCTGAGCAGCATCAACCTGTGGAAAATGTCGTTGCAATGTATAATCGGCCAGGACCTGAAGATCCGAAGCGGCGCCCCAATTTGAAACGTATTGAAAGGTGCCGACGCGCAGATGACTGTCAGCCACGCGGGTCAGGATTGCACCAGGCTGCTCAGTTTCACGAATTACTGCTTCACCGGTTGTCACTACCGCTAGACTGCGGGTAGTTGCAATACCAAGCCCATGCATAGCTTCGCTAATGATGTATTCGCGCAGCATTGGTCCAAGTGCCGCTCGGCCGTCACCCCGGCGGGAATATGGTGTTTTCCCTGAGCCCTTGAGCTGAATATCAACCCGCTTACCTAAGGGCGTGATCTGCTCGCCAAGCAACAAAGCCCGACCGTCTCCTAACAATGTGAAATTGCCAAATTGATGCGCCGCATAAGCTTGAGCAAGAGGTAACGCACCTTCAGGAATCCGATTGCCTGCGAACACTGCCACTCCCTCTTCACTTTGCAAAGCCTGGATGTTTAACCCCAGGGATGCTGCCAACGAATAATTGAGAATGATCAACTTCGGTGAGCGTACAGGGGTTGGGTTAAGGATGGTAAAAAATGATTTCGGCAGACGGGCATAACTGTTGTCTAAGTTCCATCCCATTTCTATTATTGCTTTTCCTTTTGTCATCGTATCTCCTTGTGCCAGCTAATCTTAAGCCTGTTTTTATTAATTATACATAATATTCATTCGCATAAACGCACATCTTTCTAGCCTTAGTATAAACGAAAAATGGCAAAAGAATTAGCACTACAATTGATGATGAACCAAGTAATGCTGCATTTCAAAAAGGAATAGCTATTTATCCCTACCTTGTAATGTTTTTCCATAAAAGCAGAAAACTCCTATAAAATATATACAAATTCAGCAAGAGCTTTATTATTAATCAAAACCAAGTCACATCTAATGGGTTACGATCAACCAGCCTTTATCCCATCCCTCCCGTATAAAAATTAGTCCACTATATTCACAAGCCCTCCTGCTATAATAATAGTACTAATGCAGTAATTAACAAGTACGCACTTATTTGTATCATACTATCCATTTATATACTGATAAGAATTAGATCTTTTTAATGTATGAGACGAAGAGTATCCGTGTTCAACACTAAAACGAATGGCTAATAACATAAAATGAACGGATAAACTTTTCATGAAAGTTTATCCGTTCATTTATAAATACGAACCGCGTCCCATGGTTTGACTTCCTTGATGTAAGTGCCAAACACTCGGCCCCTTGAACCCCGGTTAAACATGGAGCCACAAAAACAAGAGGGGATATACGGCACCAAGGAATGCCGCAGTGGTCAGAAAAAAGGCTGCACCTGCCAGATCCAGGTCCAGATTATACAGACGTGCTAGCACGATGGCATTAATGCCGGTAGGCCCGCTAGCTGCAATAAGAATCGAACCGAAAATAACAGGATCAGTAAACAGCGGATAGGCAAGAAGGGCTGCCACCAGCGGCGAAATAATGAATTTGATCGGCATCAGGTTTTTGATACAGCAGCCGCGATACTTTTTCATGGTAGAAAACTGAATGGAATATCCGGCTGGAATCAGCGCAGTCCAGGCCGACACATGGATAAGAATCTGAAAAAGATCTCCGAGAAATTCCGGTCTGGGCACAGCGGTATACGAAAGCAGCGCGCCAACCGCCAAACCGACCACCGGCAGCTGCTTGCAGTTAAAAAACAAGGCGGCGAGGCTCAGCTTGCCGTCAGCCTTGCTATCTTGAAGCAATTGCTGATAATAATGCGCCACCGGAAAACAGAATAAAAGAAACACCAGATTCTGTGCAAGGGCAATAATCTGGATATAAGCAAAGCCAGGCTCGCCAAAGAGAAAAAACGTGCATAACCCACCAAGCGTCCCGGTATTGGATAACATCGCCGAAGCCAGATAGCTGGCCTTTTCCGGTCCGTCTTCATATTTTTTGTTCAGGTAAGCCACCATAGCCGGAATAAAGCTCAAAATAACCCCAAAAAACGGCAACCAAAGAAGAATACCGGACTGCAGCGGTACTACCCAAATACTGAGCAAAGACAATACGGTGCAAAACACCGTAATATTAACCATGATAATACGGTCACAGGATTTTTCGCTCAGCCAGCACTTGCTGTGAAGATAATAACCCACAACCAGAGGTAAAATAAAGTCCAAGACAAAATAAAACAGCTTCACTGTCACAGCTGACCGCTCCCTTTTACACCTTCACGCAAATCCCATAGTAGGGATCAATGATTTCATTATAGTATAAAAAAACAAGAAAACAATCCCTTTACAAATGTGCAAGATAAAGCTCCAAGGCTTCTTGCAGGTCTGTATAACTAACTTTCTTTAAGTCGCCAAACTCGCATCTGAATGAGGTATAGTCAAAACTGTCTTTCAGCTTTTCTCTAACCATGTTTTCATACTTCAAATACAGTGTATTGTTAATATTAAAGTTGTGAACGTCTGGGCATTCTTGATAAACGATAGGATCAATCGGATTGCCTTCAAAAATATTCTTTATATATGTAATATTACGATCAATTAGAGCATTATCAATTATGCCTGAATGTGAAGATATTTTCACCCTCGCCGGAAAGCTCTTAATAAATTCCAGCGTTTTCATGTATGCTTCCAAATCACTAAAGTCTAAATAAGGGATCGGGTATTCGACTAAGTCTCCTACAAATAACACCGAATCCTTCCTGTCAAAGCAAACTGCTGAATCTATCGTATGGCCTGGCGCATATATAAACTCAATCTCATCTTCTGCAAATGTTATTTTATCGCTAAACGTTAAATTTGGTAACACTAACTTAATAACTCCACGATGAAACTCGGTCAACCTCACCAAATCAAATTCCCCGATTTCATCCATGCGCTTCCTGCATGTTTCATGGCTAATGATGATTCCGTTCTGAAACACACAATTACCCCATATATGATCCCAATCCGAATGAGAGTTAAAGACAATAACTTCTTTTTCATTTGACCGCATAGAAATATAATTTTTGATACCTTCCATAGATTGCGGCCCTAAGTGTGTATCACACAAAAACCAATATCGATCTGTATGAATCAAGTATACCGTTATATCATCGTCGAATGTGAAAATAACACCTCTGTTACCAACTTTACTAACGTCTTTTATAACCATAGCAGCCTCCATAAATAGTTTGTTCATTTGATATAATAATAAAACAAAAAGAGAGAAATCACTGTTGATTCTCTCCCAGGCTATTTTTGCAAAGAACCATAACTATCTCCAAGGCTTGAGATGGTTATGGTTCTTTGCAGTTTCTAAGAGTAACGTGGCTTTATCATGATAATATTTAGTAGTTATTCTCTTTTAATATTACATCATGAGCTCCACCTTCTACAATACTTGTAGAAGATACGAGAGTAATTCTTGCAGTTCTTTGCAGTTCTGCAATAGATATAGCTCCACAACTGCACATAGTTGACTTTATTTTGCTTAAAGTAACATCTATATTATCTTTCAGTTTCCCTGCATACGGTACATAACTATCTACGCCCTCTTCAAATTTCAGGTTACTTCCGTCTCCAAAGTCATATCTTTGCCAGTTACGAGCACGTTTTGAGCCTTCTCCCCAGTATTCTTTTACATAATTATTACCAAGCTTTGTTTTAGGTGCAGGGCTTTCATCAAATCTTGCGAAATATCTTCCCATCATAATAAAATCAGCACCCATAGCTAAAGCTAACACAGAATGATAATCATGCACAACTCCGCCATCTGAACAAATTGGAATATATATGCCTGTTTCTTTAAAGTAGTCTTCTCTGGCTTTGGCAACTTCAATAAGTGCTGAAGCCTGTCCTCTACCTATCCCTTTTGTTTCTCTTGTTATGCATATAGAGCCTCCACCTATTCCAACCTTTACAAAATCAGCACCAGCTTCCACAAAGTACATAAATCCTTCTTTATCTACTACATTTCCGCCACCAATTTTAACAGTATCCTTATACTCTTCTTTGATGTATTTTATTGTTTCTGACTGCCATTCACTAAATCCATCAGAAGAATCCACACATAATACATCCACTCCAGCCTTGACCAATGCAGGTACCCTTTCCTTATAATCTCTCGTATTAATACCAGCACCAACCATAAGTCTCTTTTCAGAGTCCAAAAGCTCTAAAGGATTTTGTTTGTGATCCTCATAATCTTTTCTAAATACGAAATATACCAATTCTTGTTTATCATTAATAATCGGTAAACAATGAAGCTTATGCTCCCAAATAACATCATTAGCCTCTTTAAGGCTACTATTAATTGAACTAACTATAAGCTTTGAAAAAGGCGTCATGAACTCTTTAATTTTCTTATCTAAAAAATCCCTACTCATTCTATAATCTCTACTAGTAACAATTCCTACCAATTTAGAACTTAGTGTCCCATCCTCCGTAATTGCAATGGTACCATGTCCTGTTTTCTCTTTTAATTCAATAACATCTTTTAACGTGTGCTCTGGTGATAGGTTTGCATTACTAACCACAAAGCCGGCTTTGAAATTCTTCACCTTTTTCACCATGTCTGCCTGTTGCTCGATAGACTGGGATCCAAAAATAAAAGATAAGCCTCCACATTTAGAAAGAGCTATTGCTAGATTGCTATCAGATACGGATTGCATTATTGCCGAAACAAAGGGGATATTAATTTCAATTGGAGGCTTTTCATCTTTTCTAAATTTTACAATAGGTGTTTTTAGGCTAACTTTACTAGGTATACAATCTTTTCTTGTAAGATTAGGGATAAGAAGATATTCACTAAAAGTTCTAGAAACTTCTTTATAATAAAATGCCATTTGTTACACGCCGCCTTCTTACATAAATTTTAGCCATTGTATCAAAGTTACTAACTACTGTCAACTTACAAATACTTTTCTTATTCTTAAATATCTAAAGATCGGATTGCATCAGCACAGAAACGATTAAATTTTATGATGTATAAAAAATAACGGCTCTGTATTAACCAAAGCCGTTTGCTGGAGAAAAACTAGATCCTTTTTGAGAATGGCAGGGCTATTTTACAATTTCTAAATATTATCATAAAATATGGATAAACGGAAACAATTCTCAGGTAAAGTTAGGTAAATGATTTAAAGTGAGGTCAATGATGAAAGAAAACATTCCGTATGTAATTAAAGAATTCCCTTCAAGTAGGCAGTCTACATTTGATGTAGGCTATATCGGAGTTCGAAATCATCATATGAAGGCACTTCTTGAATTGGATGTTACCTTTGCCAGAGAACGGATAAAGAATTATCGAAATGAAAAGAAAGAAGAATTATCTTTCACAGTCTGGATTCTAAAATGTATAAGTCAGGCTATTGCTGAAAATAAATCTGTTCACGCCATCCGAAAAGGGAAAAATAAATTAGTAATTTTTGATGATATTGATATTTCAGTTATTGTTGAAAAAGAAATCAACGGTGAAAAAGTACCATTACCTGTTGTGATTAGAAAGGTAAATGAAAAAAAGCTTAGCGACATTCAGCTTGAAATTAAGTCAGCAAAAGAGCAACAGGTAATAAGTGAAAAAGATTATGTACTCGGAGAGAACCAATTTAAGTGGGCAATGAGCTTGTTTGTTGCATTACCTCAGTTTATACGGCTACTCATTTGGAAGTTAATTTTAAAAAATCCTTTTCTACTGAAAAAAACGGCGGGGACGGTTGTAGTAACTTCCTTATTAATGATAGGGAATGTTAGAGGCTGGGTAATTCCGGTGACCATTCATCCTATCTGTTTTGCGTTAGGTTCAATCGTAAAAAAGCCAGGAATATTCGAGGATGAAATTACAGCTCGGGAATACCTGTATATGACAGTATTAATAAATCATGACGTTATAGACGGTGCTCCTGCTGCAAGATTTATATCCAGATTAACAAGTCTAATCGAGGACGGTTATGGCTTATAAAGCGAGTCCTGTTTTTTGCTAAATGAATCCTCTAACCTATTATAGTTTGGGGACGTTCCTTATTTGGCACTTATTTGTTAGATAAGTTGACAAAATAGGAACATCCCCAAATAAAATTCTTTTCTGTTGCAAACTTCAGCCACTTTTCTGACTTGCTTCTCTACATGAGTATACTACTGTTGTGTGCTGCATTATTAAAATAGATGATAAGCAAGCCAGGGAATGGAATTTCCTTAAGCTGAATAGGGTTCAGTACTGCAAAGACATCTGATCATACGCGGATATCATGGTTAAGTCAATCGATAGAGGGACCATACAATACCTGACGAAGTTCCTCCTAAATCAAGCGGTACGGTCAATCCATCGGCAACGTAGAAGAGCCCTAAAACATCACCCGCATTTAATTGAACGTCCCCTGCTAATGTGACTGTACCACTTCCCAGTATTGCTCTTAAAGTTAATACTAGAGCCACATTTACATTTAATAAAGGAAACAATCCACTGATTAAATCCGTAGTTGTCGGAGAAGTTCTCCTGACCACAAAAGCGGGGTTGACGCCTGCACCAAGAGAAATCGTTAACGCAGCAGTGGTAGCGTAGTTAATAGTTGCTGCAATAAAGTACACTCCCGTTGCCGGAACTGTGTAGTTTCCTGTCGTTTCGTCAAAGTTAGCACTATCAAAATAAGGTGCGGTAACAGTCCAACCAGTTAACTGTGTGCTTGCAGAAGCTACCGCTTTTGATTTAGCCACTTCAGAAAGCTACCCAATGAATCAAGTAGTAACGTATGAGGGCAGCACTTTTATGGTAACTAGTGTACCACCGACAGGCACCCCGGATACCTCACCGGATTATATGATATTGGCAGCAGTTGGAGCCACTGGCGAGACCGGAGCCACCGGAGCTACCGGCCCCAATGTATCTGAAGAAGGCTTCTCGGCATTCCTTGAGACATTCTCGGCTTCTGCAAGCACACAGTTAACTGGTTGGACTTATATTTACTAAACTTAAAGTTATGGGTACACTGTCAACCTGTATCAGCGCAAATCCAACTACTTCGCCTATTTTAATAGGTGAAGCACCTGGTAATTGATCTCCCTGTGAAGTTTCAATAGAAAAAGCTACACCTGTTGATCCTAAAGTTGCTTGGGTTGCTACCCACCAGTTAATAAAGTACCTACCGGCTTTATTTATGGTGACTACTCCTGTCAGAGGATTATAACTTATTGCGCCAAAAGTACTTACTACATTTTCAAATACTACATTGGCACTCGTAGCGACTATACCACTCAATTGCCTTTCAAGTTGTAAACCTAAGGTATCCACACTATCCCTCCTATTAAAATAATGAAACGAGAGTACTAACTTGATAATATGACTCTACTGGATATTTATGCAGCAAACATTAGAGTGAAAATATTGGGCTTAATAATATAATGTTACGT
>Ga0366761_1086_pt1 | contig 11302 bp, 9 predicted proteins | sample TotcelHN113001M3_FD_207054 | JGI IMG/M metagenome (GOLD analysis project Ga0366761, IMG submission 207054) | Enriched cells from coal bed in the Powder River Basin, Montana, United States - Total cells N11 rep1 HSBNCT.N11.300.1.M3 ...
ACAAATGACCTTGATCCGGCATTGGCTTCCAGTGTTGCCGACAGCTTATTGCAGGCCCGCAGCAACGGCAGCAGCGTGGTTATCGTTACCCATGATCCCCAGTTAGCAGCCAGCGCTCCCAATATGACATAAATCCCAATAAGGGAGAGGGACAGCAAGGCCAGAAAGAACCAAGAGGGCCCAATAAAGGGGAAGGATTGATACGATTCGAGAATCGCCAGTCCTGCCTGATATAAGGTGCCTCCTAACAGAAGGCCAGCCAGTGAGCCTGTGAGTGATATGACGATCGCTTCGCCAATAACAATGTATGTAATATCACGACCGGAAGCGCCGATGGCCAGATAGAGCCCCCACTCGGCTTGCCGGTCCCAGGTTAATGTATAGAAGCGGGAAAAAAGCTGAAATAGTGATGCCAGAACAGTTAGTGCACCTACCCCGCCAAGCAGCAGAAGAAGTACGGTAAATTGGTCAGTGATGCGTTTCTTCACCTCTGCCGCTACAATGGTCTGGACATAGCCAATCTGTTGAATCCCGGTTACAACATTATTGATATTCGCAGTGTCGCTCACTTTTACCAAGATGGCAGATATCAGCTCGTCTGGCGGCCCTTGCTTTTCCCAGACCGATTTTAATTGCCGGTTGGCACTGACTACCCGCCGGGCTTCATCCATACTGACAAAAAGGGAATAATCCAGCGTGGTACCCGTTTCCTCGGCAATAGCAACAATGTTGTACCATTTACCGAGTATCGCAATTTTATTTTCAACCCAGGTAGGTATTTTGGCACCGAGGATAACTTCATCTGCGTTTAGTTCGGTTTTGTGCAGCTTTTTAAGCCAGGGACCGATAATCCAGTCACTTGCCGGGTCATAACCCAGCATCCGGTTATTGGTGCCGATATCATGGCAGTCTGCCGTTAGCGTGTTAGTGAAGAAGTGAGGTGTGGCATTGGTGACTCCCGGAATCATGCGCACTGCATCCAGTGTGTTTTTCGGCATATATGTATTAGTTGTCGCTCCGCCAAATAAATATAGGCTGGGCTCCATTGTTAAACCACCGGGAATAATAACAATATCGGCACCCATACGCTGCTTGGATATTTCCATACCTGAATGCACTCCCTGGTAGAGGGCCGTTATACAAAAAATGACGGCTACGCCAATAGCTATAGCTATGACAATAGATAATGTTTGCAGTTTGCGATGGAGCAGACTTTTCCAAATTAAAAAAGTCATTGAATTTCCCCCCGGGATTTACGGGAATTCAACCAAATAAGCAGAGCACCTGTTAGCGTGAGTAGCCCGCCGCCGATTGTTATGAAAAAGGTGGTTTTGTGGCAAGCTCCAGCTTCCGGGCATATCCCAATAGCCCAAGGCTGCGGCAATATAAGGATAATACCTCCCAAAAGCAAAATAACCAAGCCATTTAGTAACCGGGCTTCTGAGGTAGTCAACACAAAGAGGCTGCCTGACAAAATCACTGCCAGTAAGGTGACGATAAACTCTGCCTGGTAGGCATAATGGCATTGCATAGGCTGTACCCCACCGGCAAGTCCTGTACAAATTGGTACGATTCTTGGTAAAATTAACAAAACAAGACTGATAAGTAAGGCTGTCCAGGAGAGGATTTTATACTGGTTCAAGTTTACTACCTCCTTAAATGGTTATTTTACTATTGATTTTATTGTCTTACTGGTGAGCAAATGGCCGCTGCAGTTTGAGTCTGTTCCGGCAGTGCCTGACTGTGTTGTGCCGGATGCTCCTGATTAGGTGTCTGTCTGAAAGGAGCACGGTTAAAGCCGGAAAACAGAGTAAAAACACCGATAAGAAATAAAATAATGGCGAAAACGGAGTATCGTTGCAGTGTCATGCCTAAAGCCCTCCTTTTTTAAAAATAAAAAAGGCTAAGATTGCCCGCTAGGGAAATCTTAGCCTTTAGAGTGAATAGTCTAATCAGCTAAATTTGTATTGGAGTTAGTTTGCTTGTTGAATTGGTTTTATCCTAGCATACCTATTGAAATAGTGTCAAGAACAAATTTTATTGTTTTTTCATTGACATTGTTAAAAATATCATGGTACTATATTAGCAAATTTAACCGCATATTTAGCGCTGATCAGGTAACTGAAGGCGGATACTTTTCATGTCTATGGAAAGTATCCGCCTTATCTAATTTTCTTGCTGTTCATTACGGTTATCAAAGCGGAAGTTGTATTTTGTGGAGCAAGCAATATAAAGGAGGAAAACTATGTTTCATGGCGTGATCTCAAGAAGCTTATTTATTATGCAGCGATTATTAGCGATTTTTCTTTTTTTAGCCCTCTGGGAGATCCTGCCTCGATTCGGTTTTGTTGACCCGTTTTTTCTTCCGCCCTTATCGCAGGTTTTGCTGGCGATCCTAAAGATGGCTCAGACAGGAGAACTTTTTCAGCATTTGGCGATTAGTCTGCGCCGTGCACTTACCGGATTTACTTTCGGTTTTCTTGTTTCTGTATCTTTGGGACTGCTTATTGGCTGGTTTAGCCGGATAGAACGCTTTGCAGACCCTTTGCTGCAGGCTTTTCGCCAAACGTCAGCGTTAGCTTTATTCCCCGTATTTATTCTGTTTTTCGGTATTGGTGAAATGTCCAAGGCTGCTATTATTTTCTGGGGTGTACAATGGCCCATCCTGCTCAATACCATTTCGGGCGTAAAAAATGTTGATCCGCTGCTAATTAAATCGGCCCGTTCGATGGGAGCATCACAATTGGTCATCTTCCGTAAGGTTGTGTTGCCAGCTGCACTGCCATCCATTTTTACCGGAGCCCGATTAGGAGCCACGTCGGCCATTTTGCTGTTAATAGCGGCTGAAATGGTGGGAGCAAAAGCCGGGCTGGGCTTTTTAATTTTTGATGCTCAACAGAAATTCCAGATTCCCCGGATGTATGCGGCGATTTTACTTATGTCTATTATTGGTTATTGCGCCAATTACACCTTAGTAACCTTAGAGAAGAAATACACCTCGTGGAAAGAAGAATTGCGTCCCCGGTAATTAACAAGAATATAAAAATGTTGAAAGGTGGCTTTACTTTGGCAAAACATGAATTTGATACTAAAATAAACCGTACTCAATCGGGTAGCGTAAAATGGGATGATGCAGATTTTCTGTTTCACGCAGAGGGCGTATTGCCCTTATGGGTTGCAGATACTGATTTTCTGGCACCTGCCCCTGTTTTGGAAGCCATTCACGCCCGGGCGGCACATGGTGTCTTCGGGTATCCTTCACCCCGTCACCCGGGGTTTGAAGCACTGCAGGGATGGCTGAAAAAACGGCATAACTGGGACACCGAGCAAGAATGGATGGTTAGTACACCTGGTGTGGTCACAGCCCTCTCGGTTGCCGTACAAACTTTTACTCAGCCCGGTGATAAGGTGATTGTACAACCACCTGTTTACCCGCCGTTTTTTTCCTCAGTTTTGCGTAATGACCGCCAAATCATTGAAAATCCACTTATTAATGAAGACAGTGACTACCGGATTGATTTTGATGACTTAGCCCGCAAGGCAAAAGATGCCCGGCTGCTTATCTTCTGCAACCCTCATAATCCGGTAGGCCGGGTATGGTCTGGAGAGGAATTAAAGCTGCTGACTGAGATTTGTCAGGAAAATAATTTACTCATTTTGTCCGATGAGATTCACAGTGATTTGATTTTTAAGGGGTACCGGCATGTGCCGCTGGTCACACTGTCAAAAGAACTGGCCAGCCGTATCATCACCTGCATTGCTCCCAGTAAAACCTTTAATACTGCCGGTCTTTACACCTCGACTGTTATCATTCCTGATGCCGGTTTACGCAGGCAGTTTGCCGACAGTGTGCAAACCTTAGGAATTGCTAAAAACAATGTCTTTGGTATAGCTGCGATGGAAGCGGCTTACCGTCATGGTGAACCCTGGCTGGAGCAGTTATTAGTTTATCTGGAGGGGAATGCCGACTATTTAACAAAATTTGTTGCTGAGAAGCTGCCTAAGATTAAACTTAGAAAGCCGGAGGGCACTTATTTAGCCTGGCTGGATTGCCGTGAGCTTGGCCTTGACGCTGATCAGCTTGGCACATTTTTTGCCAAAGAGGCTAAAGTCGGTCTCAATAATGGTTCGACCTTTGGTAAGCAAGGGGAAGGTTTTATGCGTTTGAATTTCGGCTGCTCCCGTGCAGTGCTGAGCGAAGGACTTGAGCGGATTGAGCAGGCTTATAGGAGATGTTTTAAATGACAGCTTCTCTTTTAGCAGCTAGAACTGAGCAGATTCAGCTGCCCATATTTCGCGAGATTGCCGCTCTGGCTCAAAAGCATAAGGCTATCAACCTAGCAGGCGGTACACCTGATTTTCCGGCACCAATGGCCGTAAAACAGGCAGCTGTTGCTGCTATCGAGGCTGATCAGAATCAATATGCACTCTCTCATGGCGTCAAAGAACTTCGCGAAGGAATTGCCGTCAAAGTACAAAAGCAAAACAAGGTAACCTTTGACCCTGAGACGGAGATAACCGTCTGCTGCGGCTCGACTGAGGCGATGACGGCAGCACTTTTAGCGGTAGTTAATCCAGGAGATGAAGTCATTGTTTTAGAGCCGGCTTTTACTATCTATGCACCGGGTATTATCCTAAGCGGTGGCCGGCCGGTGCCGGTGAAGCTTGAAGCACCGGAATTTCAGATTGATGCTGAGCGTTTGGAAGCAGCCGTCTCTCCCCGCACAAAAGCCGTTATTTTCAACTGCCCTCACAATCCTACGGGCAGGGTATTTACCGGTAAGGAATTAGCGGTAATTGCAGATTTGTGCCTAAAGTACAATCTGGTGGCCTTAACGGATGAAATTTATGATGAGATTGTGTTTGACGGCCTTAACCCTGCCCGCTTGTGGACCTTGCCTGGCATGCGGGAAAGAACGATTATTATTAATGGTTTGTCTAAGACCTACAGCATTACCGGTTGGCGCCTGGGCTATGTAATTGCCTCGCCGGTATTCACTAAAGCTATTAAGACGACGCATAACTATTTGTCGCTCAGCGCGCCTGCACCGCTGCAGGCCGCTGCCGTTACAGCAGTGAATTTACCACAGGACTATTATGAGCAATTAAGAAGGTTATACCAAGAACGGCGTGATCTGCTGTTAGCCGGGCTGAACGAGCTTGGATTTACTTGTCTGCGTCCACAAGGCAGCTATTTTATTATTGGACGCTTTGAGCAATTCGGCTGGAAAGATGATCTGGCTTTTGCTAGATATCTGGTTGAAACAATTGGAGTGGCGGCTGTGCCCGTATCAGGATTTTTCACTCAGCCGGAACCGGCAGACCGGTCCTTCTTACGCTTTGCTTTCTGCAAGCAAGCAGAAACCCTTGCCAGTGCCTTAGAACGGCTGCAGCAGCTTAAAACTGCTAATCATAGGAAAGAAGGGTAAGCTGATGAGTCAATACCGGACTTTATCACAACAGCTAATAACCGAACTGGAGGAAATAGTTGGCAGTGAACATCTCGTTACTGCGCTTGCTATTCCCGGGAAATATGGTTACGATGCCGGAACGCAATCGGGGCGGCACTATTTACCGGAGGCTGTTTTGTATCCGGCCGACGCCAGTGAAGTTGCTGCCATTGTCAAGGTGGCTAACCGTGAGAAAATCCCGGTCACTCCTCGCGGCGGCGGAACCGGACTTGCCGGTGGTGCGGTAGCTGTTTATGGAGGTATCTTGCTGGACCTTAGCCGGATGAACCGGATTATTCATATAGACCGGGAAGAAAAATATCTCATTGCCCAAGCGGCGGTGCCTACTATTGAGATACAGAAGATCGCTTATCAGCATGGGTTGATGTATGCCGGTGATCCCTGCAGCAGCGATGATTGCGTCATTGGTGGAAATATTGCTACTAATGCCGGTGGTAACTTAGCAGTAAAATATGGCGTAACAGCTGATCAAATTTATGAACTGGAAGTAGTAACACCACAGGGAGAGCTTGTGACATTAGGCGGTAGGCTGAAAAAAAACTCAACCGGATATGGATTGGTCAAGGTAATCGCCGGTTCGGAAGGCACCTTAGGCATTATTACCCAGGCTACCGTAAAACTGCAGCCGCTGGCACCCTTGATCATTAATTATGTAGCTGTATTTCCCAGCTTGTCTGCCGCATTATCTGCGGTAAATGCTATTTTGGACAATGAATTGTCTGATGTTATCTCATTGGAATTAATGGATAGCCGTACGGTATTGGCGCTGGAACGATACCGGCAGGAACTGCTGCTGCAGGGGCATAAGGGTGACACCCTGATTATTCAAATAGAGGCTCAGGATCAGAACGAACTACAGCTAAAGCACCAACGCCTTACAGGAATTTTAAGTACTTCCGGGTATACAGCCTTCTTTGAGGCTGACGGTCCCCGAATCTGGCAGGCCAGGCGCATGTGGGGGAAAGCCAATCAGGCGGAAAATGCGGTAAGTGTGTCTGAAGACATTGTCGTGCCAGTCAATTCCGTTTTACCCTTTATTGAAAGCTTTCAGAAGCTTATCAGCTCTGCCGGATTTGATTTTCGCATTGCCGGTCATGCCGGTGACGGTAATCTACACCTGCGTATCATGCCCAACTCGGTTGCGCTCGCAGAGTGGGAAAATGCTCTCGCCGTTTTTCGGAAAAAACTATATGACGAAGTCTATCGCTTAGGCGGACGCTTGTCTGGTGAGCATGGTATCGGTGTAAAACGAAAAACTTATTTAGCCGGTTTGATTAATCCGGTGGAGCTTGGATTGATGAAAGCACTGAAACGGGCTTTTGATCCGAATGACATCTTAAATCCCGGAAAAGTTTTCGATTTTGATTAAGAAGCACAAATAAGTGTATGTACGTAAAAACCCGCAAAAATGCGGGTTTTTGTGCTGCATAGATGAAAATGGTCAGCAGGCTGTTTATTGTAACTTCAAGAATATGGCGATATAATTAAATTTTAACCTTTCTATACCACCTATGATTGGCTTACAATAAGACTAAGCCTACTTACTGAGGGGCGAAAACAATGTCTGTGTTAGTACAACTATTTGCAAATCGACAATTTCAAAGTATTGCTTTTGTACAGATGATGACTATCTTCAGCACTAATATACTGTCACCTATTTTACCTGTCCATTTTAAGATGCAAGGCTTAAGCGAGTCTGAGATTGGGCTTGTTATGGGGATCATATCGCTTGGTGCCTTACTGGTAAGGCCATGGTCCGGCATGAGTGTAGATTTGCGCGGCAGCCGGTCGACCATACTCTTTGGTCAGACGTTGACTATTATTGGCGTCGCCGCCTTTTTATGGACAACTAATTTTTGGTCACTCCTATTGCTGCGTTTTTTTCAGGGCATAGCGATGGCTTTTTACGGGACTGGTGCCATTACTTTTGCCAGTTGTGTGGAAACACCGGAAAATACATCAGCGGCGATTGCCTATTTTTCTTTGTTTACCATGATTGGACTGGGCATAGGAACTAGTGCCGCTCCACTTGTTTATGGCAGCGTAGGTTTTTTACCTGTTATCGCTATAAGCCTTGCGGCAGTGCTTGGGGCAACGGGGTTCATGTGGATCAACTCCAAGCCGGTGCCACGTTGTGGGAGTGACCTTAGAGCACCATTTAGGGCAGTATTGACGACAAAGGTAGTCTTGGCTCCCTCGATATGTCTTTTTGCCTCCAATTTCGCACTGGGCACGGCCTTTACTTTTGTGCCGCTATTATCCTTATCGCGGGGCATTGCACATTACTTTGTGTTTTTTGTTGCTTTCAGTATAGCAGTAGTTTGTGCGCGGCTGGGTGTTCAACATATAAACAGCCGCTGGGGTTCTGTGAAAACTTCCATCGGCGCCAGCCTGCTTAATGCTCTCAGTGCGCTGCTATTGGCCATTATCCCATCAGTGCTAACCTACGCAGTGGCCGGTGTTTTGATTGGCTTTGGTTTCGGAATCGTTTATCCGACATTGGCAGGATATTTGGTAGAACACGTCAATCCGGCTAATAAAGGAACTGCACTTAGTATTTTGTCGGGAGCAGGCGATATCGGCAATGCTCTCGGCGCTTCGGTGCTGGGAATTGTCGCGCAGACAATGGGCTTTACGGCAGTATTCTCAGCGGCAGCTCTTGTCATCGTGCTATGTACATATTATTTTCAAAGGGCTTTATTGACAAGCCGCCAGTTCCGGATGCACTAAAACACGCAAAGCAAGAGAGGGCAAGACGTATGAAAAATTGGCAGATTTTAATTTTATTGGTACTTTGCAATTTATTCTGGGCAGGCAATTATGTATTTGGAAAGTTTGTGATCTCCGAAATAACGCCACTATGGATTACTTTTTCACGGTGGGTATTGGCACTTTTTTTCTTGTTTCCTATTGCTTATTGTTTTGAGAAAATAGAATGGGAGATAGTAAAAAAAGATTGGCTGCTGTTAACCAGTATGGGGGTGCTCGGAGTTATCGGTTATAATATGGTTCTTTACTCGGCGCTGGCTTATACGACAGCAACCAATGCTGCACTGGTAAGCGCTCTGAATCCTGGTATTATTGTCTTATTTTCCGTTGTACTTACAGGAGAACGTATTTCAAAATTACAGTCAGCAGGTTTTATTCTTTCGCTGACCGGTGTTTTGCTTATCTTAACAAATGGTGAATTACCGCGGCTATTGCAAGCTAATTATAATCAAGGGGATTTGCTAATGCTGGCAGCAGTTCTCATTTGGACGCTGTACTCACTGATCAGTAAGAAAATACAAACTCCGCCCATTATTGCTACAGCCGTATCATCAGCGATAGCGGTGCTGGTAATGGCACCTTTTGCTATTTTCCAAGGTATTAACTTTGCGGCTATAAAACCTTTGGCACTGGGAGGAATTGTTTATATCATTCTCTTTCCTTCAGTATGCTCCTTTGTTTTCTGGAACTTGTCCGTCAAAGCCATTGGCGCCAGTAAGTGCGGGATATTCCTCAATTTAATTCCCGTTTTTACAGCAATTATCTGTGTAATCCTTGGTGAAGAAATAACCATTGCTCAGTTGTTAGGGGGACTGTTAGTCTTTTTAGGTGTTTACCTGACGACGGGTATGCTGGAAAAACGGCAGACCAGTCAATCTCTTTGAAAGTTGCTGCAATGATATAAAACTGATTGGGATAATCCAAGGCCGTCAGGTAAGTTAAAAACTAAGGGAGGTGACGGATTACCTTGACGAAGATGACACTGTTAACAGAGCAAAGCTTTGCTGAAACGATTGCCGCAAATGGTGGACGGGTTTTTCGGGTTGGCGGCTGTGTTCGTGATGCAATAATGGGAGTGACTCCGAAAGATATTGATTTTTGTGTAGTTGGTATGGTAAAGAAAAACTTTAAAACGCTTTTTCCGGATGCAGAAGAATATGGCAAATCCTTTCCCGTTTTTCGCTTATTGATTGACGGGGAAAAATGCGAAATTGCTTTTGCGAGAACAGAGCGAAAAGCCGGCAGCGGTTATAAAGGGTTTAAGATTTCGTCCAATCCCAAAGTAACAATTGAAGCAGATCTTTTCCGGCGGGATACAACTATCAATTCTATTGCTGTAGACAGTTTAACGGGGCAAGTAATTGATCCTTTTCATGGGCAGCAAGATATTAAAGATGGGATATTAAGAGCGACTAGCCAGCATTTTTCTGATGATCCCATGCGTGCCTTGCGCTTGGCGGGACAGTCTGCCCGTTTGGGGTTTACAATTGAAGAGAACACCTTAGCCCTTGCCAGTGCTGTTGGCAGTGAACTTGCTGAAGAACCGGCCGAGCGGGTACTTGCCGAGTTGACTAAAGTTTTGTCAGAAGCGCAGCACCCGGCTACCTTTTTTACAGTGCTGGCCCAAACTGATTTGTTGCGAGTTGCTTTTACTGAAGTTGCGGTTTTATCTGATCAAGCTTTTGCTATAGCAATGGAGCAGCTGAATTTGGTAGCGCAAGTCACGAAAGAAGCTAAATTACGGTTTGCTGTATTGGGCTTTACGCTGGACAAAGAAAGTTTGCTGCGGTGGAATCATAGTATGACCTTGCCTGGTGACTGGCTGGAGGCAGCTATTGCTGCCGGTAGGATCAAAGACTTATTGGTGCAGCCTGATCCGGAGAAGCTGGTAACGGCAATTAATCATTTAAGGCGCGGTGCACTTGGTGTAGGCGAATTCGACATCCTTGCTAAAGCGACAGGCTTAAACCTTCCGGAATTAGGCCTGCTCCAGGAGGCAATGACGTTGTTGCCGGGAGAGGCAGCACCTGAGGGGTTAACAGGCAAGGAAATCGGTGAATGGTTCAGAAGAAAGCATATTGCGGCTATTCGGGAATTTTCAACTAAAAGTAAGTTTGTACACAATAATTGCGATTGAAAGGGATAAAGGGGGAAGCCACATGGAGTTTAAATTTTTTATGCCAACAAAAATATTTCTGGGAATTGGCTGTGTTGCGCAAAATAAGAATGAATTTACCCATTTGGGCAAACGGGCGCTGATTGTTACCGGCCGTAATTCTGCGATGGCCAGTGGAGCTTTACTGGATATTACAACTGTGTTGGAAGACCAAAAGATTGCTTGGGAGTTATTTGATCAGATCGAGGAAAATCCGACTTTTGCAGCTGTAGAGGCGGGTGGAGATGCAGCCAGGCGGTTTAAGCCTGACATGATTATCGCTATTGGCGGGGGATCGCCATTAGATGCCGCTAAAGCAATTGCTGTTTTGGCAGTGAATTTCATCAGAGCCTCTGAATTATATAAGGGGGGCTTTCATGCGGCGCCGCTGCCAATAGTGGCAATTCCTTTGACTGCAGGAACGGGCAGTGAGGTTACGCCTTACTCCATTTTAACGGATACGGAGAAACAGACCAAACGGAGCTTTTCTGATCCGCAAATTTTTCCGGTAGTTGCTTTCCTTGATGCCCGCTATACCCAGACACAGTCCAGGGATGTTACGGTTAATACTGCTGTTGATGCGCTTTCTCATGCTATTGAAGGCTATATGTCCAAACGGTCAACGCTAGTGAGTGATTGTCTGGCGCTGGAAGCAATCCGCTCCTTCGGTAAAGTACGTAAGGCCTTATCATTAGGCAGTTTTAATTTGACTGACCGGGAAGAGCTGTTATATGCATCGCTGCTGGGAGGGATTGTTATTGCCCAGACCGGAACAACAGCTGTTCACGCCTTAGGCTATTCGCTGACTTATTTTTATCAGGTTCCGCACGGCAGGGCCAATGGCCTGCTGTTAGGAGAATATTTGCGTTTTAACGAACCGGTAGTGCCGGAAAAGGTGAGTGCTGTT
>Ga0366761_1088_pt1 | contig 11134 bp, 10 predicted proteins | sample TotcelHN113001M3_FD_207054 | JGI IMG/M metagenome (GOLD analysis project Ga0366761, IMG submission 207054) | Enriched cells from coal bed in the Powder River Basin, Montana, United States - Total cells N11 rep1 HSBNCT.N11.300.1.M3 ...
TCGGTGCGGGAGGCGCGTCGGCTCTCACGCCACCCTCTGGCGGACGTGCCGCAGGTGTTGGCGGAGCGGATGTCGAAGCCTGTTCCTGGAACGGGTTGAGTGACTGTCCGGCGAAGGGACCGCTCAACGGGCCGAGGGCACCATCGATATCGAGATTGTTGAAGATGTGCTGTGTTCCGATCCCGAACGTGCGGGCGATCAGAGTGTTGGTGCGGATGCTCAAGGCCATCGGAAGGGCATCCGAGATGAGTTGCTGCAAATCCCATTGCGCCTGTTGCAGGGCGTCGATGTCCTCGCGTCCGTACCGTTCATTGGCCCATTTCAGGTTCAACTCATGACGGTGAAGACTCAGGCCTTGCGTGTAATGCTTGTTGAGTGCCTCCACGCGGATCCAGAAGCGTTCCTTCGGTTCGAACACATGGATGACGGATAGGTTGCTCGGGTCGATCTTCACCCGCACCTTGGTCCGACGGCCATACTGGCGGCGGAATGCATGCAGACCGTCCGAGTAGTAGGACAGGCCCTTGAACGTCACGCCACGGTGATCGACGGTGGCGGTTCGGACGATCCCGAACAGCAGGTCCAGGTCGGTCGCCCGCTCCAGGAACTCCGGTGCCCGTGCTCGGACACCTTCGTTCCAGCGATCTCTCGGCGTGATCTTCCATGTTCCCAATGGCCGGTTGCAATAAATGTCGATCAGCCATTTGTGGAAAATGTAGAGGAAGTGCCGGAGCCCGATACAGCCATTCTTGGTCGGATCGTAATCCTGTTTATCGACGATGTTGCCAAGAACGAACCCGGGCATTTCCTGGAGAAGAAGTTTATTCAGAAGGTTGAAGGCATTCTCAACAGCCGATTTGAACCAGGGAGTATAAACCTTTGTGAATTTGTATGGAGTGTTGAGATCATAGGTGATGGTGCGAATGCTCTCGCCATATTGCGACAGACCATTGTCAAAGATGAGAAGGCGCGGGATTCCAGCCGCAGGCAGGGTGTTCTGGATATCCGGATAGGTTGTCTGGACATAGGCTTTGGGAAGACAGGCGTGACGCAAGGCACTCGCAATCGTCAGATCGCTCGGGGGTTCAAAACCGAGATAGAAACCAACCGGAAGGTTGGAGTAGTCATCAAGATACCAGTTCAGCCAAGCCCGCCCGAGTGGAACACCAAACGTTTCATCGAAGAAGAAGAAGGGCAACTTGGTCTCATCGTACTCCACAAGGTCGAGGCAGGACTCAGGTCCCTCATGGCCGGTTCTCCCTCGATACATCCGCCGGGCCTTTGCTTTGCCGTATTTGGCAACATCCCGGTCGTATGCCGGAAACTCGTTCCACAGGCGATAGAAGGTCGGCAGCGACGGCATCGTCAATCTCGCCGCAGGGTCGCGCCTGTTCTCCAGACGGAGGAGATCGTCGACGGTGTTGCGGATGGAGCGCATCGTGCAGGTCGGGGAGTGACCGGCGGCCCCCTTGTTCTCGCGAGCGTCATCAAGCTTTGCCCGCATGGTGTCCAGGATGATCTTCCGAACCCGGGGATGCAGCTGATTGTGGCGTCCGCAGCAGGCGCACCGCCCAGCGAGGTCTAATCTGTCCTCGGCAGCAGCGAGATCAGCCTTCCAGCGGTAGTAGGTGGGCGTGGACACCGGCCTGGAACGGCCGAGTTCCTTGCTAATCTCCGCGAGGATCTTCTCAAGCGCCGTCGTCTTCCGCCCGTCTTCCGATACGACCACGGAGTTCAGATGGACCCCCGCGGCTGCTCGAGCGTCCACGGCCTCCAGAACGGCGGACCGAAGGGCAATCCGCTGCTGTTCGGCTTCCGTCCGATCGGTGATCGAGGTCGCTGCACGGCGCCTCTTGGTATCGTCCGGCTTGCGGGCATCATCGGCCCGTTCGGCATCGAGCGCCAGGGCTCCCGAGACATACAGGGTGTCCAGCTGTGACGTGGTTTTGGTCACCAGCCGGTTTGTGAGGGTTTCCACCAGCTGCCATTCGCCATCGGCTTGCATGGTCACGAACCGCATGGGGATGCCGTCGATGCGCACGCACGTGTTGGGGGCGTAGCAGAAGCTCCGCATCACGCCGGCCCCGAGCCAGGACCATTCAATGACTGGCGGCTTCGCCAGACGAGACTGGCTGGTCCCAGCGGCACGTCGAGGTCGGTCGCCAGATATCCATGCACGATCAGGCTGTGGATGTGCTTGGCCGCAAGCTGTGGAAACCGGGCCAGGAGGGCACTGATGGCGACCGTCGCCCCCACCGGCACTGCGAGCGCAAGCTGGCGCCGTATGGTGCCGTCGGGAAGCGGGGCATGGCGGTCCGCGAACAGGGTGCGAAGGGTTGAGACGCGTGGCTGTCGGCGGATGTGTCGCTCCGTCTGGACGCAATACCCGAACCCGGACAGTGCCAGCGTCGCGCCGATCGCCGGCCAACGCCGCTCCCGGTCCGGCAGTGCGGCCTCCTCCTCGGGAATGATCGCCATGAAGGTGCCGACGCTAGCGCGATGCACGAACAGGTCCGGCATGTGCCAGCGGGTCCGCCCGTCCAGGGGATAGCGAAGCCGAAGGGGCTGTTCGATGTAGGCGTCGACGGCAGGGTCGAGTTCGCACAGCAGGAACATGTCGAACTCCAGGTCCGAGCGCGCCCGCAGCGTCCGCTTCATTTTCCGGCTGTGAAACCGGCCCTGGCGCCCGCGCATGGAATTGCGCGGCGCCCGGCCGATCGCCCGAGTCGGGCAGTCGATGCCGCCGAAGGTGAATTCGGGGTGGCGCGCGGTAAACCGTCCGTCATCCGGTGGAGGGCTACCAAGGCTTTGCGGAGCCCAGACCCGGTCGATGGGGGGAGGAGACGGCTTTGGCAACGGCATCGGTGGTCCTGAATGCACAAGCTCCAGGAAGAAATCGGCCAAAGTTCGCTCTTGGTCGTTGTCTGGCCAATCCACACCCTCCGGCTGGCTCAGGCGCTGCGGAGTCGGGCTTTCCGGTTGTGGCTGGTCGGTACGGCAGTCTGTGAGCGAAGGCATACGGCATCTCCTCTTCGGCGCGATGAATTCGCCGAAGCCCGCATTCGTGTTCTGGAACCTGACAATCCTCCTCCGGTCCGACGATCAGATTCCAGCCATGCCCGACATGGCCTGCCGTTGGTCCGGGATGCCGGCCATACAGCGCTGCAGCTTGCAAAGCGAGGATGGCCGGTCGGCCTTCTCGCGCATCATTCGTTGCGGTGGATAGCCCAGCATGTCAAACACCCCCGGAATTGGAAAGGGGCTGGGAAAACACTACTTCGCATGCCCCCTGATGGCCGTGCATAGCCCTCCAATATGAGTGGGCGCCGCAGTCTCAGATGCGGAGTCCACCGCCGGGAATTCGGGTTTGTGGAGTCATATGCTGCGCTTTGGCATCATCCGCAGCACGGTCAGGAGTTCGGGCCCAGGCGGGCTGGTTGCTCGGCGACCGTCAGGATGTAGCGGCGGCCATCGCGCTGAACCCATCCCCGACGCTGGGCTTGCGACAACTGTGCACGCGTGGATCCCGGATTGAGTTCGATGGTGCGACGGCGTGCACGGTCAATGATCTCTGGAGTGGTGAGGCCGCCGGGAAACACCTCGGCCAAGCACTCAAGGATCGCAATCATGCGCCGACCACGCGCTTCGGAAGTTACAAACGCCGGCAAGCCGTCAAGCGTCGGTCCCAGCCACCCCTCTCTTCCGACCAGATTTTCCAGCTCCTCCAAGCGCGCCTCGACCGCACGCCGACGCACGATCGCCTCGAATTCGAGTGCCCGCGCTGTCTCGAGTTCGGCCCGCAACTCGCTGATCCTCGTCCGAAGGGTACTCATCCTCATCGAAGCTCCACCTCGCCGGTGCGCCATCGGCGGCAGCTGCAGCCCTGTCCCTGTCAAGCATTGGGCTCTCTCAGCATACCTCAGACAGCCCTGTCATGGGGTCATTTCCGTGCCCCCATCTCCCGAGGTTTGCAGTTGCACCCACCCGGCGCGGCACCCCCATGACCCCGGCGGCGATGCCTGCCGTGCCGAAGATCAGCAGGCCGATGGTCACGATGGCCGGCATGCGCCGCAGCAACTCGGGGCGCCACAGGGTGCCTCCCTTACTATGCCGTTCTGGTTTGCCTCATCCTAGTCGGCCCGTAAATCGTTGCGCGACGCTCAAAGGCTTCTGGCGATCCCTCAAGCGTTGCACATGTTGCCTCACGTGTATCAGGTTGATCGATGGAGCCACGAGTGGTGATACTTGCTTTGTCGTTCGTGGCTTTAAGGACAACGATCAACTCGGCGTCACCGAGTACGGCGATATTTGCATTGTGTGTGATAATGATAACCTGCCGTTTTTCCTTGGATGCGCGAATGACAGGAACAAGCGTTTTGTAAATGAATTCACTGTCTAGGTTATCTTCTGGTTGGTCGACGATCAAGGGCGCTCGGCTTTCACTCGTCAACATCAGAGCAAGAAGAACAGATTGCTGTTGACCAAGAGATAACCTCTTGAAGTCCCGCGGAATAAACTTCGGCGTTGCGTCCTGCCCATCTACCCTCTTTGTGACGCTCAACCGAGGACGATCATAAACAGCCACGGTTTCCAACTGTGACAACAAGCCAGGTTCGGCGAGACGATCAATGAGTACCCCAGCCTCGTCTTGTGGAAAGATCGGATTGTTTAAATCGTTACGAAGCGCTGTAATCGGCTGGTAGGATTTTCGTCTGATACAGTTTAATAAGACTGGCAAAGTCAGTTTTGAAATCAGCGCTCCTGCTTTGACTTGCTGAAGTGTACGCCATCCCATGGCATCAATGATCAAACGCTCAGCGTCGGGAGATAGGCTGCTTGCATCGTATTTCAATGTAACGAACAGATCCGAGAGCGTACTTTTCAGGGAGTTCGAGGCACGAACTGCAAAGGCTGAGCGGACCGCTGCAACTCGATCACGGGCGGCCCAACGTTGCCGAAGCAAACTCGCATACTCCTTCCGGAGTCTCTCAAGTTCTGGAACCCAAGTCTTCAGGTTTTTGACATTCTCTGCTGCTCTGGCTTCATCGGCGACCAATTTTTGGATAAACGGCATATCCAGCCGAATGCCAACTTGGGAAAGCTCCCTTTTTTTTGTCTCGATCGCAGAGGATGTTTCGCCTTCTTTGGACTTCCATGCCGAAATCTGTGCGCGGACGGCAGAAATATAGGTCGTGGTTAGTTGCTTGAGAGCTATGGTGGATGCCGTTACCGCAGCTTCGTAGCCTTCCGTGTCAATTTTTATCTGACTGACTTCGGGAGCGCCTACCTCAATAACTCCGCTGTCAATGGAGGTCTTGATTATTCCAATAATGCTATCTATTGGGTCGCTGGAAATCGCTCCAGACAATTTTCCAAGAGCGGTTTCAATTGCGATACGAGCTCGTTTCTCGCCTTCAAGCTGCTGCTGCAGCTTGATGATATCCTCTCCCTTATCTTGCCGAACTCTTGCAAGTTGATCCTGCTTAAGTTTTAATTCTTTTTCGAAGGCTGGAATTTTATTTACGTTTGTGCGTGCTTTTTCTACCTTCGGCGCCAAATCGATCAACTGTTCCCGAAGCGAATCTTCGTCTGCGATAGCCTGCTCAACGGCAACAAGCCTATCCAGAAAGGTGAGGAGAGCCAGGGGGTCATCCTGAACGCGTTTGCTGATCTCGTTGGTTTCACCTTGGCGGTAACTTTCGATCTGAAAACAAATCGGACCAGTAACGGGATCATCAACATTTTCCATACCACCAAATTTACTGCGGGCAAGAGTGTGCTTTTGTGAAGTCTCATCGCAGTAAACAAATGAAACGACTTCAGGCCATACATCGCTGTCGATAACAGGGACTTCAGTCGTGGAAGACCCTCCCGCAAGCAGGCAGAGACTTTCGAACGTCGTTGACTTTCCACTTCCACGTCCACCAATGATGCAGGTGAGATTGGAGTTGAAGTTGATCGCCTCGCCGTCGAGGAAGCCACCTTGAAAGTGCACACTCTGAATCCATGGCACTGCCGAAGGAATTTCCTCCTCGATACGAACACGTGTGTCAGCGGACATCAAAGCCAAACGCAAGCCTTCAAAGCTGGGTGTTTCCATTTTGTAGCGAGTAATCCGGCGGTCACTCTGGGCGTTACGCCCGATCGCGTTGAGCGTATGTGCATCACTATTGAAAACTCTTGCTAGGAATTGCTGCGAACCGAGACCGAGGCGCTGAATGCGCTGACTGGCGGCAGACCGGCGATCATTATCGCTGTCACCGTCAGTGTAGAGTATCTGGCAATCGGCGCGTGTCACCTCAATCCCAAGCAAATTGGTATGACACAAAATATCAAGCTTAGCGGGGGTAAATCGTGGCAGTTGCGCCTCAAAGGCGCCCGGCAGTTCAACATGCGCTAAAATGGCAAAACCGCCTTCATCACGCAGCAGTTCCAAACATTCGAAGGTGCCTGTCCGACAACGGCAATTGGGTGTTCTTCGGTCAGCGATTGATAAGCGATTGAAAAATCGTTCAAGAGCGTCAGGCGTTGGAGCGTAGCATAACAGGTGCCCCTCCGGCGTGGAAAGCTCAACAGCAGGAACAACCAGGAGCCCTTTCGCCGAACCGAGCTCCACGGCGGCGCTGACATTGCTTATTTCGTTGTGATCAGAAATCGCGATGAGATCCAGTTTCTCCTGGATTGCTAAATCGACAATCTGGCCCGGCGTAGCGTCGCTGTCTGTTACGTCATAAGAAGCGCCAAACGAATGGATGTGAAGATCCCCACGGAAAAATTTAGCGCCACTGCTGTGTGCAATTATTGTTGAACCAGTCATGGATACGTTGCCTCCACAAACGCTGTTCACATCGGTCGATTCAATTGTCTGCACTCAACCTAAAATCATCTGAATACATGCCGACAACCGCATTCCGGGAAAACCACGGAAGTACCAAAAATATATCTAAAATCTGCATCCGCTCAAGTTTGAACCCACTGTTGGTCGAGAAACTCTCGGTGTTCTGCGCACCCCCCTCCTTACAGCGTTATCTCGCGAGCTTCAGCAAGCTGGGAACCACGCCTCCTTAACCCTCCTGTTCGCTACGGCTTGTCCATCCAAGCGACACGGATCGGGGCCGCATTTGTGGCAAGGCGCTTGCTGCATTTCTATTATTCGATTAATGTCGAAATATGGAAACGAAGAATGCTATCGACGCCTTCGCGGCCCTGGCCCACGACACCCGCTTGGCCGTGTTCCGCCTGCTCATCCAGACCGGGCCGAACGGGTTGACCGCTGGTGATGTCGCACAGCAGGTCGGCGTGCCCGGCTCGACCCTGTCGCACCATCTGGCGACGCTGGAGCGCGCCGGGCTGCTGCGTTCCTGGCGGGTCCAGCGGCAAATCTTCTACGCCTGCGACTACGAAGGCACCCGGCAGGTGATCGCCTTCCTGATGGAGGACTGCTGCCAGGGCCGTCCCGAGCTGTGTTCCGCCGACCTCCTCCAGGCGGGAGCCTGCGGCCCGGCAGGCTGCGGCCCCGAGACCTGACCCGACCCACCGCATGCCGCGATCTGGAAAAGGCGATTACAACGTCCTGTTCCTGTGCACCCACAACAGTGCCCGCAGCGTCATGGCGGAGTGCCTGCTGAACCGGGAGGGCAAGGGCCGCTTCCGCGGCTTCAGCGCCGGCAGCCAGCCGTCCGGCCGCATTAATCCCTAAGTCCATGACCTGCTGGAACGGCTCGGCTTCCCAACCGCCGAGCTGCGCTCCAAGACCTGGGACGAGTTTGCCCTGCCCGAAGCGCCGCACATGGACTTCATTTTCACCGTCTGCGACAACGCTGCCGGCGAGGTCTGCCCGGTGTGCCCGGGACAACCGATGACGGCGCACTGGGGCTTCCCGGACCCGTCGAGTGCCCAGGGCAGCGACGCGGAGAAGGCAGCCTTCACCGCCATGGTGTTCGGGCAAATCCAGCGCCGCATCCAGGCCTTCGCCAGCCTGCCCATCGCGTCTCTCGACCGGCTGGCGTTGAAGCGCAAGCTGGATGACATGGGGCAGGCGTCGGCCGCGGAGGCGGTGCGATGACGCCGGTCACCATCTACCACAACCCGGATTGCGGCACCTCGCGCAACACGCTGGCGCTGATCCGCAACAGCGGCGTCGAGCCGACGGCGATCGAGTATCTGAAGACACCAGTTGGGCGGGGAAGTTTTTTGAACGCCTCGGCGGCGTCAGGAGCCTTGGCGTGGTGGCGGGGGCGAGCCGACAGCTTGCGGAAGCCCAGAGCGCGCAGTTCCCGGCTCAGCGTCTGCTTGGAGACCGAGACGTGGAACTCGTCCCAGAGCCAATGCAGCAGATCGGCGATTCGCCAGCGCACCACCCCGTGCACCGCCGGGATCGGCACCGCCTCGACGACTTGGCGCAGCGCCGCCCGATGATGTTCCGCCAGACGCGGTTGCGGGCCCGGCGCCTTGCCGGTCAGTAGACCCGCCGGCCCCGCGTCGTTGAAGCGCAGCACCCAGTCGCGCACCGTCTGCAAGCCGACCCCGCCGATTGCCGCCGCGGCTGAGCGCGGCTCTCCCTCGTAGATCGCCGCCAAGGCGAGCAACCGGCGGACTTGGCCAAGATCGAGGGAGGTGCGGGCAAGCCGGCGCGGGGCGACGGCATCATAATGCCTGCGCAGCGGCACCAGAACGCCCATAGGGGACCTCGTCGTTGTGGTCCCTCCGGTGAATCATGCCCCATTGTCCCGCGGGTATCGCCGCATGAGTCGTACTCCGCAGGACTTGGTATTAGGTCAACTATCGTCGGGCTTTCCTCAACCCTTTCAAAGAGTTGTCCTCCATCAGCTTGGGGACTCCGTTGGGTGCTGCCTCACAGTATTGCAGGCAATTTCCCTTTTGAAGCAATCGACAACAACTAGTTGCTATTGTCATTGTCTCTAATTAGAAGGGCATCGGAGTAAGAGCGCATATCAAAGCCTCCTCTCGGCCACGCTATGTCAATGGCTTGACCCGAGAGAGCCGATGTTGTGATCCGCGCTCTAAGGGAGGTAGGAATGCAGCTCAACATCGAGGTGGCCGGCCGGACGCCGGCTGAAGCTGGGCAATTGGCCGCTGAACTGGAGACGGCGTTGCGAACCTGCGCGCCCCGAGTTCAAGCGGATCGCCACAAGAGATCCTTCGACACCATGGATGTCGGAACGATTGTCGGCGTCGTCTTCGGCTCGGCAGCCATGGCGGCGGTGGGACAGGGCATCAGCGCTTGGCTCGCGAAGCGCCAGAACGCCGAGATTACCATAAAGGGGCCTGACGACACGGTCATCATCAAGGGCATAACCTCAGCTCATGCCGTCGACATAGTCAAAGTGTTAAAGCCACTGGTCGAAAGGAACGGAGGCTGATCGTGGCCAGCGGCGAGCCTGTCCTACGTCAGATGCTTATGCCAGGGCGCACCGTGGCAGTCATTCTGGGAGCCCAAGAATGGCCGCGTGCCGCACACATCAATGGTGGCCCGGCCTTCGCCCGCTCCGCCATGGATTTTCGGGATTATCTACTCGACTCCCTTAAGGGCCTGGGCCTGAAGGACGGGGACGTCCTAGACCTCTTTGACAGTGAGCAGCCTGCATCCGATCAAGTCGACGCGATCGGCGACTTCCTCCTTGCTCGGGAAATGGAACTTTCGAAGGCAGGAGAGGAGGGTCTGAGCGACGTGGTCATCTACTACGTCGGGCATGGGGCGTTTCCGGAGGCGTCTAATCGCCTCTTCATACTCGTTCGCCGAAGCAGGCCGGATCGATGGGACACCACGTGCGTCTTGGTTGACTCCCTCGCGCGGCGCATTCACATGAGTGTACCGTTCGCCCGCCAATTTGTGATTCTAGACTGTTGCTTCTCGGGAGCGGCCGCCAAAGCCTGGATGGCCACTGCTGGAGCCCAGGGCACCATGCTTCGAGCGACAGTGGAGCATGAGGTGCCGGGTCACGGAGCGGTGCTCATCTGCTCATCTGCCTCCGATATGGTATCTATGTGCCCGGCAGACGCTACCCACACGATGTTCACCGGCTCACTGCTCACAGGCTTGCGGAGAGGGAGCCCTAAACTTGGGCGGAACCTCAGCCCAGTTGATGTCCGAGATCTCGCGTGGCTAGACATGCAAGGGAACTGGGGGCCGGCCGCTGTTCGCCCGGTCTTGGTTTCGATTGATCGAGGTGCGGGCGATTTTAGCAGGCACGGCGCCTTCCCCAACCCCTTGGCCGATGCCTTACCGCGAGTGCCGGTCGCTCAGGTGCCGGATGATGGGGATCAGCCGCATGATTGGGAAAGGAAGCAAAAGTTATTTAATAAAATCGTCGGAACCATCGCAGCAATATTGGTGCCTATTGTTATAACGGCACTTATTATAGACGTTTACTATTCCAAACCAGAAGAAGTGGTTCCTCCACCAATCTACTCAGGAGAAGTGGTTCCTCCACCGTTCTAACCAGAAGAAAATATGAAAACGGAATATATGGTATTCTTCGACTACGCGAAGATATCAATAAATCCGGCGGCTGCCAGAGTTCTCGATGACGCCATAGCGCGCATTAAAAAAAGAAATATAGATGACAAGTAATTGTTGTTGGATATTCGCTGGTATGAGATGCAGGGCAGGCGCTACAGGCCGACCACCACCTGGGCCCGGGCCATCCTGCTGCGCCTGCATCGCTGGCTGCCGGACCGGCTGCTGGTCGCCGTCATGGATGGCGAATTCGCCGCGCTGACCCTGCTCGACGCCATCAGCCCGCACATGGTGGCGATCACTCGGCTAGTACTACAGCCGGTCTCGCATGGCCTCGCGAAAACCCGTCTCCAGCACGTTGCCATCGCCGCTGCCATGAATTTGGTCAGGATCGGCAACTGGATGGCTGGCGTTCCAATCGCCCCAACCCGGCGCTCGCACTTCGGCCAACTCGTTGAGTTTGCGCGCACCTCCTGAATTCGCCAGCAGTATCGGGAATGCGGATGGGCCAAACTTCATTCGGCCTTTACACTCCCAAATGTCTAAACAACTTGGTCTATGCACCACTTAGCCGGGAGCCCCGCACCCGTAATCATTGAAGTATGACCTGTGCCCGTCGATCGGCCGCCAATCTGCGAGGCTGTTCAAGATCCG
>Ga0366761_1089_pt1 | contig 11006 bp, 10 predicted proteins | sample TotcelHN113001M3_FD_207054 | JGI IMG/M metagenome (GOLD analysis project Ga0366761, IMG submission 207054) | Enriched cells from coal bed in the Powder River Basin, Montana, United States - Total cells N11 rep1 HSBNCT.N11.300.1.M3 ...
GGCTCCTGTGGTGATATCGCCTGCTATGAATACCAATATGTATCTTAACCCTATAACTCAGCAGAATATCGCAAAGTTGACCGCCTTAGGTTATCATTTTATAGAACCTGCTACCGGCATGCTGGCATGTGGCGTAGATGGCCCTGGTCGTCTACCCGAACCGGCTAGCGTTGTTGAGTATGTAGAAAATCTTTTTAAAAGCAGTTGTTCGCTGGCCGGTAAAAAGGTGCTTATCACTGCTGGTGGCACCCGTGAGCCGCTTGATCCGGTTCGGTATATCGGCAACCGGTCAAGCGGAAAGATGGGTTATGCTCTCGCGGCAGCTGCCGCTGAGCGAGGTGCTACCGTTCTTCTGATATCTGGTCCGACGAATTTGTCTGCCCCCCGGGGAACTACGCTCGTAAAGGTTGAATCAGCAGAGGAAATGCGCAATGCCGTTCTGGCTGAGTACAATGATACGGACATAGTAATTAAGGCGGCGGCTGTTTCTGACTACCGTTGTGCAGAGCAGGCAGAACATAAAATTAAAAAAAATGATGAAGTCTTAACAATCGTATTAGAAAAAAATCCTGATATACTAGCTGAATTGGGTAGACTAAAAACAAAGCAAGTATTAGTTGGTTTTGCAGCAGAAACGGAGCAGCTAGTTACATATGCTACTGAAAAACTGAATCGTAAAAATGCCGATATGATTGTGGCGAATAATGTGATGTTACCAGGAGCAGGATTTAATACAGACACTAACATTGTTAAACTTCTTTTTCGTGATGGTCGAGTAGAAGATTTGCCTAAAATGGAGAAAAGTCAACTTGCCGGAATTATATTAGACAAAATCTGTGAATTATTATAAAAAAATCTTGCTTTTTCTTCATTCTTACCTTACAATTGCTTTGGTGAAAACTATATAAGATATGCTCATCGAGAGTTGGTGGAGGGACAGGCCCAATGAAACCGCGGCAACCATTCGTCATTTATGCGAAAACGGTGCCAATTCCGGCAGGACTGTCCTGCAAGATGGGGAGTGGTCATCACCCTCCCTATGGGAGTTTTTTTTTATCTTATGCAAAAACATAGCTTTTGCATAAGATAGATAGACTTCACCTAACTACAAATACTGTTAGTCAAAGTCTTTCAAAATCATACTCTTTAGGAGGTTTTAGTGTGGATAAGAAGCGAGTTCTCTTTACATCTGAATCCGTAACAGAAGGTCATCCCGATAAAATAGCTGACCAGATTTCTGATAGCGTTCTTGATGCAATCATTGCGCAAGACCCTACTGCACGTGTAGCTTGTGAAACATTAGTCACTACTGGCTTGGTTCACGTGGTTGGCGAAATTACTACGAAATGTTATGTAGATATTCCTAAAATTGTTCGCGAAACAATCAAGAATATTGGGTATACACGCGCTAAGTTTGGTTTTGACGGTGAGACTTGTGGTGTATTGACGTCTATCGATGAACAATCACCGGATATTGCAATGGGAGTTAATCAAGCGCTGGAGTCTAAGCAAGGCCAGCAAGATGAAATTGAGTCTATTGGTGCCGGCGATCAAGGCATGATGTTTGGTTTTGCGACGAATGAAACTCCTGAATTTATGCCATTACCTATCTCACTAGCACATAAATTGGCAAGGCGATTATCAGAAGTTCGAAAAAATGGTCGCTTAGATTATCTTCGTCCTGATGGCAAGACACAGGTTACTGTCGAGTATATTGACGACAAACCAGTCCGTGTTGATACCATTGTTATTTCAACACAACATAGTCCTGAGGTCGATTTGGAAACAATAGAAAAAGATATCCTGGCCGAGGTCATTACCCCTATTGTGCCGGCAGAATTACTAGACGGTAAAACTAAATATTATATTAATCCAACCGGCCGCTTCGTGGTAGGTGGTCCACAAGGGGATGCAGGACTTACGGGACGTAAAATCATTGTAGATACTTATGGTGGTATGGCTCGTCATGGAGGTGGTGCATTCTCTGGTAAAGATCCTACAAAAGTGGATCGATCTGCCGCCTATGCTGCCCGGTATGTAGCAAAAAATGTTGTAGCTGCCGGTTTAGCAGATAAATGTGAGATTCAACTAGCTTATGCTATTGGCGTTGCTCGTCCGGTATCTATCTTTGTTGAGACTTTTGGCACAGCGAAAGTAGCCGAGAAGAAAATTGCTCAGTTAGTAGATAAACATTTTGATCTACGCCCCGCCGGTATTATTAAGGCACTTGACTTACGTCGTCCAATCTATCGCCAAACGGCTGCATATGGTCATTTTGGCCGGACTGATGTTGAATTGCCGTGGGAATTTACCGATAAAGCAGAAATTCTGCGTCGTGAGGCAGGTCTGTAATTTGCGAGTGATAAACTAAGTCGCTGGTAATACTAATAGTGCCCATAAAATTAACCAAGGGGGTTAGTATTACTGTGCAAAAAAAATCGACTTATCGTATAGGTGGACTCAAAGGTGAACATTGCCGCGATCGAATCGAACATACCTTATCGCATCTAGATGGAGTTTCTGGTGTCGATGTAGATCTTTCGTCTAAAAAGGTTACTATTGAATACAATTCAGAGGTAATTGCTGACGGCTACATTGAAGAAACGCTGCAAACGCTGGGGTACTCGATTCAAGGCTAGCAGGTATTTTGAATCTGGTCACGAAATAAATTAGGTACATGAACCAGAAGAGGGACTGTAAAGTCCCTCTCTCTTATTGTCAGGAGAGCATCACATGAATGAGATCGCGCAAGTTATCGTAAATATACCCGTGCGAACAGTAAATAAGTGTTTTTCTTATTCCATACCCAGCCAGCTTGACTATGTAAATGTTGGCTGGCGTGTGGTAGTTCCTTTTGGTGGGCGTAAGGTTGAGGGCTTTATTACCGGAATCGCTTCCGGTGATATTTCCGGACTAAAACCTTTATTGGATACACTGGATGATGCACCGTGGTTTGATGAACATATGCTCAATACAGCCCAGTGGTTAAGTAATTATTATTTGTGTACTTTAGCGGAGGCTTTACGGTTGTTTATTCCTGGAAAAGCGGGGGTAAAGAGTAACTCTGCTTATCTTGCCGCTGGTGAGTACGACGAACAAGAAATAATAAAGCTGCTTGCAGGAAAACCGGTAATTTATCATCAGCTATATCAGTTTTTGTTTAATACTGGTAAACAAAGCTTAACGCAATTAGAAAAAAAATTTGGGCCCGATACGACAAAAATAATTCGTTCGCTTGTGCGCTTAGGGTTGATAACTGTCAATACAGTAACAAGCAATACCAACCGTTCAAAGTTTGTTCACTATGTTGAATTAGCAATTAGTCCTGAAGAAGCAATATTGACTCAAAATGCTTTAGCCAATCGTCCGGCACAAAAGCGTTTGCTGTCCTTGCTTCAGGAGCAGAATACCTTATCACTATCTAAACTCAAGTCTGAGAAGATTAGCCTTGATACGGTGAAAAGATTAGTCGAAGCCGGAGTAGCTGTTATTAAACAACGACAACTTTTACGCGACAGTTATGCCGATATTCACTGTATCTCTTCAACTGTAAAATTGACAGATGAACAGCAAACAACATTAGCTGCTATTTTGCCTGCAGTAGAAAATAAACAGCATAAGTCTTTTCTTATCCATGGAATTACCGGCAGTGGTAAAACGCAGGTATATCTGGAAGCAGTAGCTGCGGTACGGTGTATGGGCCGTCAGGCCATCGTACTTGTGCCCGAAATTGCTCTGACGAACCAAATTGTGACAAGGTTTAAAGCCCGATTTGGTGATGATGTAGTCGTCATACACAGTAAACTATCAGTTGGCGAGCGTTTTGATGCTTTTCAGCGATTAAAGAGTAATCAAGCAGGGATTGTTATTGGTGCCAGATCAGCAGTTTTTGCTCCAGTACGTGATTTAGGCATTATTGTGATAGATGAAGAACATGAATTCACCTATAAACAAGAGGAAACACCACGCTACCACACGCGTCAGGTTGCCTTATATCGAGGGAAGTTAGCTGGTGCACCGGTATTGCTGGGGAGCGCTACTCCATCCCTGGAAAGCTATTATCAGGCTTTAACAGGTAAGCTGCAGCTGCTGTCTATGCCTTCACGTATCGATGCTGCCATTTTACCCCGCGTTACAACGGTAGATATGCGGGATGAGCTGGCTCAGGGCAGAAGAAGCGTCTTGTCCGAAGCGCTAGTGAATTTGCTGACTGAAACGCTGAAGCGGCAGGAGCAAGCTGTTATTGTGCTTAATCGCCGTGGTTATGCCACTTTTGTGTTGTGTCGTGAATGCGGACTGGTGCTTAAATGCCGTCACTGTGCCGTTTCGCTTGTCTATCATGCTGCAGAAAAAAATCTGCGATGTCATTACTGCCAAGCAGTAGAAGCAGTACCGGATATTTGCCCGGTTTGCCAGAGCAGATATATTCGCTACTTTGGAACAGGCACACAAAAGGTGGAAGAAGAATTAAACAAGAATTTCCCACAAGCCCGTATTATCCGTATGGATCAGGATACAACCGGTGGTAAGATAGAAAGTGACCGCATTATGCAGGAATTCGCTGCAGGTAAATACGATATATTGTTAGGAACTCAAATGGTAGCCAAAGGCCATGATATAAAAAATGTTACTGCTGTTGGCATCTTAGCGGCAGATAGCGCCTTAAATTTACCTGATTTTCGTTCTGCAGAGCGAACCTTCTCCTTATTGACGCAAGCTGCCGGTCGAGCCGGCCGGGGAAACTTACCCGGTTGTGTGGTAGTTCAGACTTACAATCCTGACCACTATGCTGTAACTACAGCAGCTGCTCAGGACTATCCCTCTTTTTACGACAAAGAAATTAGTTATCGGCTGCAATTGCGTTATCCACCCTTTACGGAACTAATGAAGTTAACCATATTGGCAGACAGTGAGCAGCAAGTGGTAAAGCAAAGCAATGAGCTGGCCGCTATATTGAAACAACTGGCTGATCAGTGCGACGGTGTGGAGATACTAGGACCGGTCGCTGCTGCCGTGGCTAGAGTCAAAGATATATACCGTATGAATATACTGGTAAAAGCGACTTGCCTTGACCACTTTAAAGAGCAAGTCAATCAAGCAGGATTGATTTCACGGGCAGATCTGTTAATTGATGTTGAGCCAGTTAGTCTCTTATAGCATGAGCATTACAAAAATCGGGCACTTTAGTACTGATATAAAGATTAAGATGATTTCTATTTTGCCTAATTTATGCTAGAATGAGGACTAAATGAGAAAATAAAAAGGGGGGCCATGATGGCAGTCCGGGAAATTATAAAGGCTGGAGACAAGGTATTAAAGGCAACTGCTACTCCGGTTACTAAAATAGATAAGCGTATTAGGCAATTATTAGATGATATGGTACATACAATGCACGCAGCTGATGGTGTAGGCTTGGCCGCACCACAGGTCGGAGTTTCGCTGAGAGTGGTTGTTATTGATGTTGGCGAGGGTTTAATTGAGCTCATTAACCCCGTTATTGTTGAGTCTGAAGGCTGTGAAAAAGGCCGTGAGGGATGTTTAAGCGTACCTGGCGTATATGGCGAAGTAGAACGCTTTGCCAAAGTAACGGCAGAAGGCCTTGATCGGTCAGGTAAAAAAATACGTATTACCGGTACAGGTTTATTGGCTCGGGCGTTGCAACATGAAATTGACCACCTGGAAGGTATATTATTTATTGAAAAAGCTATTGCCATCTATAAGGGGCAGGGAGAATGAATAAGCTTCGTATCGTGTACATGGGGACACCAGATTTTGCTGTCCCCTGTTTAGATAGATTGGTTCAAGATGGACATGAGATTCTAGCGGTCGTTACGCAGCCTGATCGTCCTAAAGGCCGTGGGCAAAAGCTGGCCTACTCTCCTGTCAAAGTTGCTGCATTAGCGCATAATCTCCCGATACTGCAGCCTGCAAAAATAAAAGAAGGTAATTTTATGGAGCAATTGACTGCGCTGGCGCCTGACGTCATTGTCGTCGTTGCTTTTGGTCAGTTTTTACCCAAACAAATGCTCGAGTTGCCTTTAAAGGGCTGTATTAATGTCCACGCGTCGCTTTTGCCGTACTATCGGGGGGGCAGCCCCAATTCACTGGGCGGTTATTAATGGTGAACCGATTACGGGTATTACGACCATGTATATGGACGTAGGTATGGATACGGGCGACATTATTCTCAAAGCACAAATACCAATAGGTGTTAATGAGACAAGCGGTGAAGTCCATGACCGGCTAAAAGTGCTGGGAGCTGAAATATTATCTGAAACTCTGACGCTGGTAGCAGTAAATAAAGCGCCTCATACAGCACAGGATAATGATATCGCTACTTATGCATCGCTGTTAAACCGGGAACATGAGAAAATAAACTGGCACAAGCCAGCGATTGCTGTTAATAACTTAGTACGAGGCCTTAATCCATGGCCAGGAGCGTATTGTCTTCATAATAGTGCAATTTTAAAGATATGGTCGACACAAGTAGAAAGCACTGTTGACGAAGAAGTGTTACCGGGAAGGGTAGAAGCAGTTACTAATGATGCTATTATTGTTCAAACCAGTAAGGGAAAAGTGGCATTGCTGGAAGTACAACCAGCTAATAAGCGTCGCATGACTGGCGGCGAATATGCTCGCGGGTATGGACTCAAGCCAGGCGACGTCATTATTTGAGGTGAATCATGATCGGAGCAGTATCTCGTCCTAAAAAACGCGTTTTTTTAGCGCTCATCCTTGTAAGTCTTTGCCTGGCAGCTTTATCGACCTATGGATTATGGCGAGTGAGTTCACCGGGATTAGCTACTATTAGTTTATATTTGCCCTATGTATTGGGCATATTTTTAATCAGTGTCATCTTATCAATCGCCTTTGGCCTGGGCGGTATCGTACTGGCTATCATGGGATTTTCTACCTTAAGTATTTTTCAGCGCTCGGCATGGTCTACTATTAATATGCTTTTTCCATTTGCTATGCGTCTTGGTAAGCTGCTGGACATTGACAAAGAACGGGTAGAACATTCATTCATTGAAGTTAGTAACCACCTGGTGCGGCAAAAATGCATTAAAGTGCCGCCTGATAGGTTACTAATTCTTACACCTCATTGCATTCAGCAGGAAGCCTGTCCTCATAAAATCACCCGTGATGTGAACAATTGTCGTTGCTGCGGAGCCTGCCAAGTGGGTGATTTACTGGAAATGTCCCGTCGTTATGGCGTGCACTTTGCTGTGGCGACAGGTGGTACATTAGCCCGCAGAATAATTAAGACAATACGTCCCAAAGCTGTGCTGGCCATAGCTTGTGAACGGGATCTGACCAGTGGCATACAAGATGCTTTTCCTTTACCGGTTATCGGTATTTTGAATGAACGTCCCTTTGGTCCCTGCTGTAACACGAGAGTGGATTTAGCACAAGTAGAAACAGCCCTACATAACTTTTTGGATTGCGAGGAATAACGTGGAGGCAAGAGAATTAGCTCTAAAGATTATCAATGATATAGAAGGTAATGGTGCATACGCCAATATTGCCCTTTCGCGGGAGATTAGCCGTCATCGCTTATCTGATCAGGATCGCCGGTTTACTACCGAATTAGTTTATGGAACTACTAAGGCTGGTGAAACACTTGACTGGTTGCTTTCCCATTATAGCAACCGGCCGATGAACAAGGTTGTTCCTGTAATTCGCAATATTCTTCGTCTGGGCATCTATCAGTTATTCTTTCTTACGAAAGTTCCCCCCTCAGCTGCTTGTAATGAAGCGGTTAATTTAGCAAAAAAATATGGACATGCCGGTACAGTTAAGTTTGTTAATGCTGTGCTTAGAAATGCAGCACGCAGTCCGGAAAAAGCAGTTTATCCCAATCCTCAATTGGAACCGGTGCGATATTTGTCTTTAAAATATTTTCACCCTCAATGGCTTGTGACCTTATGGGTAACCCGGCTGGGCCTTGACGAGTGCGAAAGATTGCTTCAGATAAATAATGAGACCCCCCCGTTATGTCTGCGTACCAATACGCTGAAAATTGATCGGGAGAATCTTCTTAAGCGCTTGCAAAGTGAAGGTGCTCACTGTGAGGCATCACACTGGGCACCGGAAGGTATTGTCTGTGTGGAACATCCTGCACTTGGTAATTTGCCGTCCCTGCAAGAGGGCCTGGTCCAGGTGCAGGATGAAAGTTCTATGCTGGTAAGCCATATACTTGATCCACAGCCAGGGGAATTTGTTATTGATGCTTGTGGTGCGCCAGGTGGAAAGAGCACTCACATTGCTGCACTCATGAACAATCGCGGTACACTGTTATCCACGGATTTGCATGAGCATAAACTAAGATTAACAGAAGAAAATGCCAAGCGCTTAGGAATCACGATGTTAACAACTCAAGCGCTTGATGCGACCACGTTGCACCTTCATTATGCCGGACGAGCTGATCGTGTGCTGGTAGATGCTCCTTGCTCAGGCTTAGGGGTCCTGCGGCGCAAGCCTGACTCAAGGTGGCGTAAAAACGAGGCAATGCTGCGTGATCTGCCAGTATTGCAATTGGCTATTTTGCAGAGTGCCGCCGAGTGCGTCAAACCGGGCGGGATATTGGTATATAGTACGTGCACTACCGAGCCACAGGAAAATGAACAAGTAGTAGAGGCCTTTTTGCGTTGCCACCCTGAGTTTATTCTTGATCCGGTGGGGCCGCATTTACCGGTTAAACGAAATGATCTCATGCTGCAGCTCTGGCCGCACCTTGATGGAGTGGATGGATTTTTTATTTCGCGAATGATACGGGTGGATAAATGACGATGAGCAGTGATTTATATGGTCTATTCGTTCCGGAAATTGCTGAAGCGATAGTACCATATGGCCTAGAAGCGTATAGGGCTCGCCAAATAGCAGAATGGATATATCAGCATGGCAGTGCTGACTTTGCTGTCATGAGCAATTTACCGGTTCTACACCGGCAATGGTTAGCTGAACATTTTACGCTCACCACTGTTACGGTACTAGCTGAGCAGCAGGCGGCAGATGGTAAGACGACAAAATATTTATTATCTTTTCCTGATGGAGTTGCCGTTGAAACAGTGTTGATGCGGCAATCTTATGGTAATAGTGTTTGTGTCTCAACTCAGGTTGGCTGTGCTATGGGCTGCCTGTTTTGTGCTTCTACACTTGGCGGGGTTGTCCGTGATCTGACTGGTGGCGAAATATTGGCACAGGTGTTATATATTCAACAACAATTGGAAAGCAGCGGACAGAAAGTAAATTCGATTGTTCTAATGGGAGCGGGTGAACCGCTTTTGAACTATGATAATGTTTTGCGGTTTATTAGGCTGTGTCATGAAAATTATACCTTAAATTTAAGTTATCGCAGTTTTACTTTATCCACTTAAGGTATCGTTCCTGGTATTGATCGTCTATGCGGTGAAGGTTTGCCGATTACTCTGGCAATTTCTCTGCATGCACCTGATGATGCCTTGCGTTCCAGGTTAATGCCAGTTAATAACAAATACCCACTTATCGAGGTTATGGGTGCCGCTGACCGTTATGCTGTAATAAGCGGTCGCCGTGTGACTTATGAGTATACGCTGATTGATGGCGTTAATGACAGCGTAGAGCAGGCTAAACAATTAGGTAACCTGCTAAAAGGGCGATTGGCTAATGTAAATCTAATACCGGTGAATGCCGTTCCGGAACGAGGACTATTGCGGCCCACTAAAGAGAAAGTAAACAGTTTTGAAAAAACATTATTACATATGGGGATTAATGCAACCGTTAGGCGGGAAATGGGTGCTGATATACAAGCTGCCTGTGGCCAGTTACGGCAGCGAACGCTTGAAAAAAATAAACCGGCAAGGCGTTAATAACGCTTTGTCGGTTGCCTTATTTTGACTATGCTGGAAATTTCGCTTATAATGGTGATAACTATCAATACGGGGCTGATTGTACTTTGAGATTGTTTCGCAATATCGAGAATTTTTTTCAAAAGCATATTGAAGGTTTTTTTGATAAAGCCTTAGGCAGCGGCATACAGCCGGTTGAACTTGCAAAGAATCTGGCTAAACATATGGAGAATGAGCGATCAGTTGGTGTGGCATATGTTTATGTTCCGAACCGGTATACCGTATATCTCAGCAATGATGATTTTAATCGTTTACAGACATATAAGCAAAGTATTGAACAAGAACTGACAGGCTACCTGCAGCAGCAAGCAGATCATTACAAATATACTATCATGGGAATTTTAGAAGTAAAGCTTTGTCTCGATGAATTACTTAAACTGGGTAAGTTTCGTATCGCCAGTAGCTTTCAGGAGCAGCCTATGCCTGTGAGTGACCTGAATTCCCAAGATGGAATATGGAATACTCGTGTTTTTGATAAACTGAGTGTTCCTGTAGTTAAACCATCCATTCGTTTAGAGGGGATGCTAACAGTCATAGATGGTCTTGATACTGGACAAAAAGTGGGAACCACTGTAACCAGAATTAACATCGGCCGTAGGGAAAGTAATGAAATGCCGCTAAGCGACATGAATACCTCACGGCTACATGCTTATGTAATATACGAAGAGGGTGGGCATGTACTGTATGATGCCAAGAGCTTGAACGGGACATATGTAAATGATCACCGGATAACTCGCAAGCATCTTAAAAATGGCGATAAGATTAAATTAGGTAGCACGGTTATCCTATATGAGGTGAAATGACGTGGCTGGAACTGCAACACTTCTTAGTGTTACCGGTATTATGTTACAGTATAGTTTACTAATATTGGTGTACTTTTTTTTGTTTAAAGTTCTTAAACTAGCCTTTACCGAACTGAGCTCAACCAAAAGTAGCAATTCCATGATCGTACCTTCACCTGTTGTGGCAAGGCTGGTTGTTATATCAACAGGCAAAGCATATAATATCGATGAGTCAGTATCAATTGGCCGTAGCGACCATAACGATATTATCGTCGATGATTCCTTTGTTTCCTACGAACATGCGTGCATTACTGCTGTTAAGCAGAATTTTATATTA
>Ga0366761_1091_pt1 | contig 10718 bp, 8 predicted proteins | sample TotcelHN113001M3_FD_207054 | JGI IMG/M metagenome (GOLD analysis project Ga0366761, IMG submission 207054) | Enriched cells from coal bed in the Powder River Basin, Montana, United States - Total cells N11 rep1 HSBNCT.N11.300.1.M3 ...
CGTGGCATTACCTGCCGGTGCTTACGATGAAGCCAGGTGCGCTACGCAACGGTGCACCCTTCGTTGCATGGGACTTGCCCAGGCCCATTCAGATCGTGCGTGACCGCATTCTGAAACAACCCAAGGGGGACCGCGCCTTTGTCGAGTTGCTGATGCTGGCGGGGGAAGCTGGCCTGGATGCGCTCACGGTGGCCTGTGAGCTGACACTGGAATGTGGCGTTGTCAGCGCCCCCGTCGTGATGAATGAATTACGCAGGCTGATCGCCCCCCATTTGCCTGCTGCGGCGATTAACGTGCCGGACGGGATTGCCTTGACGATTGAGCCCATCGCCGATTGCCATCGTTATGACTATTTGCTGGGATCTGCCAATGTCCATTGATCACGCGACGAGTTTAAAGGCGCTGCAGCTCTATGGTATGGCCACGGCATGGAGTGAACTGCAAGCAGAAAAGCCAAAGCAGACGCATCGTCCGGAAAGCTGGATGGAACGTCTGATTGCGGCAGAACAAACGGATCGCCAACTCAAGAGCCTGCGCTATCAGCTCAAGGCTGCTCGCTTTCCGATTCACCGTGATTTGCTTGGCATTGACTGGACTGAAACACCGCTGTCGCAAGCGGTGGTTGAGCAATTGGCGAGTGCTGCCTTTATGGAAACAGCGCATAACCTGATTCTGGTCGGCGGTACTGGGACGGGAAAATCTCATCTGGCCACCGCTATCGGGGTGGCGGCCATCCATCAAGGAAAACGCGTACGTTTCTTCAATGCGGTCGATTTGGTCAATCAGCTGGAGCGGGAGAAGAGTCTGGGCAAAATCGGCAATCTGGCCAAGCAGCTTTGCCTTGTGGATGCGGTGATTTTAGATGAGCTGGGTTATTTGCCGTTTCCGGCATCGGGCGGTGCGCTGCTGTTTCATCTGATCAGCCAACTTTATGAGAAGACTTCTCTGATCATTACAACCAATCTATCGTTCGGCGAGTGGGTGCAGGTATTTGGTGATGCAAAGATGACGACCGCTTTACTGGACCGGGTTACCCATCATTGCGACATCCTGGAGACTGGCAATGATTCCTACCGCTTCAAACAGCGCAAAAACCGCCCTCAGCAAACAGAAAAAGTGGAAATTATTGGACGCTGACTAGTGGAAAGTATTGGGCGCTGATTGACATATATCTGTGCGCGTATTGAAAATAGCACTTTTCAAGCTGTTTTTATAGCATGAAAAACAACGCTGCAATCATGGTGGGTGGTAGCGCTCCTAGTAACAGGCCGATAGCACCGATAGATTCGTCATTAAATCCGCGCCTGAGTAGAGCCACGCCGGCCGGATTGGGCGCGTTGGCAATGACGGTCAAGCCGCCGCCGGCCACCGCACCGGCCACCAGCATGTACTTGGCCTGATCCGTCATGCCGGCGATCAGCGAGCCGAGGTAGGTCAGCGCCGCATTGTCGGTGATTGCGGTCAGCCCGAGTGCGCCGAAGAACAAAGCTATCGGGCCGAGGCTGGAGACGATAGGCTGCAGCCACCACTGTTGCATGCCGCCCAGCACCACTAGGCCCGCCAGAAAGAAACCGACCAGCAAGCCTTCCTTGAGAATCAGCGGATTTTGATAGCGGTCGTATGCTTGCGTGTATCCGAGGAAGAACAGGAACAATCCCAGGAAAATGACCGGATGATGCGCGAAAATGACGACGCCTGCCAGAAACGCCAAGTGGATTGCACTGACCAGCAACGGCACGCGTGATGTATTGTCGTTAGCGGCCACTGGTTCGGCATCATGCATATGCGAACGTAGCAAGAATGTGATGACGCTTGCATTGATCAGTACTGCGAGGGCCGCCTTCCAGCCAAATGTTGTTGCCATGAATACGGTATCCCAGTGCCACACTGAGGCGACCATGAGTACCGGTGGCGCTGCGTATGAAGTCAGCGTGCCACCGATGGAGACATTCACGAACAAGACGCCCAATGCGCCATATTTCAGCCATTCCGGCATGCCTTGCCGGAAAATCTGTGGCGCCAGCATCAGCGCTGCCAGCGTCATCGCAGCAGGCTCGGTGATCAGCGAGCCCATTAGCGGCACCACCGCCAGACCGAGCCAGGCCAATGCAACAGGTGTGTGTACCGGTGCAAGACGTGCAATCACTTCAAGCAAGCGCCCTGCGGCTTCCAGAACCGGGCGCGAGGCAGCCACCACCATCACGACAAACACGAACAGCGGCTCGGTGTACTGACGCGACTCGGCGTAAGCAATTGCTTCTGTGCCGCCTAACACCAGCGCCATCACGACAATCAGTACGAAGGCCCAGAAGCCGAATACTACTTCGACCTCGCCCAGCAGATGTAATAGTCCGGCATGCTTGGGGTGACGGTGTGCCAGTACCTCGAAATATTTTGCCGCAAAGGTATGCAGCAGTGCGAGTGCGAAAAGTCCTGCACCGATCATTTCCATATATGTGCCTTCTGTTTATTGGATATTTGAAAGATCAAGCGAGCTTGTTATCGGCCACATGATAGTTTGGATCTTCGAGTACATTGACCTCGATCATGCCCTTGGCGTTTTCAAGGACTTCCAGGCAGTCCGGGCTCAAATGGCGCAAGTGCAGACGCGTGCCGGCCATCTTGTACCGTTCAGCCAATGCGTCGATGGCTTCCAGTGCGGAATGATCCACCACCTTGGCGCGACGGAATTCGATCACCACGTCTTGCGGGTCATCGGTCGGAGAAAACAGCGTTTGGAATTCGGCCACCGAAGCAAAAAACAACGAGCCTTCCAGTTCATACACCTTCCAACCATTGCCATCCAGGTACGCGTTGACCTTGATGTGTTTGGCATGTTCCCACGCAAACACCAGGGCTGAGACGATGACGCCCGCGATGACAGCAATCGCCAGATCGAACACCACCGTCACCAGTGCGACCAGTAGCCCGACCAGAATGTCCGGTTTGGGTATTTTGCCAAACAGCCGGAAGCTGCCCCACTCGAATGTTTTTTCAGCGACGACAAACATCACGCCGATCAATGCCGCCAGTGGAATACGCTCGATCCATGCCGATCCGAACAGAATGAAGGCAAGCAGAAATAGCGCGGTAGCGATACCGGAAAGTCGTTTGGTTGCGCCGCTGTTGACGTTAATCATGCTCTGGCCGATCATCGCGCAGCCACCCATGCCGCCGAAAAAGCCGGTGACGACATTAGCAGCGCCTTGTGCCATCGACTCCCGATTCGGTTGTCCGCGCGTGCCTGTCATCGTGTCAATCAGATTCAGCGTCAATAGCGTTTCGATCAGCCCAATGGCCGCCAGGATCAGCGAATACGGGAACACGATACGCAACGTTTCCCAATTGAACGGCACTGCCGGCAGGTGGAAGGTCGGCAAGCCACCCTTGATCGAGCCAAGATCCCCGACGGTTTTTGTATCGATGCCAAGCATGATTACCATTAGCGCGACCACCAGAATGCCCACCAGCGTTGCCGGTATGGCCTTGGTCAGTTTTGGCATCATATAAATGATGACCATCGTCAGCGCGATCAAACCGATCATCGTGTATAGCGCAGCACCAGACATCCAGTGTTGCACCCCATCTGCACCGGTCGTCTTGAAATGCCCGAACTGGGCCAGGAAAATGACAATCGCCAAACCATTGACAAAGCCCAGCATGACCGGATGCGGCACCATTCGAATGAATTTGCCAAGCTTGGCTGCGGCAAACAGCATTTGCAGTACGCCCATCAGCACCACGGTCGCGAACAGGTACTCGACACCATGTTGCATCACCAGGGCCACCATCACCACCGCGAGCGCGCCGGTGGCGCCGGAAATCATGCCGGGCCTGCCACCGAACGCAGAAGTAATCAGCGCCACAATGAAGGCTGCATACAAGCCGGTTAGAGGAGAAACGTGGGCCACTAATGCGAAAGCGATGGCTTCCGGCACCATTGCCAGTGCGACGGTCAGGCCGCTCAATAAGTTGGTTTTAATTTCTTGTGGATTTAGTGCAGACAATATTTTTCTCCAAAACGTAATGGCAAAGCGCAACGCATCCGGCCAAAAGGCGGAACGATAGATACGACGAATAGGTGGGGCAAGCAAGGGCGCGTTGGGGCCGAGGCGGCGTAACGCAGCGAACAACTACAGCGGAGAAATGCAGGGATGAATTACATTGGTATAGCGGATGAGGTTGAATTGAACGTGCCGCAGTATAGCAAACGCATCAAAAGATCGCTAATTTCAGCCACATTTTCTATCATCAAGGCAGACTGTTCCCAGTTTGAACAACTTCATTTCGCTGGTCATTCGAAAGTGCCGGTCGCGTAACCATAGACAAGTATCGCCAGTAGCGTGGCGAGATGATGTGCCTTCGAGCTTCGCCGAGCATATTGACGCCCCAGGTTGGATAAGTCGAGACCATCGACGACCTCAACAACGAACCGCGCCAGATGATCTTGATTGAGCCAGTCTTCCACTGAGGGTGGCATCAGATAATCGGTCTTGCGCTCGGCAATGATGACGCGTGTCATCGTTTTCCTGCAATTGAACGATGCAAAATTATCTCAAATACGGGCCTTATTTGAGGAGGGCAAAGTCCGACAGGCTGCTAGATCTCAACACCAACACCATGTTATACCCACTGGTTAAGAGAAGGGACTCACTCGAATCCTGCGTGCAACATTTTAAATGAAAGAATGTTGCACGCAGGATTCGAGTGCACCGTAAGAATAAGTGACAAACATTATTCAAATATGACAGACGTTATTGGAAAGTGACAAACATAATTGGAAACTGTCAACATAACTATTTCTTGAAAATCTCCTACTCGACCGTGACCGACTTGGCCAGATTGCGTGGCTTGTCGACGTCGGTGCCGCGTGCCAGTGCGGTGTGGTACGCCAGCAATTGGAGGGCGACCACGTGCAGGATCGGCGATAGCTGGCCGTAGTGTTCCGGCAGGCGGATTACGTGCAGTCCTTCGCCGGGTTTTACGCGCGAGTCGCCGTCGGCGAATACATAAAGCTGGCCGCCGCGGGCGCGCACCTCTTGCATGTTCGATTTCAGTTTTTCGATCAGCGCGTCGTTGGGGGCGATGGTGACGACCGGCATTTGGTCGGTAACCAGCGCCAGCGGGCCGTGCTTGAGTTCGCCGGCCGGATAGGCTTCCGCATGAATGTAAGAGATTTCCTTGAGCTTGAGCGCACCTTCGAGCGCGATCGGGTAGTGCAAGCCGCGCCCCAGGAAAAGTGCGTTTTCCTTGCGCGCGAAGTCTTCCGACCAGGCGATGATCTGCGGCTCCAGCGCCAGCACTGCGGCAATCGCTACCGGCAAGTGGCGCATCTGTTTCAGGTAATCGGCTTCATTTTGTTCCGGCAGCGTGCCCTTGACTTGCGCCAGCGTGAGCGTGAGCAGGAACAGTGCGGCTAACTGGGTGGTGAAGGCTTTGGTCGAGGCGACGCCGACTTCGACCCCGGCGCGGGTGATGAAGGCGAGCGCACACTCACGCACCATCGCACTGCTGGCGACATTGCAGATCGTTAGCGTGTGTGCCATGCCGAGTGCGCGTGCATGTTTGAGTGCAGCCAGCGTATCGGCGGTTTCGCCGCTTTGCGAAATGGTGACTACCAGCGTATTCGGGTTCGGCACGCTGTCGCGGTATCGATATTCGCTAGCGATTTCGACGCTGACCGGTATCTTGGCGATCGATTCGATCCAGTATTTAGCGGTCATGCCCGCGTAGTAACTGGTGCCGCAAGCCAGAATCAGCACCGAATCGATCTGCTTGAAAATACGATGGGCGCCGTCGCCGAACAGTTCCGGCATGATGGCGTCGATCCCTTGCAGCGTGTTGGCCAGCGCGCTGGGCTGTTCGAAAATTTCCTTTTGCATGTAATGGCGATACGGCCCCAGTTCGGCCGCGCCGGTGTGCGCATGGACGGTGCGCACGGTGCGCTGTACCGCCTTGCCGCTTGCATCGACGATCCAGCAGCGCTGCAGTTGCAGATCGACTACGTCGCCTTCTTCCAGATAGATGATCTGGTCGGTGACGCCGGCCAGCGCCATCGCGTCCGAGGCGAGGAAATTTTCGCCTTCGCCGACGCCGACGATCAGCGGCGAGCCTTGCCGTGCGCCGACCACGCGGTGCGGCTCGTCGCGGCAAAACACCGCAATCGCATACGCGCCGTCGAGCCGCTTGACCGCCTGCTGCACGGTGTCGAACAAGTCGCCCGCATACATGTGATCGATCAGGTGGGCGATGACTTCGGTGTCGGTCTGGCTCTCGAATACGTAGCCGAGCGCGCGCAGTTCGTCGCGCAGTTCTTCGTGGTTTTCGATGATGCCGTTGTGCACCAGCGCGATGCGCGCATTGGTGTCGCTGGGCGAGAAGTGCGGATGGGCATTGCCGGAGGACGGCGCGCCGTGCGTGGCCCAGCGGGTGTGGGCGATGCCGGTGAAGCCGGCCAAGCCGGTTGCGGCAACTTGCGCTTCGAGTTCTGCCACGCGCGCGGTGCTGCGCGAGCGCTGCAACCTGCCATCGACGTGCAGCGCCACGCCGCACGAGTCATAACCGCGGTATTCGAGCCGGCGCAAGCCTTCGATCAGGATAGGAGTGATGTTGCGTTGCGCAACCGCGCCGACGATACCGCACATGGCAGCCTCTGGAAAATTTGTGATGGAAACCAGATCGTAGAGGAGTGTGAGTGAAATATGTGATCTTAATTTTTGAATATATGATCAAATATTCCAACTCTACCTTTGTGTGGAATAATATTCCAATTTAGATAAATAAATGGAATATTTATGATAGAAGAGACCGTATTGCAGTTCGATGAACTCGATCGGCGCATTCTTAATGCGCTGCAACTTGATGCATCGCAAACCAATCATGCGCTGGCTGCGCAAGTCCATGCATCGCCGCCGACCTGTTTGCGGCGCGTCAAGCGTCTGATCGATGCCGGGGTGATTGCGCGCCAGGTGGCGATCGTCGCGCCCGAGAAGGTCGGCGCCGGATTGAGCGCAATCGTCGAGATCACGCTGGATAATCAAGCCGCCGAGCGGATGGTCGAGTTCGAGGCGCTGGTGGCGGCGGAAGATGCGGTATCGCAGTGCTACCGGGTGTCGCCGGGACCGGATTTCGTGCTCTTGGTGCAGGTGGCCGACATGCCCGCTTACCACGCGCTGGCGCACCGGCTGTTCGCCGGGCAAGCCAATGTGCGCAATGTGCGCAGTTTTTTCTCGATCCACCGCAGCAAGTTCGAAACCCGGATTGCGGTGTGACGCGGACGCAATGCAAAACCCGCTTCACACTGCAGATCGATAGGCGGCCGCGCACTTGCGCTGCTACTTAAAATAACGGCAGTATATTTTTATGCCGCTTTTTTATATGCGCAAATGCCGTTGTTTTTGCGCATACTGGCTATGGTGATTAATCCTGCTTCGGGCGCTTTACCGGACGCTGCCAGCCGGTCAGCGTCACTTGCCTGGCGCGCGAGATCGTCAGCGCACCCGCCGGCGCATCCTTGGTCAGCGTGGTGCCGGCGCCCAGTGTCGCGCCTTTGCCGACCGTGACCGGTGCGACCAGCTGGCTGTCGCTGCCGATGAACGCATCGTCTTCGATCACGGTGCGGAATTTGTTGGCGCCGTCGTAGTTGCAAGTGATGGTGCCGGCGCCGATGTTTACGCGCGCACCTACGGTGGCGTCGCCGACATACGCAAGGTGATTGGCTTTGCTGCCGGCGGCGATCTGGCTATTCTTGATTTCAACGAAGTTGCCGATATGCACGTCTTCAGCCAGCGTGGTGCCGGGACGCAGCCGTGCATATGGGCCGATCACGGAATTTGCGCCGACCGCTGCATCTTCGATATGGCAAAACGGCTTGATCTGCGCACCGCCGGCGATGCGTGCATTGATGATCACGCAATGGGCGCCGATCCGCGCACCGTCTGCGATATGCACATCGCCTTCGAATATGCAGCCGACATCGATCGTCACGTCGCGCCCGCAGGTGAGCGTGCCGCGCACATCGAGACGGGCTGGATCGAGCAGCGTCACGCCTTGTTCCAGCAGTGCGTTGGCGATGTTGCGCTGGTGGATGCGTTCGAGTTCGGCCAGTTGCACTTTGCTGTTGACGCCCAGCGTTTCCCATACTGCCGCCGGCTGCGCTGATGCTACCGCCACCCCATCGGCCACTGCGCGCGCAACGATGTCGGTCAGGTAATACTCGCCCTGCGCATTATTGTTCGACAGCGTGGCCAGCCATTCCTTGAGCTGTGCGGTGGGGGCGACCAGGATGCCGGTATTGACTTCGGTAATTGCGCGCTCGGCCTGCGTGGCATCCTTTTGTTCGACGATGCGCGTAATGTTGCCCTGCGCGCCTTGTTCGCGCACGATACGCCCGTAGCCGGCCGGGTCCGCCATGTCCACCGTCAGGATCGCCAGCTTGTCGATGCCGGCGGCAGCGATCAAGCGCTGCAGCGACGCTACGTCGGTCAGCGGCACGTCGCCGTACAGCACCAGCGTCGGCTCCGCGTCATTCAGTTGGGATGCCGCTTGCGCCACTGCATGGCCGGTGCCGAGTTGCGGTTCCTGGCGGGCGAATGTCAGGTCGGGTGCCGCCAGCAAGCTGGGCACCTGTTCGCCGCCGTGACCGTAAATCACGCATAGCGTCGATGGCGACAGGCTGCGCGCAGTATCGATCACATGCGCGAGCAGCGGCTTGCCCGCCAGCGGGTGCAATACTTTCGGCAGCGCGGATTGCATGCGTTTGCCCATGCCGGCAGCGAGAATGACGATGTTCATAGAGTGGATTAGAGGAGGTCTGGGAAGGGAAAAGTGTAACATCCGGCCGTCCCGAAAATAGCGCCGCACCCAACTTGCGGCCGGGATCGCGTATTTCAGGATAAAGCTTGACCAAAGTGCTGCGCAAAGGGTATGATTCTGGCTCTTCGGAGTGTGGCGCAGCCCGGTAGCGCACCTGGTTTGGGACCAGGGGGTCCAAGGTTCGAATCCTTGTACTCCGACCAAGTTTCAAGAAAAAGGATCGTCTTTGACGGTCCTTTTTTCATTGTGCGCCCAGCATGGGCGCAATCTTGGAGGTGCAAGTCCTCCCGCAAGCTGACCACAGCGAGCGAAGCGAAGCGTAACTGCGGAAGGGCGACCGGCTGTGGGGAGGAAACGTGGAGCGAAACTGCGAGCCGATGGACAAGAACCGGATAGAAGGCGACGCCGATCAGGGCGAGCGGGTAATGAACCGCGAAGCTCTTGTGGTCAAGGATCAGGCGGCGTAAATCCGGCGGTTGTGCAGGGAAGGATTGCGTTCTTACCTGGGGAGATCTCGCCTTGTGCCTGAAAGGGCGACGGTGCAAGCCGGAGCGAGAAGTCAGCAGAGGCCATAGTAGCCGCAGTATGGGCGAAGGGCCGAACGAGAAGGAGTGTTTGACGCCATGTCGATGGAGACTGCATTGCATCAGATGCCCGCGCGAGCGGGGCGGATTCTGGCTGGGCACGGTGAAGCCGTGTCAGAAGGAACCAGCGATGAAGCAGGCTCCCCGCGACATGCCACGGAGAGCACAGGGCAGGCGCTGCTGGAACGGGTGCTTGCGAGAGAGAACATGCAACGCGCATGGAAACGCGTGAAGGCAAACAAAGGCGCAGCAGGGGTGGATGGGCGAGACATCGCCGAGACTGGCCGCTATCTGGTAACCGCGTTACCGACCATCAGAAATGAACTGATGGCAGGCACGTATCGGCCCAGCCCGGTACGTCGCGTCGGCATCCCCAAGCCAGATGGCAGCGAACGTGAATTGGGTATTCCCACCGTAGTCGACCGGCTGATCCAGCAAGCCCTTCTACAAATCCTGCAGCCGTTGATCGATCCCACATTCAGTGAACATAGCCATGGCTTTCGTCCCGGTCGCCGCGCGCGTGAGGCGGTGCTCGCAGCACAGCAGCATGTGCAAGATGGATACCGGATCGTGGTCGATGTCGATCTGGAGAAGTTCTTTGATCGGGTCAATCACGACGTGCTCATGAGCCGTCTGCAAAGGCATGTCCGGGAGGCAGGAATACTTCGGCTGATCCGGGCCTGCCTTGATGCCGGCATCATGCACCACGGCGTGGTCGCGCAGCGTGAGCAGGGCACGCCGCAAGGCGGCCCCCTGTCGCCGCTGCTGGCCAATGTTCTACTGGACGAAGTGGATCGAGAGCTTGAGCGACGGGGGCATCGCTTTGTGCGCTACGCCGACGACTGCAATGTGTATGTGCGCAGTCAGAAGGCGGGGCAACGGGTGATGGCGCTACTCCAACGTCTGTACGGCAGACTTCACTTGACGATCAATGCATCCAAAAGTGCGGTCGCCAGCGCATTTGGCCGCAAGTTTCTGGGATATAGTCTTTGGGCAGCCCCGAAAGGCGAGGTCAGGCGCAAGGTATCAGACAAGTCGAAAGAGACGTTCAAGCAACGGATACGCCAGCTAACACGTCGATCTTGTGGGCGAAGTATGGCCGAACTGGTCGAGCCGCTGCGTCGCTATATGTTGGGATGGAAGGCCTATTATGCTCTGGCGCAAACACCGCGAATCTGGCGCGAGCTGGATAAATGGCTGCGACATCGCCTGCGGGCCATCCAACTCAAGCATTGGACACGTGGCACAACGATCTATCGCGAACTGCGGGCGTTGGGTGCGTCGAACAAGGTAGCCTTGAAAGTGGCGGCAAATAACCGT
>Ga0366761_1098_pt1 | contig 10354 bp, 12 predicted proteins | sample TotcelHN113001M3_FD_207054 | JGI IMG/M metagenome (GOLD analysis project Ga0366761, IMG submission 207054) | Enriched cells from coal bed in the Powder River Basin, Montana, United States - Total cells N11 rep1 HSBNCT.N11.300.1.M3 ...
TTAAAAAGAATTGTACCAGAAACAACTAAGGACGCGATAGTAGAAAAGTATTTAAAAAACCGTCAACTTGATCCTATCGAAGGAATTTGGTCCTTTACTCAAATTGGAAGTTATGAAGAAATCGTTATCATAAAGAATCCCTCTTCTACCGTTGATGCAGGCTCGGACTACGTCGGAATAAAGGTTGCAGGCACTGCAGAAGGAAAAGTGGGAGAAGTTAAGATTTCTTTAAAGAAAACGTCCATACCAGAAGCCTATAATGGAACATACTATTATCGCTTTAAGCAAGGGATTTTGTCTATCTCAGATAAACTAGCTACAAACTTTGTTATCACGCAAAACAAATTGATGGAAGCTAATGTGCCAGCGGCAACCTACATGTGGAATGGTCAGTTAGGTGGATATATTGGCCTAGTCACATTTATACGAATTGATGACTTTAATACTTCAACACACAGTTCTGGCAGTGTATCTTCAGGAACAGGTTTCTTTGTAACCCCTACCATTGCAATAACCAATTATCACGTTGTTGAAGGTGCCAAGAAGGTAGAAATTACATTCCAGAATGAAGATCCATTACCGGCTACTGTAATTAGCAAGGATGAAAGCAATGATATTGCTGTTCTTTCTGTTTCAGGCTTGGAGAATCGAGTTATTCCTTTCAAACTTGGAAGAACATCTACGGTTCGCGAAGGAGAGAGAGTTTACACGATTGGATTTCCTTTGGCGGGGGATTTAGCAGTCCGTCATAAAATATCTGAGGGATTAGTAAATGGATTGACCGGATTAAAAGATGATCCAACTGTTTTTCAAATTAGCATTCCCATTCAACCTGGAAATAGTGGTGGACCATTAATACTAAATGACGGACGTGTTGTGGGAATTACCAGCTCCGGATTAAATAGTGTATATTATTTGAGAAAAACAGGAAATGTTCCACAAAACGTAAACTTTGCTATTAAGTCTGACTATATTATGCCATTATTGGATGTTGCAGGAGTTAAAGTTGAAAGAACTGAAGCTCAAGGCCCCGTTCTTGACCCGGTAACAATTATGGAAATGGGTAAATCTGCAGTGGTTTACGTAAGGGTTGAACACTGATAACAAAATCGTTTATTACTCTTTAAACTGTCAGTTCACCTGGCAGTTTTTTTAGTTACTGTTATGTCGGAATTGTAATCGTCGTCAATTTCACTGTAACTATCTTGAAGACACATATAATTCATTCCTTAACCATAACTATATAGGAGTATGGAATAACGTACCGGAGGATTACCATGAGATTGCTTTTTCTTTGCCTTGTGGCCGGAGAAATCGGTTTTGCGCTTTTCTGTTATTACAGGCAGATTAATTACCATAGCAATTCTTACGCATGGACGGGACTTGTCTATTCTGTGCTGCCTATACTCTTAACATTTATAGAACCTGAAGAAAATTTACCATTTCAAGAATTAGTGCAAAAAAAGCTTAATGAAAACAATGTATCTCATGAAGATATCCGTTTCTCTGGAGATCATGCGGCGTTCACTTTTTGCCAGGAGACCAAAATGATAACTGTCATCACTCCTGATGATCAGGATCAAACCGCCCTTATTCTTCGGCAAATTCCGATTAGCGAGATTAGCAAAATTGCTTTTAGCGAAACTCTCGACGGCTGGAAGATTCAAATCAATGACGAACTTACAAATATACGGAAACAAACCAGGCTTATTAGGAATGCAATGGCACAATGGGAAGATTTTTTCAAGCAGGCAAACGTACCGGTAACTGTCACATATGAAGATACTACCAACTATTGGATTACTCGCTCTCTTGGTGTTACCCTTTCCATTCCTGCTGTTTTGCTTATTCTGCTAGCTTTTTAGGAGGCTGTTGCTCCGCTGCCGTAGGTTATAAGAACGTCAATGTTGCCAATGTTTCAGAAAGAAAGGGCAACACCATTACTTATATTAAGTAATGGAGAGAAATAAAGAGCCAACGGTTTATTGCTCGTCAATAAACTGTTGGCTCTTCTATTAGACAGGTCACGGGGCCGATAACAATACTCTCAAACCGTCTCAACCAATTCACAATCTTCCGGGCAGCTGGTGTCTTCACTGTCACAACGTGCTTCACAAACCAGAACTTGATCCACTTTGCTTTCCTCATCGTCTTTATACATTGGATGCACCTCCTCCGTTATTTAAAAAAATCTATCGTTTTTACTATTTAATATTTATTGTTATTTAGTAATTTAAATATACATCTATTGCCAGTATCTGTCAATAGTTTTTTATAAGGTGCTTTCCAGCCCTTCAGGCAATTCCATGAATAAAATAGGAATATATCATTTTCTCCTGAAGTTATAGTCTCATCACCCATTATGCTCATTCTATAGGGGTGCATATGTCATATAATTCCACTAAGCTCGTGATCGTGTATGTACTTTGAATTTCTGCAGAGCCTTTTTGTGAATTTCTGTTAATCCAGCAGGTATCAAATCCCGACAGAAGACCACCTTTGATATCGGTATTTAATGAATCTCCGATAATAAGTGCTTCCTTTTTGCTAAAATCTTTAATATGACTCATCACATAATCGAAAAACTCTTTTGACGGCTTTTGAAATCCAATGCTTTGAGAGTCAAAAACGTCTTCAAAAAATTCATATAAGCCTGACTGCTTCAATCGCTTTATCTGCGTTTGGGTTATACCGTTCGTGATAATAAACAGTCTATGGGATACAGATAAGCTCTGACAGACTTCTAAAGCTCCTTCTATATGCTGACATCCATTGCCCAAGAGTTCTCTATACATACTCTCCCATTCCATGCCATCCACAACTTTTCCCAGTCTTAACATAGTTTCTGAAAATCTTGAGTTTAGCACATCAGCTAATGCGATATTTCCACTCTCATAATCAGCCCATAGTTGTTTGTTAACGGAATTATATACTTGAAACAACTCATCCGAAAAAGTATATCCGTGATACTGAAACAATTTGTTTAACGAATCAGTTTCATTAGCGCCGAAATCTAACAATGTATCATCCAAATCAAATAGAAGTATTTTATAACTCATAACGCCCCTCCTGCCTATTTCATGTCCATATCAATTCTGTATTATCCATATTTTATCCTTTAGGACACTCGGGGACGTTCCTTTTTTGTCACTATTAACTCCATACCGCCAATATCTCTTCCCGAGAGCACAGGGACGGTGGTACCGTCGAGCAGACATTAGCCAATAATTTGACTAATGCCTGCTTCACCTCATCATCTTAGTGATAAAACCACCGTTTCACTTGTTCGAAGCTGTCCCATTCTCGGAAAGATGTATTTACAAACATATTCATGTTCTTCTTTTGTTGAAGCGGTCATTGCATCTTCCACGAAAATTTGATTGTAACCATATTGATATGCTTCTCTTGCTGTTGTATCTACACCGATTCCGGTAGAAATACCGCATAGTACAATCGTATCAATTCCACGCCGCCGTAACTGCAGGTCAAGGTCAGTCCCATAGAACGCTCCCCATTGTCGTTTGGTAATCACATGAGCATTCTTAACATTTGCAAGTTCAGGTACAAGGATATCCCAGCCTGGCGGGTATTGTCCGGGATTAGTTTGTAAATCTGTATTTGGCTTTACCATATCTTTTCCATCTATAGAGGAAACTCTTACAAGAACGACAAAGGCACCCTTGTCTGTGAATGCATTGACTAATCTGCCTGCATTTTGAACAACCTGGGCACCCGTATAGGGTGAAAGCTCCCTGCCTGCAATTCCAGTTTGTAAGTCAATCACTACAAGGGCTGTTTTTTCTGCTTTCATGCATTCAATTTGATTTGTTAGCTTTACATTTTCCATATCATTCACTCCTCTTCATTCCTTTTATTTTTATATGAATTATGAAGTTAAGCTAGCCTTTTATACACCGAAAAATAAACCCATACTGCATTTATCAGTAATAGCGTACTTGTAATAAAAAATACATAGCGGATACCACAGTAGGCCGCCACTTGTCCACCTAAAACGGAACCTCCAAATGCGCCTAAATACTGAGCTGAGATGGTAAATCCAAAAACTCTGCCGGTAAGAGAATCGGGGGTAATTTTCTTGATCAGGATATTAACAGAAGGAAGCAGCCCCGCCGCTGCTAAGCCCAATAAAAAGCGAAGCCCCATTAACTGCCACGGATTTTGGGCAAAGGCTTGCGGTATGAAAATAATACCTGCCACTACAAGGGCAACTAACATTACTTTCTGTGCTCCAATCCTATCAGAAAGCTTTCCCAGACCCGGTGCGGCGATTATATTTGCCAGCCCCGAAGCGGAAAAGGTCATTCCGGCCAACAAAGCAATATGACTGGTGTCACTTAGCTGGCTGATATATACGGTTATGATTGGTTCTACAGAATATAACGCCAAAGTTAGCACAAATGAGGTCACAAACATGATAATCGTTATTTCTTTTTCGGGGACAGTCTGCCATATCTCCTTGCCATTAAGCACCTTTCTATCGTGACGAATAAAAGATTCCTTTACAAATAAAAGGGTGGTAATAAAGGCAAGCAGCAGCAGCGCACCGGTTATAAAAAACACATATTGCAACCCAAAGGCTTCTCCTATATAACCGCCAATCATCGGTCCAAGCAACGAGCCTGCAATGGATGCCGTTGAAAGTGTACCTAAAGCCCATCCTGCATGTTCCTTATCCGTTTGCGTCGCAATCAAGGTAGTACAGGCAGTAGCATAACCTGTTATCACTCCCTGCAGTAATCGCAAGCCTATCAGTTGATATACATCCTGGGCAAAACCCATGGTAAATACGACTATTGCCATACCAAGGCTTGCCCTGAGGAGCATTGGTTTTCTTCCAAACCGGTCAGCGGCCTGGCCCCAAATGGGTGAAAAGACAGCTGAAATTATAAAGGTAATACCAAAAGCAATTCCTGAGAACTGCTCAATTAAGGCCGTATCGTGTATCCCGAGCTGGTCAATATAAAGCGGCAATACAGGGGCAATCTGGCTCATTCCCACACCTGTTATAAACATCCCAAACCAGCAAACGAATAAATTCCTTTTCCAAATAGGCATGATATAAGCCTTCCTTCTACGATACTTCATTTACCGTACATGAAGTATTAACAGTACTATCATAGCCTAGCGGCCTGGCTTTATACCATGCATTATATTAAACTCCATGGACATTTTTGCTATAGAATTCGGATGGGCTTATTCCTTCAATTTTTTTAAATATCCTGCTGAAATAAAACTCATCAGTAAATCCGAGTTCTTGGGCCACTTCTTTTATCTTTTTATTACCTTCGATAATAAGCTCCTTGGCCTTATCAATTTTCATCTTATTAAAATATTCAATTACCGAATATCCCGTCGTATTTTTAAAGACTCTTGATAAATAAAAAGCTGACAAATGGACCTGCTCTGATAATTCAGGCAAGGTTACTTTATGTTTTACATTTTGATGCATGTATTGAATGATTTTTTCCACTTTTAAGGAATTTGCGTAATTCTGATTTTGCTTTCTCCTATTCTGATAAATTGCAATTAGTAATTGCTGCAGTAACGTCTTGGTAATAAACTCATATCCTGGCAGTTTTGTATTCCAGCTGTCAACTAATCTCTTAAATGCATCCTCAATATGATAATAATCCTTACATTCTTGGGCCGAGCGCAACGGAAGTGCTGCCACTTTGTTTTTAATTGCCCATTTACTGTCAGTAAAGCTCACATGTGCATAGCTAAAATGTACTGATAGAAAACAGAGGGGTTCTTCCGTATCCAGATCAATAGTATGTAATACATCCGGACAAATATAGAACAGCATCCCTTCTTTAACGGGATAGCTTTTCTCTTCAATTGTAATACTGCCCTTCCCACCGGTAAAAAAAGCAAGTTCATGATGTTGAATTGTTCTGGTGATTTTATTTGAATATCTTCCAGGTCCATTAAATTGCCTGAAATTGCAGTAATGAATATGAAAAAAAAGATTTTTTACATTCATATTGTCCTCCATAAGGCGAATCCCAGAAGCTTGAATTCAAGCTTCCGGGATGTTACATTGGTAATTATCGCTTAGCTTTAATCCCTTCAAAAGCATAGTTTATTAAGCTTTCTATAAAGGTTTCATCCAGCTTCTCACCGGTTATTAATAATCGATAAAAAAGAGGGCCGTAAATTAAATCTATGGTCAATTCAATATCCAAATCTTGCTTTAATTCTCCTCTATGCACGCCACGCTCTAAGATGCGGTGTGACTCCAACCGGCGAGGACTAAAATATCTTGACCGATATTCCTCTGCTAATTTTGGATCAGATTGTCCTTCTGCAATTAGCTCGTTGATAACTTTCCCTTCCCTGCTAGTTAGAAACTTAGCTAAATTGGTAACCTGAATGGCTATGTCATTACGGACGGAACCCGTATCCGGCACGGGGAGCCTGGACAAAGCAGCAGACATAAAGCTGTCCATAACAACCGCTGCTTTGTTTGGCCACCATTTGTAAATTGTCGCTTTACTAACTTTTGCCTGTTCAGCAATTTTTTCGACTGTTACAGCTCCAAAGCCACTTTCCAACAACAGATCATATGCGGCTGCAAGAATGGCTTTCTCCGCTTCGGCGTTGCGAGGACGCCCTTTTTTCTTTTCCAAGAGAATACCTCCCTGTGGATTTCATCTTTATAAAACTATACGTACATTATACTAAATATTTTAACGCAAGAAAATAAAACACACCTTTACAATACTGAACGATCAGTTTATAATGTGGTTATTACGATACTGAACGTTTAGTATTGTAATTAAGTATTAAACACCGCTATACAGCGTAAAAAAGAAACTAAGGAAGAGATCGTCTTATGAATAACATACCAACAGAAACTCAGAAAGTGCCAGCCTGGATTACACTGCTGCTGGCAATCGCTTGCGGAGTTATTGTTGCCAATCTTTATTATGCGCAGCCTTTAGTTGGTCCTATCAGTGCAGATACTCATCTTCCTCTGGCATCAGCAGGATTAATCGTAACGCTGACTCAAATCGGTTATGTTGTTGGCTTATTATTTATTGTTCCCCTTTGTGATCTCATCGAAAACCGGCGACTGGTTGTATCCTCATTGGCAGTTGTAATTTGTGCATTGGTTGCAGCAGCACTGACACATGATGCACTGTTCTTTCTTGCAGCGGCCATGTTGATGGGACTGGGTTCCGTAGCAGCGCAAATATTGGTCCCCTATGCAGCCCATTTAGCAACCGAAGAGCGGCGCGGCCAAGTAGTTGGTAATGTAATGAGCGGCCTACTGCTTGGAATCATGCTTGCCCGGCCGATAGCCAGCTTTGTCACTGATCTTTGGGGCTGGCAGGCAATCTTTGCTCTATCTGCCGTCATTACGGCAGCCTTAGCTGTGCTGCTGGCGTTCGTGCTTCCCAAGCGTACCCCTTCGCCTGCGATGAATTACGGTGAACTGCTTAGTTCCTTGTGGTCACTTTTTAAAACGAAGGCTGTTTTACGCCGCCGCGCCTTGTATCAAGCTTGTTTGTTCGGTGCTTTCAGCCTGTTTTGGACAGTAATACCTTTGTGGTTGGCCAGCCACTTCCAGTTGTCACAGCAGGGGATTGCTTTATTCGCCCTTGCCGGTGTAGCCGGTGCCGTAGCAGCACCTATCGCGGGCAGATTGGCTGATAAGGGCTGGACCAGACTATTGACAGGTTTGGCAATTATGATTGCGATTGTTTCTTTTTTACTTACTCATATAGTTGAAGAGCCTTCAACGCTTTCTTTAGGTTTGTCAGTTGTTGCCGCTATTGCATTAGATATGGCGGTATCGGGCAATCTCGTTCTTGGCCAGCGTGCGATTTATTCCCTGGGAAGCGAAATACGGGGGCGCGTAAACGGAGTATTCATGGCGGTTTTCTTTATTGGCGGAGCGATCGGGTCGGCATTAGGCGGCTGGGCATATTCTTATGGCAGCTGGATGGCTGCATCAATGATCGGACTAAGTATGCCGGTTGCAGCATTAATTTACTATTTCACAGAAAAAAACCATTAATATCGATACTATCATATCCTGTTTTCTTTTCGTGCAAAATAAAAACAGCCAGCCGCCGCCCAAAGTTGAAATCCTCGAAGGCGATGACTGGCTGCCTAGTTAAAAAAATACCGGAGGTATTAGACATGGCTGAAACAGGTGATACCGGTGCCACGCTGCATGCTGAGTTCAACAAACACGCCTACAAGTATCAGACCAATTATACCAATCCCATTACCAGTGGAGAACTTCAGGATATCCTGCGGGAAGAAGAATCGGACAGCAAGGCTGACGCTTCTTCGAAAGATTAGTGCTAAAAATAGTAATCGTTAAAAAGCCCGCAGCAGCGGGCTTTTTTATTTCAGTCCTTTCTCTTCTTATGACTTGCAGTCTATTTGCTCCTGCTCCATCACGGTCTGCAGGCCTGCCATCAGAAAAGGAAGGATCTCCTCAGCAAGAACAGCGGCCGGTATTTTTCGTCCTTCGGCATTCCAGCGGTAAGTGGCACTATAGATAGACTGACTAATCATGACCGCTATCCAGTCTGCTCTTTTTTCGATCTCAGCCGGGAGCGCACTTGTTGCCAGCCAGGCGGTCACGATGTGTTCCAATTGCATTTTTACTTTCATTTCCATTAACGGCGCAATGGATTGAGCTGTTCGTTTGCAGTTCTTGCTTACAGTCTCATGATAATCGCATACCGACAGAATCAAATTCTGCAGTGTCTCTGCAGTCAGCTTCGCGTGGGATTGAAGCCTTTGCGATATAAAAGTCATAAAGATATCACCGACCAATGCTTCCAATAGAACATACTTGTCGCTGAAGTGAGCATAAAATGTAGCTCTGTTTACTGTGGCTCTTTCTGTAATATCCCGAATCGTGATATCATTGAAATCTTTCTCCTTGGCTAATGAAGCGAAAGCAGTTTGTATTAATTGACGGGTCCGAATCACTCGCGGATCGTTTTCATTCGGTCCAATTGCCATCTTTCTCACCTTTTTCTGCAGCTGCTCTTATTTGTTGTTTATTAGCTAAACAACACTTTCATTCGTATGTTGTTTAGCCGACATTCCCAGACTTTTATTGGTTGCTATAAAGCTTACTGATTATTATTATAATAGATAGCTGCTGTTTAAACAACATGTGTTGTTTAAACTTAACGGTTGCTACATAAACCTAGAAAGGGATTGGTGAACATGGATTTGATTCAAGTCAACCAGGAAGAATGTATTCACTGCGGCCTCTGCGCTACGGTTTGTCCCCTGGGAGTTATCGCTATGGATACGCAGGGACCGCAAGCCGTAAAAGAGATCTGTATCGCCTGTGGCCATTGCGTGGCCGTCTGTCCCCGGGAGGCAATTGATCATGTAAAAACGCCCTTAGCTAAGCAAATACCGCTTGAGAGACCGGTATTAGACGCAGGCACAGCGAATCACTTTCTCCGCTCCCGGCGGTCGATTCGTGATTACCAGCAGAAGCCTGTCCCACGCGAAAAAATTCTACAGCTTTTAGACATCGCCCGGTTTGCCCCGACCGCAGGCAATTCACAGGGAGTTGCCTATCACATCGTTGATGATCCCATTACGCTGCGGAACATTACAGCAGCCAGTATTGCCTGGATGGAAGAACAAATAGAAAAGGCCGTCCCCGGTACGCCCCACCTTGCTGAAATGGTAATTGTGGTGGATAACTTCCGGAAAACCGGCAGAAGCGCTGTTTTGTGGAATGCCCCCTGTCTGATAGTGGCCGTGACAGACCGGAGCTTTTTAGCTGTAGGGCGGGACAATTCCCATTTCTCGCTGTCATATGCAGAGCTATACGCACCGTCTATCGGTCTTAGCACCTGTTGGGCCGGAGTTATCGAGGCCTGTTGCAGTTCCGGTTGTCAACCGCTTCTGCAGCTTTTGAACCTGCCGGAGAATATGTGCGTTACCGGCGCACTGATGGTGGGCTATCCACAGTATACACATAAGCGACTGGTAGACAGAAACCCGCTGCAAGTCACCTGGCAAAGTAACGCTGACTAATAGCAAATCCGCCTAGGCACTATCACCCTGCCAAATGCCAGAAGACCTTCCGGCAAATCACCGGAAGGTCTTTTGGATACTATTTGGTAAACCTTTTTCTATAGCCGCATTTTCTGCACAGTTCCTCTACTACCTGCTGCTTGCAAAACCCCAGTTTTATCGCCTCTGCTCTTTTGCCATTGATAATAGCGGCAAAGTTCTCTTTATGAATATTGCCTAGGTTAATAATTCCTTCTCCGTCAAGGCAGCAGGGCACTACGGTCCCGTCAACTAAAACAGCAATTTGCTGTCTTAAGCCAAAGCA
>Ga0366761_1099_pt1 | contig 10335 bp, 11 predicted proteins | sample TotcelHN113001M3_FD_207054 | JGI IMG/M metagenome (GOLD analysis project Ga0366761, IMG submission 207054) | Enriched cells from coal bed in the Powder River Basin, Montana, United States - Total cells N11 rep1 HSBNCT.N11.300.1.M3 ...
CAGTAAGCATTTTATTGCTTTTACAGAAATTTGAGCGTACGATAAAGAAAAAACAAAAGGATATGTTATGTCAAACTTATATCAGTATTTGGAACTAGTGAAAGCATTAAGGTTTTAAGTGTGAGGTAAAGTGGTATAATAGAATTAATTGAAAACAAGGGGAGGATAATTATGAATTCACATGACAAGGGGAGAATTATTATGAAATCAAAAAATAAACTGCTGATTTTTCTGGGAGCATATTTATCTGTCGGAGTTCTGTTTTTAGCCTTCTGTAAAAGGTTTGTGACCGGCGGATGTTGCTTTGGTACAAAAGACAAATAGTATTACTTTGCATCTGAGGGGCTGAACAATGGTTTGGTCCCTTTTTATCGAATCGGAAATATCGTTTAAAAGAAATTTGATAAAGGACAAGGGATTGATATGGGTGTTAGTATTTTTCAGGTTGCAGGGCCGATTATGATCGGTCCGTCCAGTTCCCATACAGCGGGAGCCGCAAGACTGGGGAGAATAGCGGCGAAGCTTGCAGATGATTTTGATTTTGTATCCTTCGGCCTCCATGGCTCTTTTGCCAAAACCGGAAAGGGTCACGGAACAGACAAAGCCTTGCTGGCGGGGGTGATGGGAATACGGGAGGATGACGAAGCCATCGCCAACGCATATGCCATCGCGGATACAGCGAAAATTGGTTATGAATTCCACGATGTGGATCTTCCGGGCACGCATGAGAACTCAGTACGGATTGCATTCTACAAAGATGATGCACTCCTGTGTCAGGTGGACGGCTCCTCTCTGGGCGGTGGGGAAGTGCGGATCAGCAGGATCGACGGCTACGAGGTGGAGCTATCGGGAAATCTACCAACAATTTTTATCCGCCAGAAGGACACACGCGGCGTTCTCAGCCATATAACCACTACGCTTGCGGAAGGCGGGATCAATATCGCCACTATGAAGGTTAGCAGAAAAAACAGGAGCGAAGAAGCGACCTGTGTGATCGAGGTGGATGATGTGATCGAGGAAGAGATAGTAAAGAAAATGGAAAACAACCCTAATATTTATGGGGTTAAATTTATAAAACTGTAGATGGCGACTGGAGGTAATAACGATGTACCATAGCTGCAGACAATTGTTGGAAATGGCGGAAACACGGAACGTGCCGCTCCACGAAATCGTAATAGAGAATGAAATGAAGCATAGTGATATGAGTAGATCAGAAGTGATGGAACATATGAAGGAACGATACGGAATCATGTTTACATCCGCCGAAAAGGCGCTGGACCAGCCATTGCCCACGGAAGGAAGCCTGATCACGGGAATTGCTTCCACGCAATACCGGTATTCCCAATCCGGCGATACGCTATGCGGAAAATTTATCAATACCGTAATGGCAAGGGCTTTGTCCTGCAGTGAGGTGAATGCTTCCATGGGGAAGATCTGCGCGATGCCCACGGCGGGCTCCTGCGGCATCGTTCCGGCAGTACTGATTTCGGTAGGCGAGAAGTATGAAAAAATGCAAGAGGATGTGATCAACGCATTGATTACGGCGAGTGGTCTTGGTGCTGTCGTTGTGGAGAATGCCACAGTGGCGGGGTCAGAGGGAGGATGTCAAGCAGAGTGCGGCGTGGCTGCGGGTATGGCAGCGGCGGGGGCTGTCGAACTTTCGGGTGGAACACCGGCGATGTCGATGGAAGCATTCTCGTTGGCGCTGATCAATATAATGGGTCTCGTCTGCGACCCTGTTGCGGGTCTCGTGCAGATACCGTGTGCGCAAAGGAATGCATCCCAGGCAGTCAATGCGCTGCTCAGCGCAGATCTGGCATTGGGAGGGTCCAAATTCCCGATTCCGACGGATGAGGTGATCGACGCCATGTACAAGGTGGGCAAGCTTTTGCCTGTCCAGCTCCGGGAAACAGCCATGGGGGGAATCGCGGCCACGGAAACAGCAAAGAAAATTACAGAGAAGATCTTTGGGCATTGAAATAAATATTTGATTTCAAGCCTTTTCGTGATAAGATAAAAGTGAGCCTACGCTCACTTTTGTCTTATTATCGAATAGGAAATATCGTTTCCTGTTCGTAGCCACTTAATGGAGAAGAAATGATGAAATATATGACTGCAAATGAAACCTTTCGCAAAATACCGGAAGAGAAGCAAAACAAGATTATCGAGGCTGCCTTGCATGAATTCGCGCAATACGGCTACAGTGAAGCGAACATTAATAAAATTGCAGAGCGTGCCAATATCAGCGTAGGCTCTCTGTATAAATATTTCAACGACAAACAAAACCTATACCAGACCATCGTCGATATTTCTACAGAGACGCTGAAGACGGTACTGGGTCAGATCGTCAGTGAAGAGGACGACCTCTTTGAGATCATAGAAAAGATTATCAGGGCGATTCAAAAGCATGCAAGGCTCCATGAGAACATGTTCAAGCTATACAATGAAATGACGGCGGAAAACAATTCTGAGCTCACCTGGAAAACCGCTGGTAGTGTGGAAGGGGTCACGGCGGAGCTTTACGCCGCGCTGATCGGAAAAGCGCAGAAGCAGTGTGTTGCCGGCAAAGAGTTCGACCCCAGGTATTTTGCATTTTTTCTGGACAACCTGTTTGTGTTGCTGCAGTTTTCCTACTCCTGCGAGTATTACAAGGAACGGCTTAAGATGTATGTTGGTGAAAGCGCGATTCATGATGATGAGCTCATGTGTGCGCAGCTTCTTAAGTTTATTAAGGGCGCATTTTGTTAAGAATGTTGAATAGGAAACGAAAATAAAAACAAGAAGCAGTAAGAAACTTGCTTCTTGTTTTTTTATTTCGATAGAATTAACGGCCATTCCGTAAAACTTTATTCTGTATATTTCCAAGGCCGTTATTGTTGGAGTTCTGAACATTTTTTAAATTGTCATTTTGGCTGTTGCTCAAGTCTCTGTTTTCTTGAGAATTTCTAAATCCATTGTTTTGCGTGTTTTTGAAATTTTTATTATTTTTATTCTTGTCCATAATAAATCACCTCCAATTATAGTTTTCTCAAATAAAAGGTCACTATCCGAAGAATGATTACCTATAAATAATAAAAATTGGTTTAAATATAAGTAGTACTGTTATTCAGAGAATTCAAACTCTCTGATATCCTCAGAGCTGACATTCTGCGTGTTTCTTAAATCATTTTTATTTTTTTGATCTATTTCTTTATCCTGTGAGTTTCTAAATTGAGTATTGTTGCTACACTGAGCATTTTTTGATTCTTTGTTATTTGTGTTGTTGTCCATTTTGATATCACCTCCGGTATAAAGTATTCGCAATTTCTTTTTTTTTATACTGCAAACCAACCGATGGTGGTAGCTCAGGATCTTTAACAGTTCGTTTGATTTAGTTTTTTGAAGGCTTTGGCATTGTTTCTATACAATGATTTGAATACCGGAAAGTATTCGTTATAAACACGGGCATTGGATTCGTTGGGTGAGTAACGGTGAGCGATAGGGATCAAATTTTTGGAGGATTCAATGTTGTCGATCAAACCAAGGCCCACGGCAATCACGATGGCGGCCCCAACGGCACCAACGTTTTGAGGGCTGTCTACCACCTCCACGTGACGATTGAGAACATTAGAAAGGATTTGACAGGTAAGGGGAGACAAGGCGCCTCCACCGACCAGTCTGATAGCCGGTGACGTTTGAATGCACTTTTCCATTGACTCCAGCTGCCACTTTAGGTGATAACATACTCCCTCCAAAACAGCGTGGATCATCTCCGTTTTTCCTGTCTCCAGGCCGATGTTGAAAAACATTCCCCTAGCATTGGGATCTTCAAAAGGACAGCGGTTCCCATGAAGCCAGGGTGTAAAAATAACGCCGTTGCTTCCCGGAGGTACATCCTTAATGCAGAACATCATATAATCATAAAGACTTTTGTGAATGCATTCCGGGTCATCGCAAATTTCTTTCTTTTCAAGGAAAAGATCGATTTCATCCAGGGCAAGATGATCGCGTACCCATTCAAGACATTTCCCTGCCGTTTCCAGCTCAGCAAAGAAATGATAGGAATTCGGATCCGCGCCCACAATGGAAGCCGTCATACTTTTTAGGCTCAGAAGCTGCTTCCTTACGATGGTAGAGACCCAACCGGAGGTTCCCATATAGATGTGGGTATCTCCTTCCGACACGGCACCCGCGCCTACTCCGATGAGAGAGGCATCGCCTCCACCGGCAAAAACGGGCGTGCCGGGCAGCAGTCCCAATTCCAAGGCGGCGTCTTCGGTAATGGTTCCGACTAAATCGATTGATTTACAAATAGCTGGGAGGTGGTCCATGTTGACGCCCATCATTTTGCAGAGCTCTCTGTTGAATCCCTTTCTCCCTTTCCTTGTATCGTAGAGCAGCGTTGCAAAGGCGCTGTCTTCCGACATGACAAATTTATGACAGGTTTTATATACAAGGAAATCCTTAACATCAAGCCATTTGTAAACTCTGCTGAATAACTCCGGTTCATTGTTTTTCACCCAGTTGTATTTCCAAACGGGATCCTTGACACTGGCAGAAACCGCACCGGTGATCCGCAGGGAACGGAACAATTTGTAGAGATTCAGACCTGAAACTTTCACGCCCCTCATGATGCCCATTTCCATTTCATTCCCGGCCCGGCTGTCCATATAACTCATGGCGTTTCTCACAGGGACTCCGTCTTGATCCACGAGGACAAGGGACTGCATTTGAGCACAGAAGGAAACGCCTTCAATGGCGTGTTTTGGAATCGGAGTTTTTTCAAATATCTGTGCGGTCGTACGGCACATGGCCTGCCACCAATGATTCGGATCCTGTTCGGCTCCTCCGTTACCGGTGATCAAAATCGGGTAATTCGCAGTTGCACTGGCGACCAATTCAATCTGATTTGAGATCTCAAAGAGACAGGTCTTGATTCCGGTTGTACCGATATCATACGAAATCACATAGGTAGACATTATTGAGCACCTCTTTTCCCTGACTGCGCTTCCTTCTCGTTCCATAACGGAGCCTGGCTTGTCAGCAAAGGGGATTCTTTCATCTTTAAGGTAATTGGGATTTCTGCTGCAGTGATTGCGATGATTGCCAACATCGGCGGAAGAATAGAATGGGTGCCAGCCGCCAGGACCTCGAATAAAAACACAAAGGCAACACCTGATATCTGACCCATCAAAAGGATCGTTCCAAGGGAGGTTCCCTCCTGGGTTGGATAGGCAACCTCAGACCCATGCTGGAACAGGATTGGCGCCGCACCCATGATGGAAAAGCCCGCGATCCCTGCAATCAGCAAAAGGAATGAGAAATTGGAAACAAGAGTCAGACCCAGATACAGAGGAACCAAGGCGGTGATCGATGTCACAAAGAATGGAACTCTGATGTGCAGTTTGTCTGACAGGATCGGTAGAATAATCGCGCCAACCACTCCCGCGATCACAAAAACAGCGCCAATAATACCCGCTTCCATTGAGGTGATCCCTCTGGGAAGAAGGATCGATTCGATCAAGGTCAGGATGGTGTTGAAAACGCCAATCGAAACAAAGCAAACAAGCAATGCGAGCAGGTAAGCCTTATTCTGAAAGAGTTTTTTCATGGAATCAATGCTGAAATCCTCCTTCTCTGCTTTTGGGCCGGGCGGCGGAATGGCCGGTTTCTCCCGCGAAAATACGATGGAAATTACAGCAGAAATGGAGGCGATGATGGCGAATGTCATAAACACGGAAGGTAAGCCTGATGTTGCAGCCTTGACCGGAGCGATCACCATAGGAAGAGCAAAGCCCAGATACTGAGCCATCGTCAAAATCCCTGCCGCTGTAGCCCTTTCGGAAATCGGAAACCAGTTAGCCGGCACCTTGGTGGAAATATTGAGCAGAAAGGGCTGACCGATGGCGATGAGAAATTGGGAGAGCATGACCAGAGGAAAGCTGTCTGCGAAATAGGCTCTCGTCATACCGAAAAATGCAGTCAATACCGCCCCTATGATCAGCGAGAACCGGTAGCCGTACCGATCGATCACCCATGAGGCAGGGATGGAAAAAATGACAAACATGATCATATAGCTCATGGTAAATAAGGTGATCCAAATCCCGGATACACCGTAAAAACCCTCGGCCAAGCTGGAGATCGGTGCCAGGGACAGCCACATCATTTCGGTGGATATGATGATGGGTACGATGGAAAACAGAATGACCCATCGATAGGGTGACACATTGCTATGTTTCATATTCTCCTCCTAAATCGCCTACGCGAGCTTAGCGGTATTCATAAACACATTTTTAAATCGACTCAAAATATCCGGCAGCATATCGTCAGTATAGGCTGCACTTGTATAGAGACGACTGCCTGCAAGGGTAACGATACCTTCTGCCATATATGCAGCCCCCATATGTTCCATTTCCTGCTTTCTCAAAGACGTCTGCCTTAAGATCCCGGGGATCTGCCACGGTTTGCCCCAGTCGATGGAAAAATGCATGGCTCCAACGGTTTCAAGGTGGCAGATGGAACCCTGATTGAACGCGACGAAAGGCAGCTTGTATTGATCGATCAGTTCCTGTAATCCTGCGATCAGCTTATCGGCAAATTGTCCGGATTTTTGTATCGCATGGGTTCTTTCGATTTCGCAAAGGGTAACGTAACCTGCAACGCAGCTCAGTGGATTGGCTGCCATCGTTCCGCCTACCAAAGCCTTTTTATGCTTTGCTTCCCCACTGATGCCAGCGGAAAGATACTTCATAACTTCCTTCTTGCCGCCCAAGCCACCGGCGCCGGGGTAGCCTCCAGCCAAGACTTTTCCGAATATCGTCAGATCCGGAGAAACGCCAAAGTAGCCCTGAGCGCCAGACATTCCGATTCGGAAGCCTGTCACGACCTCGTCGAAAACGAGCAAAGCACCGTATTTTCGGCACAGCTGTTCCACGCTTTTATTAAAGCTTAAATCGAGAGGTCGGGTCCCGCTTTCCGGACCGACAGGCTCGATAAATACGGCTGCTGTGCCACCGTGAAGCTGGTTGATCTTTAATTTTTTCTCAAGGTCATCCAGATCGTTGGGAAAGAACTCCTGCGTTTGCTTGAAAATATGCTTCGGTACGCCCGAAGCCTGTGTGCCTCTGGATCCGGGGATCCTGATGCCGTAGGCGAGCTGGTCGCTCCAGCCGTGGTAGGCGCCTCCCATCTTGAGGATATTCTTATTTTTGGTTGCGAGCCTGGCGACGCGGACCGCTGCCATGCATGCTTCCGTACCGGAGCCCAACATACGGAACATTTCAACAGAAGCGAAACACTCGGTAACTTTCTTTGCAAGCTTGTATTCATATTCATGGAACAGGCCGGTAGACGGACCGCATTCTTCGAGCAGCCGGAAAACCTGTTCCCGCACTTCCTTTGGATTGCTTCCCAATATGGTAGGGCCTCCCGCCTGCAGGAAATCGTAATACCGATTGCCGTCAATGTCGTAGAGAAAAGCGCCCTCTGCTTTCTCAAATGCGATAGGAAAGGGATGATTGAAGGCCAGATTATGCTGCACACCACCGGGGATGATTTCCTTTGCCTCCTCAATCAGTGCCTTTGATTTCATACATTTCTTATCAAAGTATTCCGTTTCATACCATTTCAAAGCATCCGGGCGAACGCTCCAGATCGGCTGGCTGATCAATTCATCGAGCTGGCTTGTAACTTTTTTCACGTCGGGATAATTGGATATTGCAAATTCGTTATTCAACCTGTGGCACCTCCTATTAATCGATTCGTGTGCGCTATTCTCATAATGAGAGTGAGCGCTCACTCACTTTATTTCTAATTACACTTTATCATTCTTACAATAAAAGTCAATTGGATATTTTAACAGAAACAGCCTATTAAATCAAAAATTGTGGGTATAATTAAAATGCCACTAGCAAATATTTGTGTTAAAATAGAAAAATAAGGTATAAGACAAGATGAAATAAATTCCAATATACAAGGAGGATGGGTTAATGAAAATATTAGTTCCTGTAGACGGTTCCTTAGCTTCTTTCAATGCGGCAAAAAAATCCGTGGAAATAGCAAAGGCCTACGGCTTTACCCTCAAACTAATCACAGTGGTCAACCATGAAAAAATATCAAGACTCAGAAGAAACCAAAGACTATGGCATCAGGTGGACGGGTCGATCTTAAATGGGACAAGGGAAGTGTTCGGAGATGATAAAATTTCCGATTCATTGAAGGACGTTGGGGAGGAGCTTCTGGATTCTATCATCAATGACTTGGATATATGTGATATGAAGCCGGAAAAAGAGGTACTGCTTGGTGAACCGTATCAGATAATTTTGGATACAGCCAAAGAAGAAAAGGCGGATTTGATCGTAATGGGCAATCGGGGTTTTTCTAAGATCAAGCGCTTTTTTGTCGGATCTGTGGCCCAAAGGGTCATTTCCGAAGCAACCTGCCCGGTACTGGTGATCCATACCGAAGCAGAAGATTGATCACAGCTGTATCACAGGAAGGCACTGCAGAGTAAAACAACAGAAAGCAGTGCTTTTATTATAGAAAGAAATCGAAAAAAGACTTGACAAAAAATTAACAATAGATATACTTAATATAATACAAATCTGCTCATAATAAAACTAACAATAAACCAAATTAGGAGGCAAAGATGTCAATTAGAAAAAAATTAGGGATCGACTTTGGTAATATCGATCCGATTACAACCCGGGAAGACAGGATTCAGTATATCAACTTTAAGTTGGCATCCCTCGGTTTGCCAATTTATCGTTCTGATGCAAACAATGAAACAAATACGTATTTCATTGATTTAGTTGATGACATTATCAAAGATTACAAAGAGAAAAAAAGAATGGTCAATGTGAATGAAGTTGGTATTTTTAAACGCATCAACCATTTTTTCGATAATTATTTTAATGACAGTGCCAATCCACCAAGGGCAGTTGATGGCTCTCTCACGCTGGATCACTACGGACTGGCCAGAGAAATGTCGCTCCCGCCTGATGCCAATACCTTCAGTAATGAATATATTAACAGCTATCGCATCAAGCAGGGTGTTCTGAACAATCCGAGAAATGACAGGCGTACCACGGAAGGATCCTTTCATATCGTGGAGGGAGGCCTTGCAGTTCCTTATGATAAAAAGGCCGTGCCGAAGGAAGCGTTTCTCAAGCTCTATGCGGCTGCGATTTCTCCACCCGAGGAGTTAAAGCTGCTCCCGTTTACCATCAACCAGGTTGAAGCCGCCAAGACCTTTGTATCTTTAATGATCAAACCACTCATCTCACCGAAGGTACCGGGGGTGCTGGAAGAAAAGAGATCGGAGATTCTTTTTGTAGCGCCGGGAAGCCTGATCTCAAACCTTGACTTTATTGAATCCGTATTCGGCAATATGGGGGATCCAAGCTTTCACAGCAATGATTCGGGCATGGATGTAGACCACTGGTCCGGACACACGGGTTATATATTACTTGCTCCCCATCTGACGAAGCTCACGAAAAAGGAGCTGGGCCTTCCGCATTTCGATCAGGCAACAGAAAGACAACGACGAGACGGTATGTGTTATCAGAAGGAGAGCGAATTATATAATGACGGCAATGCTTTCAAGCTCACCTGCCGTGATAAGAGTGGGGTGGCAGTGACCCTCATCGCCGACAACTATTTTGGATATTCAAAAAAGGAGATTAAAACCCAGATCAGTTTTGCTGCAAATCTCTTCGGAAATGTTGAGGAGGAGCATGCTGGCGGTACGATTGCCTACCCGCAGAGGAATCTCGGCATTCACTACAATGCGATAGAAGACAACAGCCTGGAGGGGTATTGCTTTGACGAGGTCGTAGAGAAGTATGGCGAAATAATGGACCTTCAGGAGGAGCGCTACGGCATCGACAAGCAAAACAAACAGATTCTTTATCTGCCTGAAAATATAAAAATTGATTTATATAAAAATGAAATAACATGGGATTATAAGGACCGTGTTCATCGGATGAAGCTGCTTCCTGACTATTTTTATGTCCTTCCCAATGGAGAAAAAATCTTTATTGAAAAACATCCGGAAGCCCCTGTTTGGAAGCTGATCGGCGGGGACTAGAACGGATGCCGTAATATCATCCTCCATTTGAATCTTCTCACTTGGCATGAAATCCATACGCAGCTTAAAGATTCTCCAGGCTTTATCATCACTGAAACCAACGCGCAAATAGCTCGGTCGAATTCGTCTGTTTTCAAATTTCAACTCGTTTCCAGGCTTACCATTAATGATATCGACGCTAAAATGCTTTCTCCAGTCATCTCCCCAGGAATTTCGATAAAATCTTTTTACCATGAAGACCAATGCCTTCACATGATTTGGGATCGCTT
>Ga0366761_1105_pt1 | contig 10261 bp, 8 predicted proteins | sample TotcelHN113001M3_FD_207054 | JGI IMG/M metagenome (GOLD analysis project Ga0366761, IMG submission 207054) | Enriched cells from coal bed in the Powder River Basin, Montana, United States - Total cells N11 rep1 HSBNCT.N11.300.1.M3 ...
AGAAGTGGCTAGCAAAGAGGGAATTAAAATTATTTACGGGATGGAAGGATATCTATTTGAAACCGATATTAATAAATCCTATCATATTGTTATTTTAGCGCAAAATTCTATCGGTTTACGTAATTTATATCGATTAGTTTCTATCTCCCATTTAAAGTACTTCCATCGCACTCCGCGAATTCCTAAAAAGATACTAGCCGAACACCGGGAAGGTTTAATTTTCGGTTCAGCCTGCGAAGCAGGTGAATTAATTCAAGCGATTCTTAATGGCAGCAGTGAAGAAGAATTAGTGGAAATAGCCGCTTTTTATGATTATTTAGAGATTCAGCCGACAGGAAATAACGAATTTTTATTGCGCAAAGGTGTTATTGCTAATGAGGAGGGACTGCGTGATATTAATCGTAAAGTGTGTGAGTTAGGCAAGAAGTTAAACAAACTGGTCGTAGCAACCTGTGATGTCCATTTTATGAACGCTAATGACAATATTTATCGTCAAATTCTTATGGCAGGAAAAGGCTTTGCCGATGCGGAACATCAACCGCCACTGTTCTTCCGAACAACTGATGAGATGTTAGCTGAATTTTCCTACCTGGGAACCAAAAAAGCCGTTGAGGTAGTGGTAGAGAATACCCGCAAAATTAGTGACTTAATTGAGGTTTTCAAACCAATTCCCGATGAGTTATATTCGCCTAAAATCCCCGGAGCCGAAGAAGCAATTCGTGATATGTCATACGAAAAGGCAAGATCTTTGTATGGCGAGAATTTACCGGAGATTGTGTCGTCGCGACTGGAATATGAACTAAATTCCATTATTAATAATGGTTTTGCAGTGCTATATTTTATTGCCCATAAATTAGTAAAGAAATCACTTGATGATGGTTATCTTGTTGGCTCGCGGGGGTCAGTAGGATCCTCTTTTGTTGCAACTATGACAAGTATTACGGAAGTTAATCCACTTCCGCCGCATTGGCGCTGCCCTGTTTGTAAACATAGTGAGTTTATTACTGATGGTACCTATGGCGGTGGATTTGACTTACCCGATAAAGCGTGTCCTCACTGTAAAAATCAATATATCAAAGATGGTCATGACATACCATTTGCCGTTTTTATGGGATTTCATGGTGATAAGGTTCCTGATATTGATTTAAACTTCTCCGGAGCATATCAGCCGGTAGCCCATAAATATACAGAAGAGTTATTTGGCAAGGATAATGTTTTCCGTGCCGGCACAATAGCGACTATAGCGGAAAAGACTGCTTACGGGTATGTAAAAAACTACTTTAGTGAACGGGGTCTGACCGTCCGTAATGCACACATCAATAAATTAATTGCCGGATGCACAGGAGTTAAACGTACAACAGGACAGCATCCCGGTGGTATTATGGTAGTTCCCCGTGATATGGACGTCCATCACTTCACACCCATACAGCATCCGGCAGATGATAAAAACTCTGCTACGATAACCACTCATTTTGATTATCACTCTATTAGCAGCCGGCTAGTCAAACTGGATATTCTGGGCCATGACGATCCTACTGTCATCCGTATGCTGCAGGATATTACCGAGCTTGATCCACTGAACATTCCTTTCGACGACGCTGAGACAATGAGCTTGTTTTCTTCAACCACCGCGCTTAAGCTTACCCCTAATCAATTGGGCAGCAATGTAGGCACTTTTGGTATACCTGAGTTCGGTACGAAGTTTGTTCGTCAAATGCTGGAAGATACGAAACCAAAAACCTTTAGTGAATTGGTGCGGATCAGCGGTTTTTCACACGGCACTGATGTATGGTTAAATAATGCGCAAGATCTAATTAAAAATGGGACGGCGAAATTATCAGAGGCCATATCAGCGCGGGATGACATAATGGTTTATTTGATTCATAAAGCTGTTGATCCTCAACTGGCCTTTAAAATTATGGAGAGTGTCCGTAAGGGCAAAGGAGTCAAGAGTGAAGATGTAGAAAAAATCCGCCTAAAAAATGTGCCTGAGTGGTATATTGATTCGTGTCAAAAGATTAAATACATGTTTCCGAAAGCACATGCTGTTGCCTATGTAATGATGGCTGTTCGCATTGCCTGGTTTAAAATTCACCGTCCGTTGGCTTTTTATGCCGCTTACTTTTCCGTGAGAGCAACTGATTTTGATGCACAGTTAATCGTCCAGGGAGAAGCAGTGCAGCGGGCTAAATTAAATGAGTTTGAGCAAAAAGGAAATACCCTGACGGCTAAGGAAAAGAGTCTGCAAACGATTGTTGAAATCGCTTTGGAAATGAATCTCCGTGGCTTTGCATTTCATAAAGTCGATTTATATCGCTCTGATGCCACTAAATTTTTAATTGTCGATGATGGCTTATTGCCGCCGCTGGCTTCCTTGCAGGGGCTTGGTGATACAGCCGCTCATAATATTGTGTTGTCTCGCGAGGAACGTCCTTTCTTGTCAGTAGAAGACTTACGCAACCGTTCCCGCATTTCGCGGACCGTTGTTGAGATTTTAAAGGAACATGGCTGTCTGGATCATTTGCCCGAAGACGATCAGATTATGCTGTTTGCTTAAAAAAAACACTTTAGTGTTGTAATCGCCTGTATAGGGTGCTATACTAGAATTAGTACAATTTTCCGCGTTTCACAAGAGTGGGTCTTACACCCACTCTTTCATCTTGGTGTGGCCCAGATAGTTTTACACACGCAAAACTCACTTCCAAATATAGGGTATAAGGTACTATACGATTAGGCAACAATAATAGTAATTTGATTGATGGAGGTGTAAATATTGTCACGAGAACAAACAGAGAAGTTTGTGGAAAAGTTGGTTTTAGACATCACCAACGGCACTGCCTTGGAATTGGTAGATGTAGAATATGTAAAAGAGCGTGATTGGTATTTGCGAGTATTTTTAGATAAGCCTGATGGAATTGAGATGGATGATTGTCAGTGGGTCAGTGAGAAGCTGGAAACCAAGCTAGACGAACTGGATCCAATAAAGGAAAGTTACTATCTCGAAGTATCTTCGCCTGGATTAGATCGGGTATTAAAGAAAGAAAAAGATTTTATTCGTCATGTCGGTGACAAAGTAGAAGTTCATACTTTTGCCCCGATTGATGGTCTCAAAATGGTGGTAGGCACTTTAAAGGGCCTCATGTCTGACGGTGAAATACGTCTTGACGTTGATGGAAGAGAAGTTGCTATCCCAAGAGAAAAAGCCTCACAAGTTAGATTGCATCTTACATTTTAAAGTCATTTAAAATTGAATAGGGGGAATATGGGTGAATGCAGACTTCATGCAAGCATTTGAACAATTGGGAAAGGAAAAAGGGATAGCGTCGGAAATCATATTTGATGCTATTGAAGCGGCTTTAATATCAGCATATAAGCGAAATTTTGGCTCAGCGCAAAATGTGCACGTTTCACTGGATCGACTCACTGGTGAAATTCATGTATATGCTCGCAAGACAGTAGTAGAAGAAGTGAAAGATTCGCGGTTAGAGATGTCGATAAACGAGGCTAGAGCAATTGATCCTCGTTACGAAATGGAAGATGTGGTTGAAGTAGAAGTGACGCCTAAAAACTTTGGACGCATTGCTGCTCAAACTGCAAAACAAGTAGTAGTTCAACGAATTCGTGAGGCCGAACGCGGCATTATTTATGAAGAATTTTCTAATAGAGAAAGCGATATTGTCACAGGAATTGTTCAACGTATTGAGCAAAAGAATGTGTTTGTTGACTTAGGTAAGGCTGAAGCCATACTTGCTCCTCTCGAACAAATTCCGGGAGAAACATATAAACATGGTGACCGCCTGAAAACATATATTATTGAAGTAAAGAAGACAACCAAGGGGCCGCAGATTTTGGTCTCCCGCACACATCCCGGACTCTTAAAGCGTCTTTTTGAATTGGAAGTCCCGGAAATTCATGATGGTGTAGTAGAACTAAAATCAGTTGCTCGCGAACCGGGACTGCGTTCTAAAATTGCCGTTCATTCCCGGGATGAAAACGTTGATCCTGTTGGGGCTTGTGTTGGTCATAAAGGCATGCGAGTGCAGACTATTGTAAATGAACTTAGAGGCGAAAAAATAGATATAGTGAAATGGAATGCCGATCCCGCTAAATATATCGCTAATGCTTTAAGTCCTGCTAAAGTAGTTTCAGTTGAGGCAAATGAAGCTGAAAAAATTTCTAAAGTTATTGTTCCCGACTATCAACTGTCATTGGCCATAGGCAAGGAAGGACAAAATGCCCGACTGGCAGCAAAATTGACTGGTTGGAAAATTGATATAAAAAGTGAGTCCCAATCTCAAGCCAACAATTAGGGGGGATTTTAGTGAAACAAAAAAAAATTCCTCAGCGTATGTGTGTTGGTTGCCAGGAAATGAAAAACAAAAAAGAATTAATACGAGTAGTACGGGCACCTGATGGCACAGTTTCGCTAGATCCTAGCGGTAAAAAGGCTGGGCGGGGGGCATATGTTTGTGCTACCGAGCAATGTTTTACCAAAGCCTATAAAGAAAAAAGACTGGAACGTGCTTTAAAGCACGCCGTTGCGCCGGAAGTATACGAGTCTATTCGTAACGGGCTCATTCAAAATGGATAAAAAGAAAATTGCCGACTTACTCGGCTTGGCACAGAAGGCAGGGCGGATTGTCTCAGGTGAATTTGCTGTTGAGAAAGCAGTTAGGTCTCGAAAGGCTAAAATAGTATTACTTGCATCCGATGCATCAGTAAATAGCAAGAAAAACTATCATGATTTAACCTCCTATTATGAGGTGCCGATATATGAAGTTCTTTCTAAACAAGAAATGGGTGAATCGATCGGTAAAGTTCAACGTGCCGCAATTGTACTGACCGATGATGGTTTTAGCCGGGCTCTTGGAAAGCTTCTGTCTGATGTTTGATTTCGGGAGATAGAAATTTGGGGGTGGATCAATGTCCAAACATAGAATATATGAATTAGCAAAAGATTATAGTACAACTAGTAAAGTAATTATAGATATACTAAGCCGCAATAGCATTACTGCCAAAAATCACATGAGTAGTGTGGATGACGATGCCAAGGTTGTTCTAGAGAGAACTTTTGCCCGTAAAACCGGTAATGAAGATCAGAGTGGGAAGGCTTTTTCTCCAGCGGTAAAAACCGAACAACCTAAAATGCCGAAACCTGCTAACAGCGAATCGGTTGAGAAATTGAACAAACCAAGCCAAATTAATACAGATAATCAGATACATAACACAAACAATCAACCGGTCAATAGACCGCCCTATCAGCAGCAGCAGCCGGGAATGAATCAACAGCGTCCCATGCAGCCGCAAGGGCAAAATAGACCACCCTATCAGCAGCAGCAGCCGGGAATGAATCAACAGCGTCCCATGCAGCCGCAAGGGCAGAATAGACCGCCTTATCAGCAGCAGCCGGGAATGAATCAACAGCGTCCCATGCAGCCGCAAGGGCAGAATAGACCGCCTTATCAGCAGCAAGCCGGGAATACAAATCAGCAGCGCCCCAGCCAGACTGGTGGTAACCGGCCAGGACAGCAGCCGCAAAGGCCGCAGCAGGGACAGCAAAAGGGCAGACCTCAATATGGTCAACAAAATAGCCAGAATAGAAGCCGGGGCAAAGATCAGGGACAACGGCATAATCAACAAAATCGCCAACAAAATGTTGCTCAGCCTATCCAACCAGCTAAACCTAAAGTAATTAAACTTGGTGGACCACTCACAGTTAAAGAATTGTCTGGTAAAATGGGACGCGAAGTCAGCGAGATTATTAAAAAACTCATGATGCTTGGCGTTATGGCTACTATTAACCAGGAAGTGGACATTGACACAGCTACTATTTTAGCTGAAGACTTTGGCATCACGGTAGAAGAGTTGCCACCGGAAGAAGATCCTACAGAAATTCCGGAAATCGAAGATGATCCCGAGTCCTTGATTTTCCGGCCACCAGTAGTAACAATCATGGGCCATGTCGATCATGGAAAAACATCATTATTGGATGCTATTCGCCAAACTAGTGTTACCTCCCAAGAGGCAGGAGGAATTACACAGCATATTGGTGCTTATCAAGTTAACTATAAGAATAAAAAGATTGTATTTCTTGACACGCCGGGACATGAAGCCTTCACTGCAATGCGAGCCCGGGGAGCCAAGGTAACGGATATTGCCATATTGGTAGTTGCTGCCGATGATGGTGTTATGCCGCAAACTATCGAAGCAATTAACCATGCTAAATCTGCAAATGTGCCCATTATCGTAGCAGTTAATAAAATGGACCGTCCTGGAGCAAATCCAGATCGTGTTAAACAACAACTATCTGAACATGGTCTGATTTCAGAGGAATGGGGCGGCGATACAATCATGGCCCCTGTTTCAGCCCAACAAAAGACTGGTTTGGGTGAATTACTGGAAATGATACTTTTAGTAGCTGAAATGCAAGACCTGAAAGCAAATCCCAATCGTAACGCCCTTGGAACTATTATTGAAGCTCAGCTTGATAAAGGACGTGGGCCTGTAGCAACTGTACTTGTTCAAAAAGGAACATTGCGTATTGGCGATACCATCATTGCCGGAACTGCTTACGGTAAAGTACGTGCAATGATTAACGACCGGGGAGAAAAGGTGAAGAAAGCTGATCCCTCAATGCCGGTTGAAGTTTTAGGTTTATCCGACGTCCCTCAGGCCGGTGATATCCTAGTGGTAATTGATGAGAAGACCGCCCGGGCTGTAGCTGAAAAACGGATAGCTAAAAAGCGAACTGACGATATGTCACAGACGCAGAAAGTTACGCTAGATGATATTTTCAAGCAAATTCAAGAAGGCACTTTAAAGGATTTAAACATTGTTATTAAAGCTGATGTGCAGGGATCAATTGAAGCGCTTCGTCAAGCTTTAATGGCCTTAAAGAATAAAGAAGTACGGGTAAATATTATTCATGCCGGCGTCGGTGCCATTAACGAATCAGATGTGATGCTGGCTTCCGCATCTAATGCGCTGATTATGGGCTTTAATGTTCGTCCCGATGCTAATGCGCGCAAAGCTGCTGAAACTGAAAAAGTTGATCTCAGGACTTACCGGGTTATTTATGATGCTATTAACGACGTTGAAGCAGCGATGACAGGTATGCTTGCTCCTGAATTTAAAGAAGTAATTCAAGGACGGCTGGAAGTGCGTAAAGTCATTTCCATTCCGAAAGCCGTTGTTGCCGGTTCTTATGTTCTGGAAGGCAAAATCACCAATTCGTCGCAAGTACGTCTTATCCGCAATGGTATAGTCGTACATGAAGGTAAAATTGATGCTTTACGCCGCTTTAAAGACGACGTAAAAGAAGTTGCTACTGGCTATGAATGTGGCTTATCAATTGAGAAATTCCGCGACATAAAAGAAGGAGATATCATTGAAGCATTTGCTATGGAACTGGTTAAACCAGGCAGTTAGTGCAGAAGCGGAGGGATTGTAATGGGCCAGCTGCGACTGGAAAAGGTGCAGGAATTTATCAAACAAGAAGTAAGTAAAATGATTCTGACTGATCTTAAAGATCCTCGAATTGGTTTTGTAACTGTTACTAGAGTAGAAGCTACCGGGGATTTGCGTCAGGCTAAAGTTTTTATAAGCTTGTTTGGAAGTGAAGAACAAAAAGAAGGGACCTGGCAGGGCTTACAAAAAGCGCTAGGTTTCATACGGGCTGAGGTTGGAAAACGCTTGAAAATCCGGCATTCTCCCGAATTAATACTGCAATTGGATGAATCACTTGATCATAGCGTTCACATTCAAAAGTTATTGGATAAACTCAAACAGGAAGAGGATCAATAGGCATGGAGATATCATTGCCGCGAGTGGCTGAAATGCTGCATAGTGCAAGTACAATTGTGCTAACTGCACACGTACATCCCGATGGAGACTCACTTGGTTCCATGCTGGCTCTATATCAGGCACTGCAGGCGGATGGTAAAAAGGTGCACCTGTTGCTGGATGATGTTGTTCCTGCAACTTATCATTTTTTACCAAACTGGAAAAAGATTAGTAAACCGGTCGACAATGACCGGTTTACTACAGATTTGCTGGTCATACTGGACGCGAGCGATATCGAGCGTATCGGAAAAGTACAGAGTGCTGTTAAAGCACCTATCCTAAATATTGATCATCATATTTCGAATACGAGATTTGCTGATTATACTTATATTGACAGCAAAGTTGCAGCGACAGGAGAAATTATCCTTGAGCTGCTAAATCTGATGAAGTACAAAGTGACGGCTGATATCGGAACGTGTCTTTATACTGCGATAGCGACGGATTGTGGCTTTTTTCGTTATGCAAATACATCAGCATCTACCTTACGCTATGCCGCTGATTTAGTAGAAGCAGGAGCCCAACCGCAAAGTATATCGGAAGCTTTGGAGCAGCGATCACTATCTAATATTGTTACGCTGACAAAAGTTTTGCAAACAATAGAGATGCATTATGAGGGAAAAATTGCCACTATGACAATTTTTCCTGATTTACTACATGATCCCGATGAAAATACAGAAGGCTTTATCAACTATGCCCGTTCCATTGAAGGCGTAGAGATTGCAATCTTATTTAGAGCTATTGATGAGCAGACTGTTAGAATCAGTTTTCGATCGCATCGTGCCGATGTAAGCCAAGTAGCTTTAGCATTTGGCGGAGGCGGGCATATCCGTGCTGCCGGCTGTACTGTCCATGATACTCTGGAAAATGCAATAGCCCAAGTATTACCTGTCGCTATTGGCCAAATCAGGTGATGAAATGAATGGGATCGTAAATGTATTAAAACCACCAGGAATGACATCTCATGATGTAGTGTCTTATATTCGACGGATTTTTTCTATGAAGAAAGTGGGCCATGCCGGAACTCTTGATCCGGCTGCGGCAGGTGTACTGCCTGTATTTTTAGGATCAGCAACCCGTTTAATTGAATATTCAACCGATTGCTCTAAAAGTTATCGGGTAGAAGTTACTTTTGGTTTTGAAACCGATACCGGCGATGATACGGGTAAAGTGACGCAGACCGGTCCGTGTGAAATTCCTACCCGCCAGCGACTTGAAGAAGTGCTGGCGACTTTTATTGGATCGATTAGTCAAGTTCCTCCCATATACTCGGCTATTAAGGTTGACGGTAAAAAATTGTATGAATTGGCACGTGCCGGTATTTCCGTTGAACCACAGGCCCGTCAAGTATTTATCCACGATATTCGAATAGTTGAAGTTTCCATGTCCAAACTTCTGCTTGATGTTGATTGTTCAAAAGGAACGTATATTCGTTCACTTTGCCAGGATATTGGCAGGGAAATTGGCTGTCCCGCAGTAATGAGTTTCTTGGTTCGTACTAAGGTGGGGAGCTTTACGCTGGAACAGGCGGCTACCGTAGAAGAGATCGGCAGTAAAAAAGCTGCAATCCTCCTACCACTTGATTATGCTGTAACGCATTTGCCTCTTGCCAGTCTTAATCCTTCAGAGTGCAAAGACCTTCAACAGGGGAAAACGGTCTTTTATCAAACCTGCCAAGATTCTTTGGTAAGGCTTTATGATACCCAAGGATGTTTAATTGGAATTGGGAAGTATGATAGTATTACTTCACTTCTAAAACCAGTGAAGATATTATCTCCTTATTCTAATACCATATAAAGGTACGTGAGGAGAATGGTATGGAGCTGTTTACAGAACTCGCAGATATAAGCAGGTATGAAAATATTGCAATAGCTTTGGGGACTTTCGATGGCATCCACGCCGGTCATCAACAAATTATTGGGCAGGCGGTACAGCTTGCTGAACAGTCAGCAGGTACCAGTGTAGTGTTTACCTTTCGCAACCATCCCCTAAGTATTATTGATCCTGAACGGTGCCCGGCTTTTATCATGCCAGAAAAAGATAAGGTTGAAATTATTGCAGCCATGGGTGTGGATATTCTCATGTCCATTCCTTTCGATACAAAATTTTTGCAGCTTACGCCTGATGAGTTTATTCAATTATTAATCCGGCATTTTTGTCCTGCTCACATCGTTGTAGGTCCTAATTATACCTTTGGCTATCGAGGGCAAGGTACATCTGAGACTCTCAAAGAAGCTGGATTGGTGTATAATTTTGATGTAAAAATCCCCCAAGCCGTATTAGTTGACGGTTGTCTGGTTAGCAGTACGCTGATCAGGCAATTGATTACAGACGGCAATGTACAACAGGCAGCAAAATTACTTGGACGACCATTTGTAATGGATGGCAAAGTTATCGGTGGTGATCAGCGTGGGAGACAGCT
>Ga0366761_1097_pt3 | contig 9928 bp, 9 predicted proteins | sample TotcelHN113001M3_FD_207054 | JGI IMG/M metagenome (GOLD analysis project Ga0366761, IMG submission 207054) | Enriched cells from coal bed in the Powder River Basin, Montana, United States - Total cells N11 rep1 HSBNCT.N11.300.1.M3 ...
GTATATCCTGCGGCAGCTGTGAAAAAATATGCCCTGTTAACAATATCCGTCTTCAGGACGGTAAACCCCAGTGGCTGGGTAATTGCCTTTGTTGTCCGTACAGGAGGCAAAACCTCTCATGCAGCTATTTTAGCCCGTACTTACGGCATCCCGGCCGTTGTTGGGATAAACAGCGGCTGGGAAGAGTTAAGAGAGCAACTGCTAGTAGAACTGGATGGCGATCAGGGATGGATTAGTGCGCTGTCTAAGGAAGATTGGGAGGCTCTGAAGAGTAAGCAGACTGCCGGGCACTCTACAGAACAAGTATTCTCAGGCGGGATCCCTCTGGGTATAACGCTAGCTGCCAATATTGGCAGTCCCTCGGACATTTCACTTATTCACCGTTTTAAGGCTCAAGGTGTAGGCCTGTATCGTACCGAGTTTTTGTTTATGGCTGATGCTCTACCCACAGAAGAAGAACAAGTCGAAGCCTATGCCGAAGTTATTGTCGCCTGCTTTCCCAGCCTCACCGTAATAAGGACATTAGACATTGGCGGCGATAAAAGAGCTCCTGCTCTTGCACTCCCTGACGAAAAGAATCCTTTCTTGGGGGTTCGCGCTTTGCGCTTGTGCTTTAAGCGACCTGAGCTTTTTGAGACGCAGCTGCGTGCTATCTGGCGGGCATCGGCAGCAGGCCCTACAGCGGTTATGTTTCCGATGATTTCCTCGCTGGAGGAATTGGTTAAGGCCAAAGAATATCTGGAAGAAGCAAGAAAGGCAGTTATCCGGCAAGGTCATGCAATTGGTTCGCTGCAAGTGGGAATGATGATTGAAATTCCTGCTGCCGTGTGGCTTGCTGGCAAATTAGCCAAGTTGGTCGATTTTTTCAGTATAGGCACTAATGATCTTATTCAATATGCATTAGCTGTTGATCGTGAAAATAGTGAAGTAGCTGATCTGTACCAAGTCTATCATCCCGCAGTATTAGGCATGATTGCCCAGGTAGCCCGGGCAGCGAAGCAAGCAGATATCTGGATTGGCATTTGCGGCGAGGCTGGCGGTGACGATAGGTTAGCACCCTTTTTCATGGGACTGGGAATTGATGAGTTGAGTATGGCACCGGGAGTACTGCCGAAGATGCGCACGGCACTGGCCGGGGTGGATAAAAATCAAATTATCCGTGAAGGTGTTGTCGATAGAATCTTGGATTGTGCCACAGCAGTTGAAGTAGTGAAGATTTTGGAAGCTTACCAAAAATAGTATCTTGAGAGGTGAGAAGATGGAAACGCGGGCAGTCAGATTATATGGTAAGAAGGATTTGCGGCTGGAGACTTTTCAACTGCCGGAGATCAAAGAAGATGAGATTTTGGTTCAGGTCATTTCCGACAGTATCTGCATGTCCAGTTATAAGGCTGCAATTCTCGGCCCTGACCATAAGCGTGTTCCCAAAGACGTAGATAAGCACCCGATTATTATCGGCCATGAAATGGCTGGTAATATTGTGAAAGTTGGTGCTAAGTGGCAGCAGCAGTTTCAGGCAGGTGAACGATTTGCCATGCAGCCTGCGCTAAACTATAAAGGGAGCATGGATTCACCGGGGTATTCCTATCGTTATTGCGGCGGTGCAGCTACTTATGCCATTTTGCCGCAGGAAGTTATGGAACTGGGGTGTTTGTTAAAATACGAAGGAGATTCTTATTATGAGGCATCACTTGCTGAACCTATGTCCTGCATTATCGGTGCCTTTCATGCCAGTTACCATACCGATATGGGCTCCTATGAGCACCGGATGGGCATTGCCGCAGGCGGTAAACTGGCTATCCTGGCCGGCGCCGGACCAATGGGGCTCGGAGCAGTTGATTATGCCTTGCATGGTGACCGGCGGCCGGGACTGATTGTTGTTACCGATGTAGATGAAGCTAGAATCACGAGAGCTAAAGCCATCTTTGATCCGGCAGAGGCCAAAAAAGCAGGCATTGATTTATTATTTGTCAATACCGGCAATATGAAAGATGTACCGAAATATTTGCGAGAGCTGACCGGTGGCACAGGCTTCGATGATGTTCATGTTTATGCTCCCATCAAGGCAGTAGTGGAACAGGCTGACCAGATTTTAGGGCGGGATGGCTGCCTGAACTTCTTCGCCGGTCCTACCGATACGGCATTTTCCGGGTTGATCAACTATTATAATGTTCATTACAATTCGGCCCATGTTATGGGGACTACCGGTGGCAATACAAATGATATGATTGAATCACTGCGGCTGACGGAAAAAAATCTCATTAATCCGGCAGTTATGGTCACTCATATTGGCGGGCTGAATAGTGTAGCTGAAGCCACTTTAACACTGCCGGAGATACCAGGCGGGAAAAAATTGATTTATACCGGCATTACTATGGATTTGACAGCAATTGATGATTTTGCTGCCCTAGGTAAAACCAATCAGCATTTTGCCAAACTGGCAGAAATTACGAGCCGTTTCAAAGGCCTATGGAGCACCGAGGCAGAAAAATATCTCTTAGAGCATTGGCAGTAGAAAACACATTTGGCTGGAAGTGAATGGCATTCACTTCCAGCCAAATGTATTTAGGGACGGAGCAGGAGTTTATAGTTCTGCGGTAAATACACTAGATAGTTAATTGACCCGGTAATAAAGACCAGACATATGGAAGTTCAATTAGTGGAGGTTTCGTTATGCCCGTTACACTGGATGGTAAATTAGTAATTGCTATTTCTTCCCGGGCTCTGTTTGATTTAGACGAAAGCAATAAGATATTTGAAGAACGGGGCGAAGCAGCCTATACTGAATTTCAAATCAAACATGAAGATGAGCTTTTGAAATGCGGTGTAGCATTCCCTTTGATAAAGCGGCTTTTAGAGCTTCGTGATCCTGAAACCGGAGAAAATATGGTAGAAATCATATTGGTTTCGAAAAACGATCCCAATACGGGTTTACGGGTTTTTAATTCTATTGAGCAGCATGGCCTGACTATTACCAGAGCTGCATTTACCAAAGGGAGATCTCCCTATAAATATTTGCAGGCTTTTCATGCAGATCTATTCTTATCTGCCAATCCGGCTGATGTAAGATTGGCTCTTGAGAATGGCTATGCCAGTGCTACCATTTTTGGCGGTACTTATTTGCGAAAGGCTGAGAGTATAGAAGAGATTAGAATTGCCTTTGACGGTGATGCAGTTATCTTTAGTGATGAGGCAGAAATAGTAAATCACGAGATGGGGCTGAAAGAATTCCAAAAGCAGGAGATGGAAAAGTCTGAAATACCGTTGGCTCCAGGCCCGTTTAAATCATTTTTGGCTGCTCTAAATAAACTGCAGGAAACATATAAAAACTATGATAAGCGTCCGATTAGAACCGCATTAGTTACTGCCCGGAATGCACCGGCCCATAAAAGAGCGATAAAAACATTGCGGGCCTGGGGAATTGGTGTTGATGAGGCTTTCTTCTTAGGCGGGCTGGATAAAGCCACCATTTTGGAAAGCTTTGATCCCCATGTTTTTTTTGACGATCAGCATACCTACTGTTTCAATGCTGCCAAAGTAGTTCCTACCGGGCATGTACCAAGTGGGATAAAAAACAGAAAATAGAAAGGAGTCATGGCCTATGAAAACAACATTTTTTTACTTTTCAGCTACGGGTAACTCACTCCATGCTGCTACATCAATTGCGGAAAAGCTGGATGAATGTACGCTGGTGTCCATACCGGGTTTACGTCAAAATGAAACAATAGTGGCAGCTACTGAAAGGATCGGCTTTGTGTTTCCGACACACTATTTTGGACTGCCCCCTATTGTCAGCGAATTTATTGGCAAGCTGAAGATGGATAAAGTTAAGTACACCTTTGCAGTCGTAACAAGCGGCAGCAACCGCTATTTTAGCAGTGCATTGCATCAGGTTGAGGTGCTTTTAGCAAAAAAGCGCAGCAAGCTGGACGCTGGTTTTCATATCGATATGATTTCAAGCTACATTCCACTCTCAGACATTCCACCAATAGAAAAAGTGAATAGCAAGTTAGCCCAGGCAGACATGGCAATAGAAAGGGCCGCAAATGCCATTTCAGCACTGAGCAGCAACCATGAGGCTGAGCATTTCTGGGCGCCATTTCAGGCTATTAATAAGTACTGGAAGAATAACCAGCTGTCTCAGGTACATCACAAGTTTTCCTGTACAAATGCTTGTATATCCTGCGGCAGCTGTGAAAAAATATGCCCTGTTAACAATATCCGTCTTCAGGACGGTAAACCCCAGTGGCTGGATAATTGTCAGGAATGCCTGGCATGTCTTCATTTTTGTCCGGTGAAAAGTATTGAATTTGGCAGGCGTACGTCAGGCAGAAAGAGATATCACCACCCCAAGGTATCAGCCGCTGATATTATTATTAATTAAAAAGACCATTCCACGCAAGAAGGCAGTTCACAATGTGAGAAAAATTAGCACGCGACTGAGCTGTTTGGCTATCAGCATTTATTAGCAATCAGGTTGTAAATAGCAGCTTATTATGAATGTTGTAGGCGAGCGCGACGATGGAGGAAAACATGATGAACAGCAGTCCCGGAAAAATTATGATTATAATATCAATCATAATTCTTGTGAGTTTGCAGGGATGTAACCTACAGACTGGATCGGAACCAAAGTCACTAAGCCCTCAGGCAGTGCCAGCCGCTCCTAAAACCGACCCCGTTAAAGCAGCAGAGTCAGAAGAATTCTTCAATCAGGGCTTGAAGCTCTATGAACAGTACCATTACCAGGAGGCAGTAGCTGACTTCGATAAGGCTATCGCCGCCAACCCCGCCAATTTTAAGGTCTATACGGCTAAGGGGATTGCTCTTTGTTACGAAGACGATTATCGGGGCGGCATGGCACTGATACAAAAGACTCTCGATATGAACCCGGGTTATGTACCAGCTTTTTATGATATGGCTATGGCGTATAAACTGCAGAATAATTATGATAAATCACTGTATTGGTTTGAAAAAACCATTCAGGGTGACCCGAAGAATACTTGGAGCTATTATGGTATTGCCACAATCTATGCCGACCGGGGGAATACACAAGAGTCTCTAACCTATTTAAAGCAAGCTATCGAGCTTGACCAGGTTGTAAAAACAGTAGCCCAACAACAGTCTCATTTCGATCGGATGCGCAACATGCCGGAATTTCAGGCCTTGGTGCGCTAATGTAAAATCGGTTCTCCTGAACAGCATAAACGCTGTCGTGCTAATCAGGCTCTGGCATCCCGGCAAGCAACATACCCGAAGGGTGAGTCAAATGGAAAAACGGTAATTGGATATTGGATATTGGATACCTATACCGGATCATCCTGAGCTTTACGTGCACTTTGGTGTAGGGACAATGATTGATTATGACAAACTGTGAATAGCCAAGATAGATTGAGAAATAATAAATTATTGCATACCCTTTTATAGGTACTAAAGGAGTTCACCATGAGTATCTACGATTTCAGAGTAAAAACCATTGACCTTCAAAGGGTTTGATTCAAACCATCCTACCGCAGGCAAGCTTCAGGAAGTATTGGCGGAACGGTTTCCGGAGTTACTTGAAGGTGACTCTATCTAACAGCCAACTAGGGTGGAAACGCGGGAAAACTCCCGTCCCTTTTGTAAAGGGGCGGGAGTTTTCTTTTGTGAGCAAGACGTAATCTGAATTACAATTTGTAGGAGGCAGACAGATGATGATCAAAGTTACTTTAAAAGATGGCAGTATCAAGGAATATGCTGAAAGTGTCAGTATAAAGGCGGTAGCTGACAGCATAAGTGCGGCACTTGCCAGAGCTGCCCTGGTTGGTGAGGTTGACGGTGCGGTTAAGGATCTGAGCTTCAAGATTAAAAGTGATTGTACATTGAAGCTTCAAACCTTTGAAGAGGAGAGCGGCAAAAAAGCATATAGACATACAGCTTCACACATTATGGCTCAGGCAGTAAAAAGATTGTATCCTCATGCCAAGTTAGCGATAGGACCCTCTATTGAAAACGGCTTCTATTATGATTTTGATGTAGACAAAGCTTTTTCGCAGGAAGACTTGAAGACGATTGAAAAGGAAATGGAGAAGATCATCAAAGAAGACTTGCCTTTGGAAAGATTTACCTTTCCCAGGCAGGAGGCTATTACATTCATGGAGGATAGAGGTGAAGCGTATAAAGTAGAACTCATTCGTGAATTACCTGAGAGTGAGGAGATATCATTCTATAAACAAGGTGAGTTTGTTGATCTTTGTGCAGGGCCGCACTTGCTATCGACAGGAAAGATTAAGGCTTTCAAGCTTACCCAGGTTTCAGGAGCTTATTGGCGGGGCAGCGAAAAGAATAAGATGCTGCAAAGAATCTATGGGACAGCTTTTCCGAAGAAAAGCGATCTCGATGCATATATTACAAGAGTTGAGGAAGCAAAAAAGCGGGATCATAACAAGCTTGGCCGAGAAATGGAACTATTTACAACAGTTGACTATATTGGTCAGGGTCTGCCCATACTGATGCCGAAAGGCGCAAAAGTCATTCAGATTTTACAACGCTTCGTTGAAGATGAAGAAGAACGCCGCGGCTATATGCTGACCAAGACACCATTTATGGCAAAAAGTGATTTATACAAGATTTCCGGGCACTGGGATCATTACCGTGAGGGCATGTTTGTCATGGGTGATGAAAAGGATGAGACCGCAGAGGTCTTTGCCTTGCGGCCAATGACGTGTCCCTTTCAGTTTCAAGTGTACCTGGCAAGGCAAAGAAGCTACTGGGAGCTGCCCATGCGATTTAATGAAACATCAACTTTATTCCGCAATGAATCCTCCGGCGAAATGCACGGGCTTATACGGGTAAGGCAGTTCACAATATCCGAAGGCCATATCGCCTGTATGCCTGAACAACTGGAACAGGAATTTGCAGGTTGCGTCAATCTGGCTAATTTCATGCTGAAAACAGTAGGTCTTGATGATGATATCTCGTACCAGTTCTCGAAATGGGATCCCCATAATAAAGAAAAATATATTGGATCAGCAGAACAGTGGGAAGAAGTTCAAAACAGAATGAGAGAAATACTCAACCATTTGAATATACCCTATGTAGAGAAAGAGGGAGAAGCTGCCTTCTATGGCCCCAAACTGGACATACAAATCAGAAATGTTCATGGTAAAGAAGACACCTTAATAACGGTGCAGATTGACTTTCAGCTTGCGGAAAAGTTTGGCATGCAATATGTTGACAGGGACGGTCAGAAAAAACATCCTTATGTCATTCATAGAACCTCTATTGGCTGCTATGAGCGAACGCTTGCCCTGCTTATTGAAAAGTATGCCGGTGCCTTCCCGGCCTGGCTGGCGCCAACTCAGGTAAGAGTATTACCGCTTACGGAAAAACACCATGCTTATGCGCTGGAAATGAAAGATTTTCTGCAGTTAAAAAACATAAGAGTGGAAGTTGATTTAAGAAATGAAAAGATTGGTTACAAAATTAGGGAAGCCCAGGTAGAAAAAATTCCCTATATGCTGGTTGTTGGCGATAAAGAAGCTGCCGATAAAACAGTTGCTGTCCGATCGAGAAAGGATGGAGATATGGGCTCCCTGACGCTGGATGAATTTATCGGCAAGATAAAAGAAGAAGTTGAGCTGCGCCAATAAAGCTTGTTTTTTCAAAGGGATAATTCCTCAAAAGCGAGTATTATATAAGCAAACCATAAACAAGGGGGCTTATAGTAAATGACGATAAAAATCGGAGTGCTTACAGGCAGTTTGCGTAAAGAGTCATTCAGCCGGAAAATAGCGAAAGCATTAATTGCCCTGGCTCCTCAAGAAACTCTGCTGGAGATGGTGGAAATTGGTGAGCTTTCCATCTATAATCAGGACTTTGATGATGAGGGACGCCCTCCGGCTGGCTGGACCGCCTTTCGCGAAAGCATGAAACAGTATGATGCCTTTCTTTTTGTGACGCCCGAATATAACCGGTCTGTTCCAGCGGTGCTGAAGAACGCTGTCGATATAGGCTCACGGCCCTTCAGCCAAAATGTCTGGAATGGCAAACCCGGTGCGGTGGTGAGCGTATCTCCCGGCAGCATAGGCGGCTTTGGAGCCAATCATCACCTGCGGCAATCGCTTGTTGTCTTAAATGTTCCCGTTATGCCGCTGCCTGAAGCGTATATCGGCAATGTAGCAGCTCTTCTTGACGGCAGCGGAGCAGTCACGAATGAGAAAACCCGCCGGTTATTGCAGAATTTTATGGAAGGGTTTGTCGCCTGGACGCTGGCTAACGCTCTTGTTCCCAGCCGGTAACTTCCTGCCAGTCTTTACGGGAACGGGGATAAGGCGACTGTGCGGCATGACCAATAGCAACGGCAGCGACCAGTTCATCACTGCGATCCAGCCAGGAGCGTATCTCCCGTTCGGAATAAAAAATGTCGCACATCCACAGCGTACCAAGTCCGAAGGTCTGGGCAGCCAACAGCATGGTTTGAATGGCAGCGCCGATAGACTGCGTATCGGTAAGCAGTCGGTAGTGATTGTAGTCCGCTTCAACAGTCGAGAAGGCGTTAAACACGGCAATTACGACCGAAGCCTGCCTGATCGCTTTGATGCTCAGCTCGCTGCTGCCGGTATCAAGACCCTGCTGTCTTCGCTCAGCTGCAACTCTTGCCATAATAGCAGCCAGGCCGTCCTTTTTGCTGCCTTGTAAAACGACAAATCGCCAGGGTTGGCGATTTTTGCCTGACGGTGCTTTAGTTGCCAATTCCAGTATCTTTTCAATTGTTTCCTGCGGAACCGGTTTATTTTCAAATTCGCGGATGCTTCTTCTTGTGGTAATTGCAGTTAGTGTGTCCATTGTTTCCCTCCGGTGCTTAGGGCGTGTCTAAAAACTGTCTGACCACCCGCTGACGGCGCTTTTTGTGCCATTGGCCAGCCCGCTAGCTTTCAGACACGATCTAGTTTCAGTAGTCATTATAGCAAAGACAGGAAGCTGGAACAAGGTAGCGAATGTTAGCAGCCAAGTGAAACCGGTTATGATACTGCATAGGAGGATGAGATCAATATATACCATAATAAGAGACTTGCTCAAAGGCAGCTCCACAACAAAGCCGGAAAGGGCGCTTCCGGTAATTCCTATAGACATTGCCTTTCTTGCGAAACGGCAGGAGGAAAATATTACCTGGTTCGGCCACTCTACCGTCCTGCTGCACATAGAAGGCAAAAGAATATTGCTAGATCCTATATTTGCCGACAGCCCTTCTCCTTTTCCCTTTGTCGGCGGCAAGCGCTTCAGCAGGGGTTTGCCTGCAGAGCCGCAAAGTCTGGCTGCCATTGATGCGGTTATCCTGTCCCATGATCATTATGATCATATGGATTATCGCTCCATCATGGGCCTGAAAGACAAGACCGGTCTGTTCTTCGTGCCTGCCGGTGTAGCGAGGCGGCTGAGGAAGTGGGGGATTGGTCCTGAAAAAATCAGGGAATGCAATTGGTGGGACGAGGAAGAGTTAGCAGGGGTCAAGCTTATTTGTACTCCGGCCAGGCATTTTTCGGGGAGAGGGTTATTCGATCGTAATAAAACCTTGTGGAGTTCCTGGGCAATAAAGGGGCAGCAGAGTATCCTACGGCCAAGTGGTGGGAGTAGGCGACTAGCAGTATAGAAAGCGGTACTAGGATACAAATAAGTGCGTACTTGTTATTCATGCCAGTAATAACTATTATGATAGCAGGAAAAGCGTTGCGTAATGCTATAGAATAGTTGGAGGGATGAGCGATGTCAAAAATTGTTGTTCTCAACGGCAGCCCCCGCGTAAAAGGCTGCACAGCCGCATTGGTGGAGGAAATTGTGAAGGGGGCAGGCGAACAGGGGGCTGAAGTTAAGCTGTTCAATGTGAATAACATGACAATTAAAGGGTGTCAGAGCTGCTATGCCTGCAGGCCGGAGGGACGCTGTATTTTGC
>Ga0366761_1116_pt1 | contig 9682 bp, 8 predicted proteins | sample TotcelHN113001M3_FD_207054 | JGI IMG/M metagenome (GOLD analysis project Ga0366761, IMG submission 207054) | Enriched cells from coal bed in the Powder River Basin, Montana, United States - Total cells N11 rep1 HSBNCT.N11.300.1.M3 ...
TCTTTCATTTTCCAGGCTTTGCGATCCCGTGGACCGACTTCGTTGGAAATAGCACGGATCTCCAAGGCCGGGACTCCGAAAAGCTCAGCTGCCAGAGCTACACCGTAGCCCTCCATCCCCTCAGCCACAGCCCCCGGCACACGCCGTCCCCGCTCCTCCGAACTCTCGGCGGTTCCGGTCGCTGTGGATACCGTAATGATCGGACCCACACTGACCATAAGCCCGGCAGCACGCAAGGCTTCAGCTGTCTGCTTAACCATCTCCGGATCAGACTGAACTTTGGTTGTCCCAAATTTCAGCTCATCCAGAGAAAGAAACCCTTCAAGGGTCTCCACTCCAAGGTCAGCCGATACGATTTGATCCGCTACTACGAGGGAGCCGACTTCTGCTTTGGTCGGGAAGCCGCCTCCAATCCCGGTACTGATCACAAGACCGTATTCCTTTACCGCCAAAGCCTTTGCCGTATTGGCAGCAGAAGCAACCGGCCCTACCCCAGCCAGAGAAACATCTATATTGTCTTTATCCCCCAGGCCACGTAGAACAACATCCCTTTCCGCTTCTACAGCAGTCATGATCAGAACTGATTTATGTTCAATAGTCATACTTTTTCTCCTCAATGACAGAATGAACTCCACGTACTTGAGTCGAGCAGGTTTACGCACAGAGCGTATTTTTATATTACCACCATCGACTTTCGGGGTCAAAAAAGAAACCGGCCTTCATACCTTTGGGTCGGCCGGTTTCTTCTATTACAAACATACACTAACTTAAAATATTTCCAAACCCACCGGACAATGATCCGAACCCTGAATCCCACTATAGATCCGAGCATCCTTCAGCTGATCTTTCAGGCGCTCCGAGACGCAGAAATAGTCAATCCGCCACCCCGCATTATTAGTACGGGCATTGAACATATAGGACCACCAGGTATAAGCACCTGTCCTCTCCGGATAAAAGTGTCTGAAGGTGTCGACAAAGCCATTGTTGACGACCTCAGTAAACCTGGCCCGCTCTTCGTCGGAAAAACCGGCATTTTTACGGTTTGAGCCCGGGTTTTTCAGATCGATCTCCGTATGGGCCACATTGAGGTCTCCGCAGAAAACAACCGGTTTCAGGGCATCCAGCCCTTTGAGATAACTGAGGAAAGCCTCTTCCCATTTCATCCGATAGTCCAGGCGGGCCAATCCCCGCTGAGAGTTCGGAGTATAGACCGTTACGATATAAAAACTTTCAAATTCCAGGGTTATAACCCGGCCTTCGCAGTCATGCTCTTCCTGACCAATGCCATAGACCACATTTAAAGGTTCCTGCTTGGTAAAGATCGCTGTTCCGGAATATCCTTTCTTTTGGGCAAAGTTCCAATACAGGTGATATCCTTCAAGGGCAAAGGGAATCTGCTCCTCCTGAATTTTGGTTTCCTGAAGGCAAAAGATATCGGCATCTTCCTTCTGAAAGAAGTCCATAAAGCCATTTTTTACACAAGCTCGAATCCCGTTAACATTCCAGGAAATCAATTTCATATAACAAAACTCCTTGTCCAAATCTTAACTTGAATGAATTAATCTAATGTAATTGTGATGTTTCCCATTTGGAAATTATTCTTCTTTTGGTTCCGATTATAATATTTTTTCAGCCATAATTCCAGTGAAGATTGCAGGATATGAGACTTGAAAAAACCAGTCCGCTCATAAATTCAAAAGCTTTGTCCATGTGTCACCGACACACAAACAAAGCTTTTAATTATTTCCGTTCATCAGTCCGGCATATTGCCGGCTCCGATATTAGTGCTTCAGATGATAAGGCACGGTGGCAACCACAACGTTTCTCCGATAAAGAAGGAAAGTGCGGATCAGCAAACTGGATTGGTTATGGAGAATATTGTGCCATCCTTTTTTCGGAATAAATTCCGGTATGAGCACTGTCACCTGATAATTGGACTCACTGGCTTTGCGCTCAATTGTATCGATAAATTTAGTCAGAGGATGGATAATACTGCGATGAAGTGAGTTCAAGGTCACCAAGCGCACCCCGGTATTCCACTTCTCCCATTTCTCCTCAAACTTGCGCTCGTCCTCTTTTTCAAAGGATACATAAACAGCGATAACCTGGTTTGCGGACAGAGATTTAGCATAGTTCAGGGAATTCTCCACCACCCGGGTAATCCCGGCCACAGGAATAATGATCACATTGCCTTCAATCGGCACGGTGGGCTCATTGGCTGCAACCCTAAGCTGATCAGCAATCTGCATATAATGTTTATGAATTCTATAGAACATGAGAATGATCAAAGGCAGGAAGATCAAAACGGCCCATACCTGGCTGAACTTGGTAATGAAGAAAATGACGGTTACTATGAAGCAAATCAGCGCCCCCAGAGTATTGACAAAAAACTTGGAACCCCAGCCCTTGGGTTTTTCGCGCAGCCATTTCACCATCATCCCGGTTTGAGATAGGGTAAAGGGAATAAAAACGCCAACAGCATACAGCGGAATCAGATGCTCCGTCTTTCCTTTAAAAGCAATAATCAAGATGATCGATAAAAACCCGAGTATGACGATGCCATTGGAATAGCCCAAGCGGTCACCGCGGATTGTGAACATTCTTGGGATGAATTTGTCCTTTGCCAGATTGACTGCAAGTAGAGGAAAAGCCGTATAGCCTGTATTGGCAGCCAAAATCAAAATCAGAGCGGTTGTTCCCTGAATGAAATAATAAATGAAATTCCGATCAAAGGTCATTTCCGCAATCTGCGAAACAACGGTAACATCCTCACGGGGCGCAACCCCATAATAATAAGCCAGATAAACGATTCCGCAGAACAGAAGTGCCAGCAAAGCTCCCATCGCTGTCAACGTTTTAGCTGCGTTTTTTGGAGCAGGTTCTTTGAAATTGGGTATCGCATTGGAAATCGCTTCAACTCCCGTCAAAGCTGAACTTCCGGAGGAAAAAGCCCTCAGGAGCAAGAACAGGCTCAGACCGGCGATTGGGGTTCCAATCGGAGCATGAAGTTCCGGGGAAATCTGACCGGTGAACACATTGTATAGACCGGTGCCAATCAGAATAAATAAGGCCAGTACGAACAAGTAGACTGGATAAGCCAGGATCGACGCCGACTCAGTTACTCCTCTTAAGTTAAGAAGCGTCAGGAAGATGACGAAGACAGTAGCGATTATAACATTGTGCTCGTGCAGGCTGGGAAAAGCTGAAGTAATTGCATCTGTACCCGCCGAGACACTAACGGCCACTGTCAGGATATAGTCGACCAGCAATGAGCCACCTGCAATCAAACCGGGGTTCGTGCCGAGGTTTTCCTTGGATACAACATAGGCCCCTCCGCCATGGGGGTAGGCAAAAATGATTTGCCGATAAGACATTATAAGTGCGATTAAGAGAACCAAAACTGCCGCCGCAATCGGAATTGAATACCAAAAGGCCGCCGTTCCTACGGTTATAAGGATGATCAGAATTTGTTCAGGGCCGTAAGCCACAGAGGATAATGCATCTGAGGAGAGAATTGCCAAAGCTTTTCTCTTATTCAGCTTCTGCTCACCCAACTCTGTCGATTTCAAAGGACGACCAATTAAAAGCCGTTTTATAGATGACACGTAATTACACCACCTGATTATTTCAACTATTTTATGGTTCGCAGACCCTATATATTTATAACACCAAACACATAAAGAGAAAGTTAAGATTCTCAAACAAGCCATTAAGAATGTATAAAGAACAGAAAACTAAAACGGCTGATATATGCCCTTCTGCTTATTAGTCAAGCATAAAGGACTTATATCAGCCGTTAATAAAGCCAATTTAACAATTCAGCATTTTATTATTGAGTGTTCATTTAAATTCCTCAACCATCCGATAGCCAACCCCTACCTCGGTCACAATATAAATAGGCTCTGCGGGATTTGCTTCCAACTTTCTGCGGATATTGGCCATGTTGACCCGCAAAGCCTGAATCTCATTGGTATAAGGTCCCCATATTTCCTTCATGATAAAGTCGTGTGTCAGGACTCTTCCGATATATTTGGAAAGCAGGACAATGATCTTATACTCTATCGGCGTAAGATGAATTTCTTTTCCGGCTACGGAGACCCGCCGTTTCAAGTAGTTGATCTCCAGCTCACCAACCGCAATTTTCTCCGCTTCGAGGGCATGCCCCAGAGAATTCTTTTGGCTGTGGCGAAGCTCGGTTCTGATCCTCGCCAGCAGCTCCGATGTTCCAAAAGGCTTGGTGATATAGTCATCTGCGCCTAGATCAAGAGCCTCCACTTTATCCCGTTCGTGCCCCCGTGCTGAAACGACCACAATCGGAATCGACGTCCATTGACGGATGGCCTTTAAGACCTCAATCCCATCCATGTCGGCCAGTCCCAGATCAAGCAGGATTAAATCCGGACAATACGATGCAACTACAGAAACCGCTTCCTTACCCTTGGCAGTCTTCATGACATTGTAATTATTGGAGGTCAGGATGGCGGAGATGAAATTGCTGATCCCTTCATCATCCTCGACGATTAAAATAAGCGGCTGATTATTCATGGGTTGTACTCCCCTCCAGTGGCAGCGTAAAACGAAACACTGCTCCATCTTCCTGATGGTTGACGGCCTCTATTCTTCCCTGATGAGCCTTGATGATTGCCTTGCAGATCGATAAGCCAATTCCCATGCCTCTTGATGAGTCAGCACTGCACTTCTCATTGGGAAAATCACTTTGGAATAAATAAGGAAAATCCTGCTCGGCTATACCTACCCCATTGTCAATAACTTCAAACACAGCATGGTTTCCTCTTTTTTTGACTTCGACTTTAATATTCGAACCCTTACGAGAGTGTTTAATAGCGTTTTCCAGAAGATTGAGTAAAACCTGCTCGATCAAAATCCCATCCATCGGGACTAACAGAAGAGTGTCAGGCACCTTTACGATAATATTGCTGCTCGGAAAGCGCTTGCGAGTACTACTAATGGCGGCAGCTATGATTTCCTCCGCTGCTTCCGGGGATTTCGTCACATTCATTGTTCCTTCCCTGATTCGGGTGACCGAAAGCAGGTTCTCCACCATACGGATGAGCCATTGCGAATCCTCTTTAATATTGGTCAACAGCTGGTCCTGGGCCTCCCGATCCAGACGGTCGCTATTCTCCAGGATGGCCGAACTAGCCCCCAGGATGCTGGTCAGAGGGGTTCGCAGGTCGTGGGATATAGCCCGCAGAAGATCACTTCTCATTTTTTCCTTTTCCGTCTCCAGGAGAATTCTTCGCTGTTCGTCTGACAGATATTGCCGTTCCAATGCCATGGCGATCTGTGAAGTAATCATTTTCAGGAAGGCACGATTGTTTGAGCTGAGCTCGCCCTCGACACAGGAAAGTCCGATCACTCCCAAGACCTTATCCTGAGAACTGATCGGCAAATAAAATGCCTGTGCTTCCATTAGGACATCTGTGCCCACCCCGGCGTGCTTATGGTTCATAAAAACCCAATGAACCACGGCCCGCTCCTTCTCCGATTCCAGAAAGGCGGTGTCTTCTGAATCATTTTGAGCTATGATTCCTTTTAGAGCGGTTGATCCTGGCTCCGGATCTGCCATATAAAAAATAACTGAACGCCCAAACAGCTTAACAATATAGCGATTGGTCAAGGCAACGATGTTCTCCAGTCCACGAGTCTTCAGCAGCTTTTTATTGATTTCATACAGAGTTTCCGTACGTTGTTCTTTTTCCTGTGCAAGTTTAACCTGAGCTTTAATCCGAACGGTTAAGGTGCTGGTAATCAGGGCAATAACCAGCATTACGGCAAAGGTAATCGGATAACCGGATTGAATGGCACTGAAGGTGAAGTGAGGCGCTGTAAAGAAAAAATTAAACAGAAGTACGCTAACAGCCGAAGCCAGGATGCCGTAAATATAGCCTATTGTAATCCTGGAGATGACTAAAACCGACAGTATATAGATCATAATTGCATTCTGACCTCTGATATCAAAGACACCCAGCCCCAGTGAAAGTAAAGTCGCTGCCGCCAATATCACCAGGGTCTTCAGGGTATCTGACCAGGATAGATACAGGTCCTTTTTTAAGGTTGTATTTGTATTTGTGTTCGAATTTGAGTTCGTATTCAAGTTCGTGTCCGTTTTCATCTTCACAGATACCTTTCAAGGGGTTATGTCTTTAATTCATTATCCAATATTTCACTCTTTATATTAAAACAAACCAAGAAAAATAGCTAATCAAAAAAGGCTGCCACACCAATTTATCATAGTGTAACAGCCTTTTTGATCTGCTTGATTATTTAATCCAAAGTATTGGCTTAGGTTAAGCTTTTACCTTTTCTTGCTTTAAGATATCCGTCAATTCCAATAACTTCAGCGTATTTAGCAAAGTTCATCAAAATGATGTTGGTCCAGATGTAACCAAAGTTGTTGAATGATCCGGCAGCGATGAATTGGATGTTCATGAAGATAGCAATCAAAGCTCCCCAGAACACTCTGAAGCCAAGAATCATGAGTACGCCGACGAGGATTTCAAAAGTTACAACTAAGAAATCGGTAAATGCAGGCATACTTAAGAAGATGTGTTGAGCGATCCAGCCAAAGAGCTTATTGAGGTAAAGTGGGTCAAAACTGGTTACTTTCTCACCGGCAATATTGGTAACAAGAGTATTGATTTTTCCTGCAGAATTGAGCTTGCCGTCACTGAGCCATGTACCGGCTTTGCCAATACCGCTTTTCAGCCAAGCAAGACCATAAACGATTCTCGCTACAGTAAAGATAAGAACCAAAATTGTTGTTTTTGCGCTTTTGAATTGTGTTTTAACAGCTTCTGCATATGAACTCATTGTTAAAATCCTCCCTCAAATGTTGTCTACTACTAACAAAAATAAGACCTGTCTTTTTCTAACTAACTCTGCTCTTTTCCCAAGGTCATTTTTATTTCGCCTTGGATTTCTTTTTAATTTTCCCCTCTGTTAAGTTTTAAATTCTTCCTCCCTAATATTTTTTGGACATCCTCGTTGCTGAGAACACAAGTACTATTAGTCACCGAACTAGCAACGGACATCGTTTTTATTCCAAATTGCAAGAATCGTGCCAATATAAAAGCGCTTGCAAATAAGGCTTTTAAGATTGGCTTGTCGTTAACCAAGTTAACACCTACGCTAACTCCGTTAACTAGAGTGTTAACTATAAACAAAAGGCCTGTATCATCAACAACTTGCTGGCAATATTATTCCTAATTTTTTAGTTATCATTCATACTTTTAACTGATTAAGCAACAGGTAATATTTTCTCATAGCAATAAAAAAGGAGGTCTTTCCCTGGAAAGTTCATTTCTTCCACAAACACCTAACCGTTTTTCAAAAATAGACGCTGATTTTTTGAGCTCAATGAATAAGTGCCTATTTTCATATAGTTAACGCTGTTATCACTGGTTAATTCCTCGATCAACTCGACCAGCCCGGTGCCGGAGCAATCCTTTTCCCATGAAAAAAGAGCTAATAAAGTCATCAGCCCATAAGTTTAAGGCCGAATCACTTTATTAACCCCTTAGTGGTTAGATAACAACCAATTCTCAGATGAGAATATATCTCACTTATTGGTTTTCCTTATTAACATGGATACAAGAAGATCTTGCCATCCCCAATTCTCCCCGTTCGTGCTTCCTGCGTCAGGATATCCACGATTTCATCGACTATATCGTCTTCCGCAACGACCTCAATCTTAACTTTGGGCAGAAATTTAACGGACATTTGTTCCTCATCCACAAGCTGGGTGTGCCCCTTTTGCTGGCCGCGGCCCAAAACCTTGCTGATCATAATCTCGTGTACTTCAATTTTCAGCGTAATTGTCAAATAGCAGGCACGTGAATAAAAGAAAAGCCCAACCCGAAGGTTAGACGGTTAGACGCATGAGATGTTTACTTTTTAGCTTTATAACAGTTTGCCGGAAGTTCTTTTGACCAAGGGACAAACCCTTCTATTAGCTCTGGGTGCTGGTTGAAATCTGTATTCGGCATCTGTTTCAAGAGATGAACCAGATATTCATAAACCTTTAAGTCATTGGCCAGAGCCGTCTGAACAATGCTGTAGACCATAGCACTGTCGCGTGCACCTCGGTCCGTTTTCATCGTGACCCAGTTTTTACGGCCTATCGTAAACGGGCGCAAACTTCGCTCGACTCGGTTGTTGGTTAGCTCCAGACGCCCGTCCAAAAGAACATTCTCAAAGTAGGGCCACTGGTTCAATGCATAGTTCACAGCTTCGTAGGCATAAGACTTAGGAACGATTAACGGCTTGGTTTCTTTGAGCCATGCTAAAAAGGCATCCATCACCGGTTTTAATAAGGTGAGGCGCTTTTTATGACGCTCTTCGGGGTCAGCATCTTTATATTTATTTTCGATGTGGAATAGGTAGTCGCAATACTCCTGACCCTTGAAGCAGAGGGTATTCTTTTGCTCCTCGGGACTTAATGCCTTAATCGCATCGGAGAATTTCCGCTTGATGTGAGCGAGGCATCCTACCACCGTAATTCCTGGGTCCAAACCATGGTAAACTGAATATCCATCGGTATGCACAAACCCCGTATAATCTTTGAAAAATTCCCGGGCCGACTCAGCAGCCCGGTTTTCATGGAATTCGTAGTAGATTATCGGCTCATCATGCTCTCCTGTGCAGTAAACCCACATGTAGCATTTCTTATGAAAATCCCGACCATCCTGCTGCACAACTTTCGTCCATGTTTCGTCGGCATGCAAGATGTCCTTGCTCAAAAGGGTGTAACGCATATGAGCATAGATTCGTGAAAAGTAGTCTTCTGAACAGCGGAGAACCCAGTTACTCATGTTTTGTCTGGAGATTTGGACACTGTCCATCCGGTAAAATTCACGCTCGATCCGGGCTAGAGGTAATGCATTGACGTATTTACTATTGATGATGCCAGCGATGAGTTCCGGTGTAGCATAGCTTCCGGGAATCGGTAAATTAGGCATATCTGCACGGACAAAAGGAATGGGATCCCCTTCGCCTTGATTCTTTTCACACTCACGACAAGTATAGACATGAGTGTGGTGTTCCTCCACTTCGAAATGAGCCGGTATGAGTTTCAATGTCCTTGTGACCTCTACCTTCATGTTATGAAGTGGCGTATTGCAGACGGGGCAGATTTGCTGCTCATCGGGCAACTCATGCTTAAGGATGGTCACTGCCAAATCTCTGAAGTCTTGTTCTCTCTTACCCTTTTGTTTAGGCTTACGAGGCGTTTTTTTCGTCGCTTCTTCAAAGGAAGGCTCGGATGCTCCTTTTGGGGCAGTTACTTCAACTTCGTTGAAAAGGCTGAGCTGATCGGTCCCCTCAGGATAGGGTACAGTATCTCCGCTCGTCCCATGCGTACGCTGAGTATTGAGACGGATCATTTCCGTGAGTCGGTTAAAGCTCAACGTTAATTCAGCGATAGCTTGATCCTGTCTCTCACAGTGAGCCGCGAGTTCGTCCTGAGACATCTCTCTATAATTTAGTTTTGATTTTTGAGGTAACTCTATTTTGTATTTCATAGATTAATTTTATCAGAAACATTAACTGATTAATAGAGCTATAACCTTGAAAAAGAAGAAAATTACCGAAAGAGTGATCTTCCGGTAATGAAATCAGATCTTAGGTGTTTAAAGAATAATACGCTGCTTAACCGATTTGT